>ERZ838399.111-NODE-111-length-97993-cov-8.605485_pt1 | contig 97993 bp, 85 predicted proteins | sample MGYA00519683_ERZ838399 | MGnify/ENA primary metagenome ERZ838399 (study PRJEB31850, sample SAMEA3708833) | human gut metagenome | biome: human gut; feature: human-associated habitat; material: faeces | place: China | collected 2014 ...
TTTGTGGTTACATTTGTGCCCTGAGCGATTGCAGACATGTCTGCAAAAACGAGGGTATTTTCAAGCTGTCCGGTTACAACTCCGACCAGTGAGCAGAGACCGGCTAAGACCCAATGTCATTCTGATCCACCAGGGGCAAAGCCTATTTATCTCATCGTTGCAGGCTTTGTGGTTACATTTGTGCCCTGAGCGATTGCACACATGTCTGCAAAAACGAGGGCATTTTCAAGCTGTCCGGTTACAACTCCGCCCGTAGAGCAGGACGCAATGTCGTTTTGACCCATCAGAGGCAAAGCCCATTTATCTCATCTTTGCAGGCTTTGTGGTTACATTTGTGCCCTGAGCGATTGCAGACATGTCTGCAAAAACGAGGGCATTTTCAAGCTTTCCGGTTACAACTCCACCCGGTGAGCGAAGACCGGCTAAGACGCAATGTCGTTCTGACCCACCAGGGGCAAAGCCTATTTATCTCATCTTTGCGGGTTTTGCAGTTACATTTGTGCTCTGAGCGATTGCACACATGTCTGCAAAAACGAGGGCATTTTCAAGTTTTCCGGTTACAACTCCGGATCTGGCAGAAGCCTCTCCTGCCGATGGATCTTATTTCCGCTCTATGTAAGCAGAGTGTCTCTCATATTGGCGGTCGTAGAAAGCGTCTGAAGGACGTGCGTACAGCCTCTGCTGTCGTGAAGGCTCAATAACAAAAGACCCGCTATTGCTAGCGGGTCTTCAGTGTAAATCTGATTAGCTCAAATCAGAGATTACTTGTACCAGGCGTTGCCTTCAGTGATGGTGTAACGCTGGCTTTCCATGTTGTTCTGAACCTGTTCAGCACCGATGGAGTAGTTCTTGTAAGCGGTAAGGGTACCGGCCACAATCATGGCGAGAGCAACGAAGAGCATGGTCTTGCGCAGACCGGCACGATCGCCGACGCGTTCACGCTGATCGATGAGGTTGCTGTCCGGGTTCTTGGCAAAGATTTCCCACTTGACAGCGAGACGGTACAGACCGATCATGCCGTGAAGTTCAGTGATGACCAGGAAGATGAACGTGTAGAGCATGCCGGTGTGATAGGTATGCACGCCGATCAGGTTCGGGTCAAAGCTTTGCGGATTGAAGAGCATGGGCATAACGTGCGTGAACACGAAGAGGAACAGCAGAGCGCCGGTGACGATCTGGACAACCCAGAGGGAGGTGTCTTCGTGCTTGAGCAGATGCCAGTGAGCCTTGATGTCACGGAACTGATGGTAGGAGGTCGGGAAGCGACGCAGAGCACAGAAAGCGTGAACAGCAACGGTCAGGGTGATGAAGCCCACGAAGAGCACGTGCATCCACATGTGTTCTTCACCGTCGATAAAGGCACCGCCAGAGGTGGCGATCAGGTTGGCAAAGAGGTCCTTGCCAAAGTTCACAGAGCCGGTAAAGGCCATGTGGCAGAAGAGGAACAGACCAAGGATGAGGCCGGAGACAGACTGGCCGACATCAAGGAGGGCCGTCGTGCGGCTCTGGCGCTTGGCATCCTTAAGACCGACACCGAACACGTTTTCGGTGGCGGACGGTGTGTTGGAATACTTGACAGAATCAGGGGTCGACATAATACAACCTATTATTTTTTGTCCCCAAGCTTGGACCTGGGAAAGAGGACATAAAGGGACGGAAGCTCACGCTTCCCGCTGGAGAGCATAATGCACCCTTTCGGAGAACACTGATTTGATAAATATCAATAAATTTTCCGCTTAAAAATGCTGTCTGGAGCTTAAATTTTTAAAAGTACGTATATATACGTATGTAAAAACCTCGTAATGCATCTAAAAATTACAGTAACTAGGGAAAACCCTGATAAAGAATGTTTAAAAATACTTGTTAAGTGTGCACGCCTTTCCGCTCCCAAAAATCAAAAAAGCCCCGTGTAATCGCGGGGCTTATCTTCTGCCGGAAGCGGATAACGCTATCAGAGCGTACCGAAAACACGGTCGCCGGCGTCACCCAGACCTGGAACAATGTAGGCGTGGTCATTGAGGTGGTCGTCCAGAGCGGCAACATAGAGTTCCACGTCCGGATGGGTTTCCGTGAAGACCTTCACACCTTCAGGCGCAGCCACAAGAGCCATAAAGCGGATCTGATCGCCCTTCACGCCGCGGGACTTGAGTTTGTCGACGGCGTAGGCTGCGGAGTGACCCGTGGCAAGCATCGGGTCCACCACAATGTAGTTGCTGTGTTCATTTCCCTTGGGAATGCGGATCATGTATTCGATGGGGTTGGCATTTTCGTCACGCTGCAGACCGATGTGACCCACGCGGGCGGCAGGCAGCAGGGCGAGAAGACCGTCGGTCATGGCCAGACCGGCACGCAGAATAGGAATAATGATCGGATCTTTAGCAAGAAGCAGAGGCTGCATCGTCTTGCAGATCGGGGTTTCAATTTCAACGAGATGCGTTTCAAAGTCACGGGTGACTTCATAGCCCATCAGAAGGGCAATTTCATGAAGAAGCGTACGGAAGTCCTGCGTGTCGGTGTTGCGATCACGCATCAGGGTCAACTTATGCTCGATCAGAGGGTGGTTAACAATATGCAGCTTAGGGAAGCGATCATCCGTTCGCATAAAAGTCTCCGAAATTTGGGAAAATCTGTTTTTTCAATGAAACTGATTGATATTAACCCGACACTATAGACTTTTTAATTAGCGCCGTCAAAAGTTGCACCAGCAAAAAGTAGATGCAGACCTTATGGCGCATTTGCTATGATGAGATAGATATATGGCAGTTTGACTTTTTGGCAGGAAAGCGCGTCCCTCGTGATGAGTCTGACCTGCAGGAGAGGCTCTGCAGCGGCTGTTTAAGCTGCCGTATGCGGGTGGCTGTCTCTCAGACTGTCAGGCATAACTGAACCCCGGCAAACAACCGGGAAAAAGGTGTAGGAGAGATTTGAGACTTCACAGGTCAAGAATCAGATCGACTGGAGAATAAAGTGAAAATTCGTACTATTGCACTGTTCCTGTTACTGGTTGTGATGGCAGTGTTCCTTGTGATTAACTGGGGCGCTCTGTCCGCAGAGACAACCGTTAACCTGGTGTATACCGAAATCCAGGCACCTTTGGGTATTCTGGTTGTCTGCGGATTTGCCGCACTGATCGTACTGATGCTCATCTACACGGTCTGGCAGGCCGCAAGTGTGACGCTGGAGCTGCGTTCGGCCTACAAGGAAACGCGCAACGCCCGTGCACTGGCTGATGATGCGGAAAAGAGCCGTTTCACTGAATCCAACAAGCTGCTCATTGAACGCATCGAAAAACTCGAGTCACTGCTTCTTGCCCGCAATGACGAACTCGGACAGGAGGTTCGCCGTCTGCGTGATGAAATGGGTCAGAAGTTTGCCGCGGTCAACACGGAAGTTGCCAAGCAGCAGGATGTGGCCGTTTCCAAGGTTACGGAAAGTCTCGGCGCGTTTGAACGCCGTCTGCATGCAACGCTTCCGGCACCTGTTGTGGAAGAGGTCAAACCTGAAGATAAGCCTGATCCGGAAGAGGAAGTGGATACCAAGAAGAAAAAGAGCATGTTTGAGGATCTCTTCTGATATCTGCTGAACGCTGAAAATAAAAAATCACCTGCACGTGCAGTGTCACTGTGCAGGTGATTTTTTTGTGTGCCGCGCAGGCTGATTTACTGTGCAGTACTTTCCTTGTGGTAGGACGTCACAAGGTTGACCTCATCGGCTGCCCCGAGGAAAACAGCGGCACGCTGATGGATCTTTTCCGGCACGATTTCAAGAATTCGCATGTGGCCGTTGGTGGCGGCACCGCCTGCGTTTTCAATCAGCATGCTCATCGGGTTGGCTTCGTAGAGAAGACGCAGTTTGCCGGGCTTGCTCAGATCGCGGTGATCACGCGGGTACATGAAGATACCGCCGCGCTGCAGGATACGGTGAACTTCGGCAACCATGGCGGCAACCCAGCGCATGTTGAAGTCTTTTCCGCGAACGCCTGTTTTGCCTTCAAGAAGTTCGGCAACATAGCGCTTCACAGGTTCTTCCCAGTGACGCATGTTCGAGCAGTTGATGGCAAATTCCTTGGCGCTCGGGCTCACCGTCACGCTGTCGCAGGAGAGTTCGAAAATACCCGTTTCAGGGTTGAGGGTGAAGATCTTCACGCCGCGGCCGAAGGTGATGACGAGCTGGGTCTGCGGACCGTACATGCAGTAGCCGGCGAGCACCTGTTCCTTTCCGGGGATCAGGAAGTCTTCAACAACAGGCTGGCGCTTCGGACGTACGGCAGGGGTGACGGAGAAAATCGAACCGATCGAGACATTGATGTCGAGGTTGGATGAGCCGTCCAGAGGGTCAAAGCAGATCACATACGGCCCGATGGGGTATTCATCACTGACGGCAATGGGATCGGGAACCTCTTCGCTCACCATCCCGCACACGGAACCGGTGGCCTGCACATAGCGCACGAAAATTTCATTGCTCACCACGTCCATGACCTTCTGGTCTTCACCCTGAACGTTTTCAGAGCCCGCAAGCCCGAGCACCCCGGCGAGGGCGCCGTGGCGGATCTGGTTGCTGATGTTTTTGCATGCTTCAGAAATACCGACGAGCAGGCGGCTGAGCTTGGGATCGAGGTTGTGCTGAGCCTCTTCGACGGACAGAAATTCAGAAAGCGACTGATTCACGATGCTTTTCCTTTAAGAGGGATTATTCAAAGCCTTATCAATAATTTCATTGACCTGCTTCGAGAGTTTGTCTTGACGGGCCTTCATGAAGACCAGAGTCTGGTACATCATGCTGGCAAGATCGGGCGAGTAGCGGCGCCAGTTTTCAAGCGAGCGGGCAGCACGGGCTGCCACGCTGGGGTTGATGGCGTCAAGCTGCTGGACCATCTGTGCCCAGAACTGGTATCCCGTACCGTCATGACGGTGGAATTCAGCGGGATTGTTCTGGAAGAATGCGTTCACAAGCGCATAAACGTTGTTCGGGTTCTTGATGTTGAAGAAGCCGGAGTTGACCAGTTCGCGCACGCGGTTGACAACGGGCACCTCTCCATTGAGACACGGTGCGGTTGCCTGAATGGTGAACCACTTGTTGAGCAGCAGCGGTTCACTGATCCACTCGTTGAGAGTTTCCACATTCATTTCCTGCTTCACCGGCGAGCTAGAGCCGGACATCAGTGTGAGCGCGGCGAGCTTGTCGGTAAGGTTGTTGGCGACGATGTACTGGTCACGAACAAGCAGAATGGCATGCTTGTTCGCCGTGGCGATCAGGTAGTAGAGCGCCATGTTCTTGAAGGCACGCTTGCCGGCGTCAACCGGATCGGGTGAGTACTCACCCTGGAGTTTACAGGCGGCCACAATTTCTTCGAGCTTCGTGAGAGTGCGGGTGCCCAGACGTTCGCGGACAAATTCGCGGGCGTAGTGCACAGCCCAGGGATCGATGACGGGCAGGGCATCGCCGATGAGACGCTCACTGGGCAGTTCCATGGCGACAGCCTTGTAGGCGGGCGACAGGGATTCATCGGTGATGAGTGCTTCAAAGGCTTCAAAGAGCACGGGCGAAACCGTCTGTTCCTCCTGCGAGAGCACGGCCTGAACCTGCGTGAGCAGTTCACGCATCATCAGCTGCTGGAGAGCCTCCCAGCGGTTAAAGGCATTTGTGTCGTGCTTGGCAAGCAGGGTGAGATCGTCATCGCTGTAGTCGTACTCAACAATGACAGGTGCCGCGAAGCCGCGGTTCAGACTGATGACCGGTTCCGAGGGAACGTCGCAGAAAATCCAGGACTGAACGGCAGCGGTGAGCTGCAGCATCTGTTCGGTTTTGCCGCTGACAAGCGGCTCATCCTGCAGCTTCAGAGGCAGAGCATTGCCCTGGCGGTCAAAGAGTGCCACAGGGAACGGAATCAGGCAGGGCTCTTTAGAGGGCTGATCCGGGGTGGGCGGCGTGGACTGTGCGCAGGTAAGCGTCAGCGTATGCGCGCTCGCATCATAGGTTGTGGTGACCGTCACGCGCGGCGTGCCGGCCTGAGAGTACCAGCGCTTGAAGAGCTCCTTGTCAATGTTGCTGCCTTCGAGGATGGCGTCAATAAAGTGTTCGCACGTCACCGCATGCCCGTCGTTGTTGGCAATATAGCGGTCAAACCCGCGACGGAAGGCATCACGGCCGAGCAGGGTCTGGAGCATACGGATAACTTCGGCGCCCTTTTCATACACGGTCATCGTGTAGAAGTTGTCAATCGAGCGGTAGCTCTCCGGACGGATGGGGTGCGCCATGGGACCCGCATCTTCGGAAAACTGTGCAAGACGCAGTGCCTTGACGTTTTTAATGCGCTCCACAGCACGGGCCGATTCATCCCCGAGCATGTCCGAGGAGAATTCCTGATCGCGGAATACCGTCAGCCCCTCCTTGAGGGTGAGCTGGAACCAGTCACGCAGCGTGACGCGGTCACCGGTCCAGTTGTGGAAATACTCGTGCCCCACAACGGCCTCGATATTGGCATAGTCCTGGTCAGTGGCCACCTTGGGATTGGCAAGCGCATAGCGGGCATTAAAGATGTTGAGCCCTTTGTTTTCCATCGCACCGAAGTTGAAATCATTCGTGGCGACAATGGCAAAGTGATCCAGATCGAGCTCAAGCCCCCAGCGTTCCTCATCCCAGCGGATGGCCTTTTTCAGGCTTTCCATCGTGTGCGAGGTCTTGTCGATGTCTTGCGGTTCAACCCAGACTTCAAGAGTGGCAACACGACCGTCTTTGAGCTGGAAGTTTTCGCGCTGGCATTCAAACGTGCCGGCAACAAGCGCAAACAGATAGCTCGGCTTCGGGAACGGGTCATCCCAGACACTTTCATGACGGCCGTCCTCCAGGTCGCGTTCGGAGACGCGGTTGCCGTTGGAGAGCAGCACGGGGAATTCGTTCTTCGGTGCGCGGATGGTGACGTGATAGCGGGCAAGCACATCCGGACGGTCCGGGAAGTAGGTGATGCTCCGGAATCCTTCAGCCTCGCACTGACTGATGAGATTTTTGCCCGAGGCATAGATGCCCTGCAGGCGTGTGTTTTTGGCGGGGCTGAAGCGGTTGACGATGGCGATGTCAGCTTCGCCCGTGATGTTGTGCAGCGTCAGGGTGTGATCGGTCAGATCGAACTGGGTCTCATCGAGGGGTTCCCCGTTGACGGAGAGACTCACAAAAGTCAGGTCTTCGCCGAAAAGCACCAGATCCCCGTTGCTGTCGGTGACTTCGGGATTGGGACGCACATGCATCAGAGAGCTGACGCTGGTGCTTTCCACATCGAGGTCGAACTCGAGATTGATGGTGTCAACAAGGTGTGACGGTGCCTGATAATCCTGACGGTAAATGGTTTCGCTCATAAAACAGTTTGCTCCCTGGCGGAGTCGCTATAGCAGCCTTAATAACAGTAAGCTGTCTGCTGTTGTGTCTGAGGCCGGCCTACGGTAAATCCGAACCGGGACGGTCCTGCTGCAGCAGACAGAGAGGGCAAAGGAAATTTACCCAAATATCCTAAGATTTTAGACAAAACCGCACGGCAGTGGGGGGAAAGCCTGTTAAGGAATCGTCATTTTTGCGTAACAACTCGTCTGCAGAGCAGAGACGAAAAAAATCCCGCCGGAAAGCGATCGCTGTTCAGGCGGGATTATGTTTTCTGCTTCAGACAGGCTGATTACTTCTTGCTCGGAGCAGGCAGCTTGCTGTAGTCATGACCGGCGGTCGGGTGGCAGGCCAGGCAGTCAACCACTTTACCGTCTTTGCCCATGTTCTTGTGCATCGTGGCGATGACGGGCTTCTTCGGGTCATTCATCTTTTCAAGGTCGTGGCAGCCTTTGCACATGCTGAAGTCACGAGCCAGGAAGAGTTCGTGAACTTCCTTGGCCATTTCTTCACGGCGTTCGATCTGCTTTTCAACCGTATTGAGCGTGCCGCGGATTTCGCCCCAGCCGGACTTGGAACCGGCGCGGACCTTGTCCACGAGCATGAGCACGTAGTCAACAGGACCGACGTGTTCATTGGAGTGATACTTCAGGTGGCAGTCAGAGCAGCCAGCGGTGACGCCGGTGGGGGTACGGCCATGCAGACCGTCCTTGTAGGCGATGTAAACCATGTCCATGGAGTGGCAGAATTCACCGCAGAACTTGTTCGTGCCGGCCCAGTGCACAGCGCTGGTCAGAACACCAACAAAAACAATACCGATTACTACACCGATCAGGCAGATACCGGCAGCATACCATTTACTATTCTTCATTTTTTCTCGGAACCTTTTTTGGGAGACCGAACGTCTTCCAGACACGAGGGTATTACTCGAAGACGCGAACTCATTTAAATGGGGAGGTGTTAGGGATAGCCTTGGGATAGGCAACACACTCTACAGTCGAAATATTATTAAGGATTGTGTAAGAATGGATTAAATGCTTTTGACTTTAATCAAGTTCAGGGCATTTTCTGACAAATATCTCCCATTCGGGAGGGATTTTCAGACATTTAACGCAATTACGATCGCTTCGGCTGGGATACAGGCGGTTGCGACACTCCCGATATGCAGACCGTGATCAGGGTGGGCAAAACCGATAATGGTCTGGCCTGTGGCGAGCTGAATTGTGCACTCGCCACCTTTTCTCTCACGCACTGAACGGATAATGGTGCCGCGAATGCAGTTCTCGATGGCATCACTGGCAATTTCCGGGCGCATGATCTCCACAGCCGTGGCTTTGCAAAGCGCAAGTGCCGTGCAGCCCTCCTTGATCCCGAGAAGCTGGGCGGACTCCATGGTAATGGAGCTGCGCAGCTGCTGTCCGTCTGAGAGAACCAGAGTGAGACGCACCAGAGCAGAGCCGATCTTCACCTTTTTAATGGTCACCGGCATCATGTTGCGCATAGAGGTCGAGAGTGTGCTCAGACCGATGCCTGTGAGTGACGGACTGTCCTTGAGCTGATAGCGGGCAAGCACCTCCATTCTGGCGCGTGTCAGATCGTTGGCGAGCGCCAGTACCTCAAGTCCCTTTTCTGTGAGCTGTGTGCCGCCGCCTTTGGCTCCGCCGACCACTTTTTCCACAAGCGGACCGCCGGCGAGATTGGACAGTGTCTCGATCGCCTGCCAGGCGGCCTTATAACTCACACCGGCGTTTCTTGCCGCTTCGGAAATGGAGCCCACATCATGAATCCGGCGCAGGATATCGATGCGCTTGTCATACAGCTCGGCCATCTGATTGGCTAACAGAACCGGGTCCGCGAGTGAGCTTGGCATGGTGTACTCCCGAATAAGGACTTGCAAGGGTGAGGAATAACCGTTATTCTATTTGTGAATAACGGAATTGATCTATTCAATTCTATCGGAAACCCGCACGCCGGGCAATGTGCTGACAAACAGAGGAGCAGTCCCGGTTTGCCATCCGGCACTTTCAGAGGAGAACAGAGTTGAAAATCGCCAGGATTATTGTTGCTGTGCTGGCGGCAGGCGCCGCAGCCGTAAGTGCGGCCGAGGTGAAACTCGCCATCGCCGCAAACTTTACCAAGCCCATGCAGGCGCTCGCACCGGTGTATGAAAAGCTCACCGGTGACCGTCTGGTGATGTCGTTCGGTGCCACCGGCGCACTGTATGCTCAGATCAAAAACGGCGCGCCTTTTGATATTCTGCTTGCTGCAGATAACAAGGCGAGCAGAAAAGCGGTGAAAGAAGGCTACGGTGTTGAGGGCACTCCCTTTGTGTATGCCGTCGGCAAACTTGTTCTCTGGAGCAGTGATCCGGATCTGATCCGTGATGAAACCTCGCTCGAGAGTGACCGCATCCGAAAGCTTGCTCTTGCCGATCCGAAACTTGCCCCCTACGGTCTGGCCGCACAGGAGACACTCGAAAAGCTTGGGAAGTACGAAAAACTGTCGCCGAAATTTGTCATGGGCGGCAACATTTCCAAGACCTACCAGTTTGTGAGCACCGGTAATGCACAGGCCGGCTTTATCGCCCTGAGTCAGTGCTACAAAGATGGTAAGCTCACAGGAGGTTCCGCCTGGATTGTGCCCGAGTCCTTCCACAGCCCGATTCTTCAGGAGGGTGTGCTGCTTAAGGCCGGAGAACATCCGGAGGCTGCCCGCAAATTCATTGAATTTCTTGCGAACAGTCCCGAGGCGGACAGTGTGCGTACGGCCTTTGGTTACGCGAAAGCGCACTAAGGTGTCCTGCATCCGGAACATCTCATCCGCAGTGAAGCGAATAAATGGACTTTAGCCCTGTATTTCTGAGTCTGAAACTCGCCGCGGTCACCACGCTGATTCTGCTGCTGACCGGGGTGCCGCTTGCCGCCTGGCTTTCGGCAAGGCGCAGCGCCTGGTGTGCGCCGGTCAGTGCCGTGGTAACACTGCCGCTGGTTCTGCCGCCGTCCGTGCTGGGGTTTTATATTCTGGTGGCACTGGGACCGGCAGGTCCCATCGGGCGCCTCACCGAGGCGCTCGGCATCGGAACACTTAATTTCACCTTCACCGGTCTCGTGATCGGCTCGGTCATCTATTCGCTTCCCTTTATGGTGCAGCCGGTCGTGACCGCGTTTGATGCCATTGGTCCGCGGCCCTACGAGGTGGCTGCCACTCTGGGCTGCTCGTCGTTTGACACCTTTTTGCATGTGGCTATTCCGCTTGCCCGCCCGGGCATAATTTCCGGAGCACTGATGAGCTTTGCCCACACGATCGGAGAGTTTGGTGTCGTGCTGATGATTGGCGGCAATATTCCCGGTCAGACTCAGGTTGTTTCAACGCAGATCTATAACGCGGTTGAAGCGATGGAATACAACGAGGCGCATATTCTTGCCGCCGGCATGCTGGTGTTCAGCTTTGTCGTGCTGATGAGCCTTAATCTGCTTAACCGCAGACGTCAGGCGGGAGGACGGTGATGAGCGAAAACGGTCATGTTCAGCTTGAGCTCGCCCGCGAGGAAGGCTTTCATCTGCAGGCAGATTTTGAACTGCTCCCCCGGGGCATCACGGTTTTATTCGGCCCTTCAGGCTGCGGCAAAACCACACTGCTTCGCTGTGTGGCCGGTCTGACACGGGCAAAAGGGGTCGTCAGCGTTGCCGGGGAGCTCTGGCAGGATGATGCGCAGAATATCTTTGTCCCCACACACCGCCGCTCACTCGGTTATGTCTTTCAGGAATCAAGCCTTTTTGATCACCTCAGTGCAAGCGGCAATATTGAATTCGCCCGCAAACGCGCCCGTCATCCGATGAGTGCGGCACGTCTGGCTGAGCTCACAGAGGTGCTCGGACTCGAGTCGATCCTCGATAAGCGGCCGGCGAGTCTCTCCGGCGGGGAGCGCCAGCGGGTGGCTATCGTCAGAGCGCTTGCACAGCAGCCGTCAATTCTGCTGATGGATGAGCCGCTCTCGGCACTCGATGCCGCGAGAAAAGCCGAGTTTCTCCCCTGGCTGGAGCGTCTGCGTGACGAGCTGGCCATCCCCGTACTCTATGTGACGCACTCCGAAGAGGAGATGCACCGGCTCGCTGACCGGATTCTTCTGCTTGAGAGCGGTCGCATGACCGCCTTCGGCACGCCCACTGAGGTGCTCTTTGAGCAGAGCAGAAGCGGACGCTCGGCCAATGCGGGTGTGCTGCTTGAAGCTGTACTGAAGGCTCAGCTGCCCGAGTGGGGCAGTTCTCTTCTGGCGTGCCGCGGCCTGACGTTTGAGGTGCCCTGGCTCATCGGGCGCACCCGGGAACACATCCGTGTGAGCATCGGTGCGAAGGATGTCTCCATCGCCCGTGAAAGGGCCACCGCGAGCAGCATCAGAAATATTTTTCCCGCCAGAATTGACGAGATTACGCCGCTTGAAGGGAAATCGTCCGTACTGGTGACACTCACCGCCGGCGGTGAACGTATTCTCTCGATGATCTCTGCCCGGTCCGCCGCCGAACTGGCGCTCGAGCCCGGTGAGAGTGTCTTTGCTCAGGTCAAAGCCGTTTCGCTTGCCAACTGAATCAGACGCCGTGCTCTGAAAAAAAGGTTGCCTCACGCAGCGTGAAGCAACCTTTTAATCAATCAGACTCGCAGTGCAGCTCAGCAGCGGCGGGCGAGCTCCTGAGCCTTGCCGGTGTAGGTGGCAGGCGTGAGTTCCATCAGGCGGGCCTTGGCGTCAGCAGGGATGTCAAGACCGGCGATGAATTCACGCATCGATTCAGCGGTAATCCCCTTGCCGCGGGTGAGTGCCTTGAGCTGTTCGTAGGGGTGCGGCACACCATAGCGGCGCATCACCGTCTGGACAGCCTCGGCGAGAACCTCCCAGGCGTGATCGAGGTCTTCAGCCACACGCTGTTCATTGAGTTCGAGCTTGTTGAGGCCGCGCATCATCGCGTTATAGGCAATGAAGCTGTAGCCGAAGGCGACACCGAGGTTACGCAGAACCGTCGAGTCTGTGAGGTCACGCTGCCAGCGGGAGACGGGCAGCTTGCCGGCCAGATGCAGGAAAAGCGCATTGGCGATGCCGAGATTGCCTTCGGAGTTTTCGAAGTCGATCGGGTTGACCTTGTGCGGCATGGTCGAGGAGCCGACTTCGCCTTCCTTGAGCTTCTGCTTGAAAAAGCCCATGGAGATATAGCCCCAGACGTCACGGTCAAAGTCGAGCAGCACGGTATTGGCGCGCGTGATCTCGTGGAAGAGTTCGGCCATGTAGTCGTGCGGTTCAATCTGGATGGTGTGCGTGTTGAACGTCACACCGAGACGGTTTTCCACCACATTGCGCGAGAAGGCTTCCCAGTCGGTATCAGGGTAGGCGATCAGGTGTGCGTTGTAGTTACCCACGGCGCCGTTCATCTTGGCGTAGATCTTCACGGCCTCAATGGCTTCAATGATGCGGTTCAGGCGCACGGCCACGTTGGCAAACTCCTTGCCGACAGTGGTCGGACTGGCCGTCTGGCCGTGGGTGCGGCTGAGCATCGATACATCGGCCCAGAGGTGAGCCTGCTCAACGAGCTTGGCGTGAATGCCGCGCAGTTCTTTGACGAGTGCCTTGCGGCCTTCGGTCAGCATGAGCGCATGGGAGGTGTTGTTGATGTCTTCCGAGGTGCAGGCGAAGTGCACAAACTCGGCACTCTTACGCAGCTCTTCGTCATGATCGACCTGACGTTTGATCCAGTATTCCACGGCCTTGACGTCGTGGTTGGTCGTCTTTTCGATTTCCTTGATTGCTTCGCAGTCGGTGATGCTGAAATTGTCAGCCAGACCGCGCAGGAAGGCCTTGCCGTGTGCACTGATTTCAGGCAGTTCGGCAAAACCGGCTTCAGACAGGGCGATCAGCCACTCTGTTTCAACGCGGACGCGGGCGTTCATGAACGCAAATTCGGAGAAAATGCCGCGCAGAACGTCAGTCTGCCGGGCATAGCGGCCGTCAATCGGGGAGAGTGCTGTAAGCGCATTCAGATCCATGAGAGAGTCCTCAGAAAAATAATGGAAAAATCGGTTTGCGGCTCGCCCGCCTGAACTGTGCTCGGCCGTCCGGAAGTATCCCGGCGGCTTATATCATCGCGGCGCAGAGACCACAGAAATGGCAAATTCTTGGAGTGGCTCAATTCTAACAAAGACCATATGCGGGTTGGTGAGCAAAGCGGGTTTTGTTTTGCTTGTCCTGACCGGCGGTTACTGTTAGACTGCACCTAACTGCGTTAGGGGTATCAGAGAGGCCGTACACAACCGGACTCTCTGATTGAGAAACACCCTTGGGACCGGATCAGGTTGATACCTGCGGCGGGAAACGCTTTCTCTCTGCGAAAAACCTCTCTTCTGAACCTTCGCAGGAAGTCTGACGGATGGCGCCTTGAGGCGCTGCGCCCGAAAACCCAATCGTTACCCTTTACGTAGAACCGAGGTCTCCGGCACACCGCAAGGTGCGCTGCAGACGACCTGTTCAATGCTTGTTCCGAAAGCGAGGTTCTATGCAAAATCTTTTCCTTTCACGAAGTGATTTCCGCCCTGAGGGCGTCCGGGTCTATACCGAGACAGTGCACGGTGAGAAAGTGCCTTTCCGTATGCTGCAGCTTGAAAATACACCGGCCGGTCTTGGCGGCGGCAGTAATCCGGCCTTCTATCTCAAAGATGTCACCGGTGGTTACGGCGCCGCGAATGCTCCCGCCGAAGTCCGACTCGAACGGCGCAGCCGCCCGCCTGTCGGCTCACCCACGCAGCTCAGAGCCGCCCGTGACGGTATTGTCACCCCTGAGATGAGTTATGTGGCGGTGCGCGAAAGTCTGAACCGTGACCGCTTCTACCGTAATGTGCGGGAGATGACGAATACCCGGGTCAAAGCCGGCCTTCTGGCCGCACTGGAGCGCTGGCAGCCCTGGACGCCTGAGCAGATCCGGGAGCAGGTGGCGGCGCGCCGGGCTGTGATTCCGATGAACTTCTGTCATCCCGAAGCCGAGCCGATGATTATCGGGCGGGCCTTTGCCACAAAGATCAACGCCAATATCGGCACCTCCGGCAACGGCAATGAGTGGCTCACCGAGGGAGAAAAGCTCCAGGAGGCGATTGCCCGTGGCGCAGATACGGTGATGGATCTCTCGACGGGCAGAAATATCCGTCAGACCCGGGAGATGATTCTGCGCGCGTCGCCTGTGCCCGTGGGTACTGTGCCTATTTATGAGGCGCTTGAGCGTGTGGGCGGCCATATCGAGGAACTCTCCTGGGCGCTTTTCCGCGAAGTGATGCTCGATCAGGCAAAAATGGGTGTGGACTACATGACCATTCATGCCGGGGTGCTGGCTGAACACGTAAAACTCACCCGAAATCGCATGACCGGCATTGTCTCACGCGGAGGCGGCATTATGGCGGCCTGGGAAAGTCTGACCGGGGAGGAGAATTTCCTCTATGAGAATTTCGCCGAGCTGCTCGATATCGCGCGCGAGTACGACATCACGCTCTCCCTGGGTGACGGGCTGCGTGCCGGCAGTATTTATGACGGCAATGATGCCGCCCAGTTTGCCGAACTCAAAACGCTCGGTGAGCTCAACCGGCAGGCGGGTGAAAAGGACGTTCAGGTCATGATCGAGGGACCAGGCCATATTCCGCTTCCCGGCATTGCGCTTAATCAGGAGCACGAGGAGGACTGGTGCAGCGGCGCGCCCTTTTATACCCTGGGGCCGCTTGTGTGTGATATCGGCGCGGGCTACGACCATATCACTGCCGCCATCGGGGCAACAGTGATCGGGGCGGCGGGTACCGCAATGCTCTGCTATGTGACGCCAAAAGAACATCTGGGACTGCCCGGCGCCAATGACGTCCGCGAGGGGATGGCCGCTTTCCGCATCGCGGCGCATGCCGCTGATGTGGCCAAGGGACAGGGGGCAGCGCTGATTCATGATCATCTGATGAGTGCGGCACGCTTTGAGTTCCGCTGGCGTGATCAGTTTGCACTCAGTGTGGATCCGGCGCGGGCCAGAGCCTTCCATGCTGAAGGGCTGCCCGGCAGTGGTGGTGAGGATGCGCACTTCTGCAGTATGTGTGGCCCCAAATACTGTCCGATGCGTCTGGCCCGGGATCTGTTTGAGGAGAAAGCCTGACCTCAGGCGCAATGCGGCTGCGCCTGCGGCAGGAGATTATTTTTTCTGTTTGCCCGCCAGCAGATCACCTGTCGTGGTGCAGCGCGCAAGATCATAAAGCAGGCCGATCGGTGTCTGTCCGCCAAGCTTCTGGATAATATGCGAGCGGTGCACATCCACTGTGCGCGCTGAAAGAAAGAGCTTGGCGGCAATCTCAGTGGTCTTGTAGCCCTGGCAGATCAGCTCGAAGATCTGCGCTTCGCGGCGCGAGAACGTGTCGAGCAGCGCACGGATCTTGGTAAAGCGCCAGGTCCGGGAGGAGTGCTCCAGGGCAAAGGCCACCTTTTTGGCCAGCTCATCAGGGTCAACGGGCTTTTCCATAAAGCTGATAGCCCCGTTTTCCATGGCCTGGACAGCCTGACGGATAGTGCCGTTACCGGTGAGAAGAATCACGGAAATCGGACTGTTGCTCTCGCGCAGGCGGTTCTGAACATCCATGCCGTTAAGACCGCGCATGGTCAGATCAAGGACAGCACAGCCCGGCTGCATGATATCCACCTGCTCCAAAAACTCTTCTCCGGAGGCGAAGGTCATTGCATTGAAGTTATGTGTGGCAAGAGCAAAGCGAAGGGAGAGACGCACATCGTCATCGTCCACGACCCACACGGGTAAGCTAGGTTCGACAGTAATCCCTTCGGTTGTGTTATCAGTCATATCAGGTGAAGTAGGTTAGACTCTTAACAAAGAGCCGATTCAGAACAGTACGTCAGCATATCCTACCAAATGCTGTATTGACACTGTGAAACTTCTTTCAGTTTTGTGCTATGCAACGCGATACGCCACTATACGATGACACACCTCACCGCGGGGCTTCTGTAGAGCGTCAGCCCCCGGATGCCGCCCTGACGGAACTGGGCCGGCGTCTGCCGAGACAGGTGTTTCTCGGGACAGAAGGGTGGGCCGATGCGCGCTGGCGCGGGCTGATCTACTCCAGACAGAGCGGCACGGACGGTCTGAGACTGTACGGACTCACACCGTATTCGAAGCATCCGCTGCTGCGCATGACAGCGCTGCCCTACAGAGGCACTCCCTACCGTCCCGGCGAGCTGCTGCATTTTCTCTCAAGCGTTGAAAAGCCTTTCCGCTTCATGCTCCCCGTGGCGCACAAAAGTCTCGATCCGATGATCAGGGATGCCCGGAGGATGGGTGTGGGTGAGAACAGGGATTTTCTGCGCTTTGATGCAGAGGCGTGGTTGCGGGAGCTTGAACCGGCACATGAGATGCTTGAAGACAATCTGGGACCGGTGGTTCTGCGGATGGGGCAGTTCGACAGCGGACTGCTCAAACGCTGGCAGCACAACGGAGAGCTCAACACCAGACTTGAGGCGTTTCTGATGTCAGTGCGGGCGTTTATCGATGAGAGAAAGCTGCCGCTGACGCTTGCGCTGGAGATTCAGAACGGTGAACTGCTCACACCCCGGGTCATGAAGATGCTGGTTGCTGCGTCAATGGCACCGGTGGTGCGTTTGAGCCTCGGTATGCCCATCGCGCTGCGTCAGGTGAATGCGATCGGCTACTGGCAGACAAGCTGGCAGGAGCATTACGCAGAGCCGCCACGACTTCCTCTGCTGGTCAACTGGGCAGGTTCGGCCTCGCTGATGTTCGGCTACAGGCGGCTTGGCGCAAAAAGCCTGGTGGCCAGCGATCCGGTCACCAGAGCAACGATTGTGGATATGGTCTGTAAAAGTATTGCGGCCGGCAGGCAGGCCTGGGTATGGGCCGGCAACCGGGCGGAGGGCTCCGCGCCACTCACCCTTGAGGCAATCGCGTCGGGGATTGTGGCGCGCAGAGAAAATTCGCAGAGTCTTTAGGATTACCACTGCGAGAGCGGCAGGACAGTATCCTCGCCCGAGGGGGTGCGGGTGTAGTCGATCGGTTCGTCGGGCGAGCCGATCAGGATGAAGGCGATAAGCCGTTCATTCTCCGGATCATACAGTCCGTCAGGCGTCTCAAAGGGGCGCGGGGAAACCGTCTTGGCAACATAGCCGAGCGCATGCAGCGCATTGAGGAAATTCATGAGTGCGGCACCGGCGGTAATCAGGCGTTCCTCGCGGAACATCTCAGAGATGTCATCGTGGATATCCGTGAGAATCATGGCCACGCACATCGGGCTTTTGGTGGCTTTTTCGCGCGTTCTGATACGCACGGCCTCATCAGCGTCCGCGGGCAGCGTGGACTCGAAGAGGTCGGCGAGTTTTTCCCGCGACTGGATGTCGACAAACCGCAGGGGGAGTTTCTTTTCATGATTGGGGGCACGCAGTGCGGTGGAAACGGCAAGACGCAGATCCGCGCAGTCAGGCGCGGGAATGGTCTGATGGCGTGCGCCCACGGAGTGGCGCGAAAGCAGAATCTGAATGAAATTGGCGTTGGAAAGCATTTTAGTCACTTAAAGAAAAACGTCTCAGGCTGCCCAGACGCACGGGGCCGGCTGCAGAGAATGCAGGGCAGGAGCGGTGAGCAGATGTTGGAAGTATTATGCGACAGATATACGACATTACACAAACGACAGACCGAAATACGCCGGTGATTGAGGGCGATGCACCGCTCTCGGTCACTCTGACAGACAGCGTCGCGGGCGGTGCGGCGGCAAACGTGTCCGCCCTGCGCATGAGCCCGCATATCGGCACGCACATGGATGCGCCGCGCCATCTCTTTGACGGCGCACCGGATGTGCTAGGACTGCCGCTTTCCGTCTGTGCGGGACGCTGCCTGGTGCTTGATTTGAGTGAGGCGCCAGCAGATGCGCCCGTCACCAGTGAGGAGCTCTCTGCGGTGCCCCCGGGTGAGGTGCGGGTGATATTGAAAACGAGGAAACGCCCGATGTCCCGCACTGAGGAGCCATTCCGTCCGGTCACGCCCGAGGCGATTGATTTTCTGCTCAGGCGCGGCGTGAAACTGCTCGGGCTCGATACACTCGGTGTGGATCCGCTCACCTCGCATTCTCTCGATGCACACCGGCTGGCACTTGCTGCCGGCATGGTACTGCTGGAGAATCTGTGTCTGGAAAACATTTGTGAAGGAATTTTTGAACTTTTCGCATTACCTTTGAAAATTGAGGGCCTGGAAGCGAGCCCTGTTCGTGCTATTCTGATGGAATTTGAAAATCCGACTGGAACAGTCACAGAACCATGAACAAAATTTTTGAAAAAACGCGCCGTATCTATATGGCTGACTGCGATGCCGGCGGCATCGTTTTTCATCCGCAGTACTTTGTGATGATCACCGAGCTGATGGAGGATTTCTACCGCAGCGCCGGTGTGACCTTCAGAGACAGCATCTCTCAGGGTATCGGTTTTCCGATCGGCGGCATCCGCTGCGACTTCTGCCGTCCGAGTGTGCTGGGCGACATGGTTACGCTTCGCCTCTGGGTCGAGCATATCGGCACGACCGCTTTCCGCTTTGCCATTGAAATCTCCGGCGATGACGGGCTGCGTGTGAAGTGTGCTGAAACCGTTGTCTGTGTAAAGGTGGGCAGCCATGCCGGCGCCCTTTCGAAGCATGAGATCCCGGCCGAGTTCAGAGCAATTCTTCAGGAGTATCAGGGCGAGGCGCTCGAGCTGCGCGCTTAAAGCGGATGCACCTTAAAACAATACCCGGGGCCGGTCAGACCGGCAGCCCGGGTATTTTTCTGTCCGGCCGGTGTTCTTAGAGAACCAGATTGTTGAGTCTGGCCTGAGGACCCGCCAGAAACTGCAGAATCTGCTCACGTTCAGCGTTGGCACCGGTGACAAGATATTCGGCGCTGCCGGGTGTTGTGTTATCCGTCAGAGCGTTGAGTTCAGTGAGTACGGTGCGCATATGTCGGGCAACAGCAGGCGCCGGATTGACGAGCATGACATGCTCGCCGGCAATCCGGGAGATCTCATCGCTCAGGAACGGATAATGCGTACAGCCGAGCACCAGCTGATCGGCTCCTTTGCTGATGAGCGGAAGAATATATTTCTTGATCAGCTCTCTGGTGTTGGGCGTGTGAAACTCCCCGGCCTCCACACACTCCATCAGTCCGGGACAGGGGCAGTCAAGAATTTCGACCGCAGGATTCTCCACAAGTGTTTTGAGCCGCTGATAGCGTTCGCTCTCAATTGTTTTCACTGTGGCGAGCACCCCGATAACCTTGCTGAAGGTGGCACGTGCCGCAGGGAGCACGGCAGGCTCGATACCGATAACGGGGATCTGCAGACGTGCTCTGAGGCTGTCGGCAGCAACGGCCGTGGCCGTATTGCAGGCGAGCACCAGCGCTTTAATCCCGCGCTCGAGCAGATAGTTCACAATCAGATTGACCCGCTCAAGGATAAAACTCTCCTCACGGTCGCCCCAGGGGGCGCAGGCGCAGTCTGCCGCGTAAATGAGATCCTCATTGGGAAACTCCTCACGGATGGCGCTCATCACTGACAGTCCGCCAAAGCCGGAGTCCAGAAGACCGATAGGTTGTGTGGAAGACATTGACTACTCCTTTTTGCTGCGGCGAAGGATCCGTGTCTCATTCAGGAAGATCGCGGCAACAATCAAACTGCCACCAAGCCAGCCTGCCCAGCCGAGTTCCTCGCCCCAGAGCCAGCCGATCAGTGCGGCAAACACGCTCTCCATGGCAAAGATCACTGCAGCGCGTCCTGCGGGAACGGTTTTCTGCCCCCAGGTGAGAAGAATCTGGGCAAAGCCGACAATAACACCCAGCCAGAGCATGGAAGCAAGCAGGGTGGACGTCCAGTTGGTCGGCTCAAAAGGCCAGAAGGGGGTGACCGGCCCGATCAGACGGGTCAGTGCACAAAGTGCCGCCACGGTAACGAGCTGTGTGAACGTGAGCGGCAGCGCTTCGTTTTTGGCGGCGACCAGACCAACAAAAATAATTTCGGAAGCCGAGATAAAAGCGCAGAGGATGGTGACCCATTCTCCGAAGTTGTTTTCAAAGGACAACGTAAACGGATTTGCGAGTAAAAGCAAGCCCATAAACGCAATGATTACACCGGCAATGGCAGCGGTATCGGGCTTCCTGCCGAAGACAAACCAGACCATGAGCGGTGTGAAGGGCACATACAGAGCTGTCAGGAAGCCGGAGGTCGAGCTGTTGATGGTCATCAGACCGAGGGCATTGGTGATGTAACCGAAAAACAGCAGCGCACCGGTGCTCAGACCGGCTTTCCAGGTGTGGGCGGGAATGGCTCTGATTCTGCCGCGAAGCATCAGTCCGACAATGACCGAGCCGATACAGAAACGCGCCATCACAAGCATGAAGGGGTCTGTGTATTCGAGTGCGGTGTGCGTCGTAATAAATGAGCTGCCCCAGAGGAACGTGGCCATCACGAGGGCAGCTGTTGGAAGTACCCCCTGATAGCGGGTGAGAAGCTGCTCAAACATAAATTATCAGTGCTGTGTTTCCCGGGACCAGCGTTCTTCGTCAACGCCGACAGAAATCGAACCGTTGTCAAAAACAATCACCGGACGCTTGATGAGCGTCGGTGTTGCGAGGAAAAGCGCACGCAGACCGGCCTCGCTCGAGAGAGCCGTCTCACGCTCCTCAGGGGTGAGTTTTTTCCACATCAGACCTTTTCTGTTGAGGAGCTCGCCGGCAGCAGGGGATTTCATCCAGCCGTCAAGCAGTGCTTCAGGGAGTCTGTCTTTTTTGAAGTTGTGGAAGCGGTACTCGATACCTTTCTCATCAAACCAGGCAAAAGCTTTCTTCACGGAGCCGCAGTTGGGGATGCCGTAGATGGTGATCATAGTGTCCTCGGAATCGGTTGCTGTTGATGGTCTCAGACTCAGGCGGCCGCCCGGCCGAGGCGGTCGTTCACCGCTGCCCAGTCAGGTGTCTGCTCGGGCTGTTCGACAAGAATGCGCACGCAACCGGCAGCGTCAAGCCGGTGAAGATTCTCGTAGAGTTCACGGCCGTACTCCGCCACTGTGGCGGGCGCACTGATGCAAAAAGCGGGTGTGGTGCCGAGAGCGGCAAGCAGCTCGGGGGAGGCCATCACTGCCACCTTCTCACCGGAAAATTCAGCCAGACGGGCAGCAAGCGCATCCCGCGGGACAAGTTCCAGACGTGTTTTCGGTGCATAGTGACTCTTGAGCCGGCCCGAGGCGCGCGGTGCATCACTGCCCGCATCAGGCACTTCAAAGCCGAGTACCTCCTCGAGCATGGCACGGGTGATCACCCCGTGACGCAGCAGCGTGGGACGCTCTCCGGAGAGATTGACGATGGTCGATTCAAGACCGAACTCACACGGACCGCCGTCGAGAATGAAATCGAGTCTGCCTTCGGGTTTGAGTCCCAGATCGTCAAGCACATGCCGGGCGGTGGAGGGGCTGATACGGCCGAAGGTGTTGGCGCTCGGTGCGGTCAGCCCTTTGTGGGTCGGACCGGCAAAGCGTTTGAGCAGCTCATGTGTCACAGGGTGCGAGGGGCAGCGCAGCGCCACGCTGTCCTGACCGCCGGTGACCCACAGGCCGCAGCGGTCTTTTTTCTTCATCACGAGAGTGAGCGGGCCCGGCCAGAAACGTCTGGCGAGAAGCCACGCCTCAGGCGGAATATCCTTGCACCAGTACTCAATCGCATCAATGCCGGAGACATGCACAATGAGCGGGTGATCGGCAGGACGCCCCTTCGCCCGGTATATCGACATCACGGCCTCTTCATTGTCGGCATCAGCCGCAAGTCCGTAAACCGTTTCAGTAGGGATGGCGACGAGGCCGCCGCGCTTGAGAATGTCAATACTTTGCTCAATTGCCGCTTCGGGCAGAGCACATGTGTTTTCGTGCATCGTTAGTCAGTCTCAGATTTCTTTTACGAACGCTTATTTTATACCGTTCAGAGAGCGATCTGACTGCGATTTGAGAGGGAGAATCAGGTGATTTAGGTAAAGAAAGGCTTCCGCACAGCGGTGGCCGCTGTGCGAAAGCCGGTCAGGTGTGAACTCAGAACGGTTCAGGCAGGCGGAGGATGGAGCTGACGCGGCGGGCGCGTTCAAGCGCTTCTTCAAGCGTGCTGCCGAGCACCGTCACGTGTCCCATTTTACGGGCGCGGCGGGCTTCGGTTTTCCCGTAGATATGCAGTTTGGCGCCGGGTACGGCGAGAACGCCTTCCCAGTCCGGTTCACGGCGGTTGCCGTTTTCGTCATACCATTCGTCGCCGAGAATGTTGAGCATCACCGAGGGGCTGTGCTGAGTGGTATCCCCGAGCGGCAGTCCGGTCATGGTGCGGACCTGCTGTTCATACTGGCTGCTCACACAGGCATCGATCGTGGCGTGGCCGGAGTTGTGCGGGCGGGGCGCCATTTCATTGACAAGAAGCGAGCCGTCCTTGAGCACAAAAAATTCCACACAGAGCACACCGACGTATTCGAGCGTTTCAGCGATACGGCAGGCCTGGCTGCGGGCGAGTTCGGCAATCTTTTCAGGCACGCGGGCCGGCATGATCGAAACGGCAAGAATACCGTTCCGGTGTTTGTTTTCAGAGACCGGGAAAGTGGCGGTTTCGCCCTGGCGGTTGCGCGCGACAATCACGGAGACCTCCACATCCAGATCCATGCGTTTTTCAAGAATGCATTCAGTCTGCTGGAAGGCCTCGAAGGCGGCGCGTGCTTCAGCGATGTTGCGCACGGTGCGCTGACCTTTGCCGTCATAGCCGAGACGGGCGGTTTTGAGAATCCCCGGGAAGAGGGACTCGTCGAGCGAGTCCACATCGGCCATTTTCAGTACGGGGCAGTTCGGCGCCACACGGGCACCGGCCTTCTGTGCAAAAGCCTTTTCCAGGTTACGGTCCTGCGTGACAGCGAGCGCGGCAGAGGGCGGCGCAACCGTGAGACCGGCCTGCTCAAAGAACTGCAGAGAGGCAGCGGGGACATTTTCAAATTCTGTGGTGACCGCCGGGACAATGTGGCTCATCTTTTCCAGAAGCGCCGGGTCGTTGTAGGCGCCTGTGAGCGTTTCACGGCTTACTTCACCGGCAGGGCTCACTTCGGCGGGATCGAGCACGCAGACGTGAAAGCCCATGGAGGCGGCGCTCTGTGCAAACATACGGCCGAGCTGACCGCCGCCCATCATGCCGAGCGTGGTACCGGGAAGCAGGGGGGTGTTGGTGGTTTTCATACGTGTATCTGAAAGATTATTCAAGCGTCATGGCGGCAGCCTTGGCGTTCTGCTCACGGCGGAACTGGGCAAGGCGCTCAGCGATTTTCTCATCCGTCACGGAAAGAATCTGTGCGGCATAGAGTCCGGCATTGGCCGCACCGGCCTCACCGATGGCGAAAGTGGCAACCGGAACGCCTTTGGGCATCTGAACGATAGAGTAGAGGCTGTCTTCGCCGCGGAGGTACTTCGAGGGGACCGGCACGCCGCAGACGGGAAGCGTGCATTTGGCGGCAACCATGCCGGGCAGATGGGCGGCACCGCCGGCACCGGCGATGATGACCTTCAGACCGCGGTCACGGGCGGTTTCGGCGTACTCAAACATTTCATCGGGCATGCGGTGAGCGCTGACGACACGGGCCTCGTAGGGAATCCCGAACAGTTCGAGCATATCCGCGGCAAGCTTCATGACAGGCCAGTCAGAGTTACTCCCCATGATGATGCCGACGAGGGGTTGTTGTGATTGAGCCATAGTAAATTCCTTGAGTGTGTAATCTGTTTTCCGGTGTGCTGACAGGAAAAGCCCGGGAGCTGTTCCCAGGCTTGAAATCACCAAAAACGGAACCAGCCATTCTCATGGCTGGTTCCGGCAGGTATTACGGTTCGATATCAGTATCCGCGAGGCGGCGGAGCGCTTCACGGTACTTGTCAGCCGTCTTTTCAATCACGTCAGCGGGCACCTTGGGCGCCGGCGGCGTCTTATCCCAGGGCTGGGTTTCAAGCCAGTCGCGGATGAACTGCTTGTCAAAGCTCGGAGGCGAAACACCGACCGTGTACTGTTCGGCAGGCCAGAAGCGGCTGGAGTCCGGCGTGAGGACTTCGTCCATCAGGCGAACCTGGCCGTTGGCATCGATACCGAATTCGAACTTCGTGTCAGCGATGATGATACCGCGGGTGGCGGCATATTCACTGGCGCGACGGTACAGCTCGAGCGTGGCATTCTTAATCGTATTTGCGATCTCTTCACCATAGAGTTCGACCACACGCTCAAAAGAGATGTTCTCGTCATGCGTACCCACTTCAGCCTTGGCTGCCGGCGTGAAGATGGGCTCAGGAAGCTTTTCACCCATGCGCAGCCCCGGCGGCAGTTCAATGCCGCAGACCTTGCCGGTGGCCTGGTAGTCTTTCCAGCCGCCGCCGATCAGATAGCCGCGGGCGACGCATTCGATAAGAATGGGCTTCAGACGCATGGCAACGACGGCACGGCCGCGAACCTGATCAACTTCGTCGGGAGCAACTACTGTGGTGGGATCAATGTGGGTGAGGTGATTGGGAAGAACGCCGTCGAGCTTGTCGAACCAGAAATCGGTAATGGCGGTGAGAACTTTGCCTTTGCCCGGAATGGGATCGCCGAGAATGACGTCAAAGGCGGAAATGCGGTCGGTGGCGACAATCAGTAGTTTGTCTTCACCGACGAGGTAACTGTCACGCACTTTCCCGGAATAGACCTGAGGCAGTGACGTGATGGAAGTCTTGGACAGACCAGCCATGGTTAAGTCTCCATCGAGAGGTCAGCCCGCCTTGGTGAGAGAACGGGCTGCTAGGTTTCAAAGATGCCCTTATTCTATAGCCCCCGATGGTGTTTAGTCTGCCTGAGAGCGGAAAAATCCGCGCGTTTGGGGGATATTCCTTAGAAGAACCAGCGAATGAGGTAGGGAATCAGAATCACAAGCCAGAACATCACGGCAATGATCAGTGCAATGAGCACTGCAGCACTGCCCATGTCTTTGGCACGACCGCTCAGCGGGTGAATTTCCGTTCCGATACGGTCAACAACGGCCTCAAGGGCGGAGTTGAGAATTTCCGCGAGCAGCACGCCGAGAACGGAGGCGCTCAGGATGGCACTCTCAAGCCAGCTCACAGGCAGCAGGAATGCCACAGGGATCAGAATCGCTGCCGCGATGGACTCCTCGCGGAAGGCGGCCTCGTTCTGATAGGCGGCTTTGAAGCCTTTCATAGAGTAGCCGGTGGCATTGATCAGACGGCGAAAGCCTGTTTTTCCTTTGAGGGCTTCAGCGTTGGGTTTCTTGTTCTCGGACATGGATGCAGCTCCGCAAAAAGTCTCTTCCGTAACGGGCTGAGTGGAAAAAAAGAGCGCTCTGCCCTTTCAGGTGACAGAGCGCCTTCTGTGTTGATGAGTCAGTGTGACTGACACTCCGGTAAGGAGCTCTTAGAGCACATTCTGACGCAAGGTGCCGTCGGCGTAAAGAGCAGCCATCTTTTCAAGAGAGACGGGCTTGATCCTGGCGCCCTGACCTTCGCAGCCGAACTGCAGGTAACGGGTCTTGCAGAGTTCCTTAGCCTGATTGCGGGCCACCTTGAGATAGTCGCGCGGGTCAAACTTGGAGGGGTTCTCAACGAGGAACTGACGGATGGCAGCCGTCATACCGAGACGGATGTCGGTGTCGATGTTGACCTTGCGCACACCGTGCTTGATGGCTTCCTGAATTTCCTCCACAGGCACGCCATAGGTTTCACGCATGTCACCGCCGAATTCACGGATCGTGGCGAGGAATTCCTGGGGCACGGAAGAGGAGCCGTGCATCACGAGGTGGGTGTTCGGCAGACGGGCGTGGATTTCCTTCACGCGTTCGATGGAGAGAATGTCGCCGGAGGGCTTGCGGGTGAACTTGTAGGCACCGTGCGAGGTACCGATGGCGATGGCAAGAGCGTCAAGCTGCGTGGCCTTCACAAATTCAGCGGCCTGATCCGGGTCGGTAAGAAGCTGATCGCGGGTCATCGTGGATTCGCTGCCGTGACCGTCTTCCTTGTCGCCGCGCATCGTTTCCAGAGAGCCGAGGCAGCCGAGTTCGCCTTCGACGGAAACACCGATGCAGTGAGCCATTTCAACAACGCGACGGGTCACGTCAACATTGTATTCGTAGCTCGAGATGGTCTTGCCGTCGCTCATCAGAGAGCCGTCCATCATCACGGAGGAGAAACCCGAACGCATAGCGTTCTGGCAGACGGCCGGGCTCTGGCCGTGGTCCTGGTGCATGCACACCGGTACTTCAGGATAGCTTTCAACAGCAGCAGAGATGAGGTGACGGAGGAACGCTTCGCCAGCATACTTGCGGGCCCCGGCGGAGGCCTGCATGATCACAGGGGCGCCCACTTCGCTTGCGGCAGCCATAATGGCCTGAACCTGTTCAAGGTTGTTGACGTTAAAAGCGGGAACGCCGTATCCGTTTTCGGCGGCGTGATCGAGTAATTGACGCATGGATACAAGTGCCATGGCATAAACTCCGAGTCTAAAAATTTATATGAAAACTGACATGATTCATGCCCGCGGGGCTCAGCCTGCGAGCATGCAACCAACATTGCGCATTGTATAGTGTTTAGTACCTATGCGCAGGAAAATCACGCCGACATTCCATTTTGGCGGCATAGCCGGAACGCCGGCGGCGCGTCTGTCTAGCTCGCAAAAATACTGCGGTTGGACTGAATCTGCTTCTTGATTCCGCGGTAGATGGCCTGAGCAATCCGGCGCTGATGGCTCGGGTTGCTGAGGAACTTTTCCTCCGTCGGATTGGAGATAAAGGCGGTCTCCACCAGAATGGACGGAATCCCCTGACCTTTAAGAACCGCAAACCCGGCCTGCTCGACGTGGTTTTTGTGCAGGCGGTTGATGCGGCCCATCTCACCGAGCACTTCCTTGCCGAGTGCAAGACTGTAGTTAATGGTCCAGTCCGAGGTCATATCAACGAGCACCGTGGCCACGTCTTTGTTGACCTCACTGATATTGATACCGCCGATAAGGTCGGATTCGTTCTGACTCTTGGCCAGCCAGCGTGCTGCTGCCGAGGTGGCACCGCGCTCGGAGAGCGCAAAGACACTCGAGCCTTTGGCAGACGGGCTGATAAAGCCGTCAGCGTGAATACTCACAAGCATATGTGCACGCGCCTTCTGGGCAATCTTCACACGGGCGCCGAGACTTACGAAGTGGTCCGAGTTGCGGGTCATAATGGCGCGCATGCCCGGATCGGCATTGATCAGGGTGTTGAGGTAGCGGCCGATCTTGAGAACCACATCCTTTTCCCGGGTGCGCCGCCGGCCGATGGCGCCGGGGTCTTCACCGCCGTGCCCCGGGTCGATGACCACAAGCAGCGTCTCATTGGCTTTCTTTCTGGCCGGTTTGCGGGGTGTTTTTCCGCGGGAGGGCTTCTGAGGTGCGGGCTTTTGCGCCGGAGCGCTGCTGCCTGTGTCTGCTTCAACCTCGGCCACCATCGTTGCATCCTCAGGCGTTTCCTCCTTCTCGGCCTGCTTGTCCGTCAGATCACTGATGATGGAGCTGAGCGGATCCTCGGCAATAACCGTGTTGTCCGCAAGCAGACGGCTGATCGGATCGACCGGAACGGCAGGATAGATGTCGAAAACAAGACGGTAGTGGTAGTTTGCAAAAGGCTTGAGCTGGAAGACCTCAGGACGCACGTCATGTTTGAGGTCCATCACAAGTCTGAGCGTGTCCGGCTGATACTGTCCGATACGGATAGAGGCGATATGCGGGTCATCCGCCTTGACGCTTTCAATCTGCTTGCGCAGCTTCGGGGTAAGGGCGAGCCCTTTAATGTCCACGACCAGACGCAGCGGCCCCGTGTTGCGGAGGAAAAAATATTTGAAATCAAGCGGTGTGTCGTGTTCGATGGTCACGCGAGTGTACTCATCGGACGGCCACATACGGACGTCAATCAGCTTTGCACCCCAGGCAATCTGCCAGGGCGCAAGACTCAACAGTACCGTGCCTGCAGAGGCGGCCAGGAAATCGCGACGTTTTGTTTGCATATTATTCACCGAGATGCTCGAGAACCGTTTGCCCCAACGCAGTAAGGGCCTGTAGTTTTGCCTGACGGCCCAGGCCGTCAACAGTCAGTTGCAGCCCGATATCAGCACCCGGCACAAAAGGGCGGGCTTTTTCTGTCCACTCGGTGATACAGATCTGATTGGGACCGAAGCAGTCGCGGAAGCCCGCGTCGTCAAATTCGTAAGGTGTCTCAAAACGATAGAAATCGAAGTGATTGAGCACCGCCCCGAATACGGGGTAGGTTTCCAGCAGAGAGAATGTGGGGCTCTTCACCGGACCGGTAAACCCCCAGGCACGCAGCATGGCGCGCGCAAAGGTGGTTTTCCCCGCACCCAGATCTCCGTCAAAAGCCAGCACCAGCCCGGTAGGCTTCCACTGCGCATAGGTGCGTGCAATCGCGCCTGCCACACGGGCGCCGAGCTGATCGGTGTCGTCTGGGTGTGCAAGTGCAAAGCTCAAGGGCTGAAATAACTGTGTCATAGGCTGAAAACGTAGACCGGACTAGGGAAATGTGAATTTCTCATTGTAACGGGGAGCGGGTCTTCGCTGTTTGAATGAGTGTTCAAAGAGTTCAAGAGAAGGCAACGATTTTCGATAATATGTAACAAATTATAACCGGTATTGCGCAAACCGCTTTTTTTTAGCATAATTCCTGCCTCAGGTTCTCGATTGATGAGAACCGATGTGGAGCCGGTGTAGCTCAGCTGGTAGAGCAGCGCATTCGTAATGCGAAGGTCGGGAGTTCAAATCTCTTCTCCGGCACCATTGACAAGTTTCAGTCAGTCTCTGACGATATCAAAGTCCTTGTAAATCAAGGACTTTTTTATTGCCTGCAATCCTGCACGGTATCTGTTAGTGTCAGCTGGCCTCAATTTATAAGTACAAAAGAAAGTACAAAAAAAACGAAAGCAGCCGGCAATAGCTATCAGCGTCTGACTCTAAACATGACGCTATTCGGCTTAGGCCGGGATGCTGTTTCGCACGTTCTTTATTCTCTCCGTCGTCCTCTAATTTTTCCCCCCTCCCGCCTCCCCCTATGCGGGTAAACCCCCTTATAAAATCACCAATGCGGTAAGCAAACGTCCGATTTTATTCCACAAACGGTTACAAAGTCCCGCGATTATTTATGGCGTTAAAAGTTGGATTAATAACGATTTGGACAGCGTCCGGTCTCGCGAGAGCCTGGCAGCGGAGGGCGGGTGTCTGACTGTAAGTTTTTGATTTCACTACGGGAAATGTCGTAATTTGTTCAGCCTGACTGAATAAAAGTTTAGTCAGGCTTAACAGAAGGGTAGTTTGATTTAGTTTTTGCTACTTTATTTGATTTAGATTAAATATCCCGGTTCTCTTCGTTATTCACAGAAAGAATAACGAAATAATACCTGAGTACATTCTTAGGAAATACTGTAAATAATTGTTTTGACTCGTTTTTGACGGTTTTCGCTGTCAGCAGGCATCAGCAAGCCGCGGCGATTTATATCATCCCGGACCGGATTTTGAAGTACATCCACCGGAGAGCATCCTCCTGAGTAGTGGTTAACCATAAAGGTTATTACTTAGGGATTACCTTATCCTGACGGTAGCTGGAAGGAGCACCTCCAACAGACCCCCGCTCTTTCCAGTAAATCATCATTAGGAGACTCATACGATGAAAGACACAGATAAGATGGGCGTAGATATTACGCTCACCCGTCGCCAGATGCTGGGCACCGTTGGTGCAGCTGCCGGCGCGGCGACCGTGCTTTCTGCCGCCCCCTGGGCCAGCGTTCAGGCCGAGGTGGACAAATTAAAAGAAGAAGGCTGGGAGGCACATCCTTGTGCTTGTAACGTCTGCGGCGGGTACTGCGGTCTGCTTGCTCTTCACAAGAAGGGTACTGCGGTTTCCCGTGAAACTGTCCGCATCATGCCGAATCCCTCTCATCCCCAGCGCGGCTGCTGCGCCCGCGGTGCAGGTGCCATGTGGACCTGGGATCATCCGCTGCGTCTGCGCAAGCCGATGAAGCGCGTGGGTGAACGCGGGGAAGGCAAGTTTGAAGAAATTTCCTGGGATCAGGCGCTCACCGAAATCGCCCAGAAGGTTAAGGCGATTGTGGAAAAAGACGGCGAACGCGCTGTGTCCATGACCACTCACAACTTCAAGAGCAAGCTCGCCTGGCTGCAGGCCGGTATCGGTACTCCCAACCTGATCATGCACTCCTCAACGTGCAACTCCGCCTCCATCATGGGGCGCCGTTCCGTTTTTGGTAAAGGTTTTGACGGTGCCGGTAAGCTCGAGCCCGACTACGAAAACTGCCACTTCCTGCTCATGATCGGCCGCACGCTCAACTGCGCCATCGGTGTACACAGCGTGGTGGCCCGCGCACGTGCCGAAAAGGGCACCCGCGTGGTGTTTGTTGACCCGCGCATGCCCGAAGGAGCGCTCACCGGCGCCAAGTGGCTGCCGATCCGCCCGGGTACCGACGCGGCTCTGATTCAGGCAATGCTCAATATTGCGATTGCCGATAATCTTGCTGACTTTGACTTCCTTGCGAAGTACACCAACGCCGGCTATCTGGTCACTGCTGATCAGATGCCTGTGACCGAAGCCATGCTGCGCTCTGGCGGCCGCGACAACTACTACGCGGTTCGTGACAGTGTTACCGGTGAAATCCGTTTCCAGGGCATGAAGATGAATGATGCCGGCGAGTTTGCCGGTTTCGATGAGGATCCGGCCACCAAGCCCGATCTCAACTTCACGGGTATGGTTGCCGATGCGATGGGTAACCAGATCGAAGTGAAGACCTGCTACTCGATCCTCGCAGCGCAGGTGATGGAATTCACGCCTGAAAAGGCCGCATCGATCACCGGTATTCCTGCCGGAGATATTGTTCAGCTCGCCCACGACTTCTTCACGCAGGGCGGTGTGGCTGACGACGGATGGTACTCCGCCCGTAACGGCAATGACTCCGATGTGTATGCGCTCATCTGCATCCTCAACGTCTTTACCGGTGCGGTTGACCGCAAGGGCGGCTTCATTGTCACTCAGGGTGCCGGCATGAAGGGTGTCGGTGTGAGTTTTGACCCTGCCAAGGGCCAGGGCAAGAACCCCATGGGTAAGACCTGGAAACAGGAAATCGGTGAAAAGAAGGCGCTCGACAAGGTGCTCTTCCCTGAAAGCTCCGGTACGTATTCCGCAATCTTTGAGGCGATTCATACCGGCAAGCCCTATCCGATCCGCGCTACGTTCATCACCGGTACCACGATGTTCCACCGTGAAGCGAACTCCGACCGGCTGGCCAAGGCTCTCAAGGCACTTGACCTGGTGGTGGTTCAGGACATCCTGCCGCATGAAGTGATGGATTATGCCGATTATGTGCTGCCCTGCACATTCTTCCTTGAATGGCATGAATATGCCGGTGTGAAGTGGCATATCAACGGTAACGTTCAGCTTAACAGCGCCGGGCTTGAACCGCCCAAGGACTGCGATGCCCGTGAGGAAATCTGGCAGTTCTGCGAAATCATCCGCCGCGCCTGGCCCGAACGTGCCGCCGAACGTCTGGGGTACGACCATGAAATCAAGACCCGTGACGAATTCAAGAAGTGGTACAACGGCATGGTTGATGCCGCCTGGGACAAGTTCATTGCCGGTCTGAATGAAAAGAAACCCGGTGAAGGTGACCGTGTTCAGGAAGAAATCAAAAAGCAGGGCTGGTCCTGCATCAAGAAGAAGGCCTTCGATGTGTATCCGTACAAGAAAGCCTTCGGCACGATGACCGGTAAACCCGAACTGCTTTCCTTCTATGTGGCAACGAAGTACAAGGACAAGGGTCTCAACCCGGTTCCGAAGTATTTCATTACCGAAAAGGCTTATACGCTTCCGAAGCCCAACTCCAACGAGTTCTACCTCGTCAGCGGCAAGGATTCCTCCTCGTGCTCCGGTGTGGCTATTTTTGCCCGTCCGACTCAGTTCGTCGGCGACCGCTCGGTCTGGATGAATCCGGCTGACGGTGAACGCCTCGGTCTGAAGACCGGCGACATGATCGAACTCGAAGGTATCGATAACGGCGTGAAGGGTCAGGCCCGTGTCAAACTCACCAACCGTGTGATGGCCGGCTCCCTGTTCGCCTACGGCTTCTCCGGCGGTGTGCGCACCAAGAACATCAAGGATGCCCGTTACAACTGGGTTCGTGAAGGGATTAACTCCCACTGGTTCTGCACCGGCTACCGTGAACCGGTTGTCGGCGGTGTGACCAACAACACGTCCGTGCGTGTGAAACGAGTCTAAGAGGAAAATGCCATGAAAGGAAATCAGAAAAAACTGGCACACCTTTTTGATGTCACACAGTGCATCGGGTGTTCCGCATGTATCGTTGCCTGTGCCGAAACGAACTACCCTGAAATGATGGAACGTACCAATGAAGGGTGGAACTGGCTGGCCTCCAACATTCGTAAAGTAACGCTTGACAGAGCCCGCAATCCTGTTCAGCTGCTGGTTCAGTGCCAGCAGTGCGAAGAGGCGCCCTGCGTGCGTACCTGCCCGTTCGGTGCCAACTTCCATGATCCGGAAACGGGTCAGGTGAAAACCGATCCGGCCCGCTGCATCGGCTGCAGCTACTGCGTGGCCTCCTGCCGTACGACTGCCGCTGGACACACCCGGATACCGGGCTGCCCATGAAGTGCATGGGCAAGGGCTGCGAAGCGCTTGTGCGTTCGGGTCAGAACCCGGCCTGTGTACAGGTCTGTCCTGCTAGTGCCCGCATGTTCGGGGACGTGAACGATCCCAAGAGTGAAATCTCTCAGAAGATTGCGCATTCTCGTACTGAAAAACTTCTCCCGCATAAGGGAACGAAGCCTAACTTCTTTGTGGTGGTAGCAAAATGACATACGAATTTGTAACTCTGACAAATCAGGTCGCCACTGCACAGTGGGGCTGGACGATTGCGTTATTCCTTTGGTTTATCGGTCTTGCGGGCATGAGCCTTGTTCTGAACGTCTGGCTGCGTTCTAAACTGGTGCTCGTTATTTCCGCAGTCTCCGCGATTGTCGGGACGCTGTTCGTGCTCTCGCACCTGCACCGTCTCACCAATCTGCTGATGGCCGCAATCAATTCGCTGCTTGACTGGAAGTTCAACTTCTCAAGCTGGATGTTCATCGGTATCTGCATTCTTGCAGTGCTCTGCGTGGTGACCGTGTTCGAATCGTTCAGAACATGGCAGGGCCATAACGGTGCGCTTGAATGCAAGTACTCTCTGTGGTTCAACGCTGTGCTGGGCGTGGCTGCCACGGCCTACTCCGGTTTCCTGCTCACGCAGGCTGTCGGTGTGCCGCTCTGGACGACCGCCTCTTTGCCGGTGCTCTGGATTTTCTCCGGTCTTGCCTGCGCGGTCGGTCTGGTTGAAATCCTCGCTTCGACCAACCGTCTGAGCCATGAAGGGCTGGGCTGGCTGCCGACGACGGCCAATCTGGTTCACGTTGCTGAAGCGATTGTGCTCTTCGCGTTTGTGCAGGTGGCGCTTTCCGGCACACCCGGTGCACAGGCCGGTGCGCAGTACATGCTCGGTGACATGATGTTCTGGGCCGGCGCGGTCGGTCTCGGCATCGTGGTGCCGGTCATCCTCGGCAATATCAAGGGCGCTTCGGCTCTGAAGCTCGCCGGCGGTGTCTGCGCCATTATCGGTGCACTCTGCCTGCGTGCCACGGTTCTGTTTGCCGGTGCCTTTGACCCGGTGATCTTCTAAACACACTCTGACACAGCCAGTCAGAGACTTTCAGCAGGGCCTTCCACGCCAGTGGCGTGGAAGGCCTTTAAGTTGGCGTGTGAGCAAAGGAGCTGTCCTGCCGCGGTGCTACAATGCGGCATTTGCTTCTGCCTAGAGATATTCCGGAGATTGAGTTTTGTCCGCAACGCTACAACGCAAGCCCGTTGACACCAGGGCGTTCCTGATCTGTGTGGTGCTGTGCTTTATCTGGGGACTTCAGCAGGTCGCCATCAAAGCCGCGGCCGATGATTTCTCGACGCTCCTGCAGGTTGGCGTCCGCTCGGGCATCTCCTTTGTTCTGCTCTACCTCTACAACCATTTCTTCCTGCACGAGAAGATGAACCCCGATGTGAAGTGGGTTCACGGTCTGCTCGTCGGACTCTGTTTCAGTGCCGAGTTTGTTTTTGTCGCCGAGGGTATCCGCTACACCTCGGTGGCGCATATGTCGGTGCTCCTTTATACGGCTCCGCTTTTTGCCGCCATCGGTCTTTCCATCCGATTGCCTGAAGAACGTCTTTCGGCAGTTCAGTGGGGCGGTCTGCTGTTCGCGTTTTTCGGGCTCGCCATCGCATTTCTGCTGCCGGTGTTTCTCTCCGGGACTTCGCATGGCGCCACCGACCTCTGGTGGTTTGGCGACCTGCTCGGACTGCTCTCAGGGGTTGCCTGGGGGATGACGACTGTTTTTCTGAGAACAACCAGTATGACTGATGCCGTTCCGACGCAGATGCTCTACTGGCAGCTCGGGGTCGCCTTCCTCACGCTCACGCCGCTTTCCTTTCTGATGGGGGAAGCGCATTTTGAAAGCACAACGATCGCCTGGAGCAGTCTGCTTTTTCAGGCGGTGATCGTCTCGTTTGCCAGTTATCTGATCTGGTGCGGTCTGCTGCGTCGCTACCTTGCCGCGCGGCTCGGGGTTATTGTTTTTCTGTCTCCGCTCTTCGGGGTGATTCTTTCCATTGTGCTGCTTGGCGAGACGGTGGGACTGCCCTTTGTGGTCGGCTCGCTTTGTGTGCTCCTCGGGCTGATAGCTGTGCAGGGGGATGGGCATTTCAGAAAGCTCTTTTCCTGGCGGCGTATCGGCATCGGCCGGACAACACCCTGACAGTTAAATGCGGCCACACAAGGCGTATTTCGCCCGGAAAACTACTCTGACAAGCACTTCAATTGACACAGAGAGTCAAAACTGCGCCGCTGTGTGAGCTCAAAAAATCTGCCCCGCTAAGTAAAACATTGCAGTACAATCGCAGGGTATCGCTTCAAACAATCCTGTGGCTTTACGCTTATGCATGACAGATAGAGGAGCGGTTTTCTAAGAGTACGTTTGCGAAGGGGGCACCCGGAGGAGCTTACCGAAAGGAGAAACCGCCGAAACCCGGTTCTTGGCAAAGAGCCGCGGTTGGGGACAGCTACTAAGAGGGCTGTCACTCCCGGGGAAAGATGAGGTCCCCGGAGGCGCTATCGATCTGAACATTGGCCTATTCCAAGGAGCTGTATCAGCTTTCAGGTCAAAACCGAAAATCGAACGTTGCTGAGTTTGTCCTAGAACAACTACTGAACACATCCGTTAAATGGAGACAAACACGATGACCGAGTCGGCTGAAACCGGGTTACGACGTAACCTGAAAGCTCGCCATCTCACCATGATTGCCATCGGAGGGTCCATCGGCACGGGACTCTTCGTCGCTTCCGGCGCGACCATCGCGATGGCCGGCCCCGGCGGGGCACTTCTTTCCTACGGCCTGATCGGGCTGATGGTGTATTTTCTGATGACGAGCCTGGGCGAACTTGCCGCCTTTATGCCTGAGTCAGGCTCATTTGCCACTTACGGCTCGCGCTATGTTGATCCCGCCTTCGGGTTTGCACTTGGCTGGAACTACTGGTACAACTGGGCAATCACGATTGCGGTGGACCTTGTGGCTGCTCAGCTGGTCATGAGCTGGTGGCTGCCGGACGTGCCGGGCTGGATATGGAGTTCGCTCTTTCTTGGTGTGCTCTTTGTCCTCAACTCTGTATCTGTGAAGGTTTTCGGTGAGGCGGAGTACTGGTTCTCGCTCATCAAAGTCATCACCGTTATTGTGCTGATTGTCACCGGTCTGCTGATGATTGTGGGGATTTTCCATGATCAGACACCGGCGGGCTGGGCCAACTGGACGATTGGTGAGGCGCCTTTCGTGGGCGGCTTCCCGGCGCTCATCGGCGTTTCGCTCATTGTCGGGTTCTCCTTTCAGGGCACTGAACTCATCGGCATTGCCGCCGGTGAATCAAAGGATCCGGCCACCAATATTCCCAAAGCGGTGCGTCAGGTCTTCTGGCGTATTCTCCTTTTTTATGTGCTGGCGATTTTTGTGATCGGACTGATTATTCCGTATACCGATCCCAATCTGCTGAAAAATGATGTCACGGACATCAGTGTCTCGCCCTTTACGCTGCTTTTCCAGAAGGCGGGCCTGCTGTCGGCGGCGACGGTGATGAACGCTGTGATTCTCACCTCGATTCTCTCAGCAGGCAACTCCGGCATGTATGCCTCCACCCGCATGCTCTTTACGCTTGCGCTCAAAGGGCAGGCACCGAAGATTTTCGGCCGCCTCACCCGTCAGGGGGTGCCGGTCTACGCACTGCTTGCGACCACACTGATCGCGGGTCTGTGTTTCCTCACCTCGCTCTTTAAGAACCAGACGGTTTATCTGTGGCTTCTGAACACCTCCGGGATGAGCGGTTTTATCGCCTGGCTCGGGATTGCGATCAGTCACTACCGCTTCCGCAGAGGGTTTGTGCATCAGGGATATTCCCTCTCAGAGCTGCCTTACCGCTCGAAGTTTTTCCCCTACGGGCCGCTCTTTGCATTCACGCTGTGCATGCTGATCATGCTCGGGCAGAACTATCAGGCCTTTATGGCTGATCAGATTGAGTGGGAGAGCGTGGTGGCCACCTACATCAGTATCCCGATTTTCCTCGCGATCTGGATAGGCTACCGGATTAAAAACAAAACGCATTTCATCACTTATGATGAAATGGATTTCACCTCGGGCAGACACCACTGATTAGGGGGCGGGTTATTTTGAGGAAGCCATTACGGGCTTCCTCAAATTATTTCCACCTGCCCGTTTTGCAATCTTTGTAAGTGTTTTGGTGATAGTGTGATTATTTGTCTCGCTGATGATTAAAATATTATCAATACAGGTGGATTCCTTCTTAAACAGGCGGTTTTGCAGGAACAATAATGGTAAAGGTTTTCAATATAGCAGTCATCACCGCAGCTGTCGGTACGGCGCTTTATGCCGCCGCGGGATACATGGCTGTTCCTTATGTTGTCAAGACGGCGCTTGAACGCGGGGTAGGGCACTCGCTCAACCGCAGTGTGCGAACCCAGGGTGTGAGTTTTGATCCCTGGAGCGGTCTGCTGGAAATTCAGGGGCTTGAAGTGGCGGGAAAATCTCCGGATGCGCCTGCACTTTTATCTGTTCCTCTGCTGCGTCTGGATTTTTCAAATTATTCGATCCGGCATTTCGCCCCTGTTCTTGATGAGGTGACTGTTGAAAATCTCAAAGGGGAAATTAATCTTGCCGATCCGGATATCCGCCGCTTTTTTAAGATCGATGCAAATCAGGAGGAGAAACTGCCCGGTTCGCATGAGGAAAACTCAGGCGGTATTCCCGATTTTGCGATCTATAACATAGCCGTCAAAAATGCCAGTGTGCATATCGTGGATACGGCCAGAACGATTGACCAGTCCATTACGGACTTCAATCTGAGCCTGCCTTTTGTGAGCACGCTGCCCGGCGCGCAGGAAAGCCTGGTGACGCCATCGCTCTCGTTTAATCTCAACGGGAGCACGATTTACGCCACCGGTTCCACCAGACCGTTCGGCACGACGCTTGAGGCCAAACTGAATTTCCGTATTTCGGACCTGGACATCACGTCGCTTACAAAGCTCTTTCCCTCGCTCAACTCGCCGCAGCTGCAGTTCACGCAGGGACGTCTCTCGACGAACATGACGTTTGTGTTCCGTAATCCGACCGGCGGCAATCCCGGAAAACTCCTTCTGAACGGGACGGCTCAGCTTAAAAACATTGCCACCACCCAGACGAACGCCAACCGTGTGGATCCTTTTGTCTCCACCGGTTCTGCCGTACTGAAGATCCGTCAGCTGGACCTGATTGAACGCACTGCGGAAATCGAATCGGTGAGCGTGGAAAACGTGAAAGTCAATGTTCCCACCGACAGTGCGCTGTTTACCGGAGCCGCTCCGGTGCCGGCCGCCGGCCCGGCTCAGAGCGGACAGAGCGCCGCTGCGGGTCCGTGGGCCTGGCATGTGGACGAGGTGACGCTCGGCAATGCACAGGTCGATCTGGTCAATATGGGTATCCGCAAGCAGCCCGGCATTACCCTCTCGGATATCCAGGCGTCGGTGACGGGACTCACTAATCAGAGCGGCGCCCCGGATGCGACACTCACATTCTCCTCAAAGATTCTCGGCGGCAGCGTGAGCGCAAAGGGCTCTCTGTCAGGAGAGACCTGGAACGGGGAGGCCACAGTGAATGCGGACAAAATCAATCTTGCCGCCATCAGCCCGCTGATCCAGACAACAATCCGCGGTGCGGTCACGGGTGTGCTCAGCTCGGATATGAAGGTGAGACTGAGTGCAGGCAAGCCTGAAATTTCCGGCAAGGCGCAGCTCAACGGATTCAATGTCCGCCAGGGCCGTGAGAACATCCTGACGACTAAGTCAATTGAGTTAGCGCTCACTTCGCTCAAACCGACTGAAAAAGAGGCGTCTGTGAAAGAGATCCGTATCACAGAGCCCTCTGTGTCAGTGGTGAACTACCGCAGCGGGCACAATGTGGAGTCGCTGCTTTCTCCGGTGCTCAATCAGGAGGGGACTGAAGGTGCCAGACCGGCACAGGCCGCTGAGCCGGCAGCCGGCAGCGGCTGGTCCTGGCAGGTTGAGAGTTTCAATATTCTCAAGGGGTCTGCGCGCTATGCCGACCAGTCCCAGCGGCCGGTCTATGCGGTCACGCTCTCGCCCGTGGATTTCACTCTCCGGAATCTGAGCAGTGCTGGAGCAGCCTCGCCGTATAAACTCACAGCCGCACTCGGTCAGGGAAAACTGTCCTCAGAGGGTGAGCTGAGTCTGAAGGACAAAAATCTGAAGGGCAAGTATGAACTTGAAAACCTTCAGCTGAGGGATATTTCCACTTTCCTCTCGCGTAAAGCAGGTTTCGGCGCCCGTTCCGGTGTGCTCACCTCAATCGGCGAGCTGAGCTATCAGGGCGCTGAGACGGCTGCCATGACCGCCCTCAAGGGTGATATCGCGCTTAACAACCTGATGCTCTTCACCGGCCGCAACACAACGCTCGGCGGCTGGGAAACGGGTATTTTCAAGGGAGTGGACTTCAGCTCCCGGGGAGAAGAGCCCTCTATCAGTATCGCGCGGCTTGAGATTGATCAGCCTCAGGTGAAGCAGTCAAAGCGTGTGCAGCAGGCTGCAGGGCTTGCAAGCCTTATCGCCAGAGTGACCGGTCACGACAAGACCGCTGAACGTCTGCAGAAGGTGGATAACGCCTTTAACCAGCACCTGATTCTCGAGAATGTGACCTACGAGAAAGGACGCTTCTCCGCTAAGGGGCTTGATTCCCAGTCGGTTGCAGGCAGGGTGCTGGACTATATTGCCAGAGCCTTCAACCGTTAAAACACTGTTGCGCTTCAAACCTGAACAACACCTCTCACCGGAATGCCGGCGGGAGGTGTTTTACTTTTGCCGGCAGGCGAAACTCAGCCGGTGACAAAGAGGTTATCCCGCGGACTTTGTGTACTGTGTTGTGTACTGTGCGGCGGTGCACTGCCTCTGATTCCGGTGCCAACGGATACGTGGCGGAGAAAGGAGGCAAAGGGTGGAGTGCTCTGTAAAGCCTTGCCGGAGAGGGGTTTGCAGGAAACTTTGAGAAAATTCTGGAGGTAACGTGAGGCCGGAAGAAGGCCTGAAGAGAGGAAGTTGGTGGAGGCGGCGGGAGTTGAACCCGCGTCCGGAAACCTTTTTCTGTTCTATCTACATGCTTAGATGCTCTACTTGAGTTTCGCCACTGAGCGCGCCGAACATCAGGCATACTGAGTGACTAGTTGATGAAATTTTCAGTTCCGGCGTACCAACACCACAGGAACCTAGACTCCTAGATCGATGTTGCTGTCTGTTTTACCAGACCAAGCCCGGAGCCTGACTTGTGCAACATCCCGCTTTAAGCAGCGAGAGCAAAACGCTTATTGTTGGCGTCTATAAGTTTTGCAGCTGTTTTACGAGGTACCGCACCTCGACATGCAAGACACAGCGTCCGCGTCCCCGTCGAAACCAAGGCGCCCCCAACTCTGTGTAGTAGGTCAGTATATCACGATGCTACTGAAATTTGTCAACCCAGCGGACAAGGTCAGAGGGAGTCCGGGCGTGAAAATCCGCGCTCCAGGTGCTCATGTCCTCATTGCTGTACCCCCAGGCGACACTCGCGGCAGGCATACCGGCACGGTGAGCGGCTTCAATATCCCGGCGATCATCGCCGGCATAGAGTGCCTCCTGAGCTCTCACCCCGGTGCGTTCGAGCGCTGTCAGCAGCGACTGCGGATTGGGTTTCATGGCACCGCCCACGCTGTCCGAGCCCATGATGACACTGAAAAGCGGTGTTGCATTCAGTGCGTCGAGCAGCTGCAGCGTAAGGTACTCGGGTTTATTGGTGACAATCCCTGTTCTGATACCCCGGCTGTGCAGTGCATCAATCATCTCCCGAACTCCGTCAAAAAGTCCGGTACCGGTGATGATGTCCTCAGCGTAATAGCTGAGAAAGTCACGGCGAAGCGAGGGGAAGTCCTTATCCTCGGGGGTGATGCCCAGTCCGCGGCCAAGCAGTCCGGGGGCGCCTTTACTCACGTAGGGGCGCAGCTCCGAAACCGGCAGCGGTTCAAGTCCGCGGTCGGCGAGTACCCGGTTTGCGGCAGCAGCCAGGGTGGGAGCGGTATCGAGCAGCGTGCCGTCAAGGTCAAACAGAAACAGTTTCAGAGCGCTCATGCCAGGAAAACCTTCAAAGAGAGCAGGCCAATAAAAGTAAACCCCCGATTTCGTGATCGAGGGTTTAATCGTTGCATAGAGAAGCCGGCCGGCGAACCGGTCAGCTCGCACTATTACATGGCGGGACGGGAACCAACCACTTCAACAACGGCGCGACGGTTCGGTGCGAGGCACTGAACGAGTTCGCGGAAGTTCTTGATCTGACCCTTCTTGGTCGGGTTCGGGCAGTTCACAACCGGATCAGCCTTACCGTAACCAACAGTCTTGATCAGATTGGCGTTCACACCCTTGCTGACGAGGTAAGCCTTGACGGCTTCAGCACGACGCAGGGAGAGCTTCTGGTTGTAAGCATCCTTACCGATGCGGTCGGTGTAACCAGAGGAGAGGATGACTTCAACGTCAACACCGGCGAGGGCGGCAACGAGGTCATCGAGAACGCGCTTGCCTTCGGGCTTGAGATCAGCCTTGTCGAAGTTGAAGAGCGTGTCGGCAGCGAAGGTCACCTTTTCAGCGGCCTTGGCCTTGGGAGCCGGAGCAGCTTCAGGAGCGGGAGCGCAAACAGCGGCGGAGAGGATGTCAGCGTCGCAAGCACAGCCTTCACCATCGCGGCCCATGGCTTCAGCGAGAGCAGGCGTCCAGAAGCCGGTGCGCCAGCAGAGGCCAAACGGATCTTTCACAATCTGGCCATCCGTAGAGTGAACATACGGACTCGTGGCGTCGGCAGCGAAAGAAGCGCCCGACACCGTCAGCATCATGGCAGCAACGAGACCACCGAGCTTAAGAGAAGTTTTCATTGTTTTTATCCTCAAAAAGTATAGGAAGCTTTAACGGAAAGGACGATTTGTCGCCGACCTCATCAGTGCTACCACCAAGGCCAGCATCCAAATTTATCCAATTAACCTACAGCAGGCCCGCCAACCAATAAGTCAAGTACCCACAACCTAAGGAAACTGGCTGACCAATTCCATGAAGATATTATCACCATGGAATCTGATAAACAATTGATCGACGATAGCCACATTGTGGCAGATTCTGCTTCGATGTGCTACTGAAACAGTCGAATCAATGTTAATCACATTCTATTTTGCCACTTAATACAGAGTTCTTTGGCAGATTCGCACAATTTTTGACCTGAAATAGTATTTTTTTGTTGCTTATCTGCAATTAATTCACCTGCCACCCATGTGTGAGTGATGTTTTCACGATCTGCGGAGTAGAGAATTTGCGCCGCAGGATCACTCACGGGAAGGGTATTAATAGTTGCTAAATTAATTGCAATAATATCAGCCGCTTTTCCCTTTTCAAGAGAGCCGATTTCACTGTCCCATTTCAGTGCCCGTGCACCGCCGAGCGTGGCCGCCTCGAGCATGTCCGCTACGGTTGCACGGGTGGTGTCGCCGATGACCGCTTTGGCCAGCATGGCCGCGAGTCTGGTCTCGCCGAGCATGTCAAGTTTGTCGTTACTTGCCACCCCGTCGGTACCGATGCCTAAATTCACTCCAAGTTGTTGCGCTTTAGCAACAGGCGCGAATCCGCTGGCCAGTTTCAGGTTCGAACAGGGGCAGTGTGCCATCGAGGCACCCGCCTGTGCGAGGGCGGCAAGTTCCTCTTCTGTGGCATGCACATTGTGAACGGCAATAAGCCGGTCGGTGAGCAGACCGCAGTCACTCAGACGGGCAAGCGGACGTTTGCCGTGCTCTTTGAGTGAGCCCTCCACCTCGGCGAGGGTCTCGTTGAGATGAATGTGAACCGGCACACCGTAGCGATCACTGAGCTCAGCGCAGCGTTTGAGGCTCTCATCGCTCACCGTGTAGGGAGCGTGCGGACCGATGGTGGTGCGCACAAACTCATCGTTGAGATGTGCGCGGATAAGTTCCTCCCCTTTCGCGAGGTATTCATCGTCGGTTTTCGCCCAGGCGCTCGGGAAACCGATCACCATGGCTGAGACCGCACACCGGAGACCGGCCTTGCGCAGCCCTTCGGCGGCCGCCTCAGGGAAGAAGTAATGGTCGGAGGTACAGGTCACGCCGCCCGCGGCCATCTCGAGCCCGGCCAGATAGGAGCCGTCAGCGACAAACTCATGACTCATGAGTTTGCCTTCCACCGGCCAGATGGCCGTATTGAGCCAGTCCATCAGTGCAAGATCGGGACCGAGCCCGCGCAGCAGATTCATTGCCGCATGGCTGTGAAGATTCACAAAACCGGGCATGAGGGCGCTCTCGGGGAGGGTGTGCACCACATCGGCACTGTAGCGGCTGCGGCATTCATCCGTCGGAAGAATATCGATAATCCGGCCTTCGCGGATAACGACACTGTGATTCTCTAAAAGGGTGTTTCGGGGAACGATGGGATAAACCCAGCGAGCTTCAATAATCGTATCGGCGTGCATAGATTCTCTGAGGTGTTGCGTGAAAGAAAAAACGCATGAGCCTGCATTGCGGGAACCTGTGCGAGCCTGCCGGAGCAGGTGTGATTTTCCGGTGCTCAGGACACAAAGCCGCGCGCAGAGCTCATAAGTGCACTCGGGTGCAATTTTCCTCACATTGTACTTTGGAAGAGCGTGCTCATACCTGTTAGAATCAATAATTTAGTAGTTCAAGTTCCGCGATCAGAAAAGTTGCCCGACTGTGCAACAGTACTCCCTCCAGATTCATTTACCCGGGGCGGTTTTTGTATGCCGTCTAAACACGCGGGAGGTTGAGAGATCGCGCGACGCATGAAGGTTTTTAGAGTGGTGTGATCCGCAGAGGCTTACAGAGTTTCTGCGACTCATGCTATGCAACGCAAGGGGTCCTCGATGGACGAAAAAGAGAATAAAGAAGAGCTTAACGGCCAGGATGGCGTGTTTGAGGATACGGAAACAGACGGTTCTGATGATAACGACGGCTCTTCGCCGCTGACTATCGCACAGGAACTGCTTCCGATCTCTCTTGAAACCGAAATGAAGCGGTCCTACCTTGACTACGCCATGAGCGTGATTGTGGGTCGTGCACTGCCAGACGTTCGTGACGGTTTCAAGCCTGTGCACCGCCGTGTGCTCTTCGCTATGAACGAGCTGAAGAACACGCACAACAATCCCACCAAGAAATCCGCCCGTGTGGTCGGGGAAGTGCTCGGTAAGTATCACCCCCACGGTGACAGCGCCGCCTACATGACGGTGGTGCGTATGGCTCAGCCGTTCTCCCTGCGTTATCCGCTCATTTACGGTCAGGGCAACTTCGGCTCCATTGACGGCGACAGTCCTGCGGCTATGCGTTATACCGAAGTCCGTCTGATGAAGATTGCAAGTGAAATGCTTGCCGACATCAATGAAGAGACGGTTGACTTCGTGCCGAACTTCGATAACTCCGAACGTGAACCGACCGTGCTGCCGACCCGTCTGCCGCAGCTGCTCATCAACGGCTCCTCGGGTATTGCTGTCGGTATGGCCACGAATATTCCGCCGCACAACCTGCGCGAAACCATTGAGGCCTGTCTGCACTATCTGCATCATCCCGACTGCACGGTCGACGATCTGATCCGCTTTATGCCGGCACCGGATTTCCCCACCGGCGGGATTATTTTCGGTATTCACGATGTGCATGAGGGCTACCGCACCGGCCGCGGCCGTGTGGTGATGCGTGCGCGCACCCACTTTGAAGAGTTCGGCCGTGACCGCACCCGCATTGTGGTTGACGAAATTCCCTACATGGTCAACAAGCGCGTCATGTATGAAAAGATGCATGAGCTCATGCGCGAAAAGAAGATTGAAGGCATTGCGGAAATGCGTGACGAGTCGAGTCAGCAGATCCGTATCTGTATCGACCTCAAGCAGGGTGTCATGCCTGAAGTGGTGCTCAACAACCTCTTCAAGATGACTCAGATGCAGGAATCCTTCGGGATGAATATGGTGGCGCTGGTTGACGGTCAGCCCACGCTGCTCAACCTCAAGCAGATGATTCTGCACTTCATCGCCCACCGCCGTGAAGTGGTCACCCGCCGTACGGTTTTCCGCCTGCGCAAGTACCGCCAGCAGGGCCACCTCCTTGAAGGTCAGGCCGTGGCGCTCTCGAACCTGGACGAGTTCATCCGCATCATCCGTGCCGCAAGCACGCCGCAGGAGGCTGCCGACGAGCTCTACAGCCGCGGCTGGCCGATGTCGTTTGCCGACGAACTCCTTAACCGCAGTCAGGCTGAACTGCGCAAGTTCTATCCTGACGGCATGGACATGAGCCGCGGTATTCAGGCCGACGGCCTGTATTACCTCACCCGTCCCCAGATCGACAGCATCCTGCGTATGAATCTGCGCAGCCTGACCGGTCTTGAGCAGGATGCGGTGAAGGCTGAATATGCCAAGATGCTGCATCTGATTGCCGACTGTCTTGATATTCTTGACCGTCCGGAACGCGTCAACACCATCATCGGAGAGGAACTGGAAGCCATCCGTGATGAATACGGTGACGAACGCCGCTCCACGATCGACCCGATGGGCGATCCGAACTTTGACAAGCGCGATCTGATTCCGCGCCGCGACATGGTCGTGACGCTCTCGCGCGGCGGCTTCATCAAGAGCCAGGAACTCGGCGACTATAACGCCCAGGTTCGCGGCGGCAAGGGTCGCAAGGTTCAGGAAATGACGAAGGACGATGAAGTGGCCGAGCTCTTTATCGCCAATACGCACGACATTATTCTGTGTTTCTCGACGATGGGGCGCATGTATCCGATTGACGTCTTTGACCTGCCTGAAGGCAAGTCCAATGCGCGCGGCCGTCCGATTGTGAATCTGCTCCCGCTTGAAGCGGATGAACAGATTTCGTTCATCCTCCCGGTGCAGAGCCTTGACACCGAAAACCAGTATCTGCTCATGGCCACCGACCGCGGTGTGGTGAAGAAGACCGAACTGACGGCCTTCCGCAATGCCCGCGTGCGCGGTATCAACGCCATCAACCTCGAAGAGGGCGAACATCTGATCGGCGTGGCCATCACGCACGGTCACCATGATGTGATGCTCTTCAGTGACGCGGGCAAGTGCGTGCGCTTTGACGAGGACGATGTCCGCAGTATGGGCCGCACAGCACACGGTGTGCGCGGGATGCGTCTTGAGGACGGTCAGAAGGTTGTGTCGCTGCTTGTGAGCGAGGACGACTCTCACTATGTGCTCACCGTGACCGAAAACGGCTACGGCAAGCGCACCCTCATGAGCGAATATCCGCGTCACGGTCGCGGCGGCAAGGGTGTGGTGGCTATCTCCACGTCCGAACGAAACGGCCGTGTGGTCTCTGCCACTCTCGTGACCGAAGACGATGACATCATGATTCTGAGCACCGGCGGCAAGGTGATCCGTACCCGCGCCGCGGAAGTGTCGGTCTACAGCCGTGCCGCTCAGGGTGTGCGTCTGATTAACGTCGACGACAACGATACGGTTGCCTCTGTGCGCCGTGCGGAATGCACGGGTGAGGAGGAAGCCCCTGAGGAGGCGCAGGGCGAGGCTCAGCCTTCTGACGGTGAAGCGGCTGCCGGGGACGGTGCTCAGATGCCTGAGACCGAAGGCGCCGGCACAAGTGATGACGACAAGACTGAGTAAGTCCTGTCGCAAGGCGTGATCAGCGGGAGGTGAAAAACATGGATAATCCGGGATTTAATTTTTCCGCTGGTCCCGCCCTTTTACCGCAACCGGTGCTCGAGACGCTCCGGCAGGCCTGCTGCAACTGTGAAGGCAGCGGGTATTCGGTTTTCGAGCTCGGTCACCGCACCAAGATTTTCCGCACACTGCTCGAAGAGCTTCTCATGCGGGTGCGTTTCCTGCTGAACGTCCCTGAGGAGTTCGATATTCTTTTCTGTCCGGGTGGCGCGACCCTGCAGTTCTCGGCGCTGCCGCTCAATCTCTGCACGCAGGGCTACCGTGCCGCGTACATCATCACCGGACACTGGTCGCGTGCAGCCTACGAAGAGGCAGACCGCATCTCCAGAGCCTATCCGCTCTGGACCGGCGACGCGGGGAGCCTTCCCCGGTCCCGGCTCATCGCCTCGCGCGGGACAGACTACGTTTTTTACTGCGACAACGAAACCATCGACGGCAAGGAGTTCAGACAGACACCTGACGTGGAGCTTGGCGATGCCGTGCTCGTCTCGGATATGTCGTCGAATATCTTTACCCGTCCTGTGGACTGGTCACGCCACGGCGCGGTGTTTGCCTCACTGCAGAAAAACATCGGCACGGCCGGGGCGACACTGGTTATCGTACGCAGAGATCTTTACGGCTCGATCAATCTGAGAGTTCCCCAGCTGCTTGCCTGGCGAAGAATCGCCGAGGCGGGCAGTATGCTCAATACGCCCCCGGTGGTGCCGCTCTATACAGCGCTGCTTATGCTGCGCTGGGTGCAGGATCAGGGTGGCGTGAACGTGATGAGCGAACGCGCTGACAGGCGCTGTGCAACGGTCTACAGTGTGATCGACGAACTTGGCGGGTTTTACACCGGCGCCCCCGGAGCTGATGTCCGCAGCCGTGTCAATATTGTTTTCCGGCTCCCCAGTGAGACGCTTGAACAACTTTTTATCGCCGAAGCCATTCAGCGCGGGCTCTATAACCTCCAGGGACACCGCTCGCGCGGCGGTATCCGCGCATCGCTCTACAACGCGATGCCTCAGGAGGGCGCGCAGGCGCTGGCTTCCTACATGACAGACTTCTATCAACGCCATGCCTGAAATCAAGACTAGTCTTACCGGTCCCGTCTCCTTTCTCGGACCCGTCGGCACCTTTTCCGAAGAGGCCGTTTTAAAAGTTTTTCCTGAAAGTGTCCCCCGTCTGGCCTGCTCGAGTTTTGACGAGGTGCTCGGCGCTGTGACCGCAGGTCGTGCGCAGGCCGGGATGATTGCCATTGAGAACAACACAAACGGGACGGTGACGCATGCAATCGACCTGCTGCTCGATACGCCGTTGCAGATCGTGGGCGAGGTGACCGTGCCGGTGGTGCACAACCTGATGGGTAACGTCAGCTCGCTCGAGGAGGTGCGTACGGTGTACGCCCATGCACAGGGTCTTGCGCAGTGTGCGCAATGGCTCTCCCGGCATGTTCCGCAGGCCGTGCAGGTGCCGGTGAGTTCGAATGCCGAAGGTGCCCGGCGCGCCTCGGTCGAGCCCGGCGCTGCCGGTATCGCCGCACGCCGCGCTGCCGAACTCTATGGTGTGCGGCTGCTTGCCGAGTCGATTCAGGACGGTCTGAGTAACCAGACCCGCTTTCTCCTGATGGGTGAGGGCGGAGAGGTTTTTCCCGATTCGGGCGCCATGAAATGGAAGACCAGTATCGTGTTCTCGGTTCCGAACCGTCCGGGCTCGCTCTACGACGTGCTGTTTCACCTGGCCGATCACGGTGTGCAGATGGTTCGCATCGAGTCACGCCCTGCGAGAAACGGTGCCTGGGACTACAATTTCTACATTGACCTTGAGGGTAACGTGAAAGAGGAATCGGTACAGCTGGCGCTCTCCAAGGTTGAAAACACCGCCGACTTCTACCGCTGTTTCGGTTCGTATCCGATTCTGCAGTGAGCTTGAACCGCCGTTACAGGAGAAAATGATGACACCACTACCTGATGCTATTGAATACGTCAAACAGATCACCCCGTACGATCCGGGCAAACGCCTGGAGGATGTCTCCAAGGAAATCGGCATCAAACTCGAGCGTCTCATGATGCTCAATGCCAACGAGAACCCGCACGGGATGCCCTCGAGCGCCCGGGCTGCCGTGGAGGCGGAACTCGCCGGGGCGAACCGTTATCCGGACGGCGGTGCGTTTGCGCTGCGCGAAGCGATTGCTGCTCACTACGACATCGATCCCGATGAGGTGATCTGCGGGAACGGCTCGGACGAGATCCTCAGTATTGTGGCAGGGGCCTTTCTCGAACCCGGCAAGCGCTGTGTTTTCTCCCAGTACAGCTTCTCTGTTTATGCACTCGTTGCCGAGGCCCGCGGTGCCACGTGTGTGGAAGTGCCTGTGAAAGAGGACTTCGGCTACGATCTGGACCAGCTCCTCGAAGAGGCCAGAAAGCCTGCCACGAGCGTGCTCTTTCTCACCAACCCCAATAACCCGACCGGGCTTGTGCTCGACCGTGATGCGCTCGAGCGTGTTCTCAGGGAGGTTCCCGAATCGGTCTGTGTGGTGCTTGACGAGGCATACCGTGAATTTGCCGATCAGTCGCACTTTGAAGAGGTCTGCGAAGTGATCCGCCGTCACCCGAACGTGCTCGTCGCCCGCACATTCAGCAAGGCCTACGGTCTGGCCGGCATGCGTATCGGTTACGCCATGGGCAGCAAGGGGCTTATCGAGCTTCTGAACCGCCTGCGTGCCCCCTATAATGCCAACCGTCTTGCTCAGGCGGCCGCCACGGCAGCGATTGCAGACAATGCCTTCCTTGAGAAGACCGTGGCACACAACCGCCGCGAGCTCGAGAATCTGTATGCTGAACTTGATCACATGAAAGTGCGTTATCTGCCCACGCAGACCAACTTTCTGATGATCGAGGTTCCCAACGGGGCTGCGGTTGTGACCCGTCTGCGCGATGCCGGCATTATGGTCCGCTCGCTCAAGAGCTACGGTCTTGACAACTGGATCCGTGTGAGCATCGGCAAGAGCGAGGAAATGCTCTGCTTTATGGACGTCTTCAGAGTGGCGATCCGGATTCTGCGCCACGGCGACAAGGAACTTATCTAAAGGGAAATAATGGCTCAAAGCATTCCAGTGATTACCATCGACGGTCCTGCCGCGAGCGGCAAGGGAACCATTGCGGAACGTGTTGCCGCCGCCCTCGGGTTTCATTACCTCGACAGCGGCGCGCTCTACCGCATTGCCACCTATGCCGCTCTCAAACAGGGTGTCCCGCCTGATGACGCCGCAGCGCTCACCCGCGTGGCTCAGCAGCTTGCGCCGGTGTTCAGAGACGGGGAGATTTTTCTCGACGGTGAAAACATCACCCGGGCCATCCGCACCGAAGAGGTGAGTGCAGCCACGAGCCGCGTGGCCACCGTGCCCGGGGTGCGCACGGCGCTCACCAGCCTGCAGAAAAAGGCTGCACAGCTGCCGGGACTCGTTGCCGACGGGCGTGATATGGGAACGGTGATTTTCCCTGAGGCTACGCTCAAAGTCTTTATGACGGCCAGTGCGCGCGTGCGTGCACAGCGCCGCTATAAACAGCTTCTCGACCGCGGCGAGCAGGCCGACCTTGATGCCATCACCGCCGACCTTGAAGCCCGCGATCTGCGTGACTCGCAGCGTTCCACCGCCCCGTTGCGTCCGGCAGCCGATGCGCGGCTGCTCGACACCTCTGAGATGGGGATTGAAGAGGTTGTAAAAAAAATCTTGCTTTGGTGGACTGAAATTTCCTAATGTCGTAAGATATCAAGTCTATTTTTCCGTGCCGCCTCCTCACAGAGGGAGACGGCGTTTTTATCAACTCCGCCCAACAGAAATCTACCAAGTCTAGCGGGTGTGTATTTTTTACTTTTTACAATGACCATCGAATCCAATAAGCCCGAATCTTTCGCTGAACTCTTTGCCGAAAGCGAAAACAACCAGACGATGCGTCCTGGTTCCGTGATCACCGCTGAAGTTATCCGTGTTGAACACAACTTCGTGGTTGTTAACGCCGGCCTCAAGAGCGAAGCCTATGTGCCTGTCGACGAGTTCAAGAACGACCTCGGCGAAGTTGACGTTAACGTTGGCGACTTTGTTTCCGTCGCTATCGAAAGCGTTGAAAACGGCTACGGCGACACCATCCTCAGCCGTGAAAAGGCCAAGCGCCTTGCCGCCTGGATGAACCTCGAACAGGCCCTCGAATCCGGCGAACTCGTCACCGGTACCGTTACGGGCAAGGTCAAGGGCGGTCTCACTGTCATGACCAATGGCATCCGTGCCTTCCTGCCGGGCTCCCTCGTGGATACCCGTCCTGTCAAGGACACGACCCCCTACGAAGGCAAGACCTTCGAATTCAAGGTTATCAAGCTCGACCGTAAGCGCAACAACGTTGTTGTTTCCCGCCGTGCCGTTATCGAAGCCAACATGGGCGAAGAACGCGCCAAGCTGCTCGAAACGCTCCAGGAAGGCGCTATCGTCAAGGGTATTGTTAAGAACATCACCGACTACGGTGCCTTCGTTGACCTCGGCGGCATCGATGGCCTGCTGCACATCACCGACCTCGCCTGGCGCCGTGTGCGTCACCCGAGCGAAGTCGTTCAGGTCGGTCAGGAACTCGACGCCAAGGTTCTCAAGTTCGACAAGGAAAAGAACCGCGTCAGCCTCGGCCTCAAGCAGCTCGGCGAAGATCCGTGGATCGGCATCTCCCGCCGCTACCCGCAGGGTACCCGCCTCTTCGGCAAGGTCACGAACATCACCGAATACGGTGCTTTCGTTGAAGTCGAAGCCGGTATCGAAGGTCTCGTTCACGTCTCCGAAATGGACTGGACGAACAAGAACGTGGATCCCCGCAAGGTTGTCCAGCTCGGCGATGAAGTCGAAGTCATGGTTCTCGATATCGACGAAGAACGTCGTCGTATCTCCCTCGGCATGAAGCAGTGCAAGCCCAATCCCTGGGAAGACTTTGCTCAGTCCCACAAGAAGGGTGACAAGGTCAGCGGCCAGATCAAGTCCATCACCGACTTCGGTGTGTTCATCGGTCTGCCCGGCGGTATTGACGGCCTCGTTCACCTCTCCGATCTGTCCTGGAACGAATCCGGCGAAGAAGCCGTCCGCCAGTACAAGAAGGGTGACGAAGTTGAAGCTGTCGTGCTCGGCATCGACACCGAACGTGAACGTATCTCCCTGGGCATCAAGCAGCTCTCCGGTGATCCGTTCAACAACTTCGCCAGCGAACACGACAAGCACAGCGTTGTGACCGGTACTGTCAAGTCCGTCGACGCCAAGGGTGCCGTGATCGATCTCGGCGATGACGTTGAAGGCTATCTGCGCGTGAGCGAAATCGCCTCCGAACGCGTTGAAGACGCTACGACCCGTCTGTCCGTCGGCCAGCAGGTTGAAGCTCTGGTGACCAACATCGATCGCAAGAACCGCAACATCCAGCTCTCCATCAAGGCTAAGGATGCTGCTGAAGCCCGCGACGCTCTTGATCGCCTCAACAGCGAAGAAGAAGCCGCTTCTGGTACGACCAGCCTCGGTGCTTTGCTCAAGGCCAAGCTCGAACAGAAGTAATCAACGTAAAGAAGGTACACAATGGGCGAAATCTTGATTAGAGCACAGCTTGTGGCAAGCGTCTCGGAACGCCTGATGCTCCGTGAGAAACTCGTGCAGGATGCGTTTGCTTCCATCCTCTCGGACATCCGCGGTGCGCTGGTGAGCGGTTGCCGTGTTGAAATTCGTGGCTTCGGTGTTTTCACATCGAAGTTCCGTGAAGGTCGCCAAGCTCGCAATCCCAGCAATGGCGAACTAGTCACGGTTCGACCCCGTTACATCATTCAATTTCGCGCAGGCAAATTGATGCGTGAAACGGTGGACTTTCATCGCTACGTTGAAAGCGCTGATAGTGCTCACTAATGCGTTGAGACACTAATCGCTAGAAGGCTGCGGACATGCATCCCGATGTGTGTTTGCAGCCTTTTTTACTATTGTTGAATTTCGCAATTGATCGGTTATGGAAAGCGAACTCTGGTATCTGGTATTTATTCCTCTTTTGTTTGTTGCCGGCTGGTGGGCCAAGGGACTTGATAATCGCGAGCGCGACCGCTCTGCGAAGAATCTCCCGGAGGTGTATGCCCGCTCGGTGACACTGCTTGCAGGAGAACACCCTGAGAGGGCTGCTGACTCTCTCATTGAAGCCATTCGTCTGGACCCCGATCTGATTGAACTGCATCATGTGCTCGGTGCGCTGTTCCGTCGCCGCGGCGAGTTTGAACGCGCCATCCGGCTGCACAGCCACCTGGTGGCCCGTGAGGACATTCCGGATGCCGACCGCGTGCGCGCGCTGAAGGAACTCGGTCAGGACTATATGCAGGCCGGTCTGTTTGACCGCGCCGAAGAAACCTACCGCAAGCTCATGGAAAACCCGTCCGAGCATCTGGCGGCGCTCAATGCGCTGCTCTCCATTTACTGCATCGAGCATGAATGGACGTCGGCCATCGACATTTCGCACCGTCTTGAGGTGCAGGCGGGACTGGATCTGTCCCAGCCGATTTCTCACTACTACTGTGAACTTGCCCAGCTTGCTGTCACGCAGAAGGATTTCCCGCTTGCCCAGGAGCACCTCTCCCGGGCACTGGAAAAGTGGCCGCTTTCGCCGCGCGCCAACATTGCCATGGGCGTGCTGCAGCTCGGTATGGGCAATGATGATGCGGCGCTTGAGCGCTGGGAAGGTGTGGCGCGACAGACGCCAGAATATCTGCCGCTTGTGATCGGTCAGATTGCCGATCTGCTTGATAAGCGCGGTCAGCGCGCAAAAGCCCTCGGTATCCTGCATCAGGCCCTGGTGGGGTCGACTCAGGCCGATGTGGTTCAGGCCGTCATTAAACGTCTTGCCCAGTGGGAAGGACGTGACGCTGCGCTCTCGCAGGTGATTACGCTTTTGAAAGAGCGTCCCTCGCTGTCGACCTTTGCGCAGATGATCGCCCTGCGTGAGCAGGATAATCCGGGCGATGAGGAAATGGCACTGCTCCTGAAACTGCTCGAAAAGCAGGCCAAAAAAGAGGCACGTTATCAGTGTGCCCGGTGCGGGTTTATGGCCTCCTCCTTCTCCTGGCACTGCCTTGGATGCGGCAGCTGGGACAGTTTCCCGCCGCGCCGTGTGACGGACGCGAAACCTGTGGAAAAGGCAATGTGACGTTGCGTCCGGGACACTGTATAAAGTTCCGGCTTTACAACAGGTTTTGTTACAATGACCTAACCCGTAAGGATTGTTATTTGACGATCCGCTACCCTACAATTTTCTTTACGGATTCCGTTAACAAACGGCAGCGGAATCACTTGCAAATGGTCCGGCTGTGAGCGCGAGACGCTGCGCCGGCCAGTAGCGAAAGAGACAATCGCCGACTACACTTCTTGAATATTGCTATTTCTTTTTTTCAGAGAATAACAACAAGGATATCTGACTCTATATGTTAAAACGTTTCGGTTTTCTTCTTTTAGCCAACCTGGCGGTCTTTGTCGTCCTGTCTGTGGTGCTTACCATCGTGCAGATGGTCTTCGGCATCAACTTCTCGACAATGGCAGGCTCTTCGCTCAACCTCACCACGCTCTTCATCTTCTCGATGGTGGTCGGGTTCACCGGGTCCGTCATCTCGCTTCTGATGAGCAAGACGATGGCCAAGATGAGCATGGGTCTGCATATGATTGACACGAACAATCCCCGTCCCGGCCTTGAAGCCTATCTCGTGGATGTGATCCGCCGTCAGTCTGCCACCGCCGGCATCCCCATGCCGGAAGTCGGTATTTATGAAGGCGAACCTAATGCATTTGCCACGGGCCCGTCCCAGTCGAGCGCTCTTGTGGCGGTCTCTACCGGTCTTCTTGATCTGATGAACAAGGAGGAAGTGGAGGCTGTGATCGGTCATGAGCTCTCGCACGTGAAAAACGGCGACATGGTCACGCAGACGCTTCTGCAGGGTGTTGTGAACACGTTCGTGTTCTTCTTCGCCCGTGTGATCGGCTGGGCTGTGGACCGTGTCATTCTCAAGAATGAAAGCGACCACGCCGGTGCCGGCTACTACATCACGACACTCGTGCTTGATATCTGCCTGGGCTTTCTCGCCTCGGCTGTGGTGGCTTACTTCTCGCGCTGGCGCGAATACCACGCTGACGCCGGTTCCGCCCAAATTATGGGTTCGAGCGAACCGATGATCCGTGCGCTTGAACGTCTCGGCAGCATCCAGCCCAACGAGCTGCCCGGCCCCGTGAAGGGCTTCGGCATCTCCGGTGGTATCGGCTCGCTCTTTGCGACCCACCCGCCGCTTGAAGACCGCATCCGTGCGCTTCAGGAACGCCGCTACTGATCTGAGCTGAGAGGCCCCGATCCCGGCCAATAAAAATAAACCCCGGTTCTCTTCTGGAGACCGGGGTTTTGCTTGTCTGTGCGTGCGTGATCAGTAACTCACCGAAACCTCAAGGCCGAGCGCACGGATACGCTCGGCAATGGCATCGAGCTCCTCATGCGTGGCTTTCGCCAGGGTATGACGCGGGGTTTCCCGGTCAATGGTGTAGATGGTCACCAGTTTGGGTTTGATTTTTCTGACTGCTTCAAGCCAGGGACCGACAAAGCGCTCGTCAAGATTGCTCACATCCTTACCCTGCCAGGTGCCTTTGAGGAACATGGTCTGGATGATGGCTTTAGGACCGAGTTTTTCCATCAGACCGATCAGTTTCGGGAGATCATAGCGGCTTGTGGGGCGGTCCACGCTGTGGATATAGTCCGGATCGACCGTATCGAGCTTCAGAAGGGGGTTATCGACTTTCTCAAGCGCCTTGAAGACATGCTCACGGTCAATGTGCGTGGCATTGGTGAGAACGCTGATAGCCGCCTCTGGCGCATAGCGGTCGCGCAGCGCGACGGTTGCATCGATGATTTCTGCAATTTTCGGATGCAGCGTCGGTTCTCCGTTACCTGCAAAGGTAATGGTGTTGGGCAGTTTTCCTTCAGCCTGCATCGCCTTGAGTTTGTCCTCCAGGGTGCTCAGAACCAGTTCCATCGAGGGCATTCTGGAGTCCGGACGATGTTCCTCATTAAGACCGCACTCACAGTAGATGCAGTCGAAATTACAGAGTTTCCCGTCTCCCGGGAGCAGATTCACCCCCAGAGAGATGCCCAGACGGCGGCTGATGATAGGACCAAAGACAGGGCTGGGATAAAGTATCGTCGACATGAATTTGTCTCACAAAAATTTCACTCAAAGCAAAATTGTACCTCCAAATACCGGCGCTCAGGCTTAAGGCACGCTGGAAGGCGTCTCTCAGAAAGGAAAAGCCCGCGCACAGGGCACGGGCTAAGAAAGGCAGAAAAACGCTCCCGGTCAGATAGCCGGTACGCGTCCGGCTTTACTGTCAGCGAGTGCCTGCGAGATTTCCTCGGGCGTATGTTCATCCTCAAGGGCAATGCGCCTGCCGACAATCACGGCCATGATCGAGAGGCAGATGCCGGTGAGAATCAGACCGAGTGCGGTGGCACCCCAGAAACCGTAAGCGCCGTACGGGCCGCCGAAAATCTCGCCCTTAAAGCACATGTAGTAGCCGCCGATGAAACCGACACCCCAGAGCATCACACCGTAGATGATCATCGGGAGTTTGGTGACGCGGTAGCCTCTGAGGGCAAAAGAGCTCACACACTGCAGAGCATCAAAGAGATGGTAGCAGCAGCCGAAAATCAGGATGTTCACACCGAGATGAATCACCATGGGATCGGTCGAGTAGAGCTCGAGAATAGCCCGGCGTCCGAAGAAAAGCCCCGTGACCACAATCAGCGCGAGGATCAGCGAGATTTCGAGCGAGCGCTTGAGCACAGAGTAGGCAACCGACTGCCAGCGGGCACCCAGTGACTGTGAAACCAGCACCGTGGAGGCGATACCCAGCGAGAGCGGCACCATGTAGCACATACTCGTGATGTTGGCCACAATCTGGTGAGCGGAAATGGTTTCCGCACCCAGACGGGACACCAGAATGGCCATCCCGGTAAAGCTGGAGACTTCGAAGAATGTGGAGAGCCCGATCGGAATCCCGATACGCAGCTGCTCACGGATGAGCGGCCAGCTGGGCGGACTGATTTTCGGCGCACGATACTTGTCATAGAACCGGTCAAAACGCCAGATCAGGTAGAACGCGATAAACGTGAAGACATTCATCAGCGCGAAGCTCAGACCGGCACCCATACCGCCCATGGCCGGGAAACCGAGCCAGCCGTACATGAAGATTCCGTTCATCGGCGCTTTAAGCGCAAGCATCAGAAGAGAAATCCACATCGTGATGTTCGGGCGCGACAGGGCCGCGTTGAGCGAGACAAAACTGCGGGCAAACAGCGCAAAGGGCTGGCTGAGTGCGGTAAAGATCAGATAGCCGGCGGCCATCTTTGCAACATTGCCTTCCACGCCCCCGAGCGACGTCCAGAGGTCTGTCCACATCAGCAGCGGTACGCCGATGAGCGAGAGGAAGATGGCGAGCCAGAAGTTCTGCTGCAGCTCCACACCGATCTGACTGAACTGACGGGCACCGTAGTGATGTCCGGCAATCGGCGAGAGACTCTGCAGAATGCCGATAATCGCCATGTTGACGCAGATTGTTGTGGCAAGCCCCAGGGCGATGGCGGCCAGATGTTCTGTGCCGAGACGCCCGGCCATGATCGTATCGATCGTACCGGAGCCGATAATCGAAATATTGGCGATAAAAATCGGTCCGGCCAGTTTAGCCAGCGCCTTGAGCGAGGTGTCTGGCGGCGGTAAGGACTGAATTGTCATAAAAACACCTTACGGCGTATAACGATTAACAAGAGAAGGTTGCGACTGATTAAACTCGCTGCGTTCAATCACAGTAAACGCATTCCCGGAGCTGTTTCTGCCCGCGGACGGCGCGAAACCGGCAACCTTCGCCTTTTCCGAGGGACTCAGTTTAAGCATGACAAAGCGGCAGGCGGCGTCATTGCTGAGTGACTGCAGCGGAGTGCCGCCGTGGTAGCGCAGTACCGCCACCGTTTCGGGCGAAATTCTGACAGGCTGCACGCAGTCGCCGGCATTCCAGCCGCTGCGCACAATCAGATTGTCAAGGGTACCGGCCACATGCGAGAGTGAACGGTATTCGGTGGTGGCCGTGCTGAAGAGCCCGAAACCGGCCACAACCACGAAAGTCATCCCGGCTGCATTAATCCAGGGACCGCGCCAGATGGCGACAGGACGGTGAGTCAGACGCCATACAAGCAGAGCCGCCCAGCAGACAGTCATCGCCAGTGCGAGGATAAGGCCTGTGTCAAAGGCCGGTCGCACGGTCGGCGCCAGGTGCACAATCGACTGGTGCATTTTAGGCGGAATACCGGTGAGCCAGGCAATCCAGTAAAGCCAGATGGTCAGGCCGGCCAGTGTGAAAATGGTCAGTCCGAACCAGTCAAGGGTGTTTTCCCAGCCCTGTTTGATGGTGAGCAGACTGAAGGCGGCGAACACCGCCAGTGCAGGCAGACAGGCAAGGAATACGCTGTCGGTTGACTGACGCGAGGAGAAGATCACGCCAAGCAGCGTCACAGCAAACACCACCACCGGCAGGAAGAGAAACGGCTGCGTGAGGCGCTTGCTCCAGCGCACCAGCCCCATGACCACCAGCGGCCAGATGGGCAGCAGGAACCAGAGCGAATGCTTCGCAAACCAGAGATAGGTGCTCAGCCCCGCGGGACCGAAATAATCCGTCTGAGTGAGTGCCCACTCAGAGAACCAGTCGGCGGCACGGCCGGCGTCAGCCACCCAGGAAAGCAGCGGCCAGAGACAGAAACTCAGACCGGCAGTGAGTACTAACACCACCAGGCACACATCGCGTTTGCGGGGCCGGTTGGTGAGTGTGCTCACGACAATCACGGATTGCGCCAGAAGCCAGACCCCGGCGAAAAGCGTCGAGGCCAGAATGGAGGCGCAAACAGTCATCCCCGTAAGCACGCACCCGAGAAGCGGGCGGCGGATCGTGTAGGTGAGACCGAGCAGATTGAGCGCGGCAATACTGAGCAGCGCCGTGTCAGGCACAGCCTCATGCTGGCGCGTGAGAATGCCGAAGGTGGCCACAAAGAGCAGAACCGCACAGTCGGCAATGGAGCGGGCAAAATCTCTGGGCTTGGCTTCGCCGCCGAATGCGAAGGCGATCGGCTGGGCTTCAGGACGGCGGGCGAGGCGGTAGGCACTCTCCCAGATGGCAAAGGTGGTGAGCGTAAACCAGAAAACGGCAGCCAAACGCAGACAGGAGACCTCGGAAATCAGTCCGAATCCCTGCTCGCCGAGTGTTTTCATCAGCACAGCAGTCAGCCAGATGGTCAGCGGACCGGTACGGGTGAGCGACTCCCCGTAAGCCGAGGGTGTCAGCCACGCGCTCAGCGGCTGCTGTGCGAGCAGCCATGCATCACCAAAACTGTCAATGTCACGCGGCGTCCACAGATCCTGGGCAAAAAGGCCCACAAGGGAGAAGATGGCCAGAAGGGACCAGAAACCGATTCGCGGCAGTTTGGCGGCGGCTTCCTGAGACAGTTTGATGGTGGTAGAGCGCTGGGCTAGCACGACAACAGATCCTTAACACATCCCCTCGCAGAGGAGGGTTATAGACAGCAAAAAGGACAGTCCGACAGGGTCGGGAACTGTCCTTTAGCCAATCTGCGGGCGTTTTCGACGACCGCGCAGAGGAAAATACGTTCCTGATTACTTGGCCTTGGCAGCTTCGGCAGCGGCGTCGAGAGCCTGCTTCTTGGCGGCGAACTTGGCGCGGAACTTTTCCACACGACCGGCTTCAACGATACGCGTCTGAGCACCGGTGTAGAAGGGGTGGCTTTCGGAGGACGTATCAAGCTTGTAGAGCGGATAGGTCACGCCGTCGATTTCGATCGTTTCCTTCGTCTGAGCAGCAGAGCGGATGATGAAGGTCTTGTTGATGGACAAGTCGACGAAAGCGACTTCACGGTACTCAGGGTGAATATTCTTTTTCATTTTTGAAAGGGTTCCTAGTTATGATGTCGGTCGCCCTGGCGGCCTTGCGAGTTCGCCCGAAATGTCGGGTCTTACAACAGACATGCCAGCCCACGTGCCAACTGGGAAAGCGGAATTATCCCAGATTACAGAAGGGCTTGCAAGTCTTTATGGCGGGAATTTCTTTCCGCTCACGCCGAAGGCGTGCCGGCGCGGCTGCCCGGGCGCACCGGCAGAACCCGGGAGAAAGTCTCTCAAATGCACACACTGCCGGCGTTTTAGGAAATGCTGCCCGTGCCCCTGACACACCGCACAGGAAAACCCTTAAGCGAAAAAGAAGTCAGCCTTGGTAAAATCGATAACTGTCTGAGTATTCTGCTCACTCTGTTAGACCTAATTTTTCTCAGTTTCAAAGAGATTTTTCTATGACGACTCTTACGCGTTGTGTCATTGCGACACGAGAAAGTCCCCTCGCCATGTGGCAGGCTCTTCATATTCAGCGTGTTTTGCGCGAACGTTACCCTGGTTTAGACGTGCAGCTGCTGGGTATGACAACGCGGGGAGACCAGATTCTTGACAAGACCCTTTCCAAAGTGGGCGGCAAAGGTCTGTTTGTGAAGGAGCTCGAGGCTGCCATGCAGCAGGGTGCCGCGGATCTTGCCGTGCACTCGCTCAAGGACGTGCCGATGGAGCTCCCGGAAGGTTTTGAACTTGTGGCAGTGAGTGAGCGTGAAGACCCGCGTGACGCTTTTGTCTCTCCGAAATACGCGAGTCTTGACGAAATGCCCGAGGGCGCTATTGTGGGAACGGCGAGTCTGCGCCGCGAACTGATGCTTCGCATGAATTATCCCCACCTTGATGTGCGTCCCATCCGCGGTAATGTCGGCACCCGTCTTCGCAAGCTCGATGAGGGACAGTTCGATGCGCTCGTGATGGCGGCTGCCGGTCTCAAGCGCCTGGAGCTTGAAGACCGCATCCGTATGATTATTCCTGATTCGGTCAGCCTGCCGAGTCCGGGGCAGGGCGCACTCGGTATTGAAATTCCCGAGGGTCGCCCCGAGCTCAGAGAGCTTCTTGGCTTTATCAATGATGAGGACACGCGTGCGTGCTGCCTCGCGGAACGTGCAGTCTCCCGTGCGCTCGGCGGATCCTGTCAGGTGCCGCTTGCCGCGTACGCCATTATCGATGGGGGTGAACTGTGGCTGCGTGCGCTCGTGGGCAACCATCACACCGGTGAGGCCATTCGTGCGGAAGTCCGCGGCCCGAAGGCTGATTCGCTCAAACTCGCCGCAGAGGTGGTGAGCGCGCTGCGTGCACAGGGTGCGGACGATATCCTCAAGGCTGTGTTAGGCTAAAAAGACAGCCGGAGTACAGGGCTCCGGCGGATAACTGATTCACTGACCGGGAAGGGACTGTGTGTCCTTTCCCGCAGCCGGCAAATTAAGAGGACTTGATTTCATGTCTCCAATCATTCCCATTATTCTGACGCGACCCGGTGAGGCCAATAATCAGCTGGCCGATGCCATTGAAGAGCGTCGTCTGGCGGAAACCGAAATCTGGCGCTGGCCCGCATTCAAAATTGAACTCCCTTCTGCCGAGGAACAGCAGGCGCTCGAAGCGCGTCTGAAAAATCTCGATGACGTGGAGATGGTTGTGCTGCCGAGTCCCTCGGCGGTGACTGCTGTTGCTCACTGGGTCGATGAGTGGCCCGCTCACGTTGTGCTTGCCACCGTGGGTGAGGGTACCGCCCGGGCGATCCGTACCGCCTTTGGCGAAAACGCCAATGTGCTTGCTCCTGAGGGTGATGCGGAACACTCCGGCAGTGAAGCGCTCTGGGAGCTGGTGAAAAAGCGCGGTGCGCCCTCACGTGTGCTTGTGCTTCGCGGTCAGACCGGACGTGAGTGGCTGCCCCGGCAGTTCAAGAGTATCGGCTCGGATGTGGTGACAATGTGCGCGTATGTGCGTGTTCCGCTTGAGCTCGGTGTCTGGCAGCAGCGACAGCTCCAGAACGCCATTTCAACCTACGAGCCGCCTGTGATGTACATCACCTCGACTGACGCGGTGGATGCGATGGTGCTCGCGCTGCATTCGGTGGAAGGTGCACTGGAGTGGGCGACAAAGGGTGAGGTGATCACACTGCATCCGCGTGTCGTACGCCGTCTGCGTGAAGCCGGTTTCCAGAAGATTTCCGTCACGAGTACGGATACGGCGCAGGTCGCCGACATGGTGGCCGGCTTCTGTCAGGACCGCCGGCGTTCTGTGCGCGCAAAAGGCGCCTTTGTCTGAGAACGGCGCCGGCAGCCGCCCCGTAAACAAACAGCCCGGAAGCATCACACTTCCGGGCTGTACTGTTTCTGGCTTGAGCGTTTAGCGCTTCATCAGCTCGAAGAACTCGTCGTTGTTCTTCGTCTGCTTCATCTTGTCGAGCAGGAATTCCATGGCTTCGAGTTCATCCATGTCATAGAGGAACTTGCGCAGAATCCAGACCTTCTGAAGGACATCAGGCTTGAGAAGCAGCTCTTCACGGCGGGTGCCGGAGCGGTTGAGGTTAATGGCAGGGTAGACGCGCTTTTCAGCAAGGCGGCGTTCGAGATGAATTTCGTTATTGCCGGTACCCTTGAATTCTTCATAGATAACGTCGTCCATACGCGAACCGGTATCAACAAGCGCTGTACCGATGATCGTCAGCGAGCCGCCTTCCTCGAGGTTACGGGCGGCACCGAAAATGCGCTTGGGACGCTGCAGCGCGTTGGCATCCACACCGCCGGTGAGCACCTTGCCCGAAGAGGGAATCACGGTGTTGTAGGCGCGGGCAAGACGCGTAATGGAGTCAAGCAGAATCACAACGTCACGCTTGCTCTCAGCAAGGCGCTTGGCTTTTTCAATCACCATTTCGGCGACCTGCACATGGCGGGCGGCGGGTTCGTCAAAGGTGGAGGCAACCACTTCGCCCTTGACCGAGCGCTGCATTTCAGTCACTTCTTCCGGACGTTCGTCGATGAGCAGCACAAAGAGGGTGCAGTCGGGGTGGTTGGTGGTAATGGCGTGGGCGATGTGCTGCATGAGCACGGTTTTACCGGATTTCGGCGGTGCTACGAGAAGGGCACGCTGACCTTTACCGATAGGGGCGATCATGTCGATGATACGGCCCGTGATGTTTTCATCCCCGCGCATGTCGCGTTCAAGCACAAGCGGTTCATCCGGAAAGAGCGGAGTGAGGTTTTCAAAGAGCATGCGGTGCTTGACGCTCTCGGGCGGAAGGCCGTTGACGGAGTCCACACGCACGAGTGCAAAATAGCGCTCCCCATCTTTCGGTGTGCGCACTTCCCCTTCAATCGAGTCGCCGGTGTGCAGGTTGAAGCGGCGGATCTGGGACGGCGAGATGTAAATGTCGTCAGTGCTTGCCAGATAGGAGGTGTCGGGACTGCGAAGGAAGCCGAACCCGTCGGGCAGCACTTCGAGCGTACCGTCGCCGAAGATCTGCTCTCCGCTTTTTGCTTTCTTTTTAAGGATGGCGAACATGAGTTCCTGCTTGCGCATACGCTGAGCGTTGTCAATCTCTAACGCGTAAGCCATGTCCAGCAGCTCGGAAATGTGCAACGATTTGAGGTCTGAAAGATGCATAGGAGGTAAAGGGTGTATGGAGGGTGCAGTGCCAGAGCGGGTTCTGCGTGGAGCTATCAGCCGGTCTGACAGATCCGGCCCGGGCAGTGAAAATAAAAATCGGTTATCTGATTCGGATGCCGGTTCCGCAGGGGGAACCGGCATCCGTGCGATTACATATTGCTGGAGATAAAGTCGTTGAGCGCGGCAGCGTCAAGCAGGCCGACACGACGGTCCACAGGGCGGCCGCCCTTGTAGATCACAAGGGTGGGGATGCTCTGAATGCCGAGTTCGACGGCGATGCCGGAGCTGTTGTCGCAGTTGTAGGCAACAAACTTGACCTTGCCTTCGAGCTGGGCGGCAGCCTGCTCGACACGCGGGGTCATCATGCGGCAGGGACCGCACCAGGGCGCCCAGAAATCAACAACCACGGGCAGTTCCGACTTGAGAACGACTTCGTCAAAATTTTCGTCAGTGACTTGGAAAAGATCACTCATTTTTCACTCCATTGGAGATAAGGCTGTTTTGCACATGACCCGGCTGTCTCAGACCGGCTTGTGGCAGGTCAGAGAAGGGGTACGCGCAAAGCTGCGATAGAAAGGGATGATATCCAAACAGAAAGCAATCCGGAGATGCTCAGGATGGTTAACCGCGATTGGTTTGAGAGTCCGTTCAAGAAAAACGGGTGGCGGTTAACTGTGATGGGGTAATACTAGCACTGTTGACCAAATTAAAAAAGAGGTAATGAAACAATTTGTTGGGCAGGTTTTGCACACATGTGTGCAGCCGGGGCGGGTATACGGCGTATTTTCCGGAAAAACCGGAAACGGGGTTTTCGCCTCAAAAGGCTAGTGCCGCAGCCGGAGAGACTGAATTTCGGAAGTTTCCCGGAGAAACAGTTTGCAACACACATTTTTTGCCGGACACATTCTGCCGGTGCGCCGCGTGCGGCGCGGCACCTTCGGGCGGGTTTTTGCAAAAACGTGCCGGATCCTATATTATTAAGCCTTGGCGGGTCCCCTCGCATGCTGTCCCCAGGAACCTGGTCAGGTCGGGAACGAAGCAGCCATACTGGTGTACAGTAGTGCCGAGGATAAGGCTCGCCATTTTTGCTGATCTCTCTGGAGAGAGGAGAGCGGCAACCTCGACCTCAGGCCAACACTGCTATGAATCAATCGCTTTTTTGGCTGTTCCTGCTGACCGCCTCGACCACGGTGGCAACGCCCGGTCCGGGTGTGCTGATGACACTGATGAAGTCCGTCCGTTACGGCTATACCGGGGCAAAGTGGACCATCATGGGAACAGCGACCGGAACCATCATCATGGGGCTCTTTTCCGCGACGAGCCTCGGTATTCTCCTTTCCAACTCTCCAGCTGCCTACAACGCGATGCGTATCATCGGTGCCATGTACATGGTATGGCTGGGCATTAAAAATTTCCGTGTGCAGGCGATGGATCTCGATGCGGTGATCAAGAAAAAGGAAAAGGATCATCAGCCCGTCGACAGAAACGACCCGAATGCGATCCGCCCGTTTCCTTTTTTCATGGAAGGCATCACGCTGCAGATGACCAATCCGCTGCTGATCATGTTTTTCCTGTCGCTGTTTCCGCAGTTTATTGACACGGCACTGCCTTACGTGCCGCAGTTCTGCATTCTCACCTTCACGTATTTTGCGCTGGTGCTTGCCATTCACACCGGCTACAGTCTGGTGACCTCGCACTACCGTGTGCTGCTCAAAAGCAGAACCATGACACAGCTCATCTACCGTCTCGGCGGCAGCCTCTTTATTCTTCTTGCCGCAATGGTGCTACGATCCGTATGGCTGGATGTTATGGCGTAACGCCCGTTTTTTTCAGGAGTCAAACGAAAATGCCGCAGATTGCAATCCGTCCCGCGCGTCCCGAGGACTGCGCTGCTATCCGTGAACTGATTTTTGCGCTGGCCCGATACGAAAAACTTGAGGATCAGTGCCACGCCAGTGTGGAGCTGCTCGAAAAGGAGCTCTTTGGCGAGAATCCGGTGATCCGCTGTGTACTAGCCTGGGAAACCGGTGAAGACGGTGCAGAGCGCGCGGTGGGTTTTGCCCTGTACTTCTTCAATTTCTCGACCTTCCTTACCCGTCGCGGTCTTTACCTCGAGGATCTCTATGTGCGTGAGGATGCTCGCGGCAAAGGTTACGGCAAGGCGCTGATCAAGTATCTTGCGGCTGAGGCGGTCCGTCTCGGATGCGGCCGTTTTGACTGGGTGGTGCTTGACTGGAATCAGCCCGCTATCGATTTTTATGAACGCATGGGCGCACAGGTTCTGCCCGACTGGCGCATCTGCCGTGTTGAGGGAGAGGCGTTGAAAACGCTCGCAGGCTGAGTCCTGCTGCCGGCCTTTTCCAGAGCGCTGACCGGATCACGGTGGCGCTCTTTGTTATTGCGGCCGGAGAATCAAGTACAATGGAGAAATCTGTCGGGGTGGCTGCAGCCGGTTTCGCGCTGAAGCCTCTCTTAGATACTTTCTCCTGTAGGAATGATTGATGAGTAGCAACTACCAAGTGCTTACCAGGAAGTGGCGACCGCATGATTTTGAAAGCCTTGTCGGGCAGGATCACGTGGTTACCGCTCTGACGCGCGCACTCACTGAGAAGCGTCTGCATCATGCGTACCTCTTTACCGGTACGCGCGGTGTGGGGAAGACAACAATCGCCCGTATTTTCGCCAAGGCACTCAACTGCCAGGGCGCGGACGGTCACGGTGACATCACGGCACACCCCTGCGGTGTGTGTCCCGCCTGCCGGGCAATTGATGAGGGACGCTACCCCGACTACATCGAAATGGACGCGGCAAGCAACCGTTCCGTCGAGGACATCACCGCACTGCTTGACAAGGCGATGTATGCGCCGACACAGGGTCGCTTCAAGGTCTACATGATCGACGAAGTGCACATGATGACGACCACCGCCTTCAACGCGATGCTCAAGACGCTTGAAGAGCCGCCCGAGTACATCAAATTCATTCTTGCGACAACCGATCCGCAGAAGGTGCCCATCACGGTGCTTTCGCGCTGTCTGCAGTTCAATCTGCGCAATATGACGCCCAAGGGCATCGTCTCGCATATGGAACATATCCTCACAGAGGAGAAAATCGGTTACGAGGAAGGCGCGCTGAGGCTGCTCGCCAATGGGGCCCGCGGCTCCATGCGTGACGGGCTGTCGCTGCTCGATCAGGCCATCGCGTTCTGCGGGAGCAGTATCGAGACGGAACCGGTCCGTCAGATGCTCGGCATGAGCAGTGAAGAGAGCCTGGTCGGGATTCTCGACGCGCTGATTGCCGGTGACGGCGCGAAGATGATTCAGATTGCCGATACGATGTCCCTGCAGGGGGTGTCGTTTGCTCAGGCACTGCGTGATCTGGCCGGTCTTCTGCACCGTGTGGCGCTTCTGCAGCGTGTGCAGGGCGTCAGACTCGAGGACGAGATGGACGGCGAGCTGCTCAAGCATCTGCTCGAGGCATTCACCCCTGAAGAGGTGCAGCTCTACTATCAGATTGTCATTCACGGCCGTAACGATCTGAGCCTTGCGCCCGATGAGTACGCCGGTTTTACCATGACACTTCTGCGTCTGCTCGCTTTCAAGCCCTCCGGGGTGAGACTGCCGCGCGAGGTGCCTGCCCGTGATGCAGCGTCGGTCACCGAAAAGGGACTGGCTAAGGATGTCGGCCACAAGGCGGCGCCTGCTGCCGCTGCGGCCAGCTCTGCGGCAGAAGCGCCGACGCCAGCCCCGGCCCCAGTACGGGCGCCGGAACCGGTTCCCGAGAGCAGTGACGGGGACGATGAGGAAGATTCTCCACCCTGGGGAGAACCTGCCGCCAGTTGAGCTGGCTCCGGAGGATCTGCCCCCTCCCGATTACCCGGATGAACCGGTTGACGGTGAGGAGCAGGACTCGCTCAATTGGCGGAGCATTATTGTTGGAGCACGTCTGAGCGGACTGATGAAAAATCTGGCCGCACAGGCACAGGTACTTGAACTCACCGAAGAGGGTGTCTCGCTGCGGCTTAACGTTGCGGCGTTTGCCACCGAGGCAAACCGCCAGCTGCTGGCCGGGCAGATTTCAACCTACTTCGGCAGACCGTTCAGAGTGCACTTTGAAGTGGGTGAACTCACTTCGAGCACCGTGAGCGACGAGGTCGCTCGGGAACGGGCTGAAAAACTGCGCGAGCGGGTTTCCCGGTTCAGGGACAAACCGCTTGTTAAACTGTTTATGAATGATCTGGGAGCCTTGATTGAAGAAAACACGGTCAAGGATCTACATTAACCACTCGACAAGATAAAGGAAGCTTTATGCGTGGATTTACTCGCGGTAACGGCGGCATGATGGGTCAGGCCATGAAAATGCAGGCCATGATTGAAGACCTCCGCAAACAGGCCGCTGAAATGCAGTTTACCGGTGAGGCCGGCAACGGCGCCGTCAAGGTTACCGTCTCCGGTGACAACAAGGTGCTTGCTGTTCACATTGATCCTGCCGTTGTGGATCCTGAAGATCCCGCCATGCTTGAAGACCTGGTGCTGCTTGCCACCAACAACGCCTTCAAGATCGCTCAGGATGAAACCAACAAGCTGTTCAGCTCCAAGGTGGCACTGCCGCCGGGATTCAGCCTCTAAGAGGTGTTGTTCCGTGTGTCCCGGCACACGGTCTGTCTGGAGCGGGTTCTGAGAGCCCGCTTCTTTCCGTGCCCTTGTTTAGAGGTCTGTACACAGCTATGGCGATTCGACCGGTACCTTCAGTGGCTCAGCTGATTGCTGAACTGGAAAAACTCCCTGGTCTGGGGCCGCTCTCGGCCCAGCGCGTTGCCTACTGGCTCCTGAAGGAGCCCGAAGGACGCATCAGACCGCTCGCACATGCGCTTATGAATGCGTCCGAAAAAGTCGGCCGCTGCCCGAAGTGCAACACCTTTACTGAAGGCGGTCTGTGTTCGATCTGTCAGGATGAAAGCCGTGACAGATCTGTGCTCTGTGTGGTGGAGAGTGTGGCCGATCAGCAGGCACTCGAATCCTCGCTCTCCTGGCCGGGTCTGTATTTTGTGCTCACCGGACGGCTCAGTCCGATTGAGGGCAGCGGTCCGGGCGAGATCGGTCTTCCCGCTCTCATTGAGCGGGTGGAGGAAGGTCTGAATGCAGGCGAGCTCTCGGAGGTGGTGATCGCCACGAGCTACACCCCGGAGGGTGATGCGACGGCGTACTATATTATCGATCTGCTGCAGACCCGCTATCCGGCGCTGCGCGTGACACGGCTTGCACGCGGTCTGCCCACCGGCATTGAGATCAAATACACGGATCTCAACACCATTGCCAATGCGGTGTTTGCACGAAAAGATGTCTGAACGGGAAAAGAAAATTATGTCGATTAGTCATGTACAGAATGCCTTAACAGAAGCGCGCTGGGCGCTCGATGCGCTGATTGCCAACGAAAGCGCGATGCAGGCGGTTGCCGATGCCGGTCATCTGATGGCTCAGACGATTGCCGCCGGCGGCAAGATCATGAGCTGCGGCAATGGCGGCAGTCTCTGTGATGCGATGCACTTTGCCGAGGAAATGACCGGCCGCTACCGGCAGAACCGCCGCGCCTATGCCGCGGTTGCCATTGCGGACGCCTCGCATCTGGCCTGTGTGGGCAATGACTACGGCTATGACTATGTGTTCTCGCGCTATGTGGAGGCGCACGGCCGCCCGGGTGATGTGCTGCTTGCAATCACGACCTCGGGGACGAGCCGCAATGTGCTCAAGGCTGTTGAGGCGGCCAGAGAGCGCGGCGTGAAGGTGGTGGCCATGACAGGCCGCGCCGGCTCGCCTGTGACCGAGGCGGCGGACATCAGCATTGTCACGCCGGCGGGTAAATGGGCCGACCGCGTTCAGGAGCTCCACATCAAGTGCATTCACATCATGATTGAACTGGTGGAAAGAGAGCTCGATCCGCAGAACTACACGGTCGAGTAAAGCCGCGGGCGGAAAAAAGATCCCCCCGTGCGGTGTACCGCCAGGCGGATTCCTGTTAAACTACGCACCCACAGAGAGGGGGCGGATTCGAATCGCCCCCGGTTTTTACTGTGCTCAATCCCTCTGGCGGATGCACAGCAAAGACATCCGATAAACGCCTCCCTCAGAACCCGCAGGGAGGAATGAACAGTTTTAATTCAACGTCCGGATCGAGCAGGACTCTCCGGGCGTTCTTATTTGTTGAAAGAGAAAACACCAATGATCAACTCCCGTATTCCTATTACCGCACGCGGCGCTCAGAAACTCAAGGCCGAACTCGAGCATCTCAAGAAAGTGGCCCGTCCGGCGGTGGTTGCTGCTATTGCTGAAGCCCGTGAAAAGGGTGACCTCTCGGAAAATGCCGAATATGATGCCGCCCGTGAAGAGCAGGGTCATATCGAAGGCCGTATCGCTGAACTGGAAGGAAAAATTCCCGCTCTGCAGATTATTGATCCCGCAACGCTTGATGCGGGCGAGCGTATTGTCTTTGGCGCCACGGTGACGCTTTATGACGAAGAGGATGACAACTCCGTGACCTACCAGATCGTGGGTGATGATGAGGCTGACATCAAGGAAAACCGTATTTCGGTTTCCTCTCCGATCGCCCGTGCCCTGATCGGCAAGAATGAGGGTGACATGGTTCAGTTCCGCGCCCCCAAGGGTCTGGTGAGCTTTGAAATCGAATCGGTTGAATACAAGTAAGAGCGGCTGTGCCGGCAGTGAGGCCGGCACCTGCCGGGTGCACTAAAAAAGCCGATTGCCAGATGCAATCGGCTTTTTTCGGACTCAGGCGTCCTCTGTGTGCCGCTTAGGCCATGGCGGCCTTCTTGGTGACACGAGAGCGCTTGGGACGAGCGCGGCGGGGCGCAGGTTCTGCGCGCTTTTTCTTTTCACCGGGCTTTTTGGAGGCGACTTTTTTCGTCGCTGCGGCGGTTTTCGGTGTACGCTTGGGAGACTTTTCCCCGACGGGCTGTTTCTGGCCGGCAACCGTCATCTTACCCATGGTAAGGGCGGCGAGACGGGCGGCCGCCTCGGTATCCTCAACCTCCTCAGCTTCGGCCGGACGCCAGAAAATCAGCAGCTTGCCGATCATCTGAACACGGGCGGCGCCGAGTTTCTGGGCGACTTCAGAGAAAATGGACTCGCGTTCTTCGCGGTCGTCCGTGGGCACGCGAACTTTGATGAGCTCATGAGCCTTGAGTTCGCGGTCGATTTCGCGCAGAACCGCTTCCGTAAGGCCGTTCGCCCCGAGCAGCACCACAGGATCGAGGTGATGCGCTTTCGAACGAAGCGCGAGTCGCGTGTCGCGAGCAAGAATGATTTCTTTCATAATGTTGTCAATGAATATCTAAGGGGATTTTTTTAAATCCGGAAATTTTATGCCTGTAGCAACTAAAAAATTACGATCAAACCGTGCCTGGATCGAACGGCATATCAACGATCCGTTCGTGAAGCGTTCCAAGTCAGAGGGTTATCGTGCGCGTTCCGTCTACAAACTGACGGAGCTTGACGATCGGGAAAAACTGCTGCGGCCGGGAATGACCGTGGTGGACCTGGGTGCCGCCCCGGGGAGCTGGACGCAGATTGTTCGCGAACGTCTTGTTGATAAAGAGGGGCATCTCCACGGCCGCATCATTGCTATGGATATCTTGCCGATGGACCCGATTGACGGGGTCATTTTCCTGCAGGGGGATTTCCGCGAGCAGGAAGTAGCAGACAAATTATCAGAAATTTTGGACGGCGGCAAGGTTGATGTTGTTTTAAGTGACATGGCCCCGAATCTTTCCGGGATTCCGGCTGCCGATGCGGCCCGTTCGCTGCTGCTCAATGAGCTTGCCCACGAATTCTGCCTCGAACACCTCGCCCGGAACGGCGTTTTTGTCACCAAGGCCTTCCAGGGCTCAGGCTTTTCGCAGTTCGTGGAGGCGCTCAAGAAAACCTTCCGCAAAGTCGATATCCGCAAGCCGGCGGCCTCCCGGGACACCTCTGCCGAGGTTTATCTGGTCGCCCGCGGCCTCAAAGGCTGAGGTGACCGAAACTTTTTGGTGCATATTTATCCCGTGCCGCTGAACTAAAGAGACTGCTCTGGGCGCTATGCAACGGCGGTTTTCTGTAGAATGTATCTACTTGGGCCTTGCCCGGCGCAGTTTCCGACACTGACATAAGATGCACCGCAAGGCCGTTATATCGATTAGAGGGTAAGAGAGGAACACCCGGGCCGGCTTCCGGCAGAGGCGGCTTCTCTTACTGCTGGAGAAGAAGATTGAACTCGAAGACAATCGCCCGGTACATATTGTGGGCAATTTTCGTGCTTGCCCTTTTTGCGTTATTCCGACAGTTTGACACTACCGACAAAGGGCAGGATACCGTCAGCTATACGCAGTTTATGCAGGATGCCAAGGACGGCAAGATCCGCCGTGTGGATATCCAGGGGCATACACTCACGGTAACGCCGAACTCCGGGTCTGCGTATGTGATTACGAGCCCGAGCGATATCTGGATGGTTGATGAGCTGCGCAAGAGCGGCGTGCAGGTATTCGGCAAGGCCGAAGAGGAACCCTCATTCCTTGCAACCCTCTTTGTGTCCTGGTTCCCGATGCTGCTGCTTATCGGTGTCTGGATTTTCTTCCTGCGCAACATGCAGGGCGGCGGAGGTTCCTCCGGCGCATTTTCCTTCGGCAAGTCCAAGGCCAAGATGCTCGATGAGACGGCCAACAAAGTCCGTTTTAAAGACGTTGCCGGCTGTGATGAGGCCAAGCAGGAAGTGCAGGAGATCGTGGACTTTTTGAGCGATCCGAACCGCTTCCAGCGTCTGGGCGGCCGTATTCCGCGCGGTGTGCTGCTTGTCGGCAGCCCCGGTACCGGTAAGACACTGCTCGCCAAGGCGATTGCCGGTGAGGCCGGTGTGCCGTTTTATACCATCTCCGGTTCGGACTTCGTGGAAATGTTCGTCGGTGTGGGTGCCGCCCGTGTGCGTGACATGTTCGAAAACGCCAAGAAGAATGCGCCCTGCATCGTCTTTATTGACGAAATTGATGCGGTCGGCCGTCACCGCGGCGCCGGTATCGGCGGCGGTAATGACGAACGTGAACAGACACTCAACCAGATGCTCGTTGAAATGGACGGCTTCGACTCCGGTGCAACCGTGATCGTGATTGCCGCCACGAACCGTCCTGACGTGCTTGACCCGGCGTTGCTGCGTCCGGGCCGCTTTGACCGTCAGGTTGTTGTGCCGCTGCCCGATATCCGCGGTCGCGAACAGATTATCAATGTGCATATGCGCAAGATCCCTGTGGGGGCTGATGTCGATACGAACGTCATCGCCCGCGGCACGCCGGGCTTCTCGGGTGCCGATCTGGCCAACCTCGTTAACGAAGCCGCGCTGTTTGCCGCACGGCGCAACGCCCGCGTTGTGAGCATGCGCGACTTTGAAAACGCCAAGGACAAGATCATGATGGGGGCGGAACGCCGCGCCATGGTCATGTCCGAAGAGGAACGCCGCAACACGGCCTATCATGAATCCGGTCACGCCGTTGTGGCCCGCCTGATGCCGAAGTCCGATCCTGTGCACAAGGTCACGATCATTCCCCGCGGCCGTGCGCTCGGTGTGACGATGCAGCTCCCGCAGGAGGACCATTACGCCTATGACCGTCAGTACCTCCTCACGCGTATCGCCATTCTCTTTGGCGGGCGAATCGCTGAAGAGCTCTTCATGAATCAGATGACCACCGGCGCCTCGAATGACTTTGAACGCGCCACGCAGCTTGCCCGCGACATGGTCACGCGCTACGGTATGAGTGACAAGATGGGCGTGATGGTCTACTCGGAAAGCGACAGCTCTGATGAGTACCTCGGTGTAGCCCGCAAGTCGACGAGCATCTCCGAACATACGCAGCGTGAAGTCGACGCCGAAGTGCGCCGCATCCTTGACGAGCAGTATCAGATTGCCCGCAAGATCCTTGAGGACAATCGCGACAAGATGCACCGCATGGCCAAGGCGCTGCTGGACTGGGAAACGATTGATGCCGATCAGATTGATGACATCATGGCCGGGCGTGAACCCCGTGCTCCCAAGACCTATGCCGATACGCCCGATATGACGGGCACCTCCGGCAGCACGGGCGAGAAGGCCGCCGCTGAGGCTGCTCAGCCGGCTGCTGCCACCGATAGCCCTGCCGCTGCGGACAACCCTGCTCCCGCAGAGCCTGCTGCTGAGCCGCAGCAGGATGAGGCACCGGTGCAGGAGAAGCCTTCTGAAGAGCCCCGTCGCGAGGATTCTGAACAGAAGTAACTCCCTGCCGGGGACTGATACAACTGCCGGGAAAGGAGAACCGGGCTACGGAGAACAGACACTGGAGACTCTTCGTAGCCCGTTTTTATGCGTACGGACACCGCTGCCGGGCGCCCCGGGACTGACCAATCTGACACACGCACTGCGCGTGCATACAACACAGAGCACAAATGGCAGACAAACCTAGCGCACAGAGCTGGCACTGCGCCGGCAGCAATTTTGATTTCAGCACCACCGGGCCTCTGATCATGGGGATTCTCAATGTCACGCCTGACTCTTTTTCCGACGGCGGTCAGCATAACCGTCCTCAGGAGGCGCTCGCATGGGCCCGCAGAATGCGTGATGAAGGGGCGCATATCATTGACGTGGGTGGTGAATCCACCCGCCCCGGATTTGACGAAACCGGTGTGAGTCTCGAAGAGGAGCGCCGCCGTGTGCTGCCCGTTGTGGAAGCCCTCGTGCAGGAAGGCTTTATCGTGAGTGTGGACACCTCCAAAGCGGAGATCATGACGGAGGTCGCCTCGCTCGGCGCACACATCCTCAACGACATCCGCGGCTTTACCCAGCCCGGTGCCATGGCCGCTGCAGCTGAGACCGACTGCGGTCTTGTCATCATGCACCGCGCAGCCGGTACGCACTACAGCAATCTCATTGCCGAGGTGACGGCTTTTCTTGAGGAGCAGACCCGGGCGCTTGAAGCGCTGGGGGTCGACCCGGCACGCATCTGCTGGGATCCCGGGTTCTGTTTCGGGAAAACAGTGGAACAGAATTTTGAACTGCTTGCGGCAACAGACAGATTTGTCGCTTCGGGGTACCCCTTCCTGATGGGACTCTCGCGCAAATCCTCCATCGGTGCGGTCACGAATACCGCACAGCCCGCAGATCGTGTCACCGGCAGTGTTGCCGGTGCCCTGATGGCCGTCGAACGCGGCGCACAGATTGTGCGCGTTCACGATTGCAAAGCAACCGCTGACGGTATTAATGTCTGGAAAGCTACAATGGCGGCACAGATAAGAACAAAAGGAAAATAGACATGAGTCGACGTTATTTCGGTACCGACGGCGTTCGCGGTAAAGTGGGCGCTTTTCCCATCACACCGGAATTTGTGATGAAACTGGGTCAGGCTGCAGGCCGTGTTTTCAGCCGGCACAACCCGGGCCGGCGCGTGAGTGTGCTCATCGGCAAGGACACGCGTATTTCCGGTTATATGCTTGAGGCGGCCCTTCAGGCCGGCTTTTCCTCCGCAGGGGTGGATATCGTTCTGTGCGGTCCCATTCCGACACCGGCCGTGGCCTATCTCACCCGCGCCCTGCGCCTTGAGGCCGGGGTGGTGATCTCCGCCTCTCACAATCCCTTTTACGATAACGGCATCAAGTTTTTCAGTGCCCAGGGCACGAAGCTCCCGGATGCGGTGGAACTTGAGATCGAGGAGGAGCTCGACCGCGGCTTTGCCTGCGTGGAGTCGAAGGATCTCGGCAAGGCCCGCCGTCTTGATGACGCCTCCGGCCGCTATATTGAGTTCTGCAAGTCGACCTTCCGCTCGAACCTTGACCTCAAGGGCATGAAGATTTTTGTCGACTGCGCCCACGGCGCGGCCTACCATGTGGCGCCGGATGTGTTTCATGAACTCGGCGCCGATGTGGTCGTTGTCGGCAACCGCCCTAACGGTCTCAATATCAATGACGGGGTCGGAGCCACGCATACGGAAAAACTCTCCGAGTGGACAGCGGAAAACGGCTGTGATGTCGGGATCAGTCTCGACGGCGATGCCGACCGCCTGATCATGGCCGATAACGAGGGGCACGTCTATAACGGTGACGCGCTTCTTTATGTGATGGTCAGAGACCGTCTGCTCGACGGTCCGGTTGCCGGTGTGGCCGGTACGCTGATGACCAATTTCGCGCTGGAGAAAAAATTTGCCGAGACGGGGATTGATTTTGTCCGCGCCAAGGTCGGTGACCGCTACGTGCTCGAGCAGCTCCTTGAAAAGGGCTGGCTTCTCGGCGGGGAATCCTCCGGTCATCTGCTTGCCCTTGACAAGCAGACCACCGGTGACGGTATCGTGAGCGCCCTGCAGGTTCTCGGTGCGATGCGCCGTCAGGGCCGCACACTCAGGGAGCTCACCGAGGACTGCCCGCTCATGCCGCAGGTGCTCATCAACAAGCGTATTCCCGCGAATTACCCCTGGAAGGAAAATGCACAGTTCATGGCCAGAGTTGCCGAGGCTGAGGCTGCACTCAAGGGGCGGGGCCGCGTGCTGATCCGTCCTTCGGGTACCGAGCCGCTGCTTCGCATCATGGTCGAGACGGCTGATGCGCAGGAAGCGCAAACGATGGCCGGTATGCTCGCTGATGCGCTGGTGATCTGAGAGCCGGATCAGAGGGCGAAAAAAAACGCCGCCAGTCCGCTATATTGGTACACTTGAGGTATGGCGGCTGCACTCAGAACCGCCCTCAGAAGAACGGCGAATCCGCTTCCCGTGAAACAGACTGCAAGCGAAAGCCGTTCAGGAAAACAGTTAAATTTAATCGCTTAGGAGAGCGTAATGGCCGAAGAAAAAAAAGTGAATGAAACTCAGGAACAGCCCAAGCAGGGTGGTGAAACCGCGGTGACCACCGCCAATGCCGACAGCGCCAAGGAAACATTTGTTCATTCCCTGCGTGTGCATCTGGTTGGCGGCCAGCAGTTTACGCTCAACGAGATCACCAACTCCAACAAGGCGCCTGAAAATGTTGTCGCCTTTATCAACGCCTGGCGCGAAATGCGTGATGTCTGGCACAGCCCCAACAACGACCCGCACTTCGGTGTGCGCGTGCGTGACGTTTCGATGTACGAGTACCAGGTTGCCCGTGCCGAACCGAAGAAGGAGGCTGACAAGCCTGTTGAAGCCAAGTAATCGCTTCCGCTGCAGTTGATCTCGAAAGGCAGATCCGCCCGGTTGTGCAGGAGCACCGTCTGGCGGTCTGCCTTTTGTTTTTTCTCCGCCGCGGGTCTAAGTGGGCGGCCGGCGTTGTATACTGACGGAGTCGCACCGATGGCACAGCACTGGTGACCATCGCTCAATCAACCAATCTGAGGCGCGCAGTTTCCCCTTTGAGCCTGGGGCTGTGCAGAAAAATTCTATGAAGCAAATCGTTGCCGTAATCAAACCCTTCAAGCTCGATGAAGTTCGGGAGGCACTTGCCGATGTCGGCGTTCACGGGCTGACTGTGACTGAAGTCAAGGGCTTTGGACGACAGAAAGGCCATACTGAACTCTACCGCGGTGCTGAATATGTGGTGGACTTTCTGCCGAAGCTGAAAATTGAAACCGTGGTCTCTGACGAGATCACCGACCAGGTGATTGAAGCCATCCGTCAGGCCGCCTATACCGGCAAGATCGGCGACGGCAAGATCTTTATTTTTGATGTTGAGCAGGTGATTCGCATCCGCACCGGTGAAACGGGCGACGATGCCATCTGAGTTCACGGCGTCCAGAGCGCCGAAACAAAACACAAACCCCGGATGCGTGCCCGCAGACCGGGGTTTTCTGTTTCTCGAAAAAAACCGTCAAAAATAATAGGAATAAATTATCTAACCGTTTAAATCGATTACCTTCTCTTAATTTTCCGGTTTTTCACCGGTCTCGCCCGGTGCCGACGACGGGGCTTGAGAGGCAGATCCTGGGCAGCAGGGCTCAAACCGGTGAATTTTCCCTCTCAGTGGCATTAGTGCGACAGGCTTAGGACAAGATCAGTAAAAGCCTGAAATATTGACATTTTTCAAAAACCACTCTTTCCAATGAGGGGGTGGTATATCCCTAACGGGAGAGCGTGCTCTCTCCCTTACACGGCGCATAGGACTTAAGTCCGCGACCGGAAAAAGCACACTCTGCCTACGTCTTTTCATCAGTGACTCAGCCGCCGGGCCTAGATGGATCACAGCCGGCTGAGTCCTTTCTTTACGCTTTTCCCCTCTGCCTCAGGCAGGGAAAAGGCTTAAGTCTCCTGCAACACCCCTGTCCGAACAGAGCATACGCTGTAACTAGTCCGCAATGGAGGAGGGGGAAAACCTCCCAACGGGGAGTGTAGGCAAAAGGCCACCCTCTACTTAGACTGCAGAGCTGATTAAAGCGCCCCCTCGGAGACCCCCGCTCCCCCCAAGAGCCTTCCGTTGAGAGGCATTTTCTGTTTCTTTCCCTTTGCAGGACTGATTTCCCATGAATAGTTCTTTCAAGCTGCAAGGTTCAAAAACCCGTAGTCTAACTGCTGCCACGCTCGGCTTCTTTTTCGGTGCGATGGCCATTTCCCTGTTTGGTCCGACGGCAAAAGCCCTTTCCGGCGCCATGAGTCTGTCTCCCTTTGAAGTGGGACTGCTTGTGGCCGTACCCTCACTGTCGGGCTCACTGCTGCGTATTCCCTACGGCGCAAGTGTTGATGTCAACGGCGGAAGCCGTTCGCTGAAATTCCTGCTCATCTGTGCCTGTCTGGGGCTTATCGGATTGAGCGCGCTGTTCGCGTTCGGCTACCCCGACAACATGTCCGGCCTGTATCCGGCCGTCCTTGCACTCGGCTGCCTTGCCGGCTGCGGGATTGCCACGTTCAGCGTCGGGGCCACGCAGGTCTCGTACTGGTTTCCGAAAAAGGAGCAGGGCTTTGCACTGGGGCTTTTTGGCGGGTTCGCCATGACCTCTGCCGGGCTGATGTGTGTTTTACTGCCGGTTCTGCTGAGCGGTCTCGGACTCCAGGGCGCGTACTACACCCTCACCGCTGTGATGATTGCGGGAACGGTTCTGTATTTTCTTCTTTGTGCCAACGCCCCGTATTTTCAGCTCAGAGACGCAGGCCGCAGCGAACAGCAGGCCCGTCAGGAGGCAGCCCGCTACGGTCAGGAACTTTTCCCGAGCGGCTCCGTGATGAAGTCGCTGAAAAGTTCTGCTGCCATTGTGCAGACCTGGTTTCTTGTGGGAACCTACTTCACCACCTTCGGCGGCTTTATGGCGCTGACAGCATGGTTCCCGACCTACTGGCGCGAGGCGCATGCACTCGAACCGCTCACGGCCGGCATCTTCGCCGCGATTTTCTCCATTACCGCTGCTGTCATGCGTATCCCGGGCGGGAAGGCGGCAGACCGTTTCGGCGGAGTGAAAACCTCGATGGCCGCACTTTTCCTCACGAGTGCCTCTGCTGTTGTGGTGGCTCTTAACCTGCACTGGGTGATCACTTTTGCCGCCAGCATTGTCCTTGCCGTAGCAATGGGCTTTAACAATGCCGCCGTCATGAAGCTCATCCCTGTCTATGTTCCTCAGGCAGTGGGTGGCGCTTCCGGCTGGGTCGGCGGTCTGGGCGCGTTCGGCGGTTTTGTTCTGCCGCCGGTGCTCGGCGCGATTGTCTCGCATTACCCGGAGAACGGCTTCAATCTCGGCTTTCTCGTTTTCACCGTGCTCGCCACGGCCAACGCTCTGGTGAACTACTTCGGGATGGTGCTGCCCGAGAAGCGGGCCGCCGTTACCGCCTGATAACAGACACCGAATTTTCCGACTATTGACGATATTTCAGAAACTTAGGAGCAGCAATGACAGATCCCTTCAAGACAAACAGGTACTTTTCCAGAGGCGATACAGAAAACCGCGCCTGGGAAAAGTTCTACCGCAACCGCTGGCAGCACGACAAGATCGTGCGCTCCACGCACGGCGTGAACTGCACGGGCTCCTGCTCGTGGCAGATTTTTGTGAAAAACGGCGTGGTGACCTGGGAGCTTCAGCAGACGGACTATCCGCGCAACCGTCCGGGCTGTCCTGATCATGAACCCCGCGGCTGCCCGCGCGGTGCCTCCTACTCCTGGTACCTCTACAATTCGGGTCGCATCAAGCACCCGATGATCCGCCGCGAGCTCCTCGATCTGTGGGAAGCCGAGCGAAAAGTCGAGGCTGACCCTGTCAAGGCCTGGGGCAATATCGCCTCGAGCCGGGAAAAAATGCGCACCTATAAGGATGTGCGCGGTCTGGGCGGCATGGTCCGCACGACCTGGGAGACGGCCGAGGAAATCATTGCTGCTGCCAATATCTGGACGGCCAAGACCTACGGTCCCGACCGTAACGCCGGCTTTACGCCGATTCCCGCGTTCTCTCAGATCTCGTACGCCTCCGGCACACGCTACCTCTCGCTCATCGGCGGGACAACGCTCTCGTTTTATGACTTTTACTGCGATCTGCCGCCCGCCTCGCCTCAGACCTGGGGTGAACAGACGGACGTGCCCGAGTCTGCCGACTGGTACAACTCCTCGTTCCTGATGCTCTGGGGCTCGAACGTGCCGGTGACCCGTACGCCGGACTCGCCCTTTATGACGCAGGCCCGCTACAAGGGGACGCAGGTCACGGTGATTTCGCCTGACTTCAGTGACGCGGCCAAGTTTGCCGACGTCTGGCTTGCGCCCAAGCAGGGGACGGACTCCGCGCTTGGTATGGCTATGGGGCATGTGATTCTCAAGGAGTTCTTCGTTGAACGCACGACGCCGTATTTTGACGAGTATGTGCGCAAGTACACCGACCTGCCCTTTATGGTGAAGCTTGAGAAAACCGAGCACGGTTACACCGCCGGTCGCGTTGTGCGCGCCTCGGACTTCGAAGGGGATCTCGGTATTGATGCCAAGGCTGACTTCTATCCGGTGCTCATCGATGATGTGAGCGGAGAGCTGGTGGTGCCCAACGGCTCGATCGGAGCACGCTGGAACAAGGAAGGCAAGTGGAATCTGAAAAACGAGGATGTCCGCACGGGCAAGCCCTTTACGCCGCGTCTGTCCCAGAAGGGGCATCAGGATGCGGTTGTTGAAGTTGCCTTCCCGTACTTTGGCGGGGAAACGTTCAAGAACCCGCACTTTGCCGCCACGGAACATGCGGATATTCAGGTCCGCCGCGTGCCGGTGAAAAAACTCCCGGGTCGTGACGGAGAATTCCTTGCGGTCAACATTTTCGACCTGATGCTTGCCCAGTACGGCGTGGATAACGGCTGGGACGATCCCAATACGGCGAAGTCCTTTGAGGACAATATTCCCTACACACCCCGCTGGCAGGAAACCGTCACGGGTGTGCCCGCTGAACGCGTGATCAAAGTCGCCCGTCAGTTTGCTGAAACCGCCGAGAAGACCCGCGGCAAGTCGATGATCATCATCGGCGCGGGGGTCAACCAGTGGTACAACACCGACATGATCTACCGCTCCGCCATCAACCTGCTGATGCTCTGCGGCACGATCGGTGTCAACGGTGGCGGCTGGGCGCACTATGTGGGTCAGGAAAAGGTTCGTCCGCAGGCCGGCTGGGCTCAGCTCGCGTTCGCGCTTGACTGGAGCCGTCCGCCGCGTCAGATGAATACGACAAGCTGGGTGTATATGCACTCGGATCAGTGGCGCTATGAAAAGGTGAAGGTTGATTCGCTGCTCTCGCCGCTCGCTCCCAACAGCAAGGAGTTTGCCGACCTGACACTGGTCGACTGCAACATCCGCTCCCAGCGTCTGGGATGGCTGCCGACCGAGCCCGAGCTCTCGCGCAATCCGCTCGTGCTCGCCCGCGAGGCCGAACAGAAGGGACTCACGCCCGAGAAGTATGTGACGACTGAACTGCAGTCGGGCCGCCTCGGTCTGGCAAGCGAGGACATTGACGGGCTGGGCAACTCCCCGAAAACCCTCTTTATCTGGCGTGCCAATCTCGTGGGCTGCTCGGCCAAGGGGATGGAGTACTTCATGAAGCATATGCTCGGCGCGCAGAATGCCGTGCTCGGGCGCAATCTTGAAGAGGAAGGTCTTGCGCTGCCCAAATACACGAAGTGGCAGACCGAGGATGCCGTGGGCAAGCTTGACCTTGTGACCACGATCGACTTCCGCATGACGACTTCCGCGCTGCACTCCGATCTGGTGCTGCCGGCGGCAACCTGGTATGAGAAGACGGATATCAGCACGACTGACATGCATCCGTTCATCCATCCGTTCTCTCCGGCGGTGGATCCCGTGTGGGAGTCCCGTACGGACTGGGATGTGTTCAAGGGAATCGCCAGACGCTTCTCCGAGCTCACGGCCGGCCACCTCGGTGTGGAAAAGGACATCGTGATGACGCCGCTCATGCACGATTCGCCCATGGAAACCGCAGCGCCGATGCTCGCGAATGACTGGCGCGAAACCGGTGAGGAACCGGTGCCGGGCGTGACGATGGGCAAACTGACCGTGGTCGAGCGCAACTTCCCGGAAACCTATCGCCGCTTTACGGCTGTCGGCCCGAATCTGAAGAATCTGGGTATCTCTCAGAAAGGGATCACCTGGTCGACCGAACACGCCTTTGAAAGCCTCAAGGGCATTAACGGGGTGGTGCTCGAGGAGGGCAGCACGAAGGGGCTGCCGAAGATCGAAACCGATCTGCAGGCCGTGGAAATGATTCTCGAGTTTGACCCGGTCTCTTCAGGACGCGCGTCGAAGAAAGCCTGGACGGCGCTCGAAAAGCCCACGGGGCTCAAACTTGCCGAACCGCTCACGGAAGAGGGCGGCGAGACGCAGCTGCGCTACCGCGATCTGCAGGAGCAGCCGCGCCGCGTGCTCAACTCGCCGGTCTGGTCGGGTATTGAAAGCCACGAGGTGAACTACACCGCGAACTACACCAACATCAACTATCTGATTCCCTGGCGTACGCTCACGGGCCGTCAGAGTTTCTATCAGGACCATCCCTGGATGATCGCTTTCGGTGAAGGTCTCGTGGGGTACAAGCCGCCGCTGTCCAAGCGTGAGATTGAAACCACGAAGGAACGTCTCAATATCAAGGACGACACGATCGCGGTCAATATCCTGACGCCGCACAACAAGTGGACGACGCACTCGACCTGGAGTGACAACCTGGTGATGCTGACGCTCTCGCGCGGCGGTCCGGTGATCTGGGTGAGTGAAACGGACGCGGCGAAACTCAATATTGCCGACAACGACTGGATTGAGGTGATCAACGATAACGGCTCGACCATTGCACGCGCCTGTGTGTCGCAGCGTATTCAGGCCGGTTCCGTGTTCATGTACCACAACCAGGGCCGTACGGTGAATGTGCCGCTCTCGCCCACAACCGGCAACCGCGGCGGGCTGCATAACTCGATTTCGCGTATCTGCCCGAAACCGACCCATATGATCGGCGGCTATGCCCAGCTCTCCTGGGGGATGAACTACTACGGCACGATCGGTGCAAACCGTGACGAATTCGTGCTGCTGCGCCGTCTTGACAAGGTCGAATGGGAATAAGGCGATCGAACTGAAAGGAATGAAGTGAAATGAAAGTTACCGCACAAATCTGCATGGTGTTGAATCTGGACAAGTGCATCGGCTGCCATACCTGCTCGGTCACCTGCAAGAATGTCTGGACCTCGCATGAGGGCACCGAATACATGTGGTTCAATAACGTGGAAACCAAGCCCGGTACAGGCTACCCCGAGCGCTGGGAAGACCAGGAGAAGTGGGGCGGCGGCTGGAAGAAAAAGCTCAACGGCCGTCTCGAGCTGCGCCACGGGGACCGTACGAAGACGATGTTCAAAATCTTCAGCAACCCCAGGCAGCCGGAAGTCACGGACTACTACGAACCGTATACGTTTGATTTTCAGCGCCTGCAGACGACGGGCCGCACCCGTACGCCGCCCTCTGCACGTCCGTACTCGCTGGTCACGGGCAAGCTGATGGACAAGGTTGAAAACGGTCCGAACTGGGAGGACAACCTTGCCGGTCCCTTTGCCAAGCGCAAGGCCGACCCCAACCTCATCAACGAGGATGTGGCCGGATACGAACGCTTTGAGGCAAGCTTCATGCTGTACCTGCCGCGTCTGTGCGAGCACTGCCTCAATCCGGCCTGTGCCGCCTCCTGCCCCTCGGGCGCCATCTACAAGCGCAAAGAGGATGGCGTGGTGCTGATCAACCAGGACAAGTGCCGCGGCTGGCGCCAGTGCATCTCGGCCTGCCCGTACAAGAAGATCTATTTCAATCCGAAGCGCAACAAGAGCGAAAAGTGCGTCTTCTGCTACCCGCGTCTTGAAAACGGGGAACCCACCCTGTGCGGCGAAAGCTGCGTGGGCCGTATCCGTTACATCGGCGTGGTGCTCTATGACGCGGACAAAATCGAGGAATATGCCGCCGCTGACGAGCAGGATCTCTACCAGCGTCAGCTCGATCTGATGCTCGATCCGCATGACCCGGACGTTATCCGTGCCGCCCGTGAAAACGGGATTACGGAAAACTTCCTCAAGGCCGCACAGAACTCGCCCGTCTACAAGATGATGAAGGAGTGGAAGATCGCCTTCCCGCTGCATCCGGAATACCGCACGATGCCGATGGTCTGGTACGTGCCGCCGCTCTCGCCGCTCGGCAACCAGGACGTGAGTGAAGATTTCTTTGCCCGTCTCGACGAGATGCGCATTCCGGTGCGCTACCTCGCGCGACTGCTCACCGCCGGTAACGAGGAGCTCATCCGCGAAGCGCTTCTCAAGCTCATGACGCTGCGCAGCTACATGCGTAAGAAGACGGTTGACGGTATCGCTGATCCGATGAAGGAACCCGCCTGGGGGCTGAGCGCCGCGCAGTACGATGAAATGTACCGCTACCTTGCCATTGCCGCCTACGAGGACCGCTTTGTCATCCCGACAAAACCCGCGATCCACGAGGAGGAAACCGACATGTTCCTGCTGCGTGCAGGGCTCGGTTTTGAAGAGGCAGCCGGCGAGAAGTCGCTTTTTGGCGGTATCCGTGAAACCGGCCGCTGATACGGGAGAGAAACATGATTGCCACATTCAGAATCTTGAGTGCGCTGCTTGACTATCCCGATGAGACTCTGCTTGAAAATCTCGGGCGCATCAGCGCACTGGTGAAAGAGGAGGGGATCCTCAACGCGAAGGAAACCGCCCTGCTCGGGACGTTTCTGGAGAGCGTGCCGAAAAAGGACGACCTGCGCGGCTGGCAGGCGCAGTATTCGGGGCTCTTTGACACGTCCACGCATGAGAATCTCTACCTCTTTGACTTTGTCTACGGCGAGAGCCGTGACAGAGGGCAGGCCATGGTGGATCTGAAGGATGCGTACAGCAAAACGGGACTGGTGCTCGGTAATGACGAGCTGCCGGACTATCTTCCGGTGTTTCTCGAATTCGCAGCCATGCAGCCCGCGCCTGAGGACGCGTTCCGGCTTCTTCGCGAGGTCGAAGGCGTGCTCTCGGCAATGGCCAACAAGTTCGAGTTCCGCAGCCATCCCTATGCGCCGCTCATCCGTCTGCTTCATTCACTCTCAGCGAGAAAGGAATAAAAAATGTCGTTTGATTTTCAGGTCTGGGCGGATACGATGCTCTTTGCTTACTTCCCCTATATCGCCCTGGGGGTGTTTCTGGCGGGGTTCTACTGGCGGATGACGCATGCGAATAAAACCGTGCAGGCGCTCTCGACGCAGTACCTCTCCAATGACAAAGATATCCGGCTCGGCAGCAATCTCTTTCACTTTGCCATTGTCGGCGTCTTTTTCGGTCATATTTTCGGGCTGCTCGCACCCGAGCCGCTTTACATCTGGCTTATTTCGAACGAGACCAAGCGCATTCTCGCCATTATCGGCGGGGGTGCGGCAGGGCTTGTCGCACTGGCCGGCATTCTGATCATGGCGCGTCGGCGTTTTACCAATCCGCGAGTGCTCGCCAACAGCAGCTTTGCCGACAAAGCCATTGTGGTGCTCATCGCCGTGCAGATTTTCACCGGACTTCTCGGGACGGTGGTGACCGCTTTTTCACCGCTCTCAGCCTATCTCACGATCGATCACTGGGCGCAGGGACTGTTCATCTTCCGTTCTGAAGCGGCACACTATCTGGCGGATACAAGCTTTATTCACAAATTCCACATGTTCCTCGGGTTTGTGATCTTCTGTATCTTCCCGTTCACGAAGCTCATGCACATGGTGGTCGTGCCTGTGCACTATCTCTTGCGCCGTAACCGTGTGGTGAACGCGGGCGGGCGCTGAGCGTCATATACCGGCGTCGCGGCGCCGGACATAAAAAAGGTCCCGGGCAGCGGTCAAACCGCCTGCCCGGGACCTTTTGTCTGTGTGCAGTCTTATTTTTTCCTGCCTTCGAGCAGCACCAGCAGTGCCCCCTGGTCACCCTGTTCCACAGGCGAGCGGACAAACGCCATCACATCGGGGCGCTGTTTAAGCCAGCGCGGCACGAGCACCTTGAGCTTGCCCTGACCCTGCGCGCTGTTGTAGCCCACACCGTGGACGATGCGCAGACAGCGGTAACCGCGGCGGGCGCTCTCGGTGAGAAAATCCACCAGATGCTGACGTGCCTCGTCAGCAGCATACCCGTGCAGATCGAGCCAGGCCTGAACGGTCCAGAAACCGCGGTAGAGCTTGCGGGGAATGTCCGGCGAGACATCCTTGCGCCAGTTGTAGAGCTCATTGCCATCGGTGAGGAACGTATCCGGATCCGCCTCGTCCGAGAGCGTATCGCGTGCAGCGGGCCTGACCGCCTGAGACGGATTTTTGAGCACAGGCTGGGGCTTGGGACGTTTGACATCAGCCAGATTTTTCTGAGCCATCCGCTCCACACCGGCCTCACGCATGGCGTGAGCAAAGAAATTGGCATCCTGCTCCTGCTTTTTCCTGCGTTCGAGCTCGCGTTTTCTGGCTTCTTCCTGTTTTTTTGCTTCGGCCTTGAGCGTCTTGCTGACGTTCTTGAGGTCCGACAGATTATTGACGACGATCATTGTTTTTTCAGCCTAAAAAGAAAAACGGAGTGCCCGGCCAGAGCACTCCTCAGCGGGTTACCCCTCAGACTCAGCCTTTGAGTGTTTCAAGATAGCGCTGTGCGTCGAGTGCGGCCATACAGCCGGTGGCGGCACTGGTGACAGCCTGACGGTAGATCTGGTCCTGCACGTCACCGGCAGCGAACACGCCGGGTACAGACGTGGCGGTAGCCGCATGGCTGCCGAAACCGGCAGTTTTGATGTACCCGTTGTCGAGCTCGAGCTGATCCTTGAAGAGATCGGTATTGGGACGGTGACCGATGGCAACGAAGAAGCCGTCCACATCGATTGTGTGTTCAGCATCGTCGAGCGTCGAAGCAAGACGCAGGCCCGTGACCTTGTCAGTGCCGAGCACTTCCTTGACCGTGTGATTGAGCTCGAGCGTGATGCGGCCGGCCTTCACAGCCTCCATGAGCTTGTCGACCATGATCGGTTCGGCACGGAAGCGGTCACGACGATGCACCAGTGTCACTGAAGAGCAGATGTTGGAGAGGTAGAGCGCCTCTTCAACAGCGGCATTGCCGCCGCCCACCACGGCGACGGGTTTGCCGCGGTAGAAAAAGCCGTCACAGGTGGCGCAGCCCGAAACACCCCGGCCTTTGAGGCGGGTTTCACTTTCCAGACCGAGGTACATCGCAGAGGCGCCGGTGGCGATGATCAGCGCATCAGCGGTGAGCGTTTCACCCATATCGGTGCGAATCACAAACGGACGCACACTGAGGTCAACCGAGTTGACCATGTCGAGAAGAATTTCGGTACCGAAACGGGTGGCATGCTGTTCAAAACGGGTCATCAGATCAGGCCCCTGAATGCCTTCGACGGCGGCAGGCCAGTTATCCACTTCGGTGGTGGTCATCAGCTGACCGCCCTGTTCCATACCGGTGATAAGAACCGGTTTGAGATTGGCGCGGGCCGCATAGACAGCGGCTGTATAGCCGGCCGGACCGGAGCCGATGATGATGAGTTGATGGTGTTTTGCGTTCATGAGATTATTCCTTAGGCAGGATCCTGCGGACCCTGCAGCTGTATGTTCGGTTTATGTGTGCGTTTATTTTACTATGAGCTCGGGCTCCAGAATAGTTTTTGTGAATCACGTCCTGTAGCAAAGTGTTGCGCTTCGGTGTAGAGTCTACAAACAGCAAGACATTTTTTCAGGTTCCTGAAATGGTCCGATTACGCAATTAGGTACAATTGAAAGAATTCATTTGATATTAATTGCGCGTAAAACCTCAATTTCTGAGGTTCCGAGACCACGGAAGTAAAAACAGGCGTATGGCAAGAAATACTTACAACACCACCAGACACAGCTCACAGAGACTTCCCAGAGGGGACCGCGGCGGCTCCTCCTCACGGATAGGTGCCGCTTTAGGAAATTGGTTTATGGGCGTTGTGCGGGTGCTGTGGGCCTGGAGCTGGGTGATTTATATCCCCATTGCGGTGTTCCTTGCCGTTGCGCTTTCCACCTACTCCCCCGCTGACGCCTCTTTCTCCGTGAGCACCACGGAGCCGATCCGGAACTGGGCCGGCGTGTATGGCGCCTATGTTGCCGATGCTGCGCTGCTTGCCTTCGGCCGCTCCGCCTGGTGGTTTGTGCTCGGCTCGGCCATGATTGCCGTGTTTGCCATCCGCTCCATGGTCCGGCGTGTGCACGGTGAAACCGACCCGCTTCGCATCAATCCGCCCAAGCTGACAGCCGCGGTGGGCTTTCTGGCTCTGCTGATCGGCTCGACCTGTCTGGAGGCCCTGCGTCTGCGACGTTTCAAGGCCGTACTGCCCGGTGAACCCGGCGGCATTCTCGGTGACAAGCTCGCTTTTGGCCTGTACCACTATGTCGGGCTCGGACTGGCCACGGTACTCTTTTTCTCGCTCATTGTGATCGGTCTCTCGCTGCTGATGGACTTTCAGTGGCAGGATGTCGCCGAAAAAGTGGGTGAGTGGCTTGACCGCTGGATCTTCAGCCGCATCCGCCGGGTCCGCCAGCGTAAAGAGGAGGCCAGAATCACCAGTGAGGCCGGTCAGGTCAAGAGTGAGGAATTCCGAAAGACGGTTCTTGAGGCCAATGAGCAGACGCCGCTCTATATCATGAAGGCGCAGGAGCGCACCGAACCGGTGATGGAGCAGGCTGACACGCCCGAGCCCGTGAGCGGCCCTGCCGCTGTGGCCGCCTCAGCCGGGCTTGGAAACTCTTCCGCGACGGCTGCCGCACGTCCTGCGGCAGGTGTGAGCAAAATTTCGACGAGTACGCTCGGCACGGTGCGTCCTGTGACGCAGCAGCCCGCGTCGCCCCGCCCGAGCCTCGAGCTGCTCGATGAGCCGCCTGCCGGCGGAAAATTCAACGATGAGGAGGCACTCGCGCTGACGAGCCGTCTGATCGTCTCCAAACTCAAGAGCTACAACATTGAAGCAGCTGTTCGCGGCGCCCAGACCGGTCCGGTGATTACGCAGTACTGGCTCGAACCGGGCCCCGGCGTGAAGGGCTCGCAGATTGAAAACGTGCAGGATGACCTGCGTCGTGCGCTCGGTGTGCAGGCTGTGCGTGTCGTGCCGAGTATTCCCGGGACAACCTACATCGGCCTTGAAGTGCCGAACCCGGTCAGAGAAACCGTCCGCCTCAAAGAGCTGCTCTCGAGCGAGGCGTACCGCCAGAGCAAGGCGCCGCTCACGCTCAGTCTCGGCAAGGACATTGCCGGCAAGCCTTTTGTGGTTGATCTTGCGAAAATGCCTCACCTGCTTGTGGCCGGTACCACCGGTTCAGGCAAGTCTGTCGGCATTAACGCGATGATTCTGTCCATGCTCTTTCGCAATGATCCCTCGCAGCTGCGACTGGTGCTCATTGACCCGAAGATGCTTGAGTTCTCGCTCTACAACGGCATTCCGCATCTGCTCTGTCCGGTTGTGACCGATATGGCCAAGGCGAGTATGGCGCTCAAGTGGCTTACCCGTGAAATGGACCGCCGCTATGAGGTGATGAGCCGGGTGGGGGTGCGCCACTTCACGACGTACAACGAAAAAGTGCGCGAGGCCAACGCCCGCGGTGAACCGATCATGGATCCGACGGTGCCGCCCGAAGAGGCTGAACCGCTGGAAACCTGGCCCTACATTGTGTGCATCATCGACGAGCTTGCCGACCTGATGCTGACCAATCGTAAAGAAGTCGAAGGGGAGATTACACGTCTCACCCAGAAGGCGCGTGCGGCCGGTATCCATCTTATTATCGCCACCCAGCGCCCGAGCGTTGACGTGGTCACCTCGCTCATCAAGGCCAATGTGCCGACCCGCATCTCCTTCCAGGTTGCCTCGAGTATTGACTCGCGAGTGATTCTCGGTGAATCCGGGGCCGAGTCGCTGCTCGGCTGGGGGGATATGCTGCTGCGCCGTCCGGGGCAGTCCCAGGCAGTCCGCATTCAGGGCTGTTTCGTGCAGGACGATGAGGTTATCCGTGTTGTGGAAGAACTGCAGAAGTACGGTGAACCTGACTACATCGATGCGGTGACGGAACCCGATGACGCCGGTGACAGTGATGATACGGGCGGCGCGGGCCGCCGGGCCGGTGAATCTGATCCGCTCTACGACAAGGCGGTGGATATTGTGCTCAGCGAACGGCGCGCTTCGATTTCGTTTGTCCAGCGCCATCTGGGCATCGGCTACAACCGGGCTGCCAATATTCTGGAAGCGATGGAAAGTGCCGGTGTGGTCAGTAAAGCGAATTCGTCCGGTAAACGTGAGATTCTGGTTCCCACGCGTGACCGCTAAATGAGGAGAGTGTTATGTCTGTGGGTCAGCCCCAAGCCTGCCCGGAAAATGCCGGTGAACCGTCTGCGGACGGAAAAATCAAAGTAAACCCGGATCTTGTGCTCTGCTGGGGCAGGGGGTCTGACGACAGATCCTGCGTGACGGATCTTGCCGCCATGCCTTACCTGCTTGTGAGCGGCGGCAGCGAGTCGCAGAGGGCTGCGTACCTTCACGCAATGATTCTGCCGATGCTCGAGCGGTACACTCCCGAAGCGCTGCGTCTGGTGATCTTTTGTCTCAGAGAGACGCCTTTGGCCTACAGCGGCATTGCGCATCTGCTCTGCCCGGCAGTGAGTGATCAGGCCGGGGCGGAAACGGCACTTCAGTGGCTTATTCGTGAAATGGAACGCCGCTGTGCGCTGATCAGCAGCGCAGAGGTGTCGGGCCTGACCTCCTATAACAGGCAGGCGCAGGAACCCCTGCCCAGAATTATCTGTGTTATTACAGAACTGTTCGAACTGATAACCAGCGGTAAAGAAATCCGCCCGGAGGTTTCACAGCTGCTTGAGAAGGCCAGCACTGTCGGGATTCACTTTATTATTGCCACCGGGCACCCGGCTGACGATGCGTTTGTCTCGCTCGGTCAGGTCGCCTCGCCCGCACACCTGTTCATTCCGGATGCCACGGAGAGTTCCGGTGAAGCCGCTGACGGGGAGCCGTCCGGATGCGAAGCGCTGCTGAGCTTTCCGGTTCGTGTTCCGAACTGTTTCGTGCAGGACGATGCGGTTACCCGGATTGTGGAAGAACTGCAGAAGTACGGTGAACCTGAGTACATTGATATGGTGGCTCAACCCGACGATACCGGTGAACCTGAGAACACTGATATGGCGGCTCAGCCCGACGATACCGGGGAACCTGAGAACACTGATGAGGTGACTCAACCTGACGATTCCGGTGACAGTGAGGGTGGCGCTGATGCGGAGGTGCCTACCGGTGCATCGGACCCGCTCTACAGCAAGGCGGTGGAAATTGTGCTCAGCAAACGGCGCGCTTCGATTTTGTCTGTCCAGCGACATCTGGGCGTGCCCTACGGCCGTGCAGCCGATCTTCTGTCAGCGATGGAGGATGCCGGTGTGGTCAGTAAAGTTAATTCGTCCGGCAGGCGTGAGATTCTGGTTCCCACACCCGACCGGTAAATGAGGATTCAGTTATGTCCGTGAGTCGCCGCACAGTGCTCCTTGCACTGAGCTCTCTGTTTGCTGTGCCTGCCGTGCGCGCTGCCGGCACCTCTGAAGCCGACGCGCTCAGAAAGATGCACGCTTTTATTGAGGCCACCCCCTACGCTCAGGGGCGTTTCCGTCAGACCTCTGTTGACAGGGAGGGACGTGAAACCGCAGCGCCTTCTGAAGGGATTTTCCGTTTTCTGCGTCCGGGCTTCTTTGAGTGGTCCACTCAGAAACCCTATGAGCAGAAGATTTTCAGCAATGCCCGTCAGCTCTGGATCTACGATCCTGATCTTGCACAGGTGACCGTGCGCAGGATCACGCAGGAGATGACCAACAGCCCCGCCGGTCTGCTCTTCGGGACAGATAATCTGGAAAAAGTTGCCAGACTCAGTATGGCTGATCCTGATACGGTGGCGGCTGACTTTTTCAATAAAGGCGGAATATTCTCGTCTGCGCTTGTCCGCTTTAAGGGTAACGAACTTGCCTCTCTCACACTCAAAGACAACTTCGGACAGACAGTGACGGTTGAATTTCTCGAGTTCACACTCAGCGAGCAGAACAAAGGCTCTTTCGAGTTCAGAATTCCCAGGGGCGCAGACGTCCTTGAGATGTAGGAATTACCCTAATAAAAGATCAATCAGCCGGTTTTAACGGACTATTTTGAATCAGCAGGTTAGTTTACTGATACAATTGATCTAAAGGCGAAGTCGCTCCGGGCGCTTCGCGTAGTTATTTCAATATGTGGAGTAGAGAGGACGCCTATGCATGATGGGATGAGACGGTTACTGATTGATCGATTACTGACAGAACGAAAAATCGTCACGTTTAACGAGCTGATGTCCGTGCTTCAGGCCAGTGCTCCGACTGTGAAACGCGATCTGCGTTTCATGCGTGAAGTTCTGGGCGCCCCCATCATCTATTCGCGTGCTGCCGGTGGTTACAGTTACGATCCTGCAGGCAGAACCAGAAAAACCCATACGAGTACGGTGGGGGTCAGTGCCGGTCGCGGTGCTTTCCGCAAAACCTGGTACAGTCCTCAGGAACTGTACATTCTTGTAAAGACAGCCGATCTGCTCGCAGAGCTTTCCAAGGATGAAAGCTCGGCTTTGTATAAAGACCTGGAACCGCTGCGCTCGCGCGTGATTTCTCTGCTGACCCTTGGCGGAAAGCTGCCGATGGATCTTCTGCCTCATATCAAAATTGTGGATGAGTTCTCAGATGGTCTGAACGGCGAACCTGAATCCTTTGCTACGGTCGGTGCCGCTCTGTCGGCCAAGTGCCGCCTGCAGATTCACTATGAAAAGCCGAAGTCTCAGGCGTCAGTCCGTGAAATCTCGCCCCTGCGTCTGGTTCACTACCGCAACCGCTGGTATGTGGATGCCTTCTGTCACACGGCAGAGGAGTTCCGCACGTTTGCTATCGAAAATATCAAGCATGCCGAACTGCTTATGACGCCTGCGAAGATTTGCTCTGCTCGCGAAATTTCGGCCAACCTTGACAGCAGCTACGGACTGTTCCGCGGCTCTGATGTCAAGCAGGCCGTTATCCGTTTCGACGAGGAGGCAGCTGTCTACATCCGTCGCCAGACCTGGCATCCCAAGCAGCGCCTTGCCCATGAGGCCGGTGGCGGCTGCCGTCTGACACTGCCGTACGCGGATCCGACCGAGCTCGTCGGTGAGATCATGCGCTGGGGCAGTCACGCTCAGGTCGTTGAACCCGCTGAACTACGCGAAACCGTCCGTGAACGTCTTCAGGAAACGTTAAATCAGTACCAGTCCAAGGAGTAAGTCATAATCCGTCCTTGGTACTGGACGTTCACTGGAAGGACTTTTTGTCATGACACAAGAGCAGACAAAAAATCGACGGCACCGATCTCGGCACGGCCGCCGGTCTATGCATGCTCGTGAATTGCCAAATATCTTCTTCTGCGGTGATCCTCACGGTGGATTTGATCAGATCAACGAGGCTGCTCGACTCTATCATCCTGATGCAATGGTGATTCTGGGGGACCTACAGCCCCCCGCTCCTCTTGAAGAAGTTCTGGAGGAGGCACTCTCCTGCACAGAAATATGGTGGATACCTGGGAATCACGATACAGATACGGATGAGTTCTATGACCGCCTCTGGCGAGGCTCGTTAAGAGATCACAATCTGCATGGAAGAAGCGTGATGATTCACGGGGTTCGCATTGCGGGCCTGGGCGGGGTATTCCGCGGCCAGGTCTGGATGCCTGACGACCCGCCCAACTATTTCAGCCCCTCGTCGTTCATGCGCCGGGTGGGTGCGTCGAATATCTGGCGTGGGGGCGTTCCGCGCCGTCACCGTTCGACGATTTTTCCGTCGGTGTATAACAATCTTCTGCATCAGAAAGCGGACATTCTGGTGACTCATGAGGCCCCGGGATGCCACACCAAAGGGTTCTGCGCGCTCGACAAGCTTGCGAAATCCCTTTCCGCAAGATGGATTTTCCACGGTCATCAGCATGAGGACCGGGAGTACTGCAGGGAAAACAACGTCAATATCCGGGCCGTCGGTTATCGCGGCGTGGTGAACCTGCAGGGTGAGGTTGTCATCGAGGCTCAGCTTGATCCCCGTGAGGTTTTTGCCCTTTGCGGACAGAACCTTACCCGGGTGCCCTGCGACGAGCACGAGATTGTGGTGCGCGATGAAGAGGGCCGGATTCATGTGGTTCCCAAGGCGGACGGCATTGTGCCGGCAATTCTGCCCTGCTGCAAACACCTTGTTCCTCTCACCGAGGAGGTTCAGGCACGGCGGCTCAAACGTCAGCACGGCTGCCGATGCCGTGAGATGAACCGCAGGGAGCCCCCGGAGGCCTCTGCTGAGGAAGCGGCTCAAGCGGCAACGCCAGGCACCGAACCTCAGGCGGAACAGGAGCAGGCTGCCGCCGGGAAACCGGCGCGCGAAATGCGTAACCGCCGCTGCCGGCATGCCCGCCGCCCGCACCGCTCACGTCAGGGCGCTCCGGGCGCGGAAGAGAACTCTGAGAAGTAAAAACAAAAGCCGGATAACCTTCAAGTCAGGTTATCCGGCTTTTTTGCGCCTGTGAAAATCAGCCCAGCCAGTGAATACGGACGGTCTCGCCCTGGCGGACTTCCGTCACCTCGTCGCCGAGCTCGATAATGGCATTGCTGTGAGCGCAGCCGAACAGTGAGGCAGAACTCTGCATCGGATGAGCAACGACATGCCAGCGACCTTCGCCATCGGGGCTGGCAGTCCCCCGGATGAAGTCGGTACGTCCGGCTTTGCTGCGCAGCACGGGGGTGTCAAGAACAGCACGCATGACAGGGCGGTTAGGCTCTGTGCCCATCAGGCGGCAGAGCACCTTCTGCAGGAAAAAGCGTCCCGTGGTGTTGGTTGCGACAGGGTTGCCGGGCAGACCGAGGAAAAAGACCGGATGAGCGCCTTCGAGTCGGGCATAGGTAAAGGGTTTTCCGGGTTTCATCGCCACGTGGTAGTGGTGCATGGTACCGAACTTTTCCAGAAGTCTCGCGGTATAGTCACGATCTCCGGGCCCAACACCGCCCGAGCAGACGATGACGTCATAGTGAGGCAGGGCGGCGGAAAGTTGTTCCTCAATCGCCTCCGGTGCGTCCGGCAGAATGCCGAGGTAGTCTGCCTGTGCACCGGTTTCCCGTGCAAGCAGCGTCATCACGACCCCGTTGGCGTTGTAAATCTTAGAGGGATCCGGCATCACTCCGGCCTGCGGTTCGATCAGTTCATCACCGCTGGCAAACAGGGCTACTCTGAGCCGGTGGCAGGGCACATCGCCGCAGCCGTTGGAGGCCAGCAGCCCGATCGCGTCCGTACCGAGACGGGTGCCTGCTTTTAGAAGCGGGGAGCCTTTGGTGTAGAGTTCACCAAGGCGCCGGACATTCATGCCGGGGCGATAAGCTGACACATCGGTAACGAGTTTTTCCTCTCTGAGCACAGCTTTTTCAATCGGGAGTACAACATCGAATCCCTCCGGCAGCGGCGCACCGGTCATGATGCGGATGGCGCAGCCCTGAGGCAGGGGTTCCCGGACCGGATGCCCCGCCGTGACGGTCGCCGCAACGGGCAGCGTCTGTTCACCGGCGGCGCCGGCAAAATCAGTGCTGCGCCAGGCGTAGCCGTCCATGGCAGAATTAGTAAAGGGCGGCATATCGGTGATAGCCTCAATATCACGGGCCAGAATCCGGCCGAAGGCATCCGCCAGGGGCACGGTGTCCGTGCCGCCGGCAGGTGATGAGGTTTCCTGCTCCAGCTGCTTCAGTAAAGTTTCAAATGCAATAGCTGTGACGGTAGACATGTCTGCCTCCAAAAATATGTTAATTTCGATTTTACTGTCTGCAGACGCTTCGCGGTAGAACCTGAATAGGAGATAGCAAAATGGCAGAGGCACGATTCGCAGCGCCGGTTCCGGGAAATGTGCTCGGGTACATGATTGCCGGCGGGCGGGCAACCAGAATGGGTGGCGTGAACAAAGCGGCGGTGCTCTTTAACGGCACACCGATGGGTGCGCTCGTGGTTCGTGCCCTCAGCGGGCAGTGCGGCACGGTATGGGTGTCGGCCAACCGCGATCAGGCATTTTTTCTCTCACTTGGCGCAGCGCGGGTTCTCCCGGACAGACTCGGCGAATCGGCCGGACCGCTTGCTGCGCTGGAAGCGCTCGACGGGGAGCTGCCCGGGGAATTTGAATGGGTTCTGACAGCGCCCTGTGATGTGCCGTGTCTGCCGGCAGACATGCTGTCGTTTTTTGCCACGCAGTTCAGCCAGACACCGGCGCCGCTGCTTACCGTGCGCGCCGGCGGACATTCCCATAACACTATTGCTCTCATCCACCGTTCGGTACTCGGCACAATCCGCGCACGGCTTCTTGCCGGTGACCGGAAGGTGGGGATCTGGATGCAGTCACAGGGAATGGTTGCAGCGGACTGGCCTGGGGATCCAGAGGTTTTTTGTAACGTCAATGACCCCGGGGAGCTTAAAAAACTGGAGGGAGCCTCGCATTGAGAGAGAAAAATACCATATTCATGGTATTTTTAGGGATAACCTTGACAGGTGCCGAAAAAGAGTGTTTAATTCGTATCCACGTTGATCGCAACGCGGTCGACAATAAAAAAAGATTGCGAAAGCAATCTTTTTAATTTGACAAACAGATTTTAGTCTGATAAGATTAACAATCTGCGCCTCTGAGAGGCGATGCTCTAAAACAATTTGAATTCAACGAACCGATAAGTGTGAACATCGGCAAGTGAGATCCGGTTAGAGGACTCAAAAAACTTACGAAGTTCGCACTTTTCAAAGCCGAAAGAAAAACTACAAGTTTCTCTTTCAATTCCGGCGAAAAGAGCGAAAAAAACAGAGATTAAACTCAAGAGTTTGATCCTGGCTCAGATTGAACGCTGGCGGCATGCTTTACACATGCAAGTCGAACGGCAGCACAGGGAGCTTGCTCCCGGGTGGCGAGTGGCGCACGGGTGAGTAATACATCGGAACGTGTCCTGTCGTGGGGGATAACTGACCGAAAGGTTGGCTAATACCGCATAAGACCTGAGGGTGAAAGTGGGGGATCGAAAGACCTCATGCGACTGGAGCGGCCGATGCCCGATTAGCTAGTTGGTGAGGTAAAGGCTCACCAAGGCGACGATCGGTAGCTGGTCTGAGAGGACGACCAGCCACACTGGGACTGAGACACGGCCCAGACTCCTACGGGAGGCAGCAGTGGGGAATTTTGGACAATGGGGGCAACCCTGATCCAGCCATGCCGCGTGCAGGATGAAGGTCTTCGGATTGTAAACTGCTTTTGTCAGGGAAGAAAAGGTTCATGCTAATACCATGAACTGCTGACGGTACCTGAAGAATAAGCACCGGCTAACTACGTGCCAGCAGCCGCGGTAATACGTAGGGTGCAAGCGTTAATCGGAATTACTGGGCGTAAAGCGTGCGCAGGCGGTTCTGTAAGACAGGTGTGAAATCCCAGGGCTTAACCTTGGAATTGCATTTGTGACTGCAGGACTAGAGTTCATCAGAGGGGGGTGGAATTCCAAGTGTAGCAGTGAAATGCGTAGATATTTGGAAGAACACCAATGGCGAAGGCAGCCCCCTGGGATGCGACTGACGCTCATGCACGAAAGCGTGGGGAGCAAACAGGATTAGATACCCTGGTAGTCCACGCCCTAAACGATGTCTACTGGTTGTTGGGGATTTAATATCCTTGGTAACGAAGCTAACGCGTGAAGTAGACCGCCTGGGGAGTACGGTCGCAAGATTAAAACTCAAAGGAATTGACGGGGACCCGCACAAGCGGTGGATGATGTGGATTAATTCGATGCAACGCGAAAAACCTTACCTAGCCTTGACATGCCAGGAATCCTGAAGAGATTCGGGAGTGCCCGCAAGGGAATCTGGACACAGGTGCTGCATGGCTGTCGTCAGCTCGTGTCGTGAGATGTTGGGTTAAGTCCCGCAACGAG
>ERZ838399.114-NODE-114-length-97232-cov-11.257160_pt1 | contig 97232 bp, 80 predicted proteins | sample MGYA00519683_ERZ838399 | MGnify/ENA primary metagenome ERZ838399 (study PRJEB31850, sample SAMEA3708833) | human gut metagenome | biome: human gut; feature: human-associated habitat; material: faeces | place: China | collected 2014 ...
AATCACGGAGGTCTCACCGATCGTACCAGCCGTGCGTCCCAGAATCATGTTCAAAACGTTGACGCTTTCTCCTGCTTTCAGACTTGCCAGAGGCGTCGCACCAGTATAGGCATCGCAGTTAAAATTCGTCATCAGGGAGGTAAAGGAAATCAGCAGAAAGCATCTGCCTGCCAGCGCCGGGTTCATGATATTCTGTCCCAAACCACCAAACAGCTGTTTTACGATCAGAATAGCAAAAACGCCACCGATCACCGGGATCCACCAGGGAGCGGATGCCGGAAGGTTCAGACCCAGTAACAGCCCAGTGATCACTGCGCTTCCATCCCAGATTGTCAACGGTTTATGCATCAGCGTTTCATAGATTCCCTCTGTCGCCACACAGGTTGCCACTGACAGACAGACCAGCAGCAGTGCCTTCCATCCAAAGAAACACACACCTGCCACTGTTGCCGGCATCAGAGCCACGATTACCATTTTCATAAGATAATCTGTGGTCACTTTTGAACGGATATGCGGCGATGAGGATACATGTAATAACTCTCCCATATTTCACATCCCCCTCTTATTTTTTCTTTCTATTGGCCATAACCATTTTTCTCATGGAACGGATTTCCTGTACCAGCGGTCGTTTTGCCGGACAGACATAGCTGCAACAGCCACATTCGCAGCACTCCATACCATTATACTTGACAAAGGCTTCTTCTTTTCTGTGTTCCGCAAAGGTTGCAAGCTTCGTCGGAAGCAGATGCTCCGGACATTCACTGACACACCTTCCACAGTTGATGCAGGCGGTAGCCCGGGAACGGCTGACCTCATCTTTTGTCAGTACCAAGAGCGCGGATGTGGTTTTGGTTACCGGTACATGATAATCAAACATGGCAAATCCCATCATCGGACCACCGGAAATAATCTTCTCAGGCTGTACTTTAAATCCACCTGCCGCATCGACAAGTTCCTGATAACTCGTACCAATATTATATAAAAAGTTACCTGGATGCTCTACCGCATCACCTGTGATCGTAGAAATACGGTTTGTTACCGGCTTGCCAAGTTTAACTGCATTGTAGATGGCAATGATCGTCTCAACGTTGTCAACGATGCATCCTGCATCTGCCGGAAGCATTTTGGAATTGATGGAACGTCCTGTCACAGCATAAATCAACTGACGCTCACCACCCTGCGGATACTTTGTTTCTAATGGACATACTTCAATACGCGGTTCATCCTTTACAAGTTCCTGCAGTTTTTCAATACAGTCCGGTTTGTTATTCTCAATACCGAATACACCCTTTGCCTTGTCAAAAATCTGAAGAATGATCTTCATACCTCCGATCAGCTCTTCCGGATTTTCTAACATTCTCCGATAATCTGCGGTCAGATATGGTTCACACTCTGCACAGTTTGCAATGATATACTCAATTTTTTCCGGTTCTTTTGGTGATAACTTCACATGAGTCGGGAAACCCGCACCTCCCATGCCGACAACACCGGCCTCTTTTACTTTACCAATGATCTCTTCTTTTGATAAAGTTGTCACATCTTCACATGGCGTATAAGAAACCTCTTCGAACGCTCCGTCGTTTTCGATCACGATGGAATTGACCATATCGCCAACTGCCACACGACGCGGTTCAATAGCTTTTACAGTACCGGAAGCAGATGCATAAATTGGAGATGATACAAAACCGCCCGCTTCTGCGATTTTCTGTCCCTTTAATACTCTGTCGCCTTTCGCCACTATCGGACTTGCAGGTGCTCCGATATGCTGTGATAACGGATACACCAGGTCGCCCTTGGGTAAAACTTCCACAATCGGCGCATCCTTTGCTAATTCCTTGCCTTCGTAAGGATGGACGCCACCTTTAAATGTCTTTAAACCCATTTTTCGTGCCCCACTTTCTCTTAATTGTATTCTATTCTATGATATGTCTCATAGAACATTTATCCTATTGATTATACCACAAAATGATACATATTCCATCTATTCCTTGTATTTTTTTTAGAACCTTTTGACAAAGTTTTCACAATTATTGAGATAATTCCATCAATTAATGGCATTTTCTTTTTCTTTTTATATGTGATAAAATAGTTTATTATGAAGGAAATCAGGGAGGATTTATATGAAACACTGGCACGAAGAAATGCCTTTTACAGCAGATAATTCACTGGCAGAACTGATATTTACAGAGAATTCTCTTTTTTTTGATATAGAAACAACCGGATTTTCAGCTGCACGCACATCACTCTATCTGATCGGATGCGCTGCGCGGAAAGAAAATCTGCTTATTGTCGATCAGTTTTTTGCAGAAACTCCGGCAGATGAATCGGATGTACTGCATGCATTTTTGGATTATCTGCAAAATTTTGATACGATCATCACGTTTAACGGAATCGGTTTTGATATTCCGTACCTGACAAACAAATGTCAGAAGTACAAAATACCAGAACCATTTTCCGCTTATGAATATGTTGACATCTATAAAATGATCTCAGGCTTTCGTTTTCTTTTTGCCCTTCCAAATTTAAAGCAGAAAACGGTAGAGCAATTCATTGGTTTAGAACGCGAGGACGCATATAACGGTGGTGAACTGATAGATGTATACAAGGCATGTCAGAAAAATCCAGATAAAAAACTTATCTCTCTTTTAAAGCAGCACAATTATGAGGATGTTATCGATATGCCAAAGCTTCTCTCCGTACTGTCCTATGTAAAGCTGTTTGAGGGCGCATTTAATGTGACATCCATCTGTGCCAATGAATCTGTCTCCTATGACGGCAAACCCTGCAGGGAGATTCTCTTTTCCATGCAAAACATTTTTCCGGTTCCTAAACGTGTTTCCTGTCATTATGAGGATTTCCATCTGGTTGTCGATACAGACCAGACAACACTCTGTGTCCGTTTATATACAGGGGAACTCAAATATTTTCTTTCTGATTATAAAAATTACTGGTATCTGCCTGAGGAAGATCTCGCCATTCCCTCAAGCCTTGCTGCCTCGATTCCAAAAGAACGAAGAAAAAAAGCTACCGCAGGAACCTGCTATAAAAAAAAGAATGCCATTTTTGTTCCCCAGTATCAGGAAATACAAAAACCGGCATTCCGTCTTATGTTTAAAGATAAAAAAAGTTATTTTGAACTGTCAGAAGATTTTGTTGCTTCCAGTGAAATGCAGAAAGAATATTGTATGCATGTACTGCAGTTTATCTGTAAGAAAAAACTGTAAGCTGCCATCCATTCCTTTTATAATCTGATCTGGCCAGCCTTACTCCATGCACTGTAAACCTTTTTGCCATCTGCCAGCTTATATGTTCGTATCTGCACATAATACACCGCATTATTTTTCAGTTTCTTTATTTTTAATGTGGTGTTTTTATTTCTGGTAATCACTTTTTTCTGCACATTTTTCTTCATCTTTGAATCAGTACTATAACGTATCTCATATCCGGTGGCACTATCTGCTTTTTCCCAGGATAGCTCTATCTCCCCGGCGTTTACGCTAACACTTTTCGTAAAAGATGTTTTTTTCGGTAATATTTTAAATGTTTTTGTGACTGTTCCAATATATGCACCTTTTCCACTGACGATCACTGTTGCAATGCCGCTTTTTTTATTATTTTTATACTTCACGGTATAATCAGTGCCTTGCCTTAATTTTTTCCCTTTCAATGTAACAGTCACAGCCGGCTTCTTCGCTTTGCCATCGTATGTATAAGTATTTTTATTGAGTGTACATTTTACTTTTTTTATGCTGGCTAAATTATCCGGATTTTCAAATTTTATATGAAATGTCTGATACCAGCCATTCTGAACATCATATTCATAAGAAACCGTGTTTGTTTTTTTATCCGTCAGTGTAACAACAGAACCATATCCTCCATCACTTCTGGTTCCTCCTGTTACTTTTCCAATCTTTGACATATCAAATCCCGGCAATTTTGCCAGATCAATCTTTTTTCCCTTTGCAATGGTATAATACTGATTATCAAATTTATACCATCCCAGCCCTGATATATTACTAATATCAAAACTGGTAAGTTCATTATCGTTCAGCTCTATATTAGTCAGATTTGTAGATTTTCTCAAATCCAAATATTTCAGTCTGTTTTTCTGGCAGTCTAATGTACGCAACTTTTTATTTTTTGTCACATCAAGTTTCGTAAGGTTATTTCCTGCACAACGATAGGTAACCAGTTTTTTATATTTAGAAATGTCTACACTTCCAACCCCTGTATATGCAACATCCAGTTCTGTGATATTCACACATCCCGTCAGGTTGACCGTTTTTAATTTTGGTGCCTTATGACATGCAAACGTTTTAAGACTTTTACAGTTGCTGAGATTGATTCTTTCAATATTAGGAATTACAGGATCAACATATGTTCCATAGCCATATGCGGCAAATTCAGCCTCTTTTAAATACTTATTATTGCTCAGATCCAATTCTCTTAGTTTCTCAAGTTTTTCAAATCGATCCACGTCAAAAATTTTCAACGATGTATTCACACATTTTATTTTTTCTAGTTTCGGTGCCTCTCCCTCAAAATACACTTCCTCAAGTTTGTTATATTTACTTAAATCGAGACTGGTCAGCAGTAAATTTTCAAAAGTTATTTTTTGTATCTTTTCCGGTAATTTCAAGTCCGTCAGTTTACCGGCATTCACTTCTAACTCTTTCAGTTTACTACACTCCTGTAAATTCAGCTTTTTTAAACCTCCAGAACTGATACGAAGCTTTTTCAGACTTTTACAGCCGGTAAAATCTATATTTTTCAGATTATCCTGATCTAAAGTATCAAACTCAGTCAGTTCGGAACATCCTGACAAATTCAGGGTTTTCAAATAATAATCTTCAATATCCAGTTTTTCAAGATTCGCACATCCGTTTAATTGTAAATTTTCCGTGGAGCCTTCTACCGAAAACTCTTTTAAATTTTTATAATTACTTAAATCCAGTTTTTTTGACGATACCCCCTCAACATGAACTTTTTGAACTGATTTTGGAAGTACAAAATCTTCACTCAGTTTTATCGCTTTCAACGAAAGTTCCAAAATCTTCTGTTGGCTGTTCAAATCCAGTTTAGCAATTGAACTTCTATCCTTTCCGTACAGATTTTCAATGTCAAGCTTTTTCAGTGCAATACAAGGACTCAGATCTAATGCAGCTCCCATATATTTTCTGATTGTCAGTGTTTCTAATTTTTTGCATCCTGTAAAATCAATTCCTGCATCCAAATCTATACCCGCATCTATAGAAAGGCTTTTTAATGCGGTACATCCAGAAAACGACGCAACTCTCAAATGATCGACTTTATAAGCATCCGATATCTCTATCTCTTCCAACGAACTGCTGTTCATAATACTGCAGATACCATCTGTCAAAACAATTTTTTTCAGGTACCGTAAATATTCTATTCCCTCCGTTTGTATTTTTTCCTCAAATTCCAGCTTTGTAATCTTCCTGTTTTCGGAATCTGCCAAGAGACCATCTTTATTGGTGTCATATTTCTTGATTTTTTTGCGAAATTCATCATCCGGAAAATTCATTTCATTGATCGCTACACTGCCATCCTGATGAAATCCTTCATCCAGTTCCGGCTCGTCCGGTTCCTCTGGCTCTTCTGTCCCATCGTACATCATCCAGACACTTTCTTCCGCTTCTTCTGTATCATCAGCATCCATGATTTCCCCGGTCTCTGTCTCAGTTGTCTGCTCCGTATTTTTCCCGGTTTCCGTCTCCTCGGTTGTCTGCTCCGTATTTTTCCCGGTTTCTGTCTCCTCAGTTGTCTGTTCCGTGTTTTCTTCTGCACCCGTCCCGGTTATCTGCTCCGCAGTATCCGTTTCTCCACCGTTCTCATCACCGTAATCTGCAAAAATGCTCTCCGTGGTCTGTGTATTTTCCTGCGCACAAATGTGTACGCTTTCCTGTAAGCTAAATATCACACCCACAGCCAGTCCAAGCGACAATATTCTTTTATATATTTTTTTCATTTTCAACCTCCAAATAATAAAACAGCCTATCATTTCCTGATAAGCTGTTTTTAATTATGTACTGTTACTTTTTCTCAAAGAAGAAGGATGTATGTCTGTCAAATCCAAGTTCTCTGTAATTCATGATCTGTTCTGTACTTCCAATGAAAAGTACACCACCCGGCTGAAGCGCTTTATGGAACTTCTGATAGATCACATCTTTTGCTTCTTCCGTGAAATAAATAACCACATTACGGCAGACGATCAGATTGCAGCCACTCGGATAGGGATCTTTTAACAGGTCATGCTTTTTAAATTCCACCCTTTTTTTGATCTCATCTGAAATCTGATAGGAAGAACCAACTTTTGTAAAATACTTCTTTTTCAGATCATCCGGCACAGAGGCAATACTCTTTTCATTGTACAGTCCCATTCTCGCCGTATCAAGCACCTGATTGTCGATATCCGTTGCAATGATCTTAATATTTGCAAGCGGAACCTGTCTTGAAAGTGCCATGACAAGGGAATACGGTTCATCTCCTGTTGAACATGCCGCACTCCAGATTTTCAGGTTCTTGCCAAACTTTTTGATCAGTTCCGGGAATACCTGTCCCTCTAATATCTTCCACTGATCCGGATTACGATAGAATTCAGAAACATTGATTGTCAGGAAATTGATGAACTGATCAAATTTTTCTTTATCTTTCTTAATCAGTGCTACATAGTCATTGTACGTCTTAACGTTGTTCTTCGTGATCAGCGTATTAATACGACGACGCATCTGTTTTTCCTTGTAAGAATTCAGATCAATTCCGGCAAGCTGCAAAATGTCCTTTTTAAATTTTTCATAATTATCGGTTTCCAGCATAATCTACTTTCCTCCTGTTTCCTTTTGCACAAAAGTTCTGTAAAACCAGATTTACTTTCATGCCATATCAAAAATAGGCTTTACACATTCCGTGAAAGCCTATTTTTATCCATATTACTGTATACGGAATTTAGTTCTCTTCTGCTGCAACTGCATCGATATCGACATCTGCAACATCAGCATCTTCTGACTCATTTGTCTCCGGAGCAAGTAATGCTTTGATGGAAAGACTGATCTTCTTCTCGTCCTCGTTGAAATCAACGATCTTAGCTTCGATCTCCTGACCTACTTTTAATACATCAGATGGTTTCTCAATATGCTCTTTTGCAATCTGGGAAACATGCAGTAATGCGTCAACACCCGGAGCAAGCTCTACGAATGCACCGAAATCTGTCATTCTTGCCACTTTTCCTTTTACAACGTTTCCAACCGCATATTTCTCTGCAGCACCATTCCATGGATTCTCTGCCGGGAATTTCATGCTGAGTGCAATTTTTGTATCGTTGATATCTTTGATGAATACACGCACATGATCACCAACATTAAATACTTTTTTCGGACTCTCTACTCTGCCCCATGACATCTCAGAGATGTGAAGCAGTCCGTCAGCTCCGCCAAGGTCAATGAATGCACCGAAGTCTGTTACATTTTTAACAGTTCCTTCCATAACATCACCAACTTTGATCTTTGCAAACAGCTCTTTCTGCTGCTCTAATTTCTTAGCAACTAAAAGCTGTTTTCTGTCGCCGATGATTCTTCTGCGTTTTGGATTGAACTCGCTGATCACGAACTCGATATCCTGATCTTTGTACTTGGATAAATCTTTCTCATAGCTATCAGATACAAGGCTTGCCGGGATAAATACTCTTGTTTCATCCACGATCACGCAGAGACCGCCGTCTAATACCTGTGCTACTTTTGCTGTTAATACTTCTTTGTTTTCAAATGCCTCTTCTAATCTCTTGCTGCCTTTTTCTGCTGCGAGACGTTTGTATGTGAGTAATACCTGTCCCTCACCGTCATTTACCTTAAGAACCTTTGCTTCCATGGTGTCGCCGACAGATACCAGTGTTGTTAAATCAACGTTAGCTTCGTTCGTATATTCATTACGAGTAATGATTCCGTCTGATTTGTAGCCGATATTCAATACGATCTCATCAGGTTTTACATCGATAACGGTACCTTCAACTACCTCTCCATTTCTTATTGTTTTAAATGATTCCTCCAGCATTTGTTCAAAGCTCATTTCTGACATTCTTTTGAACCTCCTCAATAATTTTGTTTGGGGTAGAAGCCCCTGCGGTAATACCTACGCTATCGATGGACTCAAAACATGTGATATCCAAATCTTTTACAGTTTGTATATAGTAAGTATTGTTGCATTCGTTTTTACATATTTCAAACAACTTCTGCGTATTGGAACTATTTCTGCCCCCTATGACAATCATGGCGTCCACATCACGGGCAATCTTTGCTGCCTCAGTCTGTCTTTCCTCGGTGGCATTGCAGATTGTATTTAAAACAATTATATCATAACCTTTTTTATTTATAATTTCAACTAATTCTTGAAATTTATTGTAATTAAATGTCGTTTGTGCTACAATACATACCTTTTTCCCAGATTCTGCCTGATATTTTTCTGCCTCTTCCGGGGTTGCGATCACAGCCGTATGCGGATCAAGCGACCAGCTTTTGATTCCTTGTACTTCCGGATGCTTTTCATTCCCGATAATTACGATCTGCGCCCCTTCGGCACTGTGTTTTTCCACAAGGCGGTGTATCTTTAACACAAACGGGCAGGTTGCGTCCACCAATGTATAGCCAAGTTCTTTTATTTTTTCAGATATGCCCTTTTCCACTCCGTGTGCACGGATGATGACCGTTCCGCCATGCGCCGCCCTCTCTTCGAGTTCTTCTACGCTCTCTAAAACAGTCACTCCTTTTTCTTCCAGATCATGCACCACCTCTTCATTGTGGATGATCGGACCAAATGTATAGATTGGCTGTCTCTCTGCGGCACTCATTTCCAGCTGCTCATACACGGTATCGACCGCGCGCTTTACGCCAAAGCAGAAACCTGCACTTTTTGCCAATGTTATCTTCATATTTTATGTTTCCTTATTTTGCCTCTGAATAAACCTGATAAATGGCATCTACCACTTCATCAATATTCATTTCCGAACTGTCAACCAAAACAGCATCCTCTGCCTGACGAAGCGGTGATGTTTCACGATGCATGTCACGGTAATCACGGTCAATAATATCTTTTTCGATCTCTGCAAGATCACAGCTTACTCCTTTTTCCGTCAGCTCATCGTATCTTCTCTTTGCCCGTGTCGCAGAACTTGCTGTCAGATAGATTTTGACCTGTGCGTCCGGAAGAACACACGTTCCAATATCTCTTCCATCCATGATGACATCTGCAGACTTTGCAAGCTGACGCTGGAGTTCCACTAGCTTTTTGCGGACCATCGGATAGACACTTGTGGAAGATGCCATATTTCCAACTTTCTCATTGCGGATCACACCATTTACATTCTCTCCATTTAAAAGTACCTGCTGTTCTCCGTTTGCATAAGTGATCGTGACATCCACGTCCGGGCATGCTGCCGCGATCGCATTTTCATCTTTTGCATCAATATTATGCTGTAAAAAATAATATGCCATCGCACGGTACATTGCTCCCGTGTCTACATAGATAAATCCAAGTTTTTTCGCCAGCCGCTTTGCGATCGTGCTCTTTCCTGCTCCTGCCGGTCCGTCAATTGCAATATTCATACTCATGTTTTATTCTCCTTTTACATTTTGCTGTGTTTTTTATTTTCTATTCTTTTGTCCATAACAATCCATAGATTTATAACGCTTTATCATCTGTTATCTTTCATCCGGCTGCGCCGCTGAGATTCCCGCAAGATAACCGGTGGACCATGCAATCTGTAAATTATAACCACCAGTCATCGCATCCAGGTCTAACACCTCTCCGCAAAAATATAAATGCGGCACCAGTTTTGATTCCATCGTAGACGGATTGACTTCTTTTACTTTCACGCCGCCCTTCGTGATGATCGCTTCGTTAAAATCACGGAGTCCACACAGTGTGACCGGGAATGCCTTGATCAGTCCGATAAAATGTCTGCGTTCCTCTTTGGTGATCTCATTGACCTTTTTCTCCGGATCGATTCCGCTAAGATCCAGCATGACCGGAATCATTTTAGCCGGGAAAAGCCCACCAATGGAGTTTTTGAACTGCTTGTTCTTCGCCTCATCAAACTCTCTTAACAGACGGTGATCTAACTGTTCTTCCGTAAGTGCCGGCTTTAAATCTATAAACATAGAAAGTTCTCCGGCCGTAAGAGACGGTTTGATAGCTGCACTCGCCGATAAAAGCAGCGGCCCGCTGACACCAAAGTGTGTAAACAGCATCTCGCCAAACTCCTGATACAGCAGTTTTTTTTCATTTAAAATGCGTACTTCCACATTTTTTAATGAAAGTCCCTGCATCTGCCGGACATAGTCTTCTTTTGCGAGAAACGGTACCAGTGACGGCCGGATGTCCGTGACGGTATGTCCTGCTTCTTTTGCAAAACGGTAACCATCCCCTGTAGAGCCGGTCGTCTGATAGGAAAATCCGCCTGTCGCAATGATTACTGCATCTGCCGGCATTGTGGTTCCATCTGTCAGCTTTACGCCTGTGACAATGTTTTCCGGTGCATCTTCTCCGGATGATTCCATAAGCAGACTTTGTACCTGTGTATGCAGCATTACTTTTACTTTTTTCTCTTTCAGCACTTTCTGCAATGTTGCGATCACATCCGAGGAATGATCCGAAACAGGAAATACCCGGTTGCCACGCTCTATTTTTGTCCTCAGTCCGTTTCTCTCAAAAAAATCAATGACTCTTTGATTGTCATACGAATAAAAGGCGCTATATAAGAACTTTGCATTGGTCATAACATTTGCAAAGAGATTATCCATATCTCCCGCATTGGTAATATTGCATCGTCCCTTTCCGGTAATGAAAAGTTTTTTCCCAAGTTTTTCATTCTTTTCAAGCAGAATAACCTGACTGCCGGTTTCCGCTGCGGCGATCGCAGCAAACATTCCAGCCGGTCCCCCGCCTATTACAATGATTTTATTCATGAAAATCGCTGTCTCCTATTTTTGCATAACGCATTTTTATGGAATCGTCAATCGCATTGATCTCATCATTTTCATAGACCTGATACTCATCCCAGATTCCTTCTAACATTTCTAATGTCTTCGCAACATCTCTCTGTTTTTTCATACAGAGTGCCACGATCAGGGCATTGATCACGCTGAGTGGTGCAACCAGTGAATCCACAATAGACGCCATATCACTGTCTGCGATCAGATTACAGGACGAATACAAATTCATCGGTGAATGCACACTGTCTGTTAATGTAATCACTTTTGCACTGCGGTTGTTGGCAAACTCCATAGCCTTTAACGTCCGCATGGAATATCTCGGAAAACTGATTCCGATAATTACATCTTCCTTACCAATACGAACCATTTGTTCAAAAATTTCACTGGAACTGCTCGTCTGTATCAGACGTACATTTTCAAACATCAAAGTAAAATAAAATGCCATAAACGACGCAAGCGGCGCACAGCTTCTGATTCCAATAATATAAATATGTTTCGCATTCAAAATGGTATCTACTGCCATCTCAAATGCTGCCTGATCTATTTTTTCCAATGTGCTGTTGATTTTTTCCGCATCTGACTTTAAAACAGATTCTAAAATTTTTGACTGGCTGATCCTGCCATAAGTAACTTCCATACGCTGAATGGAGTTTAATTTGTTGCGTACCAGTTCTTCTAAGGCACTCTGAAATTCAGGATATCCCCGGTATCCAAGATGCATGGCAAAGCGCACAACCGTGGATTCGCTGACTCCGACCACCTCACCTAATTTTGCCGCCGTCAAAAATACTGCCTTATCATAGTTATCTGTGATATAGGTGGCAAGCAGTTTCTGTCCCTTGCTCAATTTACTGTATGACTCGTTGATCCGATTACTCAAATCATTCTTACTGCCCATAACCCCTCGTTCCTGTCATTTTATGACACCGTCTGCAATTTATGATGTGCCTTTGCACACCAACATTTCTATTATATCAAAACTTTTCCTTTTTGTCAGCTTTGAATCATTTTCATTCTGTAAAATTCACCTTTTCGTGCCATCAGCTCCTCAAACGTACCATATTCCACACAATGTCCGTCCGCAAGAACGGCAATCTTATCTGCATCACGAATTGTTGACAGCCGGTGTGCCACAATAAATGTCGTCCTCCCCTTCGTCAGATTTTCCAAAGCTTCCTGTATCAGTTTTTCAGAAATACTGTCTAAAGCCGACGTAGCCTCATCGAGCACGATCACCTCCGGATCACGGATCAGTGCTCGCGCAATCGCAATGCGCTGTCTTTGTCCACCGGAAAGTTTTCCTCCATGTTCTCCTACCATGGTATCAACCCCATTTGGAAGGCTCTCCATCAGATCCGTAAGATTTGCCGCCTTTATGACACGTTCTAATTCTTCGTCCGAAACATGTTCGTTTCCGTAAGTAATGTTTTCACGTATAGTCCCTGAAAATAATATGGATGTCTGTGGTACAACGGCAAGATGTTTTCTGTATGTACGCAGATCTATTTTCCTCATATCATTACCATCTAAAAGGACCTTCCCTCCGTCCGCCAAATGAAAGCCGATCACAAGATTTAACACAGTCGATTTTCCTGCACCTGACTCCCCGACTAATGCGATCGTCTCCCCCTGTTTTACATGCAGGTTCAGGTGATTTAACACCGGTTTGTCACTGTTTTTATAATGAAAGGAAACATCTTCAAAATCAAATATGCCAGTTACGTCCTCTAACTGCTTTTTCCCCTCATTCTGCTCCACATCCTCTGAGAGGAGCACCTCACCAATGGAATTGACAGATTCAATGCCTTTCGCGATTGTCGGAAGCAATGTAACGATTGCAGACACCTGATTGACCACCGTTGCAAAATAACTCTGGTAAAGTGTGATATCTCCCGCCATAATGCGTCCACGCAACGCAAGATAGCCGGTAAATGCCAGACAGACGACCTGAAACACCTGGAATACCGCCCATCCGACTGAACCAAATAATGCCTGTACCAGATCCAGTTTATATCCCTTTTCCGCCACTGTAAAAAGCTGTCCGCTCATCTTATGTACTTCTTCGTCCTCCAATGCGTGTGCCCTTGTCACCGGGACAAGTTCCACCATTTCCATCACACGCGCAGATGTTTCTTCCATTTCTTTTCGAAATTCCGTATTTCTTTTTTTCATGACCGAGCGGAACGAAACCATCGTGATTGCCGCAACCGGAGTTGTCAACAGAAAAAATACAAAAACGATCTTACTTTTTGATGCTGTGACCACCAGCGCAACCCCGATATTCAGTGCAATATTTAAAATGCTTAAGAACATCTGTGTGGAAAGTGTCTCCACCGCCTCCACATCACGCATAATCTTAGACTGCAGCCTTCCAGACTGTGTCTCCACATGGTAGGCGATCGACAACTGCTGAAGTTTCCGGATCAATGCCTTACGAAGTCCTGTTTCTGCGTAACGTGTTGCAAGGCTTTTATATGATGTATACAGATAATTCATTGGTATATTAAGTGCGATCAAACCAATCTCAAGGGCTGCACTGATCCAGATATTTCTCACGGTATCAGGATTCTTCTGTGTCACATCATTGATGATATTTGCAGTTATGATTGGAAGTACCCACACACATGCATGCTTTATAAAAAAACAGATAACTGCCATAACAAATTTATGATAATTTCCTTTGTACAGTGCTATCAGAATCCGTATCGGATGACCTTTATATCTGCGATAACTTTCTATAAACCAGTTTTCTGTATCTATGCCATTTTTCGGCGACGTTTTCCGTTCAAAATTTTCCATTTTCTTATATCCTTTATCATTTATAGGATGATTCTAATTCTTTTCTTTGTAAAAAGCAATATTTCAGCAAAACAAAAAATGCCACAGCAGCATCCTAAAATACTGCCGTGGCATTTCATCAATCATATTCTAATTATACCGGATATGCACCATTCTTTGTATCTGCAATTGTTGCATCTACTTTTTTCTGCTGTGCTTCACGGTATTTGAAGAACTCAGTTGCAACCTGTGGGAACAATGCGTAAGATAATACATCTTCATCCTGCTGTTTCCACTGTTTCATCTCAGCTTCAATCTTGTCAAGCTCTGGCTCTAACAGATCTGCCGGACGACAGGTAATTGCATTCTTCTTCTCATCGCCTAATACTTTGTCAACAACTTCCGGATTGAACGGTTTTACAGTCTGACCGTATTTTCCAAGGAGAACATCTTTCGTCTCTTTGGTCGCTACTTTGTAACGCTCACCCATTAATACGTTGAATACAGCCTGTGTACCAACGATCTGTGAGGAAGGTGTAACAAGCGGCGGCTCACCAAGATCTTTACGAACACGCGGTACTTCTGCAAGTACTTCCTCGTATTTGTCCTCTTTCCCCTGCTCTTTTAACTGGGAGATCAGGTTGGATAACATACCACCCGGTACCTGATATAATAAAGTCTTGATGTTTACACCTAATACTTTCGGGTTCATCAGACCACTCTCTAATGCTTCCTCTCTCATCGGACGGAAGTAATCAGCGATCTCAGCAAGTTTGTTCTGGTCTAAACCTGTATCAAACTCGGTTCCCTTGAATGCCTCTACCATAACTTCAGTAGCCGGCTGGGATGTTCCAAGTGCAAATGGAGACATTGCTGTATCAATGATATCGCATCCTGCCTCAACTGCTTTCATGTATGTCATGGAAGCAACACCGGATGTATAGTGTGTATGTAACTCTAACGGGATATCGATCACATCTTTGATCGCACGAACCAGTTCGTCTGCTTTCTGAGGAACTAAAAGTCCTGCCATATCTTTGATACATACAGAATCAGCTCCCATATCCTCTACTCTTTTTGCCATATCAGTCCAGTAATCTAAGGTATAAGCATCACCGAGTGTATAAGATAAAGCCACCTGTGCATGTCCTTTTTCTTTGTTACATGCGCTTACTGCTGTCTGAAGATTGCGAAGATCATTCAGACAGTCAAAAATACGGATGATATCAATTCCGTTTGCGATGGATTTCTGTACGAAATACTCTACTACATCATCAGCATATGGACGGTATCCTAAGATATTCTGTCCACGGAATAACATCTGTAATTTCGTATTTTTAAAACCATCTCTTAATTTACGAAGACGATCCCATGGATCCTCTTTTAAGAAACGAAGGGATGCATCGAAAGTAGCGCCTCCCCAGCACTCAACAGCATAGTATCCAACCTTGTCCATCTTATCTACGATTGGAAGCATCTGCTCTGTTGTCATTCTTGTTGCGATCAGAGACTGATGTGCATCACGCAGTACTGTCTCTGTTATTTTTAAAGGTTTTTTAACAACTTCAGCCATTTTTTCCTCCTTATACAGCGAACCTGTTTTTGTTCTGCTGTCTGATTAAATTCCAAAAATTGCCATAAATACACCAGCTGCTACTGCTGTACCGATAACGCCGGCAACGTTTGGTCCCATTGCATGCATAAGTAAAAAGTTCGTAGGATCTTCCTCTGCACCAACCTTCTGTGATACACGTGCAGCCATAGGAACTGCAGATACACCGGCAGAACCGATAAGAGGATTGATCTTGCCTTTGGTAATGAAGCAGAGTAATTTACCGAACAATACTCCGGCTGCTGTACCAAACATAAATGCGATGAGTCCAAGTGCAACGATCTTTAAAGTTGTTGCATTTAAGAATGCCTCAGCACTTGTGGATGCACCAACGGATGTACCAAGTAAGATAACTACGATATACATCAATGCATTAGATGCAGTCTCAGATAACTGACGAACCACACCACACTCACGGAACAGGTTACCAAGCATTAACATACCAACGAGCGGGGCTGTTGTCGGAAGGATCAGACATACAACAACGGTTACCACGATTGGGAATAAGATTTTCTCAAGTTTGGATACCGGACGTAAGTTCTGCATCTTGATCGCACGTTCTTTTTTCGTTGTAAATAACTTCATAATTGGCGGCTGAATGATCGGCACCAGTGCCATGTAAGAATATGCTGCTACAGCGATCGGTCCCATAAGACCGGACTGTCCAAGCTTTCCTGCAAGGAAAATGGAAGTAGGACCATCTGCACCACCGATGATAGAAACGGCTGCTGCTGCTTTATCATTGAATCCCATCAGGATTGCAAGGAAATATGCGCCGAAAATACCAAACTGTGCTGCTGCTCCTAAAAGGAAGCTGATCGGGTTTGCGATCAGAGGTCCAAAATCGGTCATCGCACCAACGCCAAGGAAAATAAGGGATGGCAGGATGGACCACTCGTCCAATGTATAAAAGTAATAAAGCAAACCGCCTACACCGTTAGACGTTTCCTCCGGGCTTGCAATAATATCCGGGTAGATATTAACAAGAAGCATACCGAAAGCGATCGGAACCAGAAGTAATGGCTCAAATCCCTTGCGGATAGCCAGATACAAGAACACGCATGCAACTGCGATCATGATAAAGTTCTTGTAGTCCAAATTTGCAAACGCCGTCTGGGATAGAAGGTTACTTAACGTTTCTGTAACGTAACTCATGAATTGTTCCTCCTAATAATACCTGTTGCCTGTTACTCGTTCATTGTTGCAAGCAGATCGCCTGATTCTACAGCCTGTCCTTCTGCTACATCAATTGTTGCAACCACACCATCCTTAGGTGCAACAACAGGAGTCTCCATCTTCATAACTTCAAGAACTAATACGGTATCGCCAGCCTTAACCTGTGTACCAGGAGTTGCCTCCAACTTGAATACCTTTCCGGCTGCGCCTGCTTCGATCTTGATGCTTCCGGCGCCTGTAGCAGCCTTAGGTGCTGCCTTTGGTGCAGGTGCGCTTGCAGCGACCGGTGCTGCTCCTGTGCTTCCCTTTTCTTCTACAGTAACATCATAAACATTTCCATTTACGGTAATTGTATAGCTTTTCATTGAATCATCCTCCTGTGATCATTACTTTTTTACGACATATATTTATTATAACTTGTCTGCTTCGCCTATCTTCTATGGATAGAACGTACTACGAATCCATCTGCTGATGTTCCTTCTGCTGCTGCGATTGCTGCAGAAATAACTGCAACCAGTTCTAAATCATCAGTAAGCTGGGATGTCTCCTCACGCTGCTCGATCTGTTCTACAACCGGATCTGCCACATCTTTCTTCGCACCAGCATTTGCTTTTTTGTTCTGTAAATACGGAATCACTTTAAAGCAGCTGATGATCAGACTGATCAGGATAAGAACTACAAATACGGTTCCCATTCCCATCAATGTATTCATACCGGCTTTTTCCATTTTCTCGCCAAGTGAATACACAAGATCTGCACTTGCATCTGTAAGTTCCGGTGCTTCTGTCTCGTAATTGTATTCATATACATAAGAAACAACTACATCTCTGTCTGAGAAATGTAAAACCTGGTCTGCAGTCACAGTCTTCTGTGCTTTTGTCACAGTAAGATCTCCAAGTCCCTGATAGGAACCCAGATCTGAAACTGTTTCACCCCAGGATGTCAGTAAGTGGGCAAATGCATCCATTCCGTTTGAGTCATAATATTCTGCACCACTCTGTATATCTTCATCTGAAAACGAAACAAGCGCAGATACTGTCTGCTCCATGTTATCCTGGATATCAGAATAACTCATACCAAAATAATCAACGCTCTTAGGATCCGTTCCACATGCTGTCATTGCCAGAACCATAAAGCAAAGACAAAGCATAAGAGATAATTTTTTCTTCATAACTTCACCTTTCTATTTTGTTCCATGTTTCTTGTCCGGTACACCTGCACATTTTGTGTATAATAATTCAAATGCATCTACAAGGTATTTTCTGGTGTCTGCCGGATCTAAAATAAGATCTACATAACCACGTCTTGCTGCAGTCATAACACTTGACTGTAATGCATCATATTCTTTTGCTTTTGCTGCGAGTTCATCTGCAGATGCATCTGCGTACATGATCTTTGCTGCAAGCTCGCCATCCATCATACCGATCTTTGCATCTTCCCATGCATATGTAAAGTCTGCTCCGATTGCTTTGGAGTTCATTGTCACATAAGCGCTTCCGATTGCATTTCCGGTGATCAGGTTTACTTTCGGGCAGGTTGCATCAGCGAATGCCATTGTCATGCGTGCAAGTGCTTTTGCAAGTCCTTTTTCTGCACAGACAGTAGCTGCATAACCTTTTACGTTTGTTAAAGACAATACCGGGATCTCGAACGCATCACAGAAGTTAACGAACTCTGCTGCCTTGTTGCATCCTCTTGCTGTCAGAGCTCCGGAGAACTCCTCTGCTTTTTTGCCCTCTTCATCGTAAACTTCTGAGCAGTTTGCAACAGCGCCGACTGTCATTCCGTTTAACTGGATAAATCCGGTTACCATATCTTTTGCATAGTTTTTCTTTGTTTCAAAGAATACATGTCCGTCTGAGATCTCACTTAATAAATATCTTGGATCGCCTTTCATGGCTGCCATGTTCTCACATGCACGGTTCAAATCATCCTGACACTCAGATGTGTATACATCTCCTTCATTATTTAAAGGAAGGACGCTTACTAACTCGCGGATCTCTGCAATGATCTCATCCTCTGTTCCAACAGCATCGATACAACCGTTTTTCTCACTCTGGAACTCTGCGGAAGAAGTATCGCATTTTTCAATACGGTTACCCTCGATCGCATTCGGGGAATTGATGAACATTTTTCCTTTGCTCTCCATAAATGCGAAATCAGATAATGCAGGAACTACTGCAAGTCCACCGCCACAGCTTCCGAAAATAGCGGAAATCTGCGGAACAACGCCGGATGCTGCAACCTCCTTTGCGTAGATCTCACCAAATCCGTTTAACGCATCCACAGATTCCTGTAAACGCATTCCGGCGCAATCGATAAATCCGATCACCGGTGCTCCCATTTTCATTGCCATGTCATATACGGCTGCAATCTTCTTTGCATGCATCTCTCCGATAGTACCGTTTAATACAGTTGCATTCTGGCTGTATACAAATACCAGATTGCCATCCACCAGACCATGTCCGGTAATTACACCATCGGACGGTGTATCTGTGTCTGCAAGATTAAAGTCTGTATTTCTTGCGGTTACGAGAGAACCGATTTCCATGAAACTGTTCTCATCGACTAACTTGGTAATACGCTGCATTGCCAAGCTATCATTACTACTATTCATCCTTTTTGCCCTCCATCTATAAAGTTTGTTACCACATCTTTTGACATGGTACATAGTGAATAATGTAAAAATATAACAAATTCCGCTAGGATAAATTATAGATGGTCAGTGACAAATTTTCAAGAGAATTGTTAATTTTTTGACAGTTTTTTTTTGCATACAAGGAATTTAGGGCTTTTACATTGGAAATAATTCTGCTGTTTTTTTTACACACCAGCAAAAATCGATTCTTTTTACCGTATTCTTCACTGTGACCACACGTTTTGCCAGAACCTCATCTCCCAGAAGGTATGTTATCTCACCGATAAAATCTCCTTCCGTTACCGGTGCATAAAGTTTCCGGGATAATTGATACTCTATGTGTACTTCCTGGTCTTTTTCAATCAATAGTTCCACATTTTCTTTCACCGGCGCAACTTCAAGTTCTGTTGTTACCTCTTCACCGATCTTTGTGCCCTGTCCGTCCACCACCTGTACCGGAGCATATTCCCCTGCGTCCAGTTCAATCTCATCCAGACGTATTTTCCGGAACCGGGAAATTCCATACTGCATAAGTTTTTTTGTATCTGCCCACTTATATGTTTTGTTATTCGGCCACCCGCAGGCAAGCAGTGCAACGATAAAAGTTCTGTCATCACATTTTAATGCCCCGACATAACAATATCCCGCATTACCGGTAAAACCGGTCTTGCCTGACAATGCTCCGTTCATCATCTGCAAAAACGCATTATGATTACAGCAGGTGTAACTGTTTTTACCATCTATATCAGAAAACTGATACTGTCCTTCCCTTGTGATTGTAAGAAATTGCTCTGCCATTTCTGATGTTTTGATGCAGTACCGCATGATCAAAGAAAGATCTGCCGCTGTTGTGTGATGAAAGCCATTTTCATTTTTGGCATCCAGTCCGTTCGGTGTGATAAAATAACTGTCCTCACAGCCGATCTCCTCTGCTTTATCGTTCATAAGTTTTGCAAAATCACCCGTCGTGCCTGCAATGTGTTCTGCAATCGCCACAGCGCAGTCATTATAAGATTCCAACATCAGTCCGTACAGCAGATCTTTCAGATAAAACTTCTGCCCCTCCCGCATACCCAGATGAACTTTCGGCTGTGACGCTGCAAGCGTACTCACGGTCACTTCGCTGTCCAGGTCGCAGTTTTCCAATGCAATGATACATGTCAGTATTTTGGTCGTACTGGCATTCGCCATCGCCTGGTGCCCGTTTTTTTCATACAGGATACGCCCGGAATCCGCATCCATAAGCACAGCTGCTTTTGCATACAGGGAATTTTGATCCGGCTTTTCTGTCACTTCCTCCATCCGCACATTTTCTTTTTGATCAAAAGCCTCCACGATCTGTATCCCATATCCTGTTAAGATCACAGTGACAAGGATCCATGCCAGCAGTTTTTTCCACATACACCAGACTCCAAAAAAGCATTTCATCAATCCTTATGTATATAATACGCAAAAAATGCTCATTTTTTGTGAAAAAAAAGCATACGAAACCAGATCAGATATCCAGTTTCATATGCATTTCCGCTTCCGCTTCCTGTTTGAATTCTTCTACCTGGACCGGACTTAACACGGGAAGTTCATCGATTGACTGAACGCCAAAACTCCTTAAGAATTCCTCCGTTGTGCCAAAAAGCAGCGGGCGTCCCGGCGCATCCAGCCTTCCAAGTTCACATACCAGATTGTACTCCACCAGCTTGTTTACCGCATGATCGCAGGAAACACCTCTGATCTTTTCAATTTCCGCCTTTGTAATCGGCTGCTTGTAGGCAATGATCGAAAGGGTTTCAAGCAGAACGTCGGTAAGCACATGCTTTTTCGGCTGCTTTGCGATTTTCACCAGATATTCATACATTTCGCCCTTCGTACACATCTGATAAGAACCGTCCAGTTCCATGATCTTAACGCCGACGCCATCATCCTCATAGCGCTGCATCAGATGTTCTATGATCTTTTTTGTCCGTTCTGTATCAAGTTCCAGTGTTTTTGCTATACGCTCTAATTCCACAGACTCTCCCATTGTAAACAGGATCGCCTCAACGATTGCCTCATATTTTTTTTCTTCCATACCAACCCTCTATTCCGGTGTGTAAAAATTCCACACAGATCCCATTTCATTTCTGCTGTCACACAGCTAGGCCGCAATTTTTGATTCAATTTTTATATCATCAAACGTGTATTCCTGGGAAACAACGATCTTTCCCATCTTCATCAGCTCTAATATTGCCAGAAATGTCACAACCACTTCCATTTTCCCGGACTGTGCTTCTAAAAGACTCCGAAACGAAAAATGTCCGTGATGCAGACTGTATTCTTCCACATATGTCATCTTATCAGAAAGTGACACTTCCTCTTTCTCGATTCTTCCAAACTTCGAACGGACCGGATCGATCTTATCCGCCTGTTTCTTTATGATGGACTGAAAAATATCATTCAGCCTCGCAAGTGTTACCCCGGACATCAGTTCATTCACATCAACCGGTTCTTCATATGCAAGAACTTCGGGCGGGATTGTCGGTGCTTTAAACCATACTTTTTCCGCATCAATCTGACGGTCCCTGAGTTCATATGCCATACATTTATACATTTTATATTCCAACAGCTGCTGCACAAGTTCCGCTCTCGGATCTTCTTCTTCATCATCCTCGCTTTCTTTTGCAGGGAGCAGCATTTTTGATTTGATATCAAGCAGTGTCGCCGCCATCACGAGAAATTCGCTCATCACATTTAAGTCCTGTCTGCGCATTTCGGCAATATATTCCATATACTGGTTTGTGATCTCCACGATTGGAATATCATATATATTGACTTTATTTTTTTCTAACAGATGTAAAAGCAGATCTAACGGCCCCTCAAACACCTGAAGTTTTACAGTTAATTCCATCTATGTCATACCCTCTCATTCCACAAATATTGATTTTACCGTGGATTCCCGCAAAATTCAAGATTTTTATGCATAATGTACATCCTTCGCATCTAAAATAAATTATAACAGAACCCTACGGAGGGCATATTCTTGAAATTCATGGTTTCCATTCTGCTCGGTCTCAATCTCCTTGTGCAGGGCACGGTACTTCCTGCATCTTCCTGTTTCATTCCGAATGTAACCATCCCCCTGTCTCCTGCTGCCCAGACAGATACTGCACCTGCTGCAGACTTAAATATCTCCGCACCAAGCGCCATTTTGATGGAGGCTTCCACCGGTGCCGTCGTCTACGAAAAAAATTCCCACGAGGCAAGGCATCCGGCAAGTGTCACCAAGATTATGACGCTGCTTCTGATTTTTGATGCACTCTCATCCAAACAGATTTCCTTAGATGACACGGTGACTGTCTCCGAATATGCAGCAAGCATGGGCGGTTCTCAGGTGTTTTTAGAACCGGGTGAAACCCAGACAGTCGAAACGATGATCAAATGTATCAGTGTTGCGAGCGCCAATGACGCCTGTGTTGCCATGGCAGAACATGTTGCCGGTTCCGAATCAGAATTTGTCCGCATGATGAACGAACGCGCAAAAGGACTCGGTATGAATGACACCAATTTCGTCAACTGCTGTGGTTTAGATGCCGACGGACATATGACCAGCGCCAATGACATTGCACTGATGTCGCGCGAACTGATCACAAAATACCCGAAAATCCATGATTACTGCACAATCTGGATGGAAAATATCACCCACACTACCGCAAAAGGTTCCTCGGAGTTCGGTCTGACGAACACCAATAAGCTGATCAAACATTACCAGTATGCCACCGGCTTAAAAACCGGATTTACCAACACTGCCATGTACTGTATTTCCGCAACCGCCAAAAAAGATGATATGGAACTGATCGCCGTCATCATGGGGGCTCCTGATATCAAGTCACGCTCTGCGGATGCCACGACTCTTTTGAATTATGGGTTTGGGAAATGCAGGATTTACTGTGACAGCCACGAAGATAAGTTAGACGATCTCCCGGTTGAAAAAGGCCTTGCGGATTCTGTAGGCATCATTTACCAAAGACCTTTTCAATACATGACAACAGACGGAAGTGATCTTACCGGCATTACCAAAAGCATCGAACTGCCGGAAAATGTGACAGCACCAGTAAAAAAAGGAAACACTGCCGGGAAGGCGGTCTATTCTCTAAATGGAACGCCGATCGGCAGTGTCAATATTGTATATGCGGATACAGTCGATGCTGCAGATTATAAAGATTATTTTTGCCGCACCCTGTTATATTTTGTTCCTTAAAAATACAGAGTCCGGTGTATCACTGATTTGATGTCATGAAACATTCTGTTATTACATATCACTGATCTGATGGTGCGGAACATTTGTTCTCATATTATAACAACGGTGCAAACAGACGCATCAGGCTCTGAACCATACGTACCGGAAGTCTTCGTCTGCGGCAGAATGAAACATCCATCTCCTCCGACTCTTCAAATGTCCTGAGGCAGTCTTCCTTTACCTGCATGACTGCCTTAGACCGGTACATAAATACACCACATTCAAAGTGTAAAAACAGACTCCGGTAGTCAAGGTTTACACTGCCGACCGTCGCGATCTCATCGTCACAGACAAAACATTTTGCATGGATAAATCCCGGTGTATACTGAAAAATCTTCACACCATTCTTTAAAAGCGGTTCATAATAAGACTGTGTTAAAAGATATACTGCCTTTTTATCCGGCACACCCGGTGTCACGATCCTTACATCCACACCGCTCTTTGCTGCATTTGAGAGACAGATCAGCATTTCGTGATCGATGATCAGATATGGTGTAAAAATATACACATAGTTTTTCGCACGGTTTATGATATTCAGATAAATATTTTCTCCGACGTTTTCATTATCGAGCGGACTGTCACCATACGGCTGTACAAAGCCATCGGAGGTAAATTCTTTCTCCCTGTAAACAGACGGCAGGAATCTGCTGTAATCTTCCGTGGAACGGTTGATATAATTCCACATTTCCAGAAACATTGCCGTAAGGCTCCAGACTGCCTCTCCCTCAATCCGCACTCCGGTATCCTTCCAGTATCCAAACCTTTTGACTTTATTGATATATTCATCGGCAAGATTGATACCGCCTGTAAATCCAATATACCCATCCACCACAAAAATTTTACGGTGATCGCGGTTGTTCATCACCACAGAGATCAGTGGTTTAAACGGATTGAATGTCACACAGGGAATCCCTCTCTCCTGCAGCTTTTTATAATATCCAAAAGAAATAGAATTGATGCTGCCGACATCATCATAGATAAAGCGCACATCCACTCCGGCCTTTGCCTTTTCCTCAAGAATATCAAGGATCGTATTGAACATATATCCTTCTTCAATGATAAAATACTCGAGGAATATAAAATGTTTTGCACCGCGCAGTGCCTCTAACATATCCGGGAACATTTCTTCCCCGCAGCTGTAATATTTTGTCTGCGTGTTCTGATATAATGGAAATCCCGCCCATTTATCAATATAAGATGACTGCAGATATGCTGACCGGCTTTCTTTTTCTAAGCCTTTCTCCACTGCGCTATCTCTCTGAAACAATGCTTCCACCTGACGGTTGACAGCATCCATTCTCTCTCTTGTATGTTTGGTCAGACCGGATCTTCCAAATAAGAAATATACCATAAGTCCAAAAATCGGCGACAATAAGATCAAAAACGTCCACGAGAGTTTATTCGCCGGATTTGTCCATTTATTGACGATTACAAGCACAACAATGATTGCTATCACACGCACAAGCAAATTGACATACGTAAACTTGTAACTGAGCTGCCACAATACGACACACAGCCATAACACCTGTAAAATGATTGCCATGGCAACCACAAAAAATCTTCCAAATATGAGATGTAATATTTTCTTCATACAAATCTCCATTCTCCCTGCACGCTTTTCAATGAAAGCAACGTTTTCATCTGCATCACAAGTTTGTGCCACAGTACAAACATGTGCTTATTGTAATAATTTTCCTCTCAAAAGTCAACGCACGAGATGATCCACATGTATCATCCCCCATCCGATCCTGCCAAGCTGCGCACTTCTCGGATATGCTCTCTCATAAAGGCGCAGCTTCATTTCTGCCGGAGTAAATGATGGATACTTCTCAAATGCAAGGGCAAGCGCCCCTGAGACAACCGGTGCTGCCATGGAAGTTCCGCTTTTTACCTGATATCCGCTTTTATCCTTGCTGCAGCTTGTAATACCGGTTCCGGGTGCGAGGATTTCCGGCTTTACGATGCAGCATGCAGTCGGCCCCCTGCCGCTGTATCCGGTTTTTAAAACTTTTCTCCCACGGTCATAGGTATCATCATCACTGCTTCCGACCGTCAGTACTTTTCTTGAAATACCCGGAATCGTCACCGTATTTTCTTTTGGTCCGTTATTTCCTGCAGCGGCAACGACCATGATCCCTGCATCCCACAATTCATCGATCGCATATAAAAGCTTCCTCTGCTCCTCCACACCTGCGCCCGGTAACATTCCTACCGATATATTTAATATCTTAATATGATAACGTTCCCTGTTCTCTTTGACCCACATCACTGCATCAAGTACTTTTTTCGTATTTCCATTTCCATTTTCATCTAAAACCTTTAACATGATAATCCTGCATTTTGGTGCAACTCCACTGTATATCCGAACCTTATGTGCAGTATCTTTCAGATACTGCTCAGACATTTTTCCGTTTCCCGCAATAATCCCCGAAACATGGGTGCCGTGACCATTATCATCATACATTTCCTTTCTCCCATAACAAAAATCATGAAAATATATGATTCTGTCCTCAAAATCCGGATGTGCAACAATACCGGTATCCATCACTGCAACGGTAACATTCTGTCCGCTAAGTCCTGATCTGTATGCATAATCCGTGTGAATCATCTTCTTCACCCGATCCATAGTCTCTCCCATTCTGTCAAAGAACTTCCATATTATTATATGAAGAAATTTATTTTCTGCTAAAAATGATAAAAAAATGTTAAATTTTTCTGAATATTCAGAAGAATGTTTGACACTTGGCATGATTTTCCTTATAATAAATAATAGTTAATTAGTGAACTATTTTGGTTCGCTTTAAAATCAAAAAAGAAAGTAGTGTGATGCCATCTTGAACAAAAAACTCAAAGAAAAATTTGACGAATCCGTAAATGCAGTCCTGCCGATCACGGTGATCGTGCTCCTGCTTTCCATTTTTGTTGTTCCCATGGAAACCGGAACGATCGCCCTGTTCTTAGTCGGTGCATTTATGCTGATCATCGGCATGGCTTTTTTCCAGCTCGGTGCAGAAACTGCCATGACACCTCTCGGCGAAGGCGTTGGTTCTTCCATTATGAAAACAAGAAAGCTTCCTGTTTTAATCGGCGTATGCTTTCTGATGGGTATTATCATAACCCTCGCAGAACCCGATCTTCAGGTTCTTGCAAATCAGGTTCCTTCTATTCCGAACAATACCCTGATCTTTACGGTTGCACTTGGTGTCGGCGTATTCTTAGTGATCGCCGTACTCCGTATTCTCTTTCGGATCAGTCTTCCAGTTCTTTTGTGCATTTTTTATATTGCACTGTTTTTTCTTTCTTTCGCGGCTCCTGCTGATTTTATTGCAGTCGCATTTGACTCCGGCGGCGTGACGACAGGTCCCATGACAGTTCCCTTTATTATGGCGATCGGTGTTGGTCTCTCCGCAACCAGAAACGATAAAAACGGTTCGAGTGACAGTTTTGGTCTGATTTCTTTTTGCAGTGTAGGTCCTGTTTTAATGGTCCTTCTGCTTGGCATTTTTTATCATCCAACCGGTGCCGCATACAATGAGACAACAATCCCGGACGTAATCACGATGCAGGACGTGATCCGCGAATTTGTACATATGATACCGGATTATGCAAAAGAGGTTCTGCTGTCCATCCTTCCGGTAATTTTCGTATTTCTGATCTTCCAGCTTATTTCCAGACGTTATCACAAGCCGCAGGTGATCAAAATGATCATCGGTTTTCTCTACACGATCATCGGTCTGATCCTTTTCTTAACCGGTGTAAACGTCGGATTTGCTCCTGTTGGAAGTCTTCTTGGAAGCAGTCTTGCCGGCCAGCCGTGGAAATGGATTTTAATCCCGATCGGTGCCTTGATCGGTTACTATATCGTAAAAGCAGAGCCTGCGGTCCAGGTATTAAACCGTCAGGTTGAGGACGTCACAAACGGCTCTATTTCCAGAGATACCATGAATTTAAGCCTGTCGATCGGTGTATCCGCATCCGTTGCACTTGCATTGCTTCGTGTTCTTACCGGTTTAAACATTTACTGGCTTTTAATCCCGGGATACCTGATTGCACTGATTCTGACAAGATTTGTACCAAAAGTATTTGTCGGCATTGCCTTCGACTCCGGCGGTGTTGCGAGTGGTCCTATGACTTCCACTTTTCTGCTCCCGCTTGCCATGGGTGCATGTACCGCGATCGGAGGAAATGTAGTCACAGATGCTTTCGGAGTTGTTGCGATGGTTGCCATGGCACCACTTATTGCAGTTCAGGTCATGGGTGTCTCCTATAATATGAAATTAAAGAAAGCAAGTACCCCTGCCGCCGCCATCATTGGCATTGACGACAATGAAATTCTGGATTTTGAGGAGGATTTTTAACGATGCAGGAACAGAAAAAACGAGAAGCTTACCGCTGCCTTGTAATTATCACAGACTCCCATATCAGAGAGCAATTATGCGAATTTTTAGCAGATTCCCATATACCGGTCTACTATCAGATGCATGGGATCGGCACAGCCAGTTCAGAATGGTTAGAATTATGCGGTCTTGGAAGTATCCAGAAAAGTATCACACTCTGTTTTATTCCAAACGGACGCAAAAAAATTCTGCTCGCTGAAATGAATCAGGCATTGAGCCTTCATAAAAAAGGAACCGGTATTGCCGTCAGCATTCCCATGAACGGTATGCAGGGATTTCTATATAAACTTTTAAACGAGCACACCGCAGAATCAGACGGCGAAGAAGTTGAAAAGGAAGTGAAAAAGATGAGTGAACCAATTACACATGCTATGATACTTGTAACAATCAATCAGGGATACAGTGACGCTGTCATGAACACCGCGCGCGCTGCCGGTGCAACCGGAGGCACGATCTTAAAAGGTCTGCGCTGCAGTCCCGGAAAATCGGCTGTCATCTTCGGCATCACGATCCAGGAAGAACAGGAAATCGTCGCAATCGTTGTACCAAAAGATAAAAAAACAGAGATCATGCAGGCGATCAGCTCTGCTCATGGAATGGACTCTCCTGCCCATGGTGTTGCCTTTTCCCTGCCAGTGGACGGAATTATGGGATTGTAATGCCGATGAGGCCATTCTATTGTCAGGTATTACAAAAAAGAACTGCACGTTAATAACTATCATTAACATACAGTTCTTTTTTCAAATCCATATATCTTGTATATAGATTATTTATAATTTTTAAACTATTTGTTTTTTCTTATGCCTCTGCCGGAACATCCTTCATAGAGAAGCTGATGCGTCCCATCTTGTCTTTTCCAAGGCAGACAACTTTTACTTTATCTCCTAATGTCAGGACATCCTCCACACGATTGATACGCTCTTTGGAAATCTTGGAAATATGAACCATTCCCTCTTTACCCGGAGCAAATTCAACAAATGCGCCAAATTCTTTGATGCTTACAACAGTACCAGTAAAGATCTGTCCCTCTGCAAAGTCAGTGGTGATAATCTTGATCATTTCGATTGCTTTGTTCATCATCTCTGCGTCTGTGCCACATACAGATACAGCACCGTCATCGGTAATGTCGATCTTAACGCCTGTGCGGTCAATGATCTCGTTGATCGTCTTTCCTCTCTGTCCGACTACATCACCGATCTTGTCCGGATTGATCTGGATCTGAACGATCTTCGGTGCGAATGTGCTGACTTCTTTTCTCGGCTCCTCGATTGCTTTTGACATAACCTCATCCATGATGTAGATTCTTGCCTCTCTCGCACGTCCGATTGCTTCCTCAACGATCGGTCTTGTAAGACCATGGATCTTGATATCCATCTGGATTGCTGTGATACCTTTGTGTGTACCGGTTACTTTAAAGTCCATATCTCCGAAGAAATCCTCAAGACCCTGGATATCCGTAAGAACAAGGTAATCATCATCTGTGTCACCGGTAACAAGACCACAGGAAATACCTGCAACCATTGCTTTTAACGGAACACCTGCTGCCATTAAAGACATACAGGATGCACAGGTGGAAGCCATGGAAGTAGATCCATTTGACTCAAATGTCTCGGATACGGCACGGATCGCATATGGGAACTCCTCCTCAGAAGGAAGTACTGCCATAAGTGCTTTCTCAGCCAGTGCACCGTGACCGATCTCACGGCGTCCCGGTCCACGGGAAACTTTTGTCTCACCTACAGAATATGCAGGGAAGTTGTACTGATGGATATATCTCTTTGTTGTGATGTTCTCATCTAATCCGTCGATCTTCTGTACCTCAGAAAGCGGAGCTAATGTGACAACATCACAGATCTGTGTCTGTCCACGGGTAAACATTGCAGAACCATGCACTCTAGGAATCAGGTCAACCTCAGCTGCAAGCGGACGGATCTGGTTGATTGCACGGCCATCCGGACGTTTGTGGTCTTTTAAGATCATCTTGCGGACAGTCTTTTTCTGATACTGGTAAACAGCCTCGCCAAGCACTGCCAACCACTCTTCGTTATCTGCGAATGCCTCAGCAAGTTTATCTGTGATCTCACGGATGTTCTCTTCACGTTTCTGTTTCTCATCGGTAAATACAGCTTCTTCCATCTGCTCCGGTGTTACGATCTCTTTGATTGCAGCAAACATCTCTTCCGGGATTGCACAGCTTGTATACTCATGTTTTGGCTTACCAACCTCTTCTACGATATGGTTGATGAAAGCGATGATTGTCTGGTTCACATCATGACATTTATAGATTGCCTCGATCATCTTCTCTTCCGGAATCTCATTTGCACCAGCTTCGATCATGATGACTTTCTCAGCGGTAGACGCAACGGTAAGCTGTAAATCACCGGTATCCCATACTTTCTGAGAAGGATTGATAATAAACTCGCCATCTACCATACCCATCTGTGTCATGGCACAAGGACCTGCAAACGGGATATCAGAAATGGTAACTGCAAGTGCGGAACCGATCATTGCAACAACTTCCGGACGGCACTCCGGGTCAACAGACATAACCATGTTGTTGATGGTAACGTCGTTACGGTAATCCTTCGGGAATAACGGACGCATCGGGCGGTCGATAACACGGGAAGTAAGGATTGCATTCTCGGATGCCTTACCTTCTCTCTTGTTAAATCCACCAGGGATTTTTCCGACTGCATACATTTTCTCTTCGTACTCAACGCTGAGCGGGAAGAAATCGACTCCGTCTCTCGGCTTGTCCGATGCGGTAGCAGTAGATAAAACTGTTGTCTCACCGTATTTTAATAATGCGGCTCCGTTTGCCTGGGCACATACTCTGCCGATATCTACGGTCAGTGTTCTGCCTGCAAGTTCCATTGAAAAACTTTTATACATGCGTTTTCTCCTTTTCTCTGTGGAGACAGAAGCACCGAAACTACTGAAAAATCCACGACCTCTCATACATTTTTCAGTGGTCTCGGAAATATACTTCTGCCTTTGGCAAAGAACCTGTTTTCACAGGATTCTTTCTTATTTTAACTGAAAATCGAGTGGAGTAAGTCTCCACTCGATAAAACCGTATGAAAACAGATTTCATACGGTATCCATACATGCCAGCCTCCATGCGGAAGCGGCTCTGTATGGAGAAGATCCTATTTTCTAAGACCTAAGCGCTCAATTAAGGAACGATATCTTTCGATATCAACTTTCTTTAAGTATGCCAGTAAACCACGTCTCTGACCAACCATCTTTAAAAGACCACGTCTTGAATGATAGTCGTTTTTGTTCTCAGCAAGATGAGCATTTAACTCCTCGATACGTGCTGTTAAGATAGCGATCTGAACTTCCGGTGAACCTGTATCTCCCGGTGTTCTGCCATACTCTGCGATAATTGCCTGTTTCTTTTCCTTTGCGATCATGTTATGATCCTCCTTTTCTTATTAAACGCCCGTTCCGGCTGTGCCGGGATATGATACTCAGTAAAAGGTCGGAGTGTCCATCTACCGAATATGGGCTAAACTCATACTCCACTATTATAGCATGGGTTGTTTCTGTTGTAAATGCCTAAATTTAATTATTGATCACACGGACTACTTTGACCGGTGTTCTATAGTATGCTCCTGAGATCTTGATACCGGACTTCGGTGAACTTGCATGTACCACACGGCCGCCTCCAATATAAATAGCCACATGATTGATACTGCTTCCGTTGCCGTAGAAGAAAAGATCTCCCGGCTGTGCATCCGATGCAGAAATCTTTGTACCGCAGTTTGCCTGTGCTCTTGAAGAATGTGGAAGTGAAATGCCATAGTTGGCAAATACGCTCATGACAAATCCAGAACAGTCCGCCCCTCTTGTCAGACTGGTTCCACCCCATACATACGGGTTTCCGACAAACTGTGTTGCATAGGAAACAAGGGATACACGGACATCCGATACACCCTGTCCATAACGGACTTCTGTCATAGTCTGTGCCTTCGGAAGTTCGGTTGCAATGCTGACATAGTCTGAAGAGACATATCCCTCATCACTGTCGACATTGATCTTTACCCAGCCGTCAAGGACTTCAAGAACCTCAAGTTCCTCACCCTCCGGCATCATGGTGATGACATGGCTGTCTGTGTTTGCCTCGTCACGAACATAAAGCGTGGTCGTCGTTACGGTTGCAACTGTCTGCTTTACTTCCTGTGCCTTTGCGATCGCTGCTTCACCGGTCATAAGATATTCTGATTTTACATATCCTTTTACTTTTCCGGACTCGATCTGTGTCCAGTCACCATCTGTTCCGATAATCTCACATCCTGCATTGTTTGGCAGCTTTCCAACAATCTCTGCCTCTGTTCCCGGAACTTCACGGACATTGATATTGCCATCTGCCTGTGCGATTCCCAGATTTGTGTATCCAAATGCTCTGGCTGTCTCTGCAAGCGCCTGTGCCTGTTTTTCTTCCTCTGTTTGTGTCTCATCTTCCTGACCGGATGCAGTCATATCACGGTCGGATTCTGAAACACTGACCATATCTGCTGCGGTAACAGAAAGGTAATCCGACATCACATCAGTAACACCGGATGCAAGATCCGTACCCTGTTTTGTATAATTTTCCATCTGTTCTGCCAATGTGGAAGACACCCCCGCAGACACTTCATGTATCTGGGAATCTGTGCTCTCTGCCATTACTTCCTGTGTGTCTTTCACACCCGGCTTTCCATCAATATAAGCTGCTGAAAATACAAGAGAACCGGCTGCAAGAAGTCCGGCTGCCTTAACCCATTTTGCTTTCATATCCGTACCTTTCCAAAGAATCCTGAATACTTCATTTATTAATACCGCTCAAGTATAGCAGTCATTTTTTACAATGTCAACATATTTATGTAACATTTCCGTAATATTTAGGATTCATTTTTCTCGAACCATGCCCTCGCATATGCAATATTATTCTGCATTTCCTCTTTTAAAGCCTCGATGGATGAAAATTTCCGTTCCTCCCGGATTCTTGTCAAGAACTCGACCGTCACTACTTTGCCGTAAAGATCCCCGGCAAAATCCAGAAGATGTGTCTCAACACCGACCGGATTTTTTCCTTCAATCGTCGGTTTCACCCCAACGTTTGTAACGCCACGGTAGCTCCGGTCGCCAAGCCGCACTTCTGTCACATAGACACCACTCTCCGGAAGCAGTTTTTCCTCCGGCGGAATCTGGTTGATCGTCGGGATTCCAAGTTTCGTGCTGCCTAAATGTCTTCCGTGAAGGATCTCCCCTGTCACAAAATAGTGATACCCTAACAGATGATTTGCCTTCTCAATATTGCCCTTTGCAATCTCTTCCCGGACAAATGTGCTGCTGATATCTCTCTTATCTTCCTGCATTTTATCGATCACAAGCACTTCATAGCCATACTTGTCCGATAAATCTTTCAACATGTGATAATCGCCCCTGCGATTGTGCCCAAAGTGAAAATCAGAACCAACCACAAAACACTTTACATGAAGCTGATGCACGATCTTGGCAATGAAATCTTCCGGTTCCATGCACATGATCTCTTTTGTAAACGGACACTCGACCAGATAGTCGATCCCAATCTGCTCAAAGATATGCATTTTTTCTTCATTGGTTGTTAAAACTTTCGCCTCAACCTGTTCCACACTTTTCCGTGGTGGAATATTAAATGTGAATATGACCGCTGCAAGTCCCGCTTCCTTTTTGGATGCCAGATGTTCCATCAGGAGTTCATGGCCTCTGTGTATCCCGTCAAATTTTCCAAGTGAAAGTACGGTTGACTCTTCAATATAAAATTCGGTTGTGTTTTTCAGATATTTCATGCTTCCATAAACAATTTTACCGGTTTATAATCCCCGTGTATCTCGGAGTACTCATATATCCCGATAAAACGCCCTTCTTCATCATAAATACGGACCTTCTGCTGTTCCCAGTCTTTCTGATAAGAAACAAACATGTCTTTTTTCATCCGGTTTCCATTATATAACAGTTTGTTCCATTCTTTGCAGATCACCGCTTTTTTATACTGTAAAAATACGGAATCAACCGCATAAATAAAATCAAACATCTCTGCGTTCCACTGTTCTGACGGTGTCTGTCCTGCCGCTTTTTGTACACGTTCTTCGATCTCGGAGAGGCGAAGCGCATCCTGTACACAAAATTCAGATACCTTTGTGCGCAGCAAGGATTCCATACATGCTCCACAGGAAAGTTTCTCACCGATGTCCTGACATAATGTACGGATATAAGTTCCCTTTGAGCAGCGCACACGCATACAGACCCGGGGCAGTTCCATTTTAATAATCTCAATGGAATAGAGCTGAACCGGTCTTGCCTGACGTTCCACCGTCACACCGGCCCTTGCGAGATCGCACAGTTTCTTTCCGTTCACTTTTAATGCAGAATACATCGGTGGAACCTGCATGTATTCCCCTGTGAAAGAAAGAACTGCCTCTTTTACCTGCTCTTCCGTTACTTCTACCGGATGTTCCTCTAAAACAGTTCCCGTGGTATCCTGCGTGTCTGTCACCTTTCCAAGCAGCATCACTGCAACGTATTCTTTGTTTTTGTCCGTCAAAAGGTCGCAGACTTTTGTCGCTTTACCAAGACACACAGGAAGCACTCCCTCCGCATCCGGATCGAGTGTCCCTGTGTGTCCGATTTTCTTTGTTTTTAAAATACCTCTTAGTTTTGCGACCACATCAAAGGATGTATATCCTTTTTCTTTGTATACATTGATAATTCCGTTAATCATAAATTTTCCCGTCTCATGTACAGCCGTCATTTTCTGCAATCTGAAAATTTCAGGCTGCCTGTATCGTTAATCTGTGATCTGTTCTCTGATATCTTCAATAATTTCATTCAGCCGTTTTTCTGGATCTCCCGCCACGGAAAAACCTGCTGCCCTGACATGTCCGCCACCGCCATATTTTGCTGCGATCTTTGCAACATCCACATAACTTGCTGAACGGGTGCTGACTTTATAATTTTCTTCATCTGTCTGGTATAAAAAGACTGCTGCTTCCACGTCCTTTGTCACGCGAAGCTGGCTGACGATCCCGTCTAAATGTTTCGGAAGAACATTGTATTCTCTCATTTCCTCTGCAGTTATGATACTCGAGATGCATTTCCCATCCAGATGCAGCTTACTTTTTACCAGCGCAAGTCCCATGATACGGTTCTGCTCATAGGTTTTTGTAAAAAACGTCTGATCCACGATCTTCGGGAAATCAATGCCCATTCCCATCAGAACACCTGCTGCCTCCATCGTTTTTTCCGATGTGCAGGAATACTGGAACACACCGGTATCATGGATGATTCCGGTATAAATGCATTCTGCGATCTCTTTGGTCAGACGTTCTCTCGGGATCAGTTCAAATACCAGTTCCGACGCAGAACTCGCCTGCGGGAAAATATAGTTTTCATCCGCAAAACTCTGGTTACTGATATGATGATCGATACACGCTGTTTTTTTTGCATGCTCAAAATATTTTGCCGCGTCTCCAAGTCTGCCCAGATCCCCGCAGTCCTGTGCGATAAACAGATCAAACTCTTTATCTGCAGTGCAGTCGCTTATGATCTTATCCGCATTTTTCATAAATTTGAAAATATTGGGTATCGGCTGCAGATACAGGCTGACTTCGATCTGCGGGTAATATGTCGTAATATAGTTATAGGTTGCAAGGCAGGAGCCTACGCAGTCCCCATCCGGTCTGATATGACCTGCAATGGCAGCTGTTTTTACTCCCGCGAAAAGTTCATCGAGACTTTTCATGTTCTCCTCCATCCCCAAATATACGCTTTTCGTTTGTCTTATTCCTCTGCGTCATCTTCGCTTTTGATATCTTTTGTGACCTCGTCGATCATTTTAGACATCTTTACACCATATTCAATCGACTGGTCTAACACGAAACGGATCTCCGGTGTATTGCGCAGATTTACTGTTTTCGCAAGTTTGCTGCGGATAAATCCCTCCGCGCTCTTTAACCCTGCAAGTGTTTTTGCCTGAGATTCTTCATCTCCTAAAACACTGATATATGCTTTACATGTTTTTAAATCCGGTGCAACCTCCACTGCCACAACGCTTGTCAGCGGGTTGATCCGCGGGTCTTTGATCTCCCCGCGGATGATATTGGAAAGTTCGCGCTGCACCTCTCCATTGATCCTGGTATTTTTAATACTGTTTTTTCTCATTTTATAACCTCTTAGCGCGGTACCTCAACCATTGTATACGCTTCTACGATATCTAATTCCTGGAAATCACCGAAACCTTCAAATACAAGACCGCACTCAAATCCTGCTTTTACTTCTTTGACATCATCTTTAAATCTCTTTAAGGAAGCTAAATCACCCTCAAAGATCTGTTCGCCCTCGCGGGAAATACGAACTTTACATCCTCTCTGGAACATACCGTCAAGCACATAAGAACCTGCGATATTGCCGACGCCGGAAGCCTTGAAGATCTGACGGATCTCTGCATGGCCTAATACTTTCTCTTCGTATACCGGGTCTAACATTCCCTTCATGGCTGCCTCTACATCCTCAATTGCATTGTAGATGACTTTGTAGAGACGGATATCTACGTTTTCTTTATCAGCAGTAAGTTTTGCAGTCGGATCCGGACGGACGTTAAATCCGATGATGATCGCATTTGATGCAGATGCAAGGCTGACATCAGACTCGTTGATCGCACCAACACCACCATGGATGACTTTTACAACAACTTCTTCGTTCGACAGTTTTACAAGACTCTGTTTTACTGCCTCCACGGAACCCTGTACATCGGCTTTTACGATGATATCGAGTTCTTTGACATTTCCGGACTGGATCTGTGAAAACAGATCGTCTAAGGACATCTTCGCTTTTGTATCTTCGATCAGACGGTTCTTGCCCTCGGAAATATAGGTCTCAGCAAATGCTCTCGCCTCTTTTTCTGTATCCATGGCAACGAATGTCTCGCCCGCTTCCGGTACAGAGGATAAACCTAAGATCTCTACCGGCATGGAAGGACCAGCTTCTTTGACACGTCTTCCCTGATCATCGATCATTGCACGGACTTTACCATAGCAGCTTCCGCATGCTACCGGCTGGCCAACTTTTAAAGTACCTTTCTGCACCAAAACAGTGGCAACGGCACCACGGCCCTTATCAAGCTGTGCCTCAATGACAAGACCTCTTGCATTACGTTTCGGATTTGCCTTTAACTCAAGTACTTCTGCTGTTAAAAGGATCATCTCAAGCAGGTTGTCGATACCCTCTTTTGTATGTGCGGATACCGGACAGAAGATCGTGCTTCCACCCCAGTCTTCCGGGATAAGTTCATACTCGGATAACTCCTGTTTTACACGCTCGATATTTGCACTCGGCTTATCGATCTTGTTGATCGCAACGATGATCTCAACACCTGCTGCTTTTGCATGGTTGATTGCCTCTACGGTCTGTGGCATTACACCATCGTCTGCTGCAACGACTAAGATCGCAATATCGGTGGAATTTGCACCACGCATACGCATTGCAGTAAATGCCTCATGTCCTGGTGTATCTAAGAATGTGATATTCTGACCATTGATGGATACCACGGATGCACCGATGTGCTGTGTGATACCGCCTGCCTCTCTGTCTGTCACACGGGTAGAACGGATTGCATCCAGCAAGGATGTTTTACCATGGTCAACGTGGCCCATAACACAGACAACCGGTGGACGTGCTACTAAAGTATCTTCCGGATCTTCTTCCTCTTTTAAGAGTTCGGCGATCACATCGACTTTTTCTTCCGGCTCACAGATGCAGTTAAACTCTAATGCGATTTCTTCTGCCTGCTCGTAATCTACTTCCTGGTTTACCGTAACCATCGTTCCTTTTAAGAACAGTTTCTTTACGATAACGGATGGCTGTACTTTCATCTTGTCAGCTAACTCTCTGATCGTAAGTTTCTCCGGTAATACCAGTGTGCGGATCACATCCTCTTCCGGCTGCTGTTTTGGCTGCTGCTGAGGTTTCTTCTTGCCACCGTTCTTCTCAAGATTGATAAAGCGCTCCTGTTTCTTTCCGCCAAGTGCATCGTAATCGTTGCGCTGTCTTGCGTTTTTGTTTCTGTCCTTATCGCGCTCTCTGGATTCTTTTCCTCTTAACTCCTCCGGTGCTGCTGCAGCTGCCTCTTTATTGAAGCGGTCGATCTCACGGTCAAGTCTGCCGCCACCATTATTTCCACCACGGAAGCCATTGTTTCTGTTGTTATTTCTGTCGCCCTGCCCCTGTCCCGGTCTGCCATTGTTCTGGTATGGACGCTGTCCATCGTTTCTTCCGTTTCTGTCACCGTACGGGCGCTGTGGTCTGTCACCATTGTTTCTCTGGTTTCTTCCATCTCCCTGCGGACGGCGCTGACCATTATTGTTACGGTCGCGTCTGTCATTATTATTCCCCTGACGGCGGTCATTATTCTGCGGACGGTACTCCGGATTCTGTGCATAGACATTTTCTCTTGGAGTCTGTACCTGTACTTTTTCAACCGTTTTCTTCGGCTCTTCCGCTGCCGGTTTTGCCTCTCTCTGTGCCTTCAGCTCTGCTGCTTTTGCCGCTGCAAGATGCTCTGCCTCTTCCGCTGCTTTTGCTGCCTCCGGGTTAATTGCGCGTTCAAATGCTTTTCTTACATCATAACCGGATGTCGGTCTTGCCTGCGCATTGCCGCGGTTTGGATTCTGTCCCTGTGGACGGCGGTCGCCATTCCCCTGGCGTCTGTCACCATTTCCAGGACGTCTGTTGTTATTGCCGCCGCGGCCGCCGCCCTGTTTGCTGTACTGTGCATTGAACACAGCAGTAATGCTTGATTTTTTCTTCGGGCGCTGCTCTGCGTTCTCAGTTTTTGCACCCTCAGCCGGTTTATTCTGCTCGTTTGCCTGTGGCTTCTGTGCAGGTTTATTTTCCGGTGCTGCTGTCTTGTTCTCTGCAGGTTTGCTCTCTGACACATTTTCTTTATTCTGTGCCTTTGCAGTATTCTCCGCTGCTGCAGACTTTCCAAATTTCTTTCTCACGATATTCTGTGCCGGATCATCGATATTGCTGGAAGCTGCTTTCACTGCATATTCCGTCGTATTTAATGTTTCTATAATCTGTTTACTCTCTATTCCTAATTCTTTTGCAAGGTCATATACTCTCATTTTTGCCATTTATCTTAATTCCTCCCATTATTCAGTTGTGATTGCTGTTTCAGTCTCTCTTCGATCGAGTGCGACAGCCCCTCGTTTGTGACTGCAAGCGATGCACGAAATTCTTTTCCGATGAAATGCCCGAGCATTTCTTTGTCCGAATATTCATACATTGGCACCTGATAAAAATCTGTCATATTTCGAAACATTTTCTTCGTATTGTCTGACGCATCCTGTGCAACGATGACAAGATATGCCCTGCCCTCTTTTACCGCCTTTTCCGTAGAAAATTCTCCACTCGCCACACTGCCGGCTTTTGCGGCAATTCCTAGCATAGATAACACTCTATCTGGTTTCAAGCTGTTCCATCTCCTTTGTCAGCGTTTCATATACATCTTTCGGGATCGGCATTTTAAATGATCGTTCTAACCCTTTATTTTTTATCGCCATTGCAAGACATTCACGGTTTGGGCAGATATAAGCACCTCTTCCGTTCTTTCTTCCGGTTGCATCTAAAATGATCTCCGTTTCCCCTTCTTCCGTCGGCGCTGTTTTGATCACACGGATCATATCTCTTTTGGCTTTCATCTCATGACAGCCGACACACTGCCTCATCGGAATCTTTTTATTTGACATTCTTCTTAATACCTCTTATTCTCTGTCCTCACCATCAGCTTCGGCATTGTTTTCTTCTGCTCCGTCAGTCTCATAGCTGTCTTCCTCATAGCTTTCCTCTGCCGGTGCACTGCCGTCCTCGTACTCCTCATAGGACCCGCCGTCCTCATCGTAATACTCATCTTCCTCGTAATCATTCTCGTAATCTAAGAAATCGCCAGACTCTCTCGCCTGTGTCTCGCTCTTGATATCGATCTTGAATCCTGTCAGACGTGCTGCAAGTCTTGCATTCTGTCCCTCTTTTCCGATTGCAAGGGAAAGCTGATAATCCGGAACAACCACTTTTGCAGATTTTTCTTCTGCATCTGCGATAACAGAAATAACTTTTGCCGGACTTAATGCATTTTCGATCATCATTGCCGGATTCTCATTCCAGGTGATGATATCAATCTTCTCACCACGCAGTTCACCAACGATTGCATTGACTCTGGCACCATTCATACCAACACATGCACCAACCGGATCGACATCCGGATCGTTTGACCATACTGCGATCTTTGTTCTGCTTCCTGCTTCACGCGCGATCGCCTTGATCTCTACGATGCCCTCGCGGACCTCAGCCACCTCAGACTCAAACAGGCGTTTTACAAGTTCCGGATGTGTTCTGGAAACTAACACTTTCGGTCCTTTAGAAGTAGCCTTAACCTCTAAGATATATACCTTGATACGCTCTGTCGGCTGGAACACTTCGCCTTTTACCTGTTCATTCTCTGTTAAGATCGCATCGACCCTTCCTAAGTTAATGCTGACATTTCTTCCCACATAACGCTGTACCACGCCGGTCACAACATCTTTTTCCATGCTGTAATACTGATCGTATAAAACTTTACGCTCTTCTTCACGGATTTTCTGTAAGATCACGTTCTTTGCATTCTGTGTTGCGATACGTCCGAATTCCTTAGACTGTACCTCGATGTTGACAACGTCTCCGATCTCATATTTGGAATTGATCATCTTTGCATTGACCAGACTGATCTGCTCTACCGGATCTTCTACCGTTTCAACAACTGTCTTTTCCTGAAATACATGAAACTCACAGGTTTCCGGATCAATCGATACTTTTACGTTATCGGATGAACCAAAATGGTTCTTGCACGCTGTTACAAGAGAATTTTCAATCGCTTCAAGCAGTGTATCCTTGCTGATGTTTTTCTCCTGTTCTAATATATTTAACGCTTCTAACAACTCATTATTACTCATTATTAAATCCTCCTTGTTTTGCGGAGCAAAATGCCTGCTATGCTGTTTTTGCATAGCATGTGCCCTTGCAGGGAGCAATGCCCAGCACACTGGGCAGGATTTTCCTCCTTTAGTTCATCTTTAAAAGTCAAATGCCAGACGGATCAGTGCGATATCGCTCTTTTCAAACGTCATTTCCGTTCCGTCCTCTGTTTTTATCGTCACGGTATTTTCATCATATGCAGACAAAATACCATAAAATTCCTTTTCACGGTTGATTGCACGGTATGTTCGTATCTCTACTTCTTTTCCCATGCTGCGGATATAATCTTTTTCTTTTTTCAGCGGTCTGCCAAGTCCCGGAGAGCTGACCTCAAAAACATAGGAGTCCTCAACGAAATCTTCTCTGTCTAAAATCTCGTTCATCTCCCGCGCCACTGCCTCACAGTCGTTTACGGTAATGCCGCCTTCCTTGTCGATATAGGCTCTTAAGTACCAGGTACCGCCTTCCTTTACATACTCCACATCGACCAGTTCAAAATTCATGCGGTCTAAAATCGGAGTAATCAGTTCTTCGGTGCGCGTTTCGTATGTTTCACGTTTTGACATGTGTACACCTTCTTTCTTCCATATTCAGTTTTCCTTCTGCATGCATTTCTGTTGCAGAAATACATGGCTCCTAAACGTGAATTGAGAGAGGGCTTTCGTCCTCTCTCAATCAAGTCATCGTGTTATCATTTATTAATGTAACACTTTCCTCTTTAAAATGCAAGCTATTTCTTAATAAATGACATTCTTTCTTTTTCAGAAAGTTCCATTACTTTCTTTCCTTTTTCTTTTGCATAATGCATAAGTCCTCTCAAATCCATTTTGGTCTGGATCTGACTTAACAAAACAGGTTCCGGTGTTTTTTCTAAAGAATCTCTATATTTCTTCATCTGTCCAGTCATAGTCATACACCTCCATTATTTTTTTAGCATTTACCTCATCAATAGCAAATTGATATGGATGCAGTACGCCAATCACCTCTCCATTAAATGTTTCTACATAATGATCGAGTAATTCTTTATTAGCAGCAAAGCCATACATATATCCATCATACCCATAATCGACAGATTTTTGTGCTGCAATCGCAAATAGATGACCTCCAACGCCTAAATATCGAATATCATCGGTCAACAGTTTATTGTTATCCGGACTTGTACACAAAAAAGCAAAGGAAAACATTACGCCCAAAAATTTATATTTTACGCCACAAGAAACCAGAACAGAAAAACCGCACCAAAAACCCCGGCAACAACGCCGATATTCCATGCAAGATACTGTTTCCTTTTCTTTTTCCGGAATGCAGCCAGTTCTTCCCTGTGCTCCTTCGCCCACGGCAGATACTGTTCTAAATATAATTCCGCGGCTTTTTGTGTGGTAAGTCCTGCATATCCGGCAGAACGCAGCCGGTATAAGATCCACTGGTGCTCGTCGATCTCCTCCGGCCCCGCTGTTATGGAAATGTCTTTCTGCGCTGTTGTTGCCGCCGCTTTCCGCAGTCTGCGCCATTCTTTCTGTTTTAAAATGCTGTCCGGATCATCATCCGCTAAGTAAGTCTCAAAAAAATCCAGCATATGCGAGCCGAAATTTTTGCATGTCAGGATCCTTTCCCCTAATTTCCGGCGCACCCCTGCATCCGAAAATAGCGATCTGTATTCCTCACGCGAAAACAAAGCCCGAAAACAGTTGATCTGATTTGTCAGACAGGGATTTTCCATCAATAACTCAAACTCCAGAAAAAACTGCTCTTCGTTCTCCTTTGAAACATACGAAGCGACCTCTTCATAATTATAAGGATTCTCCCCCTCGGATGGCTTCTCTGTATCATCCTCCCACATCTGCGTCCTGTTTTCTTCTGCCTGCATGTCCGGCACAGTTTCTGCCTGGCTGCCGTTCCCTATCACAATTTCTGGCTGCCCATGGTTCTCCCCTACCGGCACGCCTGCATCAATTTCCATCGCTTTTTTGCTTTCTTCCGCCAGTTTCACTGCCATACGGTATGCGCTGCGCAGTCTCTGATATTCCTTTGGATGTTCCTCCGGGTGATACAGCTTTGCCTTTCTCGCGTATGCCCTTTTTATTTCTGTTTTATCAAAAGTCTCCTCTATCCCTAATATTTCCCAGATATCCATATGCTACTCATCCTCATGCTCTTCCCAGAAAGAAGGATCTTCCTTTAAAGAAACCCTGTTCTGTTCCACCGCTTCTAAATAGAGCGACAGCCGCACATACTGCTCCCGGATGTCACGCTCTGCCCCATAGTCCACCGCCTCCGCAAACTGCTTTAACAATACCCTGATATTTTCGCGGACAACTCCGCTGCTCTCCTCAAACAGACGCTTTGCGCGCTCCACAAGCAGCCGGTTTCTCTCCCTGCCCGCCGGATAAAGCGCTGTCTGATTCATTTTTTCAATGCACTTGTCTAATTCTTCCCCTGACATCCGGATATTCTTATTGAGTATGACCTTTCGAACCTCATTCGTGGCACTTTTAATATGGATATCCAAAATCCCGTTGATATCATATAAAAAAGTCACCAAAACCCCAGTCTCTCTCGCCGGAGCTTCCGGCAGGTCCGTAATATCAAGTTCCCCAAGCAAAAGATTCTCTTTTGCGTTCAAATGTTCTCCCTGATAAATTTTAAAATGCATTGTCGTCTGGTTGTCCGCTGTCGTCACATAATAACGCGATCTGCTGCACGGGAGCGAATCATTCCGTTCAATGATCGTCGAAAATGTTCCATCATAGATTTCTGTTCCCAAAGAAAACGGACAGATATCGGCAAGGATCATGTCTTTCCATTCCACAGACCGCTCCTTGATCGCCACAGTCAGACCTACCCCGATGGCAACACATTCATCCGGCCTGTCATCCATCACAACTTCTGTTTCAGAAATACTTTCCACATAACGCCTGACGACCGGCATCTTAGAGGATCCACCCGCAAGAATGATGCGGTCAATATCCTCCCATTGCATACCGGCATCATCCATCACCCTCTTTAACGGGACAGACATCCTCTGAAACAATCCTGCCGCTATCCTGATCAGCTTCTGATTGTCAAGCCGCATCACATATTCTTTTTCTCCGAGCAGAACGGTTCTTTCTGCCGTATCCTCTTTTGAGAGCTGTTTCTTTAAAAGTTCTGCCTCCCGCAAAACGATCCCGTGTTCCTTTTCGCCCAGAGAAGACGGATCAATCCCACAGTTTTTCAGAAAATCCTCCGCTATGACCTCATTAAAATCCTTACCGCCCAGATGGTTATCGCCCGCAACCGCCCGGATCTCGACCATATTGTCAAACGCTTCCACCAAAGACACGTCTAATGTTCCACCTCCAAAATCAAAGATAATGAAAGTCTCCATCTCCTTTTCCCGCACCTGATGGCGCAGGGCAACCGCAGACGGCTCATTGACGATCCGTTCCACATAAAGTCCTGCCAGTTTTCCGGCATTTTTCGTTGCGTAACGCCTGTCGTCATCAAAATATGCTGGGACACTGATGACCGCCTCGGTAACCGGCTCACCGAGAAACTTCTCCGCATCCTCTTTTAATTTTTTCAGGACAAACGCAGACAGTTCCTCTGCCCGGTACTCCTGCCCGCATGCCCGAAAAATCCGATCCGTCCCCATATCGCGCTTGAACTCCGCAAAAGTCTGCTTTGGTCTTGTGATCTGCATTTCCTTTGCGATCTTTCCGACATAGACCTCCCCCTGATCTCCAAAACTCACAACGGACGGCGTCAGGTAATCACCGTTCGGATTTGGCACCAGTTCGATCTTTCCGTCCCTGCATACCGCACAGAGACTGTTGGTCGTGCCAAGATCAATCCCTATCACTGCCATCTGCTATCTCCTTTCGCCGCTTTTTACCGCTGTCTGATTCCGCTTTATCATCACATGGTCAAGATACATCTGTAAAAAACTCTCATATCCGGCATACTGCTTACTTACCGCAAACAGTTTCTTTCCCTTTTTCCCATAAAATGTCACTCTCTCAAAAAATTCTTTTTTTGACACGACCTCATCCCACGTAAAGATCCTGCACCTGCCCAGTGTTCCCGTTTTTGTTCCAATTTTGTGCGCGCCTGCCGCCACCTCGGTCAGTGTACTTTTCCGCACCCAGCACAAAAATAAAATAAGCGCCAGCGTCATAACAAGCACCGGAAGATCTTTTATGATCTCCTGCATCCCTGCCTTATGATAATCCGAAACACACAATACAATATCACAGACCAGCATGACACCGACGATCCCGTACAAAAACATCATCATCTGCGCCAGAAACGGGTTTGGTTCAACGATACAGAAAATATCTTCCCCAAGCCTTGCTTTCCATTTTTTTATTTTTTTGTAGATTTTGTTTTTCATCCCAATTCCCTCCCCCTGCGTTCCATTGTAGCATATCATATTTGTAAAAGATACCTGTTTTTGACAATAAAAAAATTGCCAATATACCATCTGGCATACTGACAACTTCCGGGTTGGGCTGTTTATCTCTTTCGAAATAACAGTGAGTAGCTCGTAGGGGAATCGAACCCCTGTTTCCGCCGTGAGAGGGCGGCGTCTTAACCGCTTGACCAACGAGCCGAACTGATACTTATTATAGCATGTTTTTTTTTATTTGCAAGTATTTTTTTGAAGTTTTTTTATTTTTTTAAAAATATGAACAATTTACACAATTTCATTCTGCTTTTCCCACCATTTTCATGGCATTTTTACCTCTTTTTCATACATCAGATCCTCTATTACTTCACGCACCGTCGAAATCCGATCTATTTTTCCAACATTCGAACCGCAAAATACAAGTCCGTTTTCAACGTCTCCATGCACAGCACGGATCAACGCCTGTGTGATGCAGTACGGAATCTGCGCCGGTTTACAGTTTTTAATGCAGTGATAACAGCGTTCCACGCTCTCCGGCGCCCGTTCTGTCTTTTGGATAAAAGCATTGTTTAACGCACGCCCCGGCATGCCGACCGGACTTTTGATGATTTTTACATCAGTTTCTTTTGCATTCACATATGCTTTTTTATATCCTGAGGAAGCATCACACTCTTTTGTCGCAACAAATCTTGTCGCTGCCTGAACTCCGTCTGCTCCGAGTGCTTCGATCCGCTTTGCATCGGATGCATCCCAGATCCCGCCTGCTGCAAAAACAGGGATCTGCTTTCCATACTTCTCCTCGTACTTTTTCTTTTCCTCCATGATCCCCGTAAGCTCTTCCTCAAAACGGATCTTTGAAATATCATCTAACTGCTCCCTCGAAAATCCAAGATGTCCGCCCGCCTCCGGCCCCTCTGTGACAATAAAGTCTGCTGTCCTGCCGTATTTTTTATCCCAGGTTTTTAAAAGCAGCGCCGCCGCGCGCCTTGACGATACGATCGGTGCAATCTTTGCTTTTCCTGCTTCTACCAGCTCCGGCAGATCCACTGGAAGCCCGGCTCCGCAGATTACCGCATCCGCCCCGGCACGCACCGCCTCTTTAACATGCTCCCTGTATTGCTGTAATGCCACCATGACGTTGACTGCTATCATTCCTTTTCCAGATGCCAGTTCTTTTGCACGCACGATATGCTTTCGGATACTGCGCAGATTGCACGCTTCTTCATTTCCCACAAAATCCGGTTCCTCAAATCCGATCTGTGCCGTGGAGATCACGCCCATGCCTCCCTCCGATGCAACCGCGCCAGCCAGGCCGCTTAAACTCACACCAACTCCCATGCCGCCCTGGATCAGCGGCAGACTCAGATTCCATCCTTCAAAACGATTCATTGAAAAAATTTTCTTCATTGTCTTTCCCTCTATTGTATATAGTTTTTATTACTATATATAATGGTATCATTCAATATATAATATGTCAACAATAACCATATTATTATTTGTAAAGAAAAACGACTGTAAATTTTTTACGTTTACAGTCGTTTTCCGTGTTTTTATCATTTATAAATTATTTATTCCTGCGCAAAGACATCGACCTCTTCTATCGTAAGTCCTACACCGTCTGCAATCTCTTCCTTTGACAACTTTCCCTGTTTCAGCTATGCAGATCAATCGTCATATCCGTTCGGATTGTTCTTCTGCCATCTCCAGGAATCTTCGCACATCTCTTTGATACCATACTGTGCCTTCCAGCCAAGCTCACGCTCTGCCTTCGAAGGATCACAGTAACAGGTTGCAATATCACCTGCACGTCTCGGTTTGATGGAATAAGGAATCTTCACGCCGGTTGCAGCTTCGAAGTTTTTGACAATGTCAAGCACACTGTAACCATGACCTGTTCCAAGGTTATAGATTGCAAGTCCGCATTTCTCATCGATCTTCTTTAATGCTTTTACATGACCGAGCGCAAGGTCAACTACATGAATGTAATCTCTGACACCTGTTCCGTCCGGCGTGTCATAATCGTCACCAAATACGCCAAGTTCTTTTAATTTGCCGACTGCCACCTGTGTAATGTATGGCATCAGGTTGTTCGGGATACCGTTCGGATTCTCTCCCATGGTTCCACTCTTATGAGCACCGATCGGGTTAAAGTAACGGAGTAAGATCACGTTCCACTCCGGATCTGCTTTCTGGATATCCATCAGTACCTGCTCTAACATGGATTTTGTCCATCCATAAGGATTGGTGCACTGACCCTTCGGGCAGTTCTCTGTGATCGGGATTTCTGCCGGATCACCGTATACGGTTGCTGAAGATGAGAAAATAATGTTCTTGCAGTTATGCTGACGCATTACATCCACCAGAGTCAATGTTCCTGAAATATTGTTGTTGTAATATTCCCAAGGTTTCTGCACAGACTCACCAACAGCCTTTAATCCTGCGAAATGGATACAGCTATCAATTTTTTCTTTTTCAAAAATCTCATTTAAAATTGTGCGGTCTAAGATATCGCCTTTATAAAAAGTCACTTCTTTTCCTGTGATTGCTTTTACACGCTCTAATGATTTTTCAGATGCGTTTACCAGATTGTCAAGTACAACAACCTCATAACCCGCATTTAACAGTTCTACGCATGTGTGACTTCCAATGAATCCGGCACCGCCGGTAACTAAAATTGCCATAGTTTTTTCCACCTTTCCATAACAAATCTTTTTGTTTTCCTTCAACGTTATGGGTACATCTTACCCCATTCTTTGGAAAATGTATAGCAAAAAATGTGTATATTATATGTAAAAATGTTGCATGTTGACTGAGTGGCCGGTATAATTATTTAGTGCAGAACCGTGGGGTTGTGGCCGTCAGGCCGTGTGAAGCTGCTGGCAATGGATTACCAGAGAATAATGGAGGATTACCATGTACGAAAAATATAAAAATTCTTACAAAGTAACAGAGAAAGAACTGGTTTCACTTTCCGTCTATAACGTGGGATTTCAGAGATGTGACTCGCTTTATCAGTGGGGACCGGGAATCCGGGATCATTATCTGATCCATTATATTATTTCGGGGAAAGGTTTTTACAAGATTGGAAAAAGGACTTATGAATTACAGGCTGGGGATTCTTTTTTGGTGTATCCAAATACAGAAGTTGTCTATTACGCTGCAGAGACTGACCCGTGGGAGTATGCATGGGTTGGTTTTACGGGCAGTGACGCTTCCATGATCTTAAAGGCAACGGATTTTTCGCCGGAAAAACCGATCATACGGGAGACACCGCACGGAAGTGATATCCACCGCCAGATACTCCATATTTACGATGCCAGAGGAAATGAATTTGAGCATGCCGTGGAAATGACCGGACGGCTCTATACGATGCTTGCCATGTTTTTACACGGCGCTTCCCATACGACGGAGCAAAATTCCGCCAACAGTTATGTGCAGAAAGGCATCGAGTATATCTCTTCCAATTATTCTTATGCAATTACTGTGGAGGATATCGCAGACTATGTCGGCGTCAGCCGCAGCCACCTGTTCCGTTCTTTTGAATCGGTGCTTGGTCAGTCGCCAAAGGAATATCTGACTGATTTTCGCATGAAACAGGCGTGTTATCTGTTAGAACATTCCAGCCTGTCCATCACCGCGATTGCAAATTCACTGGGTTTTGACAACAGCTTATATTTTTCCAAAACGTTTCACAAACAAAAACAAATGTCCCCAAAAGAATACCGGACACATTCCCGTACTTCTTAACCATAAAACTCACTGCCGTTCCAGTATGCTTTTGCCTCCCCGGCAAGCACTGCCCTGCAAAAATCTTTTTCATCGGAGAGCTTCCGGTCAAACAGCATGCCGCCACCGATCATTCTGGTGGTATGCTGATCCGAGCCAGCCGTAATCGGAAGTCCATGTTCTTTCGCATAGGCGATTGCTTTTTCATTATACAGGATATTTTTATGCGACATGCTCGCAGGGCTCTCATGTGTAGCATTGATTCCCTCCACTGCATCTACACAGTCCGGGAAAAGGCGGATTTCCGGAATATAATCCTCCTCACGAAACGGATGCGCGTGGCTGACGATACCACCACCGGCATGTACCAGTTCATACTGTTCTTTCACATCTGCGTCTTTGATCTCGGGATGTTCAAACAGCCATTCTTTGTTTAAGCCATAAATTAAAAATTCTGTTCCGTGATATCCTGACTCCCATCCGAAAAACACCTGCAGTCCGATCTTATCGCCTTCTTCTTTCGCATGTTCATAGCCCTTACAGAACTGTTCTACCCAGTCTTTCCATGGAAGGCTCCGGTCCGCCGCCGTATTTCCATAAAAGAAATGATCTGTTACGACGATGCCGGCATATCCCGCTTTCTGATATGCTCTCGCCATCTCTGCTCCTGTATTCTGTCCACATGCGCTTCCCTCTGATGTGTGCACATGGGTGTCATATAAATATCCGTTTATTTGCATGATAAACCACCAATTTACCTTTCATAAGCGAAAAAAGAACTTACCCCGGGGTTGTCCCACCGGAATAAGTTCTCCCTCATCTTGTCCTATAATTAAGCAACTGCTTTCTTTGCGATCTCAGCTAATGCTGCAAATCCTGCTGCATCGTTTACAGCCATCTCTGCTAACATTTTGCGGTTGATGTCAACACCAGCTACTTTTAAGCCATGCATCATCTGGCTGTAAGAGATTCCGTTCATTCTTGCTGCTGCATTGATACGAGCGATCCATAACTGACGGAACTGTCTCTTTCTCTCTTTTCTTCCTGCGTAAGAACTTGTTAAGGCTCTCATAACAGACTGTTTTGCAACACGGTACTGTTTAGAACGAGCTCCTCTGTAACCTTTTGCTAATTTTAATGTTCTATTATGTCTTTTTTTAGCGCCTAAACCGCCTTTAACTCTTGCCATGATCTATTCCTCCTTAACAACTTTCTTACATGTATGGTAAAATCTTCTTCATATTCTTAACGTTTGTAGCATCTACGATAGCCGGTTTTCTAAGATTTCTCTTATTCTTTGTTGTTTTCTTTGTTAAGATATGTCTCTTGTAAGCTTTATTTCTCTTTAATTTTCCTGTTCCTGTTACTTTGAAACGTTTTGCAGCTGCTCTGCTTGTTTTCATTTTTGGCATGATATATTCCTCCTTAAAATTATGATTTTTTTTCTGCCAACACCATGCTGATGCTTCTGCCTTCAACCTTTGGTGCTTTTTCCACTACTGCAACCTCTGCAAGACTCTCAGCAAAGTCATCCAGAATATGCTTGCTGGCATTCATATGTGCCATCTCACGTCCACGGAATCTTAAAGTGATTTTTACCTTATCACCTTTGCTTAAGAATTTTTTTGCAGCATTCATTTTGGTGTTCAAATCATTTGAATCAATATTCGGTGACAGGCGAATCTCTTTTAACTCGACCACTTTCTGTTTTTTTCTGGCTTCTTTCTCTTTTCTCGCCAATTCATAACGATACTTACCGTAATCGATAATCTTACATACCGGCGGCTTTGCGGTCGGAGCAATCTTGACCAAATCAAGCTCTGCTTCCTCAGCCAGCTTCATTGCTTCTCTCACTGACATAATGCCAAGCTGTTCTCCGTTTTCTCCGATCAGACGAACTTCTCTGTCTCTGATCTGTTCATTAATCATTAACTCGCTAATGGTATTGCACCTCCAAAATATTATTCTTTACTTGCATTAAAAAAAGTGGATAGGCAGACTATCCACTTTTAATACTCAATACTCGCAAGGTGCGGTACTTCAAACAACAGGAATATTCCCGATGCCTTGAATATAAAACCATGAGTCACACGAATGCTGGTGCTCCGGTGAGAGTGGATACTCTACTTTGTTTTCAACAACTATTAAACTATACCACTTCAAAAAATCTCTGTCAAGTACTTTTTTAAAGTTTAAGAATGTCCCCTGCTAAGACATTCTTAAACTTTCTATCCTGATATTAATTATTCCTGTGGAAGAATGTATTTACTGATCAGTTCATCTAAGGATACTGCCTGAGCAGAAAGCTCCTCACTGGTAGCAGAGGACTCCTGTGCGGTAGCGGAGTTTGCCTGAACAACCTCCGAAATCTGGTTGACGCCCTGCTCTGCCTGATCCATGGCAGTTGCCTGATCTCTGGATACCTGGCTGATATTTTTGGAAGACTCTGCAATCTTGTCGATTCCTTCTACAACCGTTTCAATGGATGCTGCAGCTTTGTCTGCCGCCTTGTTTCCTTCTGCGATCTCCTCTAAGGATCCTTCGATCAGTTCTCTGGTATCTACTGCAGATTTTGTACTCTGCTCTGCTAACTGACGGATCTGGTCAGCAACAACCGCGAATCCTCTTCCTGCCTCTCCTGCTCTTGCTGCCTCAATGGAAGCATTTAAGGAAAGCAGGTTTGTCTGGGATGCAATATCCTCAATCTCAGAAATGATGTTCTCGATATTTTTGGATGTCTCGTTGATGCGTGTCATTGCATCTACCATTGCTGTCATCTGCGCACGGCTGTTGTCAGCTTCGTCTGCATACTGTTTTGCCTGTACATAGGACTCATGTGCCTGATCTGCAGCTTTTTCAATGTTCTCTGTGATGCTTGTGATCGTAGCCTGTAACTCTTCTACTGCACCTGCCTGCTCAGTAGCACCCTCTGCAAGACTCTGTGATGCCTCTGCAAGGTTTGTAGATCCTGCAGATACCTGGCTGGATGCATCTTCAATAGAACGTAATGTAACGATCATCTGATTCTTCATATCACGCATGGCAAGAAGTAATTTTTCAAATTCACCCTGATATACTTCCGGACAGTCTGATTTGATATCAAAGTTACCGCTTGCCATATCAGCAAGATGTTTGCCACAGTCAGCGATAACTATATTTAATGTTTCTTTCATCTCATTTGCTGTCTGGATTATGTCAGCCACCTCATCATGCGTATCTACTACCGGAAATGGATCTGTGAGGTTACCTTTTGCAAATGTTGTAAAACGGTCGCTTAACGCACCAAGAGGTACTGCGATTCCTTTTGCAATGGAACTTCCCATTCTCATTGCCTGTGCAAATGTAAATACAATAATTGCAGCAATCACAATAAGGAAAATAATACTAATGGCAGAAAGTCTTGCCTCAAGGGAGTCTCCTTCGTTTACGTTTGCATCCAGCAAGTCCGCTGTAAGGCTGTAAACCTGCTCATACAATGGATCTACGGTATCGTTCATCATTTGCTGGGCTTTGATGCTGTCTTCATTGTCCGTGGAAGCGCCGATCTCCATCGCTTGGGCTTCTGCATCCCAGTACTGCTGAACAAGTGTGTTCACCTGCTCATAGAGATCTTTCTCAGTGCCTGTCACACAGGTGTTCGCAACTATAGCCCAGTAATCATCAAACTTCTGTTTCTTTTCATCATGTATCTGTTTCATGGTTGCGATCATATCAGTATCACTGTAACCAATCACACCGCGCGCTGCCGATCTCGCATCTGCAAAAACGATCATTGCCTTTCCGATATCACCCTGCGAAAAACCATAATTAGTAAGTGCATGTTTATACTGCGTAGATATAATAAGCATCATAATTGCTCCAATAACACCTGCAATGGATGCAAGCAGCGCAACGACTGTGAAACATTTTTTCAGCCGTTCCTGAATTTTTAGATTCTTATACATAACCTTTTCCTCCTGTTTGTACGCTTTATTTACTATGTCTGTCAGGTATTGTCATCGATAAGCTGCTTTATCCCCTGCTGCTCGGACTGTGGCATCAGTTTTGACACCTCAAACATCACGATCAGCTGCTTATCATAGGATGCCACATCATTAAAGCAGCTCTGATTGGCATTCATGATCGTCGGCATCGGAATCACCTGTTTTTCATTTACATCAATGATCTCACGGACACTCTCTACTTCAAGACCAATCTTCATGCCATTCATACTTGCCACAATAACATTTTTTATATCCTGTTTTGGATATCCGAAATAGTCAGCAAGATTACATATCGGAACGATATCACCATGCAGATTCACGATTCCTTCGATATGCGCAGGTGCATTTGGAACACCTACCACACTCATTCTTGTTTCAATCGACTCGACATCATCCACTGGTATTCCAAACCGGACATTATTGAGCATAAACGTCAGTAATTGCATTCTCTCACCTTCTTTGCTGTATTTTTGCCTATAAAAAACCATCTTATGGTTATTGTACCATTTTGGTAAAATATGTAAACTATTTTTTTATACTTTTTTTAATTTTTTGACAAATATATTTCATTCATGCTACGATAACACCATCTGCTGACTGTTTTTACAGTCACTTATTAATAATATGAAAGGACTTACAGACTATGGATAATAGAATTGTTGACCTGCACGTACATTCCACGGAATCAGATGGCACCTTTACTCCCACTGAGGTTATCGCAGAAGCCAAAAAAGCTGGTCTTTCCGCTATCGCCCTGACTGACCATGATACCGCCACAGGTATAAGAAAAGCTATGGGCGCCGCAAAGGAAGCCGGTATCGAGCTGATCCCGGGCATTGAGCTTTCCACTGCTTACACGTTTCCGGGGAAAAAACAGGAAAAGGAAATCCACATCGTCGGTCTCTACATTAACCCGGATGACCCGGAACTCTTAAAAATGACTGCTGAATTCCGCGAATGCCGGGATAAACGCAATGAAAAAATGATCGCTGCCCTGCAGGAAGAAGGATTTCCAATTACGATGGAAGCCCTTCTGGCAGCGAATCCGGACAGTGTCATTACGCGTGCAAACATCGCGCGTTTTCTTTATGAACATGGATGGATCAAATCCGTTTCCGAAGCCTTCGACAAATACATCGGCGATGGCTGCCGCTGCTATGTCGGACGTTTTAAAGTATCTCCCATGGAAGCCGTTTCCCTTATCAAAAGAACCGGAGGGATTGCCATCCTTGCACACCCGCTGCTTTATCATCTGGGTGTAGAACAGCTGCAGCTGCTGATTGATGACTTAAAAGCTGTGGGACTTGATGGCATCGAGGCAATCTACTCTACCTATACCACCGGGGAAGAACAGCTTGTCAAACGCATTGCAAAAGAAAACGACCTGCTTATCAGCGGCGGTTCTGATTTCCATGGTGAAAACAAACCTGCCATAAAGCTCGGAACCGGACGTGGGCATCTTTATATTCCATATTCTGTCCTGACCGATATCAAAGCGCGCGCCGGGAAGTAACACCATTTCACGGATTGTAAAAAACGTCTGTCCTATAAAATAAATTTCTCGATCACCTCGGCAATGGCGTCATGATTATTGTCATTTACTGTGACATAATCCGCTGCCGCCTTTGCTTTTTCGGTGGCATTCTTCACTGCGACCCCGATACAGGCCGTCTTTATCATCGGCACATCATTATCCTCATCCCCGACTGCAACCGTCGCATCCATCGGCATATTAAGGATCTTTGTCAGTTCTAAAATACCAGTTGCCTTGCTCGTATTTTTCGGACTGTACTCTAAATACTGACTGCTGGAAAAAAAGCTGTTACATTTTCCCTTTTCCCAGTTCAGATTTTTCTTTTGAAAACGCTCTAACTTGTCTCTCTGATCTAATGAGATCAGCATAACCTTCTGTGGTTCTTCCTCTAAAGCATCCAGGATATTTGGTGATATCTTATAAGAAATACGCGCCTGTTTCACATAGTAATCCAGTTCTTTCGTATGCTTTGTGGTAATAAGATCCGTGCTGTTATATGTCTGCACATACAGGCCCGCACGTTTTGCCTTATCAAAAAGTTCCTGCACAATCTCAATCGGCAGCGAACGCTTTAACAGTACACGGTCTGCTGCGCAGTCATAAAGTACTGCGCCATTAAATGCGATCATATAGCAGCCCGGTGTGTTTAACCCCAGTTCTCTTGCAACTTCTCTTGCTGTTTCAACCGGTCTTCCGGTTGCAAGTGCTATGTAATGCCCCGCCTCTAACATTCTGTGGATAGCCTCACGGTTTTTTTGCGTGATGCTTTTATCATCACACAATAATGTGGCATCCAGATCCACACATAAAATTTTGTGATTCATAAACCTCTCCCCTTCTTATCGGTAAAATACTGCTATTCTGCAGGTTCCGCCGGAATAAATACCCGTTCCCGGTACACATGATCCTGTTTCGGAACTGCTGCAACCGCTTCCTCACAGAACTGCATCTGTGAATTGACTAAAACTTTTCCTCTTTTATCAATTTTCTCATAATTTCCATCTGATTTCAAGAGATGAGCCTTTGTATTATCAGATAATTCAACTTCGAGAATGTGTTTTGCAGATTTTTTTGCCTCATCATCCAGAACAGGGAACAATATTTCAACACGGCGGTCCAAGTTACGCGGCATCCAGTCCGCACTTCCCATATACACCTCGTCTGCCCCGTTATTCTCAAACCAGAAAATTCTGCTGTGCTCTAAAAAATTTCCGACAATCGAGCGCACTTCTATATTTTCACTCACACCCTTGATGCCAACTTTTAAGCAACAGATACCACGCACGATCAGCTGAATTTTTACCCCTGCTGCCGATGCCTCATAAAGTGCCGCAATGATCCCCGGGTCACAGAGCGAATTCATTTTCGCGACAATGCGTGCCGGCTGTCCGCATTTCGCATGTGCTGTCTCTCTGCCGATCAGTTTCATAAATTTATTACGAAGCCAGATCGGTGCCAGGGAAAGTTCATTCCAGGAAAGCGGCTCGGAATAACCGGACAGCATGTTAAATACCGCTGTCGCATCTTCGCCGATCGCCTCGTTACAGGTAAAAATTCCACAGTCAGTATATAATTTTGCCGTCGAATCGTTATAGTTTCCGGTTCCAAGATGAACATATCTGCGGATACCGTCCTCCTCCCTGCGGACAACAAGCGCAATCTTACTGTGCGTTTTCAGACCCACCAGTCCATAGATAACATGGCAGCCTGCCTGCTCAAGTTTTTTTGCCCAGACGATGTTATTCTCCTCATCAAAACGTGCTTTTAACTCCACTAAAACCGATACCTGTTTACCATTTTCCGCTGCCTGTGCCAAAGATGCAATGATCGGCGAATTGCCGCTGACACGGTAAAGTGTCTGTTTGATTGCAAGAACATCCGGGTCTGATGCCGCCTGACGGATAAAATCAACGACCGGATCAAAGGTCTGATAAGGATGATGTAAGAAGATATCGCCCTTCCGGATCAATTCAAAGATATTTTCTCCCGGTTCGATCTTTGGATTTTTCTGCGGCGTATACGGTTTATAGCGCAGATGATCACAGCCGGGAAGTCCATACATTTTCATCAGAAATGTCAGATCGATCGGCCCCTGGATACAGAAGATATCTTCTTCTGCAACTTTCAGTTCATCCTTTAAGAAACGCAGCAGGCGTTTGTCAATTCCACTCTCCACCTCAAGACGGATCACTTCTCCCCACTGTCTCATTTTTAACTGTTTCTGTATCTCTTTTAACAGATCCTCCGCCTCGTCCTCATCGATCGTCAGATCGGCATTCCGCATGATACGGTACGGATAAGCACAGAGCACTTCATAATTTAAAAACAGTTTGTCAATATTTTTCTCGATGATCTGCTCTAACAGAATAAAACATTTTGCATTTTCTTCCTCTGACGGGATCTGTACCAGTCTCGGAAGGACCCCCGGAACCTGTACCGTTGCAAAATCCAGTTCCTGTTTTTCGCTCTTTGTATTCTTTTTAGAAAGAAGTGCCGCAATATTTAACGTCTTATTGCGGATCAGCGGAAACGGACGCGATGCATCTACCGCCATCGGTGTCAGTACCGGATAGACATTTTCCTCAAAATAACGGTCCACAAACTTTTTCTGTTCCTCAGTCAGATCTTCAAACGCATCTATAATATGGATCTGTTCTTTCTTAAGTAACGGAAGCAGCGACCTGTTATAAGTGTTGTACTGCAGATCTACCATCTCCCTTGTTTTTTCGTTGATGGCAGCAAGCTGTTCTGAAGCCGTCATTCCGGCAATGTCTTTCTTCTTATAGTTAGCATGTACCATATCTTTTAAGGAAGCAACACGCACCATGTAAAATTCATCCAGATTTGAGGAAGTGATACTGACAAATTTCAGGCGTTCCAAAAGCGGGATACTCTTATCGCGTGCTTCATTTAATACGCGGTTATCAAATTTTAACCAGCTTAATTCTCTATTTTCGTAATACTGTGGATTTTTAAAATCTTTTTCTTTTTCCATAGTGTCCTCCATTTAATACACACGTTTCTCCTTTACCACCGGTTTTATGCTGAATATGTTTTCAAAGTAAGAAACCTTCGCATCAAACAGTGCTTTTTCCAGTGCGATATCATCATCTGTCTCGATTGTGATCACCAGTTCTTTTCCTTTTACTGCTGCACGCACATTTTTGAATTTCTGCTTATGGCTGCGGTCCATCGCATTGGATACGCGTAAAATTGCAGAAAGTTTTGCAATGACAACATAACTCTCACGGCTGATATCACTCTCAAAATCTTCATAGGCCGGCAGCGGATAGGTATTGTATAAAACCGTATACGCCACGATCTCACGTTCCATATGTGTAAGACCGATGATTTCCGACGCCATAATAATGTCATAGGAACACAGCGGTCCGTTTGCAAGACTGATATACTTTCCGCAGTCATGCAGGATTGCTGCCACCTGAAGTAAAAGCCGCTCTCTCTTTCCCAGTCCATGGATTTTTTTCATTGTGTCAAAAATCAGCGTTGCCATCTGTGTCAGTGCATCAATATGCGGTGAGTAGCTCATATAGCGGGCGGACAGATTCCTTGCAGCCGAGATGACATCTGCATCAAAATCATGGACCGGTTTGCATAGCTTATGCTTCTGTGCATAATCATATGCAATACCATCGCTCACAATGACACCCGGTGCCCAGATTTTTTCGGCTTTCATTTTGCGCGCCATGCATTTAAAAATGATCATGTACGGAATGATCAGGGAATCATTTTCATTTGATAAATTTAATTCTTCCGAAATCTGTTCCACAGTCTTTTTGTCAAGATCATCCAGAAATGCCAGAAAATCATTGGTTTCCATCAGATTTTCATGTTTCTTCCCGGTGACTTTTCCGGCAACCTCCATGATATAATCTCCGATTATGATCAGATTCTTCACTTTCACCTGTTCCGTGAACATTGCCATAAACACATTTAACTCTTTTTCTACCAGTTCTTCAATCTGCAGCTCATACTGCTCTAAGCTGCAGCTTTTTTTTGCAAGCTGTTCCTGCATGCGTATGGTGCCAAGTCCAAGATGCTGTGTCGTAATGACTTTGCCCTTTGAAAAGATAGTAATCTGCATGCCGCCGCCACCGACATCCACGACTGCTGCCCCCGTTTTGATCAGTTCTTCAAACTCACTTCGCATCGCAACCGATTTGTAGCTGATAAAGCGGTGTTCCGAGTTGCTTAAAACATGTACCGTCAGTCCGGTACGGATGCGGATCTGGTCTAAGATGAACAATTCATTGCTCACATCGCGGAGTGCTGCAGCCGCATATGCCTCGTAGCCATCCACCTGATACTCTTTCATGATCTTCGTGAACTGCTCTAACGTGTCACAGAGTGCTTCCACCAGCTCATATCCGATCACACCGCGTGAATACGCATCCCGCCCAAGCTCGATCCTGCTTCTGATATAATCAATTTTGCGGATGTTTTTTCTGGCAGAGATCTCAAAAATTTTCAGGCTCACCTCATAAGAGCCGATATAAATCGCTGCAAATGTATGAATTGCCATATTTTATCCTCCTGCTTCATGCGTACATGTTATTCCTGTTTTCCAAGCAGATAATTAATAAACTGCTGTGCTGTTCTTCCGGAGAGTCCGCCGTGGGCAAGTTCCCATTTATTTGCCTCGGCAAGAAGTGTCTCCTCATCCATGGTGATACCGTTTTTCTCTGCAAGGGATACCACGATATGCTGGAATTCTTTTTTGCCCGGTGCACCAAAATAAATGGAAACGCCAAATCTTGCATACAGAGACAACTTTTCCTGTACGGTATCGGAAGTATGCATGTCCTCTCTCACTTCCTCTTTGTCGGAGAATGTCTCGCGGATCAGATGACGTCTGTTTGAGGTCGCATAGATCAAAACATTGTCCGGTTTCTTCTCAAGTCCTCCCTCGATCACTGCTTTTAAGTATTTATACTCGATCTCAAATTCCTCAAATGACAGATCATCCATATAAATGATAAATTTGTAATTGCGGTTTTTGATCTGTGCGATCACATCATTTAAGTCGCAGAACTGATGCTTGTACACCTCGATCAGACGCAGTCCCCTGTCATAATACTGATTGGCGATTGCCTTAATACTGGTGGACTTTCCTGTTCCTGCATCTCCGTAAAGCAGGCAGTTATTTGCCTCCTTTCCGCGGACAAAGCTCTCTGTATTGTCGATCAGTTTCTGTTTTGCGATCTCATATCCGACCAGATCATCTAATTTTACATGTGCAATGTTTGTGATCGGTACGATCTGTGCTCCATCCTCTTTATGCAGCACACGAAATGCTTTATGTAAGCCTAATTTTCCAACACCAAATTCTCCGTAGAACTCTGTAACAGCATCCTTAAAATCACCTGCATCTGCCGCCTGCTCTAATTTTACTGTCAGTTCACAGATACGGTCACGGATTCTTTTATTAAAAAGCTTTCCGCTGTCGCCTGCACTCTCATAATGAAGCAGTGCATCCATGCAGTCGATCTCATAATCTTTTGCCAGCTCTGTAAAATCAAAATCAAATAAATCTTTCATGATCTTAAAATCATGCAGTGCAATCTGATTGACGGAGCCTTCCATACCACCCCGGATCTCACATCCACGGCTGTATGCGTTCTCGTTATTGACCAGAATAAATGCAATAAAATTATGCCAGAGATTTCCTTTAAATCCATGACTTACTGCAAGTTCGGACAACTGGTTAAAACATTCGTAAAGCAGTGCCTCGATATCCTCTCTGTTATAATATTCATTCTCATAGTTTTCCATGATCCATGCCATGTTATAAAATAATTTTCCATTTTCAAAGTTTTTATATAAGATCAGGTTTTTTGTACTTTTCATGTTTTGCTCCATTTCTTCGTGTGCAAATCTTATTTCCACACATTTCTTTCGTTCTAATAATTTCCAAGAATCTTAAGTCCAAGCGTTTCCTCTGCCAGACCTCTTAAGGCATTCTGCACTGCTGCATCATTTAAATTACCCTCAAAGTCGACAAAGAAACGGTACTCCCAGTTTTTCCCCTGTACCGGTCTTGATTCAATGTGGTTCATGTTGATGCCATTGTAAATAAAATGGGACAGCATATGGTAAAGGGAACCACTCTCATGCATACCTTCAAAGCAGATACTGATCTTTTCCGCCTTTGAAGTGAAAACGCGTTTGCCGGATACGATAATAAAACGGGTTGCATTCATCTTATTATCCTGAATACATTCATCCAGCACTTTCAGTCCATAGATATCAGCAGTCAGGCTGCTTGCGATCGCCGCCTTATGTTTTTTGCCGTCCTCTTTTACTTTTTTTGCCGCCATGGCAGTATTTTTCAGACTATGTTTTTCCCATTCCCGGTGGCTCTCAAGATATCTGCCGCACTGCATCAGTGCCTGCGGGTGGGAATAGACATCCGTGATATCGGAAAGTTCTGCATCCGGAAGTCCAAGCAGTGCATGATTGATCTGGATAATCTGCTCCCCGACGATGCAGTTATCGTATTCTACCATCAGGTCATAATTTTCAGATACGATGCCCGCTGAAGAATTCTCAATCGGAAGCACCGCATAATCTGCCTCTCCGTTTTTGATCGCCTCCATGGCATCACGCCAGGTTTCCACATGATAACTGTCCGTCTGCTCTCCAAAGTACTCTCTCAATGCAAGCTGGCTGTACGCACCCTCTGTCCCCTGAAACACAATACGCGCATTGTGATAATCTAAACTTTCCACTTCTGTAAAATCCGGTTTTTCATACATTCCATGCGCTGTCAAAAGCTGATACTGGCGTTTTCTGCTCATCGACATGATCTGCTCAAACAATTCACGGATCCCGTGTTTATTAAAATCTGTTTTGCCAAGTGCTGTCAGCGTTGCAAGTTTTGAATCTTCGCGTTCTTTATCAAATACTTTTTTGCCGGTATTGATCTTATATTCTGCAACACCCGCAGCAATCTCCATTCTCTCCTGATATAAATCTACGATCTGTCTGTCAATGACATCGATCTGGTCTCTTAATTCTTTTAAATCTTTCATGGATTCCACCTTTATTTTTAGTATTACTTCTACTATATTACATTAACGTAGCAATATCAAGGGCAGAAAAAGTCATATTCCATATGAAAAATATAGTATTCGTGCTCTGAAAATGCTATAATAAACACAGATGAGAAGCAAATCAAACACATTGTCACGTCAGCATAAAATGCTCTCAGAATGGAGGCCTTATGAAAAAAGTTATCACGATTCTCTTAATTATCCTCGTACTCGCCGCCGGTGTCGGTTTTGGTGTCTACCACCACAAATCAAACGAGACAAAATTCAATGACGATTACATAAACGGCAACACGGCTGGCAATCTCTACAATGCCGGCATCTTCTGCACAGCAGCCGACGGCACGATTTATTTTGCAAACCCTTCCGACAGCAGCAAACTATACTCAATGAACAGCGACGGTTCAGACCTTACAAAGATTTCTGATGATGTTGCCACCTTTATCAATGCAGATGACAATTATATTTACTATGTGCGCAACAATCCGGTTTTTACAGAACCATTTTCATTTTTGACAATCAACACAGACAGCCTCTGCCGGCTTGACCGCAGCAAGCATAAAAAAAGCATTCTCCTTGATTCTTCCGCGAGTCTTTATGCCTCTTTAGTCGGAAATAAGGTTTATTACCTTCACTATGATGACAAAGACTTTACCACTTTCTATGAAGTCGGCATCGACGGGGCAGACAGTCATCAGGTAGACAAGACACCGTACCGTCCATGCTCCGTCGTCGGACAGTACATTTATTTCAATGGCGTATCAAACGATCACAATATCTGGCGTTTTGACACTGTTACTGACACCTCGGAGCTCGTTCTGAAAGGCAATTATTACATGCCAGCCGTAATCGGTGATACGATCTTTTTCTTGGACAATAAAAACAATTATACACTTGCAAGCACAGATCTCTCCGGCAGTTCGGCCATCACAACACTCAGCGACGACCGCATTGACTGTTATAACATTACAGGGAACTATATTTATTTCCAGCGCAACAGTACAAGCACTCCGGCACTCTGCCGGATGAAAACCGACGGCAGTGATTACACCGTGATTGCAGAAGGCAATTATACCAACATCAATGCAACGGAAACAGATGTCTATTTCAGGGATTTTGCTTCCGGCGTTATGTATAAGACACCGATTGCTGATCCGTCTGATGTTGAGATCTTTAATCCGGGAACTGGTTCTTCTGACAAATGATCCTGCACCGGATCCACAGGTTCATTTTATGTTCAAAAAAAACACAGGGGACCTTCCGTTATCCCCTGTGTTTTTTCTATGCAAAATCAAACAGTGAGAGCTGATTGGACTCCGGCATATCACCGAGCAGTCCTAAATCTCCCATCAGATCAATGACCGTCTTAGTTGCCTTTGTTCTCTGTCTGAAATCGTCTCTGGATAAGAATTTTCCATCTTTTGCCGCTTCCGCCACAGCGATCGCAGCATTATCTCCCATACCGTCGATCGTATTTAATGCCGGCATCAGTTTTCCGTCAATGATCTGGAAACGGTCCGGTTTAGCACGGTAAATATCGATCGGTGTGAAATCAAATCCCCGCGCATACATTTCCTGTACAATCTTCATGTCACGGTATACATCCTGTTCCTTCTTGGAAAGCGAATCTTTTCTGCGCTCATAATCTTTCTGGAAATAGGTAAGGCGCTCTCTTCCCTGACACATGATCTCATAGTTGAATCCGGTCGCACGGATTGAGAAATATGCCGCATAATAGGCAAGCGGATAATATACTTTACAGTATGCGATACGCCATGCCATCATAACGTAAGCCGCCGCATGTGCTTTTGGGAACATGTATTTAATCTTTAAACAAGAATCAATGTACCACTCCGGCACGTCATGTGCACGCATCTCTTCTTTCCACTCTTCCTTTAGTCCTTTTCCTTTTCGAACCGACTCCATGATCGTAAAGGACTGCTCACTGTCAAGTCCCATCTGGATCAGATAGATCATGATATCATCTCGCGTACAGATCGCAGTGGAAATCGTTGCCAGTCCCTGTTCGATTAAAGTCTGCGCATTGCCGAGCCAAACGTCTGTACCGTGGGACAGACCGGAGATACGGATCAGATCCGAAAACTCCTGCGGCTTGGCATCGATAACCATCTGCATGGCGAACTCTGTACCAAACTCCGGAATACCGAGACATCCAAGCGGGATCCCGCCGATATCCTCCGGCGTAACACCAAGCGCTGACGTATTTTTAAACAAAGACATGACCGCCTCATCATCAAGCGGGATCGTAACCGGATCGATTCCCGTTAAGTCCTGCAACATACGGATCATGGTCGGATCATCGTGCCCGAGAATATCGAGTTTCAACAGGTTGTGGTCGATCGAGTGGTAATCAAAATGTGTGGTGACTGTCGCAGTCGTCATATCGTTTGCCGGATGCTGTACCGGGGTAAAAGTATTGATCTCCTCTCCCACCGGAAGTACAACGATACCTCCCGGATGCTGTCCGGTCGTTCTGCGGACGCCGACACATCCCTGTACGATACGGTCGATCTCACAGTTTCTCTTGTGGATGCCGCGCTCCTCGTAATAATTCTTGATATAACCAAATGCCGTTTTATCGGCAAGTGTACCGATCGTACCGGCACGGAAGGTCTGTCCGTAACCGAAAATAACCTCACAGTACGCATGCGCTTTACTCTGGTACTCACCGGAGAAGTTCAAGTCGATATCCGGCTCCTTATTTCCCTTGAATCCAAGGAATGTCTCAAACGGGATATCAAATCCGTCCTTGACTAGTTTTTCGCCGCAGACCGGACAAATCTTATCCGGCATATCACAGCCGCTCCTGCCGGAAAATGCCTTGACCTCCGGCGAATCAAAATCACTGTATTTACAATTTGGGCAGCGATAATGTGCCTGGAGCGGATTGACCTCCGTGATACCGGACATTGTCGCCGCAAAGGACGAACCTACTGAACCACGCGATCCTACCAGATATCCATCCTCGTTTGACTTCCATACCAGTTTCTGTGCAATGATGTACATAACCGCATATCCGTTGGAAATAATAGAGTTCAACTCACGATCCAGACGCTCCTTTACGATTGCAGGAAGCTCTTCGCCATACATACTGTGTGCCTTGGTATAACAGATATCACGCAGCATCTGGTCAGAATTTTCGATGACCGGCGGACATTTATCCGGGCGCACAGGTGCGATCTTCTCACACATATCCGCGATCTTGTTCGGGTTAGTAATGACGACTTCCTCCGCTTTTGCCGAGCCAAGATATTCAAATTCCTTTAGCATCTCCTCTGTCGTCCGAAGGTAAAGCGGCGCCTGATCATCCGCATCCTTAAATCCTTTTCCCGCCATGATGATACGGCGGTAAATCTCATCCTCCGGGTCAAGGAAATGCACGTCACAGGTCGCAACAACCAGTTTTCCAAATGTTTCTCCCAGTTTTACAATACGGCGGTTGATATCCTGCAGTTCCTCGATCGTGCTGACGGATTCCTTGTCGCTTTTTAACATAAACTCATTATTGCCAAGCGGCTGGATTTCTAAATAATCATAAAATTTTACCAGTCTTATGATTTCCTCCTCCGGCCGTCCACCCACGATTGCACGGTAGAGTTCTCCCGCCTCACATGCTGATCCAAGCAGCAATCCTTCACGGTATTTTACAAACTCACTCTTTGGAATACGCGGTCTCTTGTTATAGTAGGTCAGATGTGACAGAGAAATCAGACGGTACAGATTGATGCGCCCGATATCGTTTGTCGCAAGAATGATCGCATGATAAGTGTTCATTTTCATGATGGTCTCCGGCGAAGCCTGTCCCATCTGGTTGACCTGATCTAAAGTCTCCATGCCGCGGTCGTGGAGCATCTTTACAAATTTCACAAAGATATCCGCCGTACATCCCGCATCATCCACGGCACGGTGGTGATTCTCCAGAGAAACTCCCAGCGCTTTTGCTACAGTATCGAGTTTAAAACGGTTTAACTGTGGCAGCAAAATTCGTGCTAAAGCAACCGTATCAATGATCGTAAACTCTTTCTCGATTCCCTGTCTCTCACAGTTTTTGATGATAAAACTCATATCAAAATCTGCATTGTGTGCGACCATGATTGCATCCCCACAGAACTCCATAAACTGTGGCAGGATCGTCTCTATCTTCGGTGCATCGATCACCATATCGTCTCGGATGGAAGTCAATTCCTCGATCCGGTACGGGATCGGCACTTCCGGGTTGACGAACGTAGAAAAACGTTCTGTGATCTCGCCGTGCACCACTTTCACTGCACCGATCTCTATGATCTTATTTTTGTCCGGTGAAAATCCGGTCGTCTCAAGGTCAAATACCACATAGGTGTCATCGAGATTCTGGTTTTTCGAGTTGGTGATGATATCCTTTAAATCATCCACCAAATATGCCTCCACACCATAGATCACCTTGAAGTCATCATCCGGTGAGATCGCATGGTTTGCATCCGGGAACGCCTGTACATCCCCATGGTCGGTGATAGCAATCGCCTTATGACCCCATTTCATCGCACGCTTTACGATATCTTTTACCTCAGAGACACCATCCATATCGCTCATCTTGGTATGACAGTGAAGCTCTACGCGTTTCTCCGGGCTCGTATCCATACGGACTGAGGTAAAATCCGGGATTTTTTTGATGCCGACGATCGAACCTATCGTAAGCTCACTGTCAAATTTGTCGATGGTCGTGACGCCTTTGATCTTTAGGAAAGCACCTTTTTTCACCCCCTCAAGCAATTCCGGAAGCTGGTCATTTCTGGTAAAAATCTTTAAAACAATGGAGTCCGTGAAATCCGTGACTGACATGATCACGATCGTTTTTTCATTACGGATCTCTCTCGTCTCAAGTGTCATGACCTGACAGCGTATCGTAACCTCTCCCATCTCCCCGACAATCTTCTCGATTGGGATCGTCTCATCTTCAAAATCTTTTCCATAGAGCACATCCGGGTTATCTGATTTTTTATATCCACCGTAGGATCCGCCATCATATTTTTTGCGGAATTCTTTTTTACCAAACGAATTTTCTCCCTTTCCGTTCGCGTTTCCTGCATTATTTCCTGCAGCAGATTCTTTTGAATGATTTTGTTCCTTTGTGGCAGTTTTCATGGATGTATCAGCCGTCTGTACTTCTTCCGCCTTTGCCGGTGCACTCTCCTCATGAAGCTGTACACGTTTTAAAATATTTTTGATTTCAAACTGGATCTGTAAATCACTGTTTTTCTTGTGTTTGCTCTCTTTCGGTTCCTCAAAAGCAAGTTCTACGGAAAGGTCAAGTCCACAGCGTTCACACACCACTTTCTCTAAAAATTCAACGATCTCATGTGATCTGGTCTGTGCAATGATCGTGTTTTCAAGAGTCAGGAGCAGATGGGAATCTCCTGTAAACTCCATTTTGGCGGAGCGCAGCAGATTATATTCCATCAGACTGTAATTTTTTAATTCCTCTAAAATACTGTCCTTATACAGATCCATCAGTTTTTCTGCAGTATACTGCTCTGACAACTGGTATTTTTCAATGACTTTAACGTCCATATGCCGGTTTTTAAAAATCTGATCATGTATGTTTTTTTCCAGCTGATAGATATTCTTTTTATGGATAAGACGTGTTCCATTTAAATAGATACGGATATGATCTTTCTCATGATTCATTCCGACCTTGGTAACTTCCGTCTCTGATAACAGTTTTTTCATATCTCCATTCACTTCCAGTGTCGGAAATACATCAAAAAACATTTTTGTCATGTTTTACCCAACTCCAACTTACTTAATTGTTGCTTGTTCACACATTCCGTGTGACCAGTAACACCTAATTTTCATTCCAGTGCAGCAGTTCATAGCGAAGGCTCTCTAACAGTTCGGATTCCGGCACTTTCTTGTAGACCTCTCCATGTTTGATGATCAGTCCTTCCCCGATACCTCCGGCAATTCCGATATCCGCCTCTTTTGCCTCACCCGGTCCGTTGACCACACAGCCCATAACGGCAACTTTGATGTCTAACGGGATATCGGCAACCATATTTTCGACCTGGTTTGCAAGTCCGATCAGATCGATCCTGGTTCTTCCACAGGTCGGACAGGATACGACCTCAATACCACCCTTGCGCAGTCCTAATGTCTTTAAGATCAGCTTTGCGGATTTGATTTCCTCTAACGGATCTCCGGTCAGTGAAACACGGATCGTATCACCGATGCCCTGATGTAAAATCAGTCCAAGTCCGATTGCGGATTTGATATTTCCACTGATGATCGTTCCGGCTTCGGTGATGCCTACATGCAGCGGGTGATCAGTTTTTTCTGCGATCAGCTCATGTGCTTTCACACACATCATAACGTCCGAGGATTTGATGCTGATAACAAGGTTATCGTATCCCATATCCTCAATCATTTTTACTTTATCCAGCGCACTCTCAACGATTCCTTCTGCCGTCACGCCATGGTATTTTTCTACCAGATCTTTTTCTAAAGAACCACTGTTGACACCGACACGAATCGGGATCTGCCGCTCTTTTGCCGCATCCACGACCGCCTGTACGCGCTCTCTGCTTCCGATGTTTCCCGGATTGATACGGATCTTATCTGCACCGTGCTCGATTGCTGCGATCGCCAGACGGTAATCAAAATGAATATCTGCCACGACCGGGATCTCCACCTGTTTTTTGATCTCTGTCAATGCTTCGGCAGCTTCCATTGTCGGCACTGCACATCTTATGATATCACAGCCTGCTGCCGCAAGTTTATTGATTTGTGCCACTGTCGCAGCGATGTCCTCTGTCTTTGTATTTGTCATTGACTGAATCAGGATCGGATTACCGCCCCCGATCACTTTCGAACCGATTTTTACTGTTTTTGTTTTCACTGTACTTTCACCTCTACATGAAAATTTTTCGAATATCGTTAAACATTACAACCACCATCAAAAGCATTAAAAGCATAAGTCCTATAAAATGCACCATGCCCTCTTTGTCCGGATCAACCTTTTTCCCCCGGATCGCCTCAACGATCAGAAACACCAGTCGTCCACCGTCCAATGCTGGAAGCGGCAGCAGATTCATAACACCAAGGTTTGCCGAGATCAGAATACAGATATAGAGCATTTGTAAAAATGCCGCATAATAACCGTAGGAAACACTCTCCTCATAGCTGTCACCGATCGCATCGACAAGCCCGACCGGACCACTCATATCATTTAAGGTAACACCGCCTGTGGCAAGCATTTTTAAGCTTCCAAACGTCGTATCGATCCAGTATTTTACCTCATATCCACTGTACAGAAGATTCTTAAACACATTTCCTTTCTCCACTTCACCGCCGACAAAACCATAGCGGTATCTGCCAAGTTCTTCATCATACAGAGGTGTCAGCTCTGCCGTATATCTTTTTCCGTCACGCTCATAAGTCACTTCCACGGTCTCCCCCGCATGGAACATGGAGTAAGAACTGACTTCCCGGTAAAAATGAATATGTTTTCCGTTCATTTTTACAATGACATCCCCCGCCTGCATACCTGCCTGTTCCGCTGCAAAGCCCTCGCTGACCTCTGTGATCTTAGGGACATCATATCCATTGCAGGAAAGAAGGATAAAAGAAAAGACAAATGCCATGATAAAGTTAAACACCGGTCCGGCGGCAACCACACTGATCCTTGCCCAGACAGACTTTTTGCCAAATGCCCGGTCATCTGTACTCTCGCCGTCTTCTCCCTCCATCATACAGGCACCTCCAAACGGAAGCAGTTTTAAGGAATATTTCGTTTCTCCCTTCGTCACGCCCAAAATCGTCGGTCCAAGTCCGAGACAGAACTCATTGACACGGATCCCATTTGCCTTTGCCAGTGAAAAATGTCCAAGTTCATGAAATATAATAATGATACTGAAGATCAATAATGCGATAATAATTTTCATCCGTTTTTAATTCCTTTCCATTCTGCCTCTAAGCCCATTTCTGCCCGATATATTCGTATACTGCCTGCTCTGTTTCTAATACCTGATCTAAAGTCGGATCGCTGATATATGCCACATGCTCCATGCAGTCCTCAATGATCTCCGTGATCTGCGGATAGCTGATCCTACGGTCTAAAAACATTGCCACTGCACGCTCGTTCGCCGCATTAAATACGGTTGGCTGACTGCCACCCTTTCTCATTGCATCGTATGCTAACGCCAGTCCCCGGAAGGTCTTTGTATCCGGCCGTTCAAACGTCAGACTTCCCAGTTCAAAAAGATCCAGTCTCTTTCCTGACATTTTTCTGCGCTCCGGATAATAGAGTGCATACTGGATCGGCAGACGCATATCCGGTGTTCCAAGCTGGGCAATCACTGCTCCATCCTCATACTGCACCGCAGAATGGATCACACTCTGCGGATGAACGACCACTTCGATCTGATCTAATTCCACACCAAAAAGCCATTTTGCCTCCATGACCTCAAGTCCCTTGTTGACCAGTGTCGAGGAATCAATTGTTATTTTTCTTCCCATCGACCAGTTCGGATGTTTTAAGGCGTCCTCCACTTTCATCTCTGCAAGATCCTCCGCGTTTTTTCCGCGAAATGGTCCGCCGGATGCCGTCAGAAGGATTTTTTCAATACGGTTGCTCTCATTGCCCTGCAGTGACTGGAAAATCGCGCTGTGTTCACTGTCCACCGGAAGGATCGGCACATGATATTCTTTTGCCAGCGGAATGATGATGTGTCCTGCCGTCACTAGTGTCTCTTTATTTGCAAGTGCAATTTTTTTGCCAGCCTTGATTGCTGCAACTGTCGGACGGATCCCCATCATGCCAACGATCGCGGTAACTAAGATCTCACTCTCCGGATGAACTGCCACATCGATCAGTCCCTCCATCCCTGAAACCACTTTCGTATCTGTGTCTGCTATTTTAATCTTCAGTGCTTCTGCAGCTTCTTCCTTGAACACACATACCAGTTTTGGAGAGAACTCCCTGACCTGCTGCTCTAACAATGTAATATTATTTCCTGCTGCAAGCGCAACAACCTCAATATCCTTCTGTTCTCTTACGATATCAAGTGTCTGCGTACCTATCGACCCCGTCGAACCTAAGATTGCTATTTTTTTCATATCCGTATCCTCTGTTTACAATACAATAAAATTTGCTGCAAGGAAATAAATCATCGGTGCAGTAAAGATCACACTGTCAAAGCGGTCTAAGATACCGCCATGACCCGGGATCAGCTTTCCGTAATCCTTGATCTCATAGTTTCTTTTGATTGCAGAGGCAGTCAGATCACCCACCATGGAAATCAGCGCTCCAACCGCACTGATCGCCGCCATGATCCACACATGCTGCATGGTAACACCCATCGCATTTTTAAAGATCATGCCATAAATGACAGTTAAAAGTGCAGCTCCAACTACTCCGCCAATTGCTCCCTCAACAGACTTTTTCGGACTTAATTTTGGAGACATCTTATGTTTTCCGATCAGCATGCCTACACAGTACGCACAGGTATCGCATCCCCACGAACACAAAAAGATCAGCCAGACAATATAAGCGCCTGCGTTAAGCATCCTTGTCTGGTATACATAAGAAAGCATCACAGCCACATAAAACACACCGAAAAATACAGCTAACATCTGCTCCGTCTTATATTTCGGATAAGTAAATACATAGACAAACATCAATGCCATCAGGAATCCTAAAACGACTACCATAAGATCCGGCAGAAATGCCCATTTCAGATTACAGTAAAATACGGTCGCCGCAAGATACCCCACGATTCCCGGCAGTTCTTTTTCCACATGAAAAATGCGGTATAACTCAAACATTCCTATATAGGAAATAAGTAACGTCGAAAAGAGTAACACATCTCCCCCCGTGATAATAAGTACTAACGCGGCTGCCACCAACACGATGCCGCTCAACAGTCTTGTCTTAAACATATATGAAAACCTGCCCTTTCTTCTTTCGGTCTATTTCGCTTCCTCTGCCAGTCCGCCAAATCGTCTGTCTCTCTTATTATACGCTTCCACAGCTTTTTCTAATTCCTCTTTTCCAAAATCCGGCCATGGCACATCGGTAAAATAAAATTCACTGTACGCAAGCTGCCATAACAGATAGTTCGAAAGACGCTGCTCCCCGCTTGTACGGATCAAAAGATCCGGATCCGGGATTCCTGCCGTATCCAGATACGAGGCAAACATATCCTCATTTAATTCTGATACCTGCCTTGAGCCATTCTCCATATCATGATACATTTTTTTCATTGCACGAATCATCTCATCCCTGCTTCCATAATTGATTGCAATCTGAAGATTCAATCCATCATTTTTTGCAGAAGCTGCTTCCAGCTCCACGATCTGTTTCTGGAACCGGGCACTCAAACGTGTGGTATCCCCGATCACGCGTACACGCATATTATTTTTATCTGCTGTTTTAATACAGTTCTTCAGATAACTTTCCAGCAGCTTCATGAGTGCTGCCACCTCTCCCTCCGGTCTGTTCCAGTTTTCTGTCGAAAAAGCATACATAGTCAGATATTTAATTCCCATATCATGTGCTGCTTTGCAGACTGTTTCCACATTTTTTGCCCCAACCGTATGACCATAGTTTCTGGGCATTCCCTTACTTTTTGCCCATCTTCCGTTCCCGTCAAGGATAATTGCTACATGCTGCGGAATTTTCATTGTAATCACCACGCCTTTCCATAACCTGCATACTTTGTGCCTGCATTCATTCATAAAGTGAAAATGAGGACACGCCATTGTCATGTCCTCACCTCTATGTTCTATACAAAAATCCCTAAACTGTCAGGATCTCTTTTGTTTTTGCCTCAACAGCCTTGTCGATCTCAGTGATATATTTATCTGTCATTTTCTGTGCGCCGTCCTCTAACTCTTTCACTTCGTCCTCGGACACATCGGCAGACTTGCTTAATTTCTTGAAAGAATCATTGGCATCACGACGGATATTACGGATTGCTACTTTTGCATTCTCGCCTTTTTTCTTAACATCCTTTGCCAGTTCTTTACGTCTTTCCTCAGTGAGTTCCGGGAAAAGAAGACGAATCACTTTTCCATCATTTGTCGGATTGATTCCAAGATCTGACGTTAAGATCGCTTTCTCGATTTCTTTTACCATAGAAGCTTCCCATGGCTGGATCTGAATCATTCTCGGTTCCGGAACATTGACGTTTGCCACCTGCTGAATTGCAGTCGGTGTTCCATAATAATCAACTTTTAACTTATCAAGGACATGCGGATTGGCACGTCCTGCACGGATGCTTCCGAACTCCTCTGACAGGTTATTCATTGTTTTCTGCATTTTTTCATCAAACTGAACTAATCTCTCATCCATATTTTTACTCCATACCTTTCACGGTTCTTTGTTACACGGTTACTTTTGTACCGTTAAAATCGCCAGTCATGGCTTTTACAATGCTGTTTTCCTCGTTCAGTCCAAAAACGAACATCGGCATTTTATTTTCCATACACATGATCGACGCAGTCAGGTCAACCACTGCAAGTTTACGATCGATCACTTCCTGTATGGATACTTCGCTGTATTTTACAGCAGAAGGATTGATCTTTGGATCACTGTCGTAGACACCATCGATTGCTTTTGCAAGATAGATGCCCTCTGCCTCCATCTCAATCGCACGGAGCACAATGCCTGTATCTGTGGAGAAATACGGATGTCCGGTTCCTCCTGCAAAAAATACGACCATTCCTTTTTCAAAATACTTATTTGCACGATCCTTTGAAAACAGTTTTGTCATGCTTCCACACTCAAATGGTGTCAGGATCTGTGTTTTCATTCCAACGGAACGGAAAATTTCAGAAACATAGATACAGTTCATAACTGTTGCAAGCATTCCTATCTGGTCTGCCTTTGTACGGTCGATGGTTTCACTGGTTCTTCCTCTCCAGAAATTACCTCCGCCGATCACGATGCCGACCTGGATGCCCTGATCTGTAATCTGTTTTACCTGTCTTGCCACTTCTGTGACAGTCGGTTCATCAAATCCGGTATGTTTTTCACCGGCTAAAGCTTCACCGCTTAATTTTAAGAATACTCTCTTCATATTCGATTACTCGTTTCCTTTCTGAGCATTACCATTGAACAGGCTCTGTACATCCACGTCAGAATAGCACTGTGAGCAGAATCCTTCGATTACCGCACCATTGTTGATCTGTACAGAACGTGATTTGATGTTACCCATAACAACTGCGGATGTATCCACAACAACCGGTCCCTGTACATCAATATCACCTTTGATGGCTCCGGCAATCACTGCAGAAGTAGAGGTCACATTACCGATGATCACAGAACCAAGACCGATCTTAATGGTTCCTGTACTGACAACCTCTCCCTCAATCTTTGCAGCGTCTGCAAAAAATTCAGATGCACTGCTGTTTCCATTTACAACGCCGGTTACAACTAATTTGCCGTTGCATCCCACATTTCCTTCTACCTGTCCTCTTACATCCAAGGAACCGTTTGATACAATATCACCTTTGATGATCGTTCCCTCTGTGATTACGGATACCTCATCAGATACCGGTGCGCTCTGGTTATTAGTTACAGGTGCTGTTGTATTGTCAGCCATTTTTCTTTCCTCCTGGGTTGCTTTTGTAATATTTGAAACTGTTTCATTTCTTTCTGGTTCAGGTACAGATGCAGGCACAGGTACTGCTGCTCTTTCTGTCTGGGCACTTGCATTCCTTGCTGCCATCTCTGCGGCGCTTCTTGCTGCAGCAACTTTCTCAGCTTCCTGCTTTGTCACCTGTTCCAACAGACCATCCAGCTTGGAAAGTTCTGTCTCAACATCCACTTCGCCTTCTAACGTATTAACCTCAACGTCATCTTCGTTCGTGCTGGTTTCCAGGTTGTCATCTGCAGGCATCAGTTCATTGACTGCCTGTGAGAAGTCATCTTTAAAATCCTTGAAAAATCCCATGTTCATTCCTCCATTTATTCTCAGTTATTCCACTGTGTCTGCTTTCACATACTGAATAACCTGTGTATCTTCATCAATCGGTAATATTTGTGCGCCCATTCCCTCTAAAGCTTCAATCAAAGGTCCTAAAGCTTCTACCGTTGCTGACTTATCCGTTCCGTCATGCAGTAAAACCACCGACGTTTTATATTTTACTACATCATCTGTCACATTTTCAACTATTTCCTCAGAAGTATATGCGGTCGAGGCGCCATCTCCTGCCGATACATTCCAGTCATAATAAATAATTCCCTGTGTATTAAGATAATGAATAAAGTAATCCATCGGTACGTTACTGATGAGATTGCTGCTTCCTCCCGGAAAACGATAGTAAAGACTATCCACTCCTGTGGTCTGTTTCAAAAAATTCTTCAATGTCATATAATCCTGTTCGAACGCATCTTCCGACTGGTAGATCACACTATACTGGTTGGAATACGAATTCATGCCAAGTGTATGTCCCTCATCCACAATACGTTGATAGACAGAAAGCATTTCTTCATCCTGGTTTCCATTCACAAAAAAAGTAGCTTTTACGCCATATGCCTGCAGCACATCCAGAATCTCAGATGTGTGTTCCGACGGCACATTATCAAACGTTAAGTATACTTTATGTATATCTCCTTCCGATGCCAGATTGTCCTCATCGGAAATCCCGGATGCAGGAGGTGTTACTTTATCCCATGTCATCTCCGTCTGCATCTCTTCTGTTGTCTCTGTCTCCTCTGCTATCACACCACCATTCAGATCTGCGGCCGCTCCGGCATTAATCTGATCCGTGTTCTGCTCACTGCTGCTTGTCACCAGCTGATCCAGCTTATGTTCCAGCGACGTCATCTTCACAAATAGCACCACAACCAATATCATGGACAGAACGATCCATCCTGCCACAATCAGTATGATACTGTATCGGATTTTCGTGATCCGCTTTCTCCGCTTTCTCTGGTAATTCAGTACTTCTGAATCTTTATCCTGCATACAATACCCCCAAGGTAATCGTTAGTACCTATCTATTGTAACACATTTTTCTATTTTTCAAATAAAAAAGCGCAAAAAAATTGATTAATTTTTTCGCACTTTTTTTATTATTGTCTGATTATTTTTATTTCTATTGTACTATTTTATTTTCCAAGTATGTTTGCAATAAAAAAACCGCCAATAAAGAGTAATATTCCAAGCAGCAGCTGTCCAAAACCGATAGAAACGATATTCATCCCGGATAACACTGCAATCGGCGATGAAGTGACCAGCCCCATAATTGCAAAATACGTTTTCCTCTCCTGTTTCTTCAATAAATATTCCACAAGTTTTGATACAAGAAATATTCCAAGCACCACACCGATACCAAATGGGATGAGCACTGCTGCACAGGCGAACAGCTCCTCCCACTTAAGAGCCGGTAATGCTGCCAAAAAACCGCTGATTCTGTTTATGATCGGCGTATAATATCCCAGAGACATCAACAGCATTGAACCACTGACCCCGGGAATCACCATCGTTGCCGCAGCTACCGTTCCAACCACAAACAGCGAGATACTGTTTTTTATTCCCGGCTCTAAGGCAACATCTGTTCCCTGTTTCCAGAACTGCATCCAGACGACCAGACCAAAAAACAAAACAAACAGCAGCGTCTCTGAAAATGTGATCCGCTTTCCCATGATTTTGGGCAGCAATAGCGGTACTCCGCCAAAGATCAGTCCAATAAACAGCATTGCCGTCTCAAATGGAAATTCCAAAAAGAAATATCCGATTGCAAATGACAGTCCGCCGATTCCAATCAGCATGCCAATCGCATAGGGAAGCAAAAACTTTACGCTCTTCCAGAAATGTTTTGGCATTCCCGTTACCGCCCCGATCACATCCCCATAAATCCCCATAGAAACCATCATGGTTCCTCCGCTGACACCCGGAATGATATTTGCAACACCAATTGCAATTCCGCGCAGCACCTCTTTTAAAAATGACATATCCCTCCTCCAAATCCTGTTATTCTGCCAATCTTACTTCTGTCATCTCTTGTGCAATGTTTAATGCATGATCTCCGATTCTTTCAAAATCCGTGAGCATTTCCGTGTAGAGAACACTCCCTTCACCCGATGCCGTTCCTTCCTGTATCCGGTGCATCATACGATTTCTATAATCCTCTGTCATGTCATCCATCTTTTGTTCGAGTGCTGAGACACGGCTTAATTCGTCGAGTGCCTCCATATTTTCATTTAAAAGCAAAGTCAGAAGTTCTTCGCAGGTCTGCTGCATCTGCAGGATTTCTTCCCGTACTTCCTGTGAAAACCTGACATCTTTTTCTTTCAGCCACTCTGAATATCCACAGATATTCATTGCATGGTCGCTGATTCTTTCTACGTTACTGGTCACTTTAAAATAGGCACTTAAAATCCTGCTCCCCCGTGTATTGGACTCATGCGCCATATTTGTGGATATGTACTCAGAGATCTCCCGGTTTAAAAAGTCCACATACTCTTCTTTTTCTTCCACTTTTGGAATAAACCCGTCATCACAGTTTAAAAATGCCGTAAAACTGTCTGAGACATTTTTCTTTGCAATCTCAAGCATTCTTGCAATCTCTTTGTGTGTCAGTTCAAAATTGATCGCTGATACACCAATTTTTCCCTCTGTCACCGGTTTTGTATTTTTTAAATATTTTAAATACATCCCTTCCTCAGGCTCGTCCACGTCCGGCAGAATTTTTTCTGCCAGTTTTGCCAATAGATTTCCTGCCGGTAACAGCAATATCGTTGTTACGATATTAAACAGCGTATGCATGTTGGCGATCTGTGCAGCCGGATTTGCCGGTGTAAATCCCCCAACCCAGGATGTCAGCGGTGTCAGCATACAGAGTATGGTAAAAACTGCAGTTCCTATGATATTAAACGAAAGATGGATGATTGTCGTCCGCTTTGCGTTCCGCCCTGTACCAATGGACGCTAACACTGCCGTGATACAGGTACCGATATTTTGTCCAAACAGCACATACACCGCCCCGGAAAAAGAAATTGCCCCACTTGTTGCAAGTGCCTGAAGGATTCCGACCGATGCCGATGAAGACTGGATCAGTGCTGTGAAAATGGCACCTGCCAAAATTCCAAGCAGTGGATTTGAAAACTTCGTCATCATATCAATAAATGCTTTGGAATCCCGCAGCGGCATCATTGCGGTGCTCATCATTTCCATTCCGATAAAAAGAACACCAAGACCAGCTAAAATACCTCCTATGTTTCTTACCTTCGGCTGTTTTAGAAAAACAACCATCACAACACCCAAAAATGCTATAAACGGTGCGATTGCTCCGGCATCAAGTGCGATCAGCTGTCCCGTGATCGTCGTGCCGATATTGGCACCCATGATCACTCCCACCGCCTGACGCAGTGTCATCATTCCGGAATTAACAAAACCTACAACCATGACTGTTGTCGCGGAGGATGACTGTATGATCGCAGTGATCACTGCTCCGACTAAAACACCCAGATACCGGTTTGTAGTCAGGCGTTCTAAGATCTGTTTCATTTTGTTCCCGGCAGCAGCCTCCATCCCCTGGCTCATCATATTCATTCCATACAGAAAAAGCGCCAAGCCTCCTAACAATGATGCAAATTCTTTTGCTCCCATTTTATCCCTCTTTTTTTCGTTATTACGGCATTTTTCTGCTGTCCCTGCGGGCGCTTTACTGCCGCTTTGCCACATACTCACTCAACATATCAGACGTATCTTTTACCGTCAACCGGGATATCGGATTCTTAACGCTTCCTGTATTGTTTTTATGAAGTTTTTGTCAATTTTGTGTAAACAATAGAATGTTATGCCTTCAGCAGAACGACTGCTGTTTCAAGGCTCTCTAATGTAATATGATCTGCATCTGCCAGTTTTCTCCTTCCGGCATTTGACAGCAAAAGTTTTTTGGCAGTTCCAGGCAGTGGCAGACTTACTGCCTCTTTTCCGTAATTTGCTGCCACGAGTATTTTCTGTCTGTTTTCTTTACCCATACGCATAAATCCAAACACTGTATCCGTATCTTCGTAAACCGGCTCTACATTTCCATAGACAAATGTTTCTTCGTATTCCGGTGATTTGCGCAGTGTAATCAGTTCTTTATAATAGGAAAGTACAGAGTCCGCCCTTCCCTCCTGCTCACTGACATTGATCTCTTTATAATTCGGATTCACTGCAAGCCACGGAGCATGTGTGCTAAAACCTCCATTTTCATCTGCACTCCACTGCATCGGTGTGCGCGCATTATCCCTGCTGTTTTCATAGCAGCATGCCAACGCTTCTTCTTTTGTGCAGCCCGCGTCGATTGCAACCTGATACTGATCTTTTGTACTGATATCATCATATTCTGAAATATCATTTCTATGACAGTTTGTCATGCCGATTTCCTGTCCCTGATAGATAAACGGAATTCCACGCAGCAGAATCGAAGTCGTAGCAAGCATTTTTTTGCCCATTTCATTCTGCGCATATTCCGGAAGATAACGGCTTGCACCTCTCGGCTCATCATGATTTTCAATGATATTTGCCTTGAATCCAATCCCCTCCATCTCCTTCTGGGATGCAAACAGAACCTCTCTCCACCGCTTAAAATCCACCGGTTTGCTGTCATACCAGCCATGTTCCCCGTAAGTCAGCTCAAGCGCGGAGAAATCAAACATACTTGAGAAATGCCCATCATCTCCGACAAACTCCCGCAGTTCGTCCTCTTTCATATTAAAGACTTCGCCGACGGTAAAAGCATCATATTTCTCGAAGGTCTCATGTTTCATCTCCTCTAAAAATTCTCCGACGCCGTCCGTCTCCTCAACCATTTTTACACAGGATACCAGACCATCATCCCCATCGGGTTCATAGGACGGGAAACTCGTATCTTTCTTGATATTAATGATTGCATCGATGCGGAATCCGCCAAGTCCCTTATCTAACCACCAGTTGATCATTTTATAGATCTTGTCGCGGACTTCTTTATTCTCCCAGTTCCAGTCCGGCTGTTCTTTTGCAAACATGTGCAGATAATATTTATCTGATCCCGGCACCGGCTCCCACGCTTTTCCGCCAAAATAAGAACGGTAGTTGCTCGGCTCTTTTCCATCTATTCCTTTTACAAAATAAAAATAATCGGCATATGGCCCGTCCGGGTCGGCCAGCGCTGCCTTAAAGTATTCATGTTCACTGGAACAGTGATTTACCACGAGATCCATCACAATATACATATCGCGCTTTTTCGCCTCGGCAAGCAGCTCATCAAACTCTTCCATGGTTCCGAACTCTTCGGCGATTTTATAGTAATCAGATATGTCATACCCCTGATCAACAAACGGCGATTTGTAGATTGGAGAGAGCCAGATGATATCAATGCCAAGTTCTTTTAAATAATCCAGTTTTGAGATAATTCCTCTCAGATCACCAATGCCGTCTCCGTTTGTATCCAGAAAACTCTTTGGATAGATCTGATATGCTACCTTGTCATGCCACCATTTTCTGTTCATTGTTTTACCCTCACTATTGCCGGTTTCAGGCAATTTTCCATGATTGTTAAATAGAAGTAGTTTATATACTTATGTATTATACTACGGTTAGAAATGCTGCGCCAGAGAAATAATTCTGTTATTAAAGAAAGAGACTTATGCAAAGAGTAAAATAAAGAATTATAACTTAAAAGTCATACATTACATAGCATAGAGTCGGGAATAAAAAACAGTAAATATGAAGAAAATAAAAGAAAAGACAGAAAAATAGCAACATAAATAAAAAATAACAGAAAAGTATTGACAAAACAGGGGAAGTGCGTTACTATAATATCAACAAAAAGAACTTAAGAAATAGAGGTACAGTCCAATGAAATGAGAAGGAAGAACTCAAAATCTAAGATAGGAGGTACGGTCCAAAAGGAACATAAGTAATTATTAATAATCTGAGAAAGTTGAAGGTGTAGACAATGAAATTACAGGAAATTCATTAAAAGCCCGGTCGGAGAAGAAAATCATCGATCGGGCTTAAAATTTGTCCTTTTTTCTCAGAATCACTGCACATTTAAAAAATCAGATACGATCATTGCAAAATATCCCCAGTCCCAATAAAGGGAATCAAAACTGTTTTCCAGATATTCGTAAATATCATCTTTTTCATATCCGGTCATTCGTGTCAGTATGACCAGCGAATCACGAACCACTTCATAGCAGAGATTTCCTTTTCCTTCAAGCAACCATTTCAAAAAAATACTGTGGCGGACAACGCCATATTCCATGCCAATCCATTGCATTTGTACGATCATGCTTTCCAGATCGCCGTCGGGAGACAGCAGATCAGAGAAAAATTCATTTGCAAGAAAATTTCGGATCAGAGCCTGATATTGGAAAAACTGCTGTTTAAAAGCATCCCATTCTTCTGCCAGATCATAATTGACAGTGCCTTCTGAAATCTGATCTGCAAGTGCCAGAAGCGGAGTCAGAAAACTGCTGTAAAGCCCTTCCTTTTGGTAATTGACGGCGAGATCCTGAAGAAGTTCATTACATTCCAGCAAGGTATCTTCCAGTGGAAAATCCATCTGTTCAATGGCATCAGAAAGCTGCCCAATGACAGATTCTGAAAAATAATCTGCCAGTAAATCCGAAGATAACGTCTGCTGCTGCAATTCCAGAAGAATATAAAAACATTCCAGCAAAATATGTTCCGGAGAGTCTGGGCTGTTTTGCATCAGAGAGATCAGATGGCTTCGAACAGAAAAAAGCAGATTGTCCGTATCAGAACACAGACTGGCATTGACAGAAGGAAAAGAAAGTTTGGTTTCTTCTTTCCACAGATCAATGACCGCCGGGCAGCTTGGCATTAAAGTCTTTTCTATGTGATTGGAAAAGGTATGAAATTCCCGTGGAAATGTAGTACATGTATCTGACAGGATGGCATCTCCATGTGCGAGAACCAGTCGGCAAAGTCCGTTTTCTTTCAGGAACGGACATTTTTTCTGCTCATTCAGGCGAATGACACGAGCTTCCTCCTGATAAGTGGTATAGGCAGAAAGTGTGGCTTTTTGCGGAGTAACATCTGTGGGCGGCTGGATGGTAAACCAGTTTCGGTAAGTGTCATCATCCACAGCAATTTTCCATTCCTGACAGCAGGTGATTGGACATTGGTCTGCGGTGCAGGTAAATTTTGAATAATAATTCGGGTAAAGTTCTAACATATGTAGTTCTCCTTTTTGGAACAGTTAGTGCTCATTTTGACTGTGATTTATCATAAAAAATATATCAGGTGGGAGCCAATCCCCCATCTGATATAGCCTCCGGCAGGATTACAGAGGTGCGCAGTTGAAGTATGTCATGCAATTGCATGACGCGCACCTCGCAACAAGAATGCCGGAGCATTCTTGAATGTACAAAAATAAATATTGCGTTCTGCCTATTGTACCATGGGAGAATGGAAAAAGAAAAGGTAAAAAAACTATACAAAATTTGCATTTTTTCGTTATGGTAAAATGGGGTAAAAAAGGGCGAAAAGTGAAAAAAGGGAAGATTTTATGCAGGTTTTCCTGTTTTGTGCAGTTTGTATAAATACAGAAAATGAAAAAAATAGTGTGGTTGACAGGTGACAGCGGGATGCGTATACTGAAGCCACATCAAAATCACAGGCGATGCATTCGAATGCAGTTTCTTTTGTCTGCTATGGACATATCTAATTTTCGTGGTCGATTTTCGACACAGGATTCCAGTTTTGATGAGTAACAATACGTGTTGGATTTCACGGAAGAGAGGTGATAGACATGGAAAAATGATAAGTAGCGGTAACAGTTTTTAAACAACTAAATGTAAAACGAAGTAAATAATAGGAGAACAGGTAAAATATGAGAAGAAAACAAATGATGATTGCAATGGGGGCAGTTACTTTGTCACTTATTCTGGGAACAGCACCATTAGTGCAGACTGGTCTGGCAGCTCAGGGAGAGCGTGCTTATGAACAGGAGTCAGAGAAACGTGGAAAATCTGTGGAAGCGTCAACGGTAGATCTTTCAAAAAAGGGAAGTATCACGATTCGAAAATACGATATAACATCGGCAGAAGCAGCTGGTGATTACAAGCAGGGACAGGATGAAGCAGATGGTGAACAAAATACAAAGGCAGAACAGGCTCTGTCAGATTACGGCATGGAAGGCGTACAGTTTTCCTGTCTGCGGGTCGGAAATGTGGAAACGCACATGGTGCATAGTGATGCAACGTCACTGGTGGAATTAGTCTATGAGATTCCGGGCAGGCTGGCAGAAATCCTGGGGTTGAAGGCAGAAGATGCGATTGATATGACAACATCGGATGAAGCGTATCCGTGTCAAAATCAGGACGTGTATCATTATACAAGCCAGCAGATTTCTGATGCTATGGAACAGATATTGGAAGAAGATAATGTTTCTGCGAAAAATGAGCTGGAACATTATCTGTATGATTATGGAACATTGAGTGATACAACGGATCAAAGCAGTGTGGCTGGGGTGATCAATTTGCCAAAGACAGACAGCCATGGGGAAACACATGCAGAAAATCTGCCACTTGGACTGTATCTGTTTGTGGAGGCAGAAGTTCCGGAACAGGTTGTGGATACGGTAGATCCATGGTTTGTTCAGCTTCCGTTTACCAACTTGGAAGCAGGAAATACCTGGCTGTATGACATGGTATGTTATCCGAAGAATCAGACAGGAAACCCGACGCTGGATAAAAGTGTGAGAAGGTATGCTGACAGTGTGCTGCCACGGAACGGGGAAAAGGTTTCTACTGCTGATTTTCTTACAGCGGGGAACGATTTCTCTTATGCGGATACGGTGACGGCATCAGAGGGAGATGTGCTGGATTATATTCTGGTTTCCAAATTACCGCATATTACTTCAGCTGCTACCTATCTGAGTGAATATACTTTCACGGACACATTAGCAGCAGGTTTACGTTATAACCGTGATGCAAAAATCGCATTTTATGATAATGGAAAAGATGCGAACAGTAATAATACAGAGAATGCCATTTCTGTGTGGGAGCTGGATTCCGGTGATTATTCTCAGGAATATGCCTATGTGACGGTACAGGATCCGGACACAGGAATGCAGACACCGGATGGCTCTACAAGAATGAATATCCGGCTGACGGAACAGGGCCTGAATGTTTTAAATGGTGCTAAGAACCGTGAGGAGGGATTATCAGATTATTATATGGTAGTTTCTTATACGGCAACTGTCAGATCAGATGCATCTGTGATTATCGGCGATGAAGGAAATCAGAACAATGCCAGTTTGATCTGGAGTCGTACTTCGGATGGTTATTACAACATGTTGGAAGACCGAAATTATGTGTATACCTATGGAGTAGATCTGACAAAGACATTTTCTGATGATAAGGGAAACTTTAAAAAGGTAGAGTTTACACTTCAAAATAAGGCAGATGACTATTACGTGATTGCTGAAAAATCAGAGAAGGACGGAAAATATTATGTAACTGGAAAGACCGCTAAGGAAGAGGAGGCAACCGCCTTTGTGCCACAGAATGACAGCGGAAGATTGCAGATCGAAGGGCTGGAAGCAGATCAGTATCTTTTGACAGAGACAGCGACGGATCGGGGATATAATCTGCTGCGTGAGCCGATAGAGATTGATATTACCGCGACGGACAGAGACGTGATCGCATCTGTTTGTGGCGTGACAGGAATGAATCAGGAAGCTGTGGAACAGATTGTAAAAAACTACAATGGCGGTATTTATGATGAAAATGGAAATCTTGTAACAGATCAGCTAGATGAGCTGACAGGAACGGCTGCTGGGAAACCAGCGTCCGAGACAGCAAACGGTCGCACGATCGGAAAAACAGATCTGTATGTAGGTGCAATCCAGAAAGCATCTGCAAAGGTAGATCAGGTGGATGCATCTATGACAGATTCGAATGGAGCCGTCATTTTGACAGTAACGAATACGAAAAAGTTTCTGTTACCACAGACTGGTGGAAGAGGACTGTATCTGGTGACGATCATTGGTGTTGCAGCAGTTGCCGGAGGATGCAGCCTTATGTCACGTAAAAAAGACTTATCAATGAAATAAAGTGCAATATGAGAAAAATCAGACAGGCAGGAATGGTTGTACTGATCGGACTTGGAGTGATACTGATGGGGTATCCATGGTTCAGTAATTGGCTGTATCAACATCATGTGGCTTCCAGTGCAAATGTATACGAACAATATGCGGCAGAAAGTGGAACGTCAGAGATTACAAAACAGCTGGAAGCTGCAAGAAGATATAATCAGGAGCTGGTCAACAGCCGGGTAATGCTTACGGAACCATATTGTGATACATCCTTGCCAGAAGATATTCGTTATGAAGAAGTGTTGAACCCAACAGAAAACGGGATGATGTGTTTTGTGGAAATACCGAAGATCAATGTGTCACTTCCGGTTTATCATGGAACATCGGAAGAAGTTTTGAAAAAGGGGGTTGGGCATATGGAAGGTTCCGCGCTGCCGATTGGGGGCGTGGGTAACCGCTCATTTCTTCTGGCTCATACAGGAATGAATACTTCCAGAATGTTTTCGGATCTGACGGAATTAAGTGAAGGCGATCTGTTTTACATCCGGGTGTTAAATATGAGTCTTACATATTGTGTGTGTGAAATACAGACACTTTTGCCGGAAGAGGCAGATCACCTTTACCCGGATGAAAACCGGGATTTGATATCTTTGGTTACCTGTACACCCTATGGAGTAAACACACATCGACTGATCGTGACCGGAGAACGGGTATCGGATGCAGATGTGAAGAAAGTGGATGTGCCGGTAGAAACGGCAGACTGGAATGGTTCGGTATGGATGCGGGCATATCTGAATGCAATTCTGGCTGGCAGTGCAATGATGGCGGGATTGGCAGTTGTTGTCAAAGTATTGTCAATGCTTTGGAAAAAAGGAAGAAAGAAATGTTGAAAAGACAAAAAACGGGCAGAGTGGCACAAAAATGGAAGCATTGGTGTGGAGCAGCACTTTTATTGGCAGGATGTTTGATCTTTTTTTCTCCAAATCTGCATCAACAATATCAGGACAAACGAATACAGAAAGAAATTGCAGAGTTTCACATGCAGTCAGAACCAGAGGAAAAATCGGATTTATTTGGAAAGATACAACAGTATAATCAGGAATTGTTTGAAAGTGGGCAGAACTGTTTATATGAACCGGCATATGTGGAAAAAGCACCTGAAATTGATGGAATTGTATCAGATAAAATGTTTGGATATGTGGAAATCCCAAGCATTGATTGTACACTTCCGCTGTATCTGGGGGCATCCGAAGAAAAGTTGAATCAGGGCGCAGCAGTTTTGGGCGGTACATCTGTTCCGATTGGCGGAAACAATACCAATTGTGTGATCGCAGCGCATCGTGGCTGGAAGCAGCAGGTGTATTTTAAATATATTGATGCACTGAAACATGGGGATTGTATCATTGTGACGAATCCATGGGAACGTTTGGAATATGTAGTATCGGATATTCAGGTGATTGAACCGGATGAAATAGAGCGGATAAAGATACAATCGGGAACCGATCAGGTGACGCTGATCACCTGTCATCCTTACCGAAGTAGTGGGAAATATCGTTATGTTGTTTCTGCAAAACGGAAAGAGACAGGTACCGTGGGTGTTTCAGAGGCAGGAAAGAAGGTCTTTGTACAGGACAATGAATCAGCACAAAATTGCATAAGGACAAATTCGGATCAGACAATTTGGCAGGAGACAAAAATACGTTATGCAGGAGTAGCAGTATTGGCGGGATTCGTGATTTTTACGGTATATAGGAATGTGAAAGGGGGAAAGCGGAAAGATGCAGAAAACAGAGCGTGTGGTTAGAAAATGGATGCGTCTGTTTATGATGTTGGGAAGTCTGTTGTTACTTTTTCATGGAAGTACAGTTTTGGCAAAGGCAGCAGAAGCAGAGGTTAAGTGGAAGGTTGTTACGCAGGAAATCAATGAGGAACAGCAGTATGTTTATGATGGGGATAAGCCAGATGTTACCATAAACGGAGTGTTCCCTGACCAAACAGGAAATCAATGGGGATTTGTAGATCAGGGAGTGGTTAAAGATACAGAATCTATTTTGGTACCGAATTGGAATGGCTGGTGGCATGTCGTAAACGGCTGGGTAGATTGGAACAGTGGAATCTTTGATACGACATCTGGAAAATATAAATTTACGAATGGAAAATGTGAATTCCCATTGAATCAGACGGTAGAAATGAGTGGAAGCAATGGCTGGTATCTGGTTAATGGAAAAGCAGATGAAACTTATACCGGATTGGCAGCAGGCAAAGATGGAATATACTGGATGACAAAAGGAAAGACGGATAGCAGTAAGAATGGATTGGTAAAAGATACTATCGGTGTTACGGCAAATCAGGGGATTATTTATCTGACAAATGGTAAATTCAATTCGAGTATGGATACCGTTGCAAAAATCGATAATGCCTGGTGGAAAGTCAGAAATGGTATTGTAGATACAACATACACTGGTCTGGCAAAAAATGAAAATGGCTGGTGGTATCTGGAAAATGGGAAGGTACGATTTGATTATAATGGTGTTGCACAGAACGAAAATGGATTTTGGTATGTCAGTGCTGGAATGGTAGATTTTAAATATACCGGATTTGCCTATGGTTATTATTTTGTAAACAGCAGAGCATAGTGGGAGGAAACAACGAAATGACAGAAAAAAAGAGAAGGAAACTATTATCCCTGTCCGTATTTACTGCGCTGATACTGTTTGCGATATTGCTATTTGGGGAAATTACCGGGTTTGCGGCAGATTCTTCCATGATATTAAAAAGAAATATCGAACAAAATTTAAGTGGTGCATTTTCCAGTTACAACAGAAATGGAGCGGATGGCACAGAATCAATGTTATTATTGAATGAACAATGGGCATATTGTATGGAGCCAGCTACCGAATTGAATAATCTGACTGCAAACGGAACACGCTTTTATTTGCAGGAAAATGGAAATGGAGTCAAATGGCTTCAGAATCGATATGGCTGGAGTTTTGACAAGATTAACAATCTGACCAAGGCAGTGTGTTATGCAAAAAGTTATTTTGGCTCAGACTGGGTATGTAATTACGTGTTGACACAGAATCTGATCTGGTCAGAAATTAAGGATCATGAAGATTATAATCAGGCAAGCCGGTATATGCTGACGAATACAAAAAAGTATACTTGTGCTCATTTGGATTCAAAAGCGAAAGTTGATCAGGCGATTGCAGAAGTCTGGAAAAAAGTTAGTACTTATAATACGATTCCGTCATATACAGGGCAGACGATTTCAGCTGATGCCGGAGAAAAAATATGGATTGTGGATAAGAATAACATTTCAGATCAGATCGAGTTTGTAAATCTTCCGGCAGGTGTTCAGGTTGCCCCGGCAAAAGGAGGATTAACAGTTACCACCAATGCGTCTTTTGCTGGAAAATCAATCACCTTAAATTACAGAAAAAAGGGGCTTCCGACAGGTGGTGGCGTTTATATTTATGCGGAAGGAAGCAGGCAGAAGGTAGCACTTTGGAATAATGTAATAAATCCGGTCAGTGGAAGCGTGCGGATCGTATTCAAAAGGACGGAATATTTGCAGGCGTCGTATCGCGCACGGGATCAGGTTGCTCAGTCTTTTGATATTCACATAGAAAAAACAGATGCAGATACTGGCGAAGTTCTGGCAGGTGCAGAATTTGAAATCTACAAAGATGGGGAAAAAATGGCGACCGTAAAGACAGATGAAACTGGGCGCGCATCCTATCACTGGAGAGGAAATATTTTATATACAAATTATTTCTCCAGTACAAAAAAAGTGCTTGATTTTGGAAGCTGGGGAACTGCTTACCAGAGTGCAAAAGATGAAGTGATCGGAAAAGTAAAAATAGCAGTAGAACAGTTGAAATCTCAGACAGCATATACCTGGAAAGTGGTAGAAATGAAGGCTCCGGACGGATATGAACTGAATCCAGAATATTGGGAACAGACTTTCAATTTGAATACACATGCAGTTGAAGTGCAGTTTTCCAATACGGCACCCGGAAGTTTGAAATTGCAGAAAATATCTGAAAATGCAGAACTTGTAAAAGATAATGTCTGCTATACGCTGGAAGGCGCAGAATATGGAATTTATGCGTCACAGGAAGATGCCCTGGCAGATCAGAATCGGATCGACATACTGAGAACAGATGCAGATGGAAATACTAATATAGTGACGCTGCATGCAGGATCTTATTATATAAAAGAAATAACAGCATCCGCTGGATATTTGTTGTGTAATGAAAATGACGGTGAAACTGTTATGGATGGAATTCATCGGGCAGTAGTGACACCAAAAGAAACAACGCAGATTGTCTGTACAGAAGTTCCGGGAACACATACATTTCCACTTACGTTGAAAAAAATGGATCAGGAGCTTTCAGAACCTTTTGCCGTGCGTGGAAATATGTCTCTGCAGGGCGCCGTGTTTGAACTTTCCTATTATATGAATGTGAATGGCAAAACTGAGGACACACCATACCATAGATGGTATTTTTATACGGATGAGGATGGAAAAATTACCATCGGAGACAGTTCTTGTTTTTTGAAAAATGTTTATACTATGCAGGATGGAACTACGTTGAAATCTGATGAGTTATATACGGATGCAGATGGACAGATTTTTTATCCTTTGGGAAGTTATGTGTTAAAAGAAGTTGTGCCGCCGCGATATTTTCAACTGAAGGGATTTATGTGCTTTTCAGAAAATGCAGATAAAAAAGCTTCTGTGACGGATGGATTGAAAATGCTGATCAAACAGCGGGCGAATGGAGCTGAGGCAGAGCTGTATGGTTCTAATGATCAAAAATTTGAAAAACTGGAGACTGAAAATATTACTGTTAATGCATATGATAGTCCACGAAAGGGAAGTATCTGTCTGTATAAGAAAGATTCAAAAGGGTTTAAGCACCCACTGGAAGGTGTTATCTTTGAGATGAAAGGTGTACAGACCGGAGACGTTTATACAGGAACAACGGATGCAGAGGGCAGGATCGAGTGGAAAGATCTGATTCCGCAGACTTACCAAATTACTGAAATAAAAACGAAGGAAGGCTATCATCTGCTCAAAGAAGAAATTGAAGTAACGCTTCCTCTGGAGAAGTCTCTGGAAGAATGGGAAAAGAGTGATGCAGATTTATCCAAAGCGGTTTATGATGAAGTTACGAAAATGTATGGCTTTTATGATCTGACATATCATATTGATAATGCAGCAGAATTTTCTATGCCGGTAACCGGTGGTTCTGGAAAAATGCCGTGTGTTTTTCTGATAATTGGTATGGTAGCTGCAGGTACGGGAATCTTCCTGTTTTATCAAAAACGGAGAGAAAGAAAATGGAATCTGAATTAAAAAATGAAAAATAATTATTTACGTGTCCTGAATGATATGTTATGTTTTACATAAGATACAGAACGAGTATATGGAAAATGCGAAAAAATAGTTGACGAAGACTTGCTTCCTGTGCTATAGTGGATGGGCGATGGAAGTAGGTCTTTTTTTTATGCCTAAAATTGAATGCGATTCATAATTTTATGAAAGCATACAGTTGCAAAGAAATTTAATGGAGGTGGAAAGTTGTGCGCGTAAAGATTACATTGGCATGCACAGAGTGCAAACAGCGTAATTACAACCTGACTAAGGATAAGAAAGCTCATCCTGAAAGAATGGAAGTAAACAAGTATTGCAAATTCTGTAGAAAGCATACATTACACAAAGAAACCAAATAATCCGGCGATGCAAAGGATGTGACATGATGGAAGAAACCAAGAAAAAAGATGCTCCGAAAACGAGCTGGTTTACCGGTCTGAAGGCTGAGTTCCAGAAAATCGTTTGGCTGGACAAAAAATCACTTGGGAAACAGACTGTAGCAGTCTTAATTGTTTCCGTTATCCTGGGTGCGATTATCGCGGTGCTGGATCTGGGTATCCAGTATGGTGTTGATTTCCTTGTAAATCTTTAGGAAGGCAAAGGTGAGTTTTTATGGCTGAGGCGAACTGGTATGTAGTTCATACTTATTCCGGATATGAGAATAAGGTAAAAGCAGACATTGAGAAAACAATTGAAAACAGACATCTGGAGGAAGAAATTCTTGAAGTTCGAATTCCGATGCAGGATGTCGTTGAGTTGAAGAACGGTGCAAAAAAGCAGGTTCAGAAAAAAATGTTTCCTGGATATGTGCTCATCAATATGGTGATGAATGATGACACTTGGTATGTTGTCAGAAATACCAGAGGTGTTACCGGATTCGTTGGTCCGGGATCAAAGCCGGTGCCACTCACGGAAGCTGAGATGAGACCGTTGGGAATCAAAGAAGAAAAAGTGGTAGTCGACTTCAAAGAAGGCGATACTGTTACGATCATTGGTGGTGTATGGAAAGATACCGTTGGTGTTATCCAGAGCATGAATGAGAGCAAACAGATCGTGACTATCAATGTAGAGCTTTTCGGTCGCGAAACACCGGTAGAAATAAGTTTCGCAGAAGTGAAGAAAATGTAAGCGTAAGTAAAGGAACGATTACGAAAAATTCAAAGGAGGCAATCTCAAATGGCAAAGAAAGTAGAAGGATATATCAAACTGCAGATTCCTGCTGGTAAAGCTACACCGGCTCCTCCAGTTGGTCCTGCACTTGGACAGCATGGCGTAAACATCGTAGAGTTTACAAAACAGTTCAACGCAAAAACAGCTGATCAGGGCGATCTGATCATCCCTGTAGTAATTACAGTATATGCAGACAGAAGCTTCAGCTTCGTTACAAAAACTCCGCCAGCACCGGTTCTGATCAAGAAAGCTTGCGGAATCAAATCTGGTTCAGGCGTACCGAACAAAACTAAAGTAGCAACAATCACAAAAGCTCAGATCAAAGAGATCGCAGAGCTGAAAATGCCAGACTTAAATGCAGCATCCTTAGAGAGTGCTATGAGCATGATCGCAGGAACAGCAAGAAGTATGGGTGTTACTGTAGCTGAGGACTAATTAACGAAAATAAGTGGGAGGGTCCTCTCCCGATACAACCACAGGAGGTTATAATTCATGAAAAGAGGAAAAAGATATGTCGATAGTGCGAAAAAAATCGACAGAACAGTTCAGTATGAAAGTGCAGATGCAATCAAACTTGTAAAAGAGAACGCTACAGCAAAGTTTGACGAGACCATCGAGCTTCACATCCGTACAGGTTGTGATGGACGTCACGCTGAGCAGCAGATCCGTGGTGCTGTTGTACTGCCGCACGGAACAGGTAAAACAGTTCGTGTACTTGTATTCGCAAAAGGTACAAAAGTAGACGAGGCTCAGGCAGCAGGCGCTGATTTCGTTGGTGGAGAGGAATTAATTCCGAAGATCCAGAACGAAGGATGGCTTGATTTCGACGTAGTAGTAGCTACACCGGATATGATGGGTGTTGTTGGACGTCTTGGACGTGTACTTGGACCGAAAGGTTTAATGCCAAACCCGAAAGCCGGAACAGTAACTATGGATGTTACAAAAGCTATCAACGATATTAAAGCAGGTAAGATTGAGTACAGACTGGACAAAACAAATATTATCCATGTGCCAATTGGAAAAGCATCCTTTACAGAAGAGCAATTAGCGGACAACTTCCAGACCCTTATGGATGCCATCATCAAAGCAAGACCAAGCGCATTAAAAGGTCAGTACCTGAAGAGTGTAACAATGACCTCTACAATGGGACCTGGTGTTAAATTAAACACTGCTAAATATGTGTAAAAAGTTTTGAATTGTTGTTGACATCGAAATGATACAATGATATAATTGCACCGTTGTGTGAAAACACAGCGGTGTGTAATCGAAAGATTACAAAATTGCCGAAGACAGCAGGTGCCGAAAGGCATAAACGCAGAACCTGCCGAGGGAATTTACAAAACAGTTTAATGTTTAGTAAAGAAGAATTTTCTCCCTCTGTCTGCGTGACAGAGGGATTTTTATGTAGCATGGAAAGTGAGTACTTCCTATGTGAATGGATTCCCGTTTTCGTCTGAGGAAACAAAATTTAAGAAGGAGGTGCACGATTCGTGGCAAAAGTAGAACTGAAACAGCCTATCGTTCAGGAAATCGCAGCTCAGATCGATGGTGCACAGTCTGTAGTAGTTGTAGACTACCGTGGACTTACCGTATCTGAGGATACACAGTTACGTAAAGAATTAAGAGAAGCTGGTGTTTCTTACAAAGTTTATAAGAACACATTAATGAATTTCGCATTCAAAGGTACTGAGTTTGAAGCACTTGCACCGGTTCTTGAGGGACCAAACGCAATTGCAATCTCAAAAGAAGATGCAACAGCTCCGGCAAGAATTCTTGCAAAATTTGCTAAAACAGCTCCGGCACTTGAAATCAAAGCTGGTGTTGTAGAAGGCGATTATTATGATGCAGCAGGAATGCAGACAATCGCAAGCGTTCCGTCCAGACAGGATCTTCTTTCCAAATTACTTGGAAGCATCCAGTCTCCGATCACAAACTTCGCTCGCGTTATCAATCAGATCGCAGAGCAGGGTGGTGCTGCAAACTGCGAGCCAGCAGCTACTGAAGAAACAGCAGAGGAAGCGCCGGCAGCAGAAGAGACACCGGCAGAGTAATCCGGTGATGAAGCTGCAAATAGCAGCTTAAAAATTAGAATATTAAAAGATGAAAATATCGAAAAATTGGAGGTAAAAAGTAATGGCAAAATTAACAACCGCAGAATTTATTGAAGCGATTAAAGAGTTAACTGTTTTAGAGTTAAATGACCTTGTAAAAGCATGTGAAGAAGAGTTTGGCGTATCTGCAGCAGCAGGCGTTGTAGTTGCAGCAGCAGGCGGAGACGGTGCTGGCGCAGCTGAGGAGAAAACAGAGTTCGACGTTGAGTTAACAGAGGTTGGTCCGAACAAAGTTAAAGTTATCAAAGTTGTTCGTGAGTTAACAGGTTTAGGATTAAAAGAAGCTAAAGCTGTTGTTGACGAGGCTCCGAAGATGGTTAAAGAGGGTGCTGATAAAGCAGAAGCTGAGGATATCAAAGCTAAACTTGAGGCTGAAGGCGCTAAAGTTACTCTTAAATAATTTTATCCGAATTATTTTCACCAACCGGGAAACCGGTTGGTGTTTTTTTGTGCTCACAAAAATGATGCCAAAAAGTGAAAATAATCCTTGACTTGGCAAAAATACTATGCTACTATGATAAATGCACTATTGTGGTTTGATGGGGCTTATTGCGCCCTTTTCAGGGATAGAAAAAGAAAACGAGAGGTGAAGCGTCAATGGAGAAAAACAGGATACGTCCGGTCATAAACGGAAAAAGTTTGCGTATGAGTTATTCGAGACAAAAAGAGGTTCTGGAAATGCCAAACCTGATTGAGGTTCAGAAGAATTCCTACAATTGGTTTTTGGAAGAAGGACTCAAAGAAGTGTTTGCGGATATTTCGCCGATTGCTGATTACAGTGGACATCTGAGTCTGGAATTTACAGATTTCAGATTGTGCGAGGATGAGATTAAATATACCATCCCGGAATGTAAAGAGCGTGATGCGACATATGCAGCTCCTTTAAGAGTAAAAGTAAGACTTTACAATAAAGAAGCAGACGAGATCAATGAGCATGAGATCTTCATGGGTGATCTGCCGTTGATGACAGAGACAGGTACATTTGTAATTAACGGTGCTGAGCGTGTAATTGTAAGTCAGCTTGTTCGTTCCCCGGGTATTTATTATGGTATTGCCCATGATAAAATCGGAAAAGAACTGTATTCCTGCACTGTTATTCCGAACCGTGGTGCATGGTTGGAATATGAGACAGACTCCAATGATGTCTTCTATGTTCGTGTAGACCGTACACGTAAAGTGCCGATCACTGTATTGATTCGTGCACTTGGTATCGGTACAAACCAGGAAATTATTGATCTGTTTGGTGAAGAACCAAAGATTATTGCAAGTTTTGGAAAAGACGTTTCTACAAACTATCAGGAAGGTCTTTTAGAGTTATACAAAAAAATTCGTCCGGGTGAGCCGCTGTCTGTAGAAAGCGCAGAGAGCCTTATCATGGCGATGTTCTTCGATCCGAGAAGATATGATCTGGCTAAGGTCGGAAGATATAAATTCAATAAGAAATTAATGCTGAAAAACCGTATCAACGGACATGTACTGGCAGAGGATGTTGTAGATCCGAGCACAGGCGAGGTTCTGGCAGAGGCAGGTCAGAAAGTTGACCGTGAGCTGGCAGATACAATTCAGAATGCGGCAGTTCCTTATGTATGGATTCAGACAGAGGAGAGAAATGTAAAAGTTCTGTCCAGTATGATGGTTGATCTTCGCCATTATGTAGACGTAGATCCGGAAGAACTGGGCGTTCATGAGCTGGTTTACTATCCGGTTCTGGCACAGATTCTGGAAGAAAATACAGATATTGAGGATATCAAAGAAGCAATTCACAGAAATATCCACGATCTGATTCCGAAACATATTACAAAAGAAGACATTCTTGCTTCTATTAACTATAACATGCATCTGGAGTACGGTATCGGAAACGATGACGATATCGATCACCTTGGAAACCGTCGTATCCGTGCGGTAGGTGAGCTGCTTCAGAACCAGTACAGAATTGGTCTTTCCCGTCTGGAGAGAGTGGTTCGTGAGAGAATGACAACACAGGATCTTGAGACAATTACACCGCAGAGTCTGATCAACATCAAACCTGTTACAGCTGCAGTCAAAGAGTTCTTTGGTTCTTCCCAGCTGTCACAGTTTATGGATCAGAACAACCCTCTGGGTGAGCTGACACACAAACGTCGTCTGTCTGCATTAGGACCAGGTGGTTTGTCCAGAGATCGTGCAGGATTTGAGGTTCGAGATATTCATTACTCCCATTATGGAAGAATGTGTCCGGTAGAGACACCTGAGGGACCGAACATCGGTCTGATCAACTCTCTTGCATCTTATGCGAGAATTAACGAGTATGGTTTCGTAGAGGCACCATATCGTAAAATTGATAAATCTGATCCTAAAAATCCGCGTGTAACAGACGAAGTTGTATACATGACAGCAGATGAAGAGGATAATTACCATGTAGCACAGGCGAACGAGAAGCTGGATGAGAACGGATATTTTGTTCGTAACTCTGTATCTGGTCGATTCAGAGAAGAGACACAGGAGTATGATAAGACATTATTTGATTACATGGATGTATCTCCGCAGATGGTATTCTCTGTTGCTACCGCATTAATTCCGTTCCTTGAGAACGATGATGCGAACCGTGCCCTGATGGGAGCAAACATGCAGCGTCAGGCTGTACCGCTTCTTACAACAGAAGCGCCGGTAGTTGGTACTGGTATGGAGCCGAAAGCAGCAGTTGACTCCGGTGTTTGTGTAGTGGCAAAACGTGCCGGTGTGATCGAGCGCGCTTGCTCTAATGAAATTACAATCAAATACGATGATGATGGAAGCAGAGAGACAATCAAGCTGACAAAATTCTCACGAAGCAACCAGTCTAACTGCTACAACCAGAGACCAATCGTGTTCAAAGGCAATCATGTGGAGGCAGGTCAGGTTATTGCTGATGGTCCTTCTACAGCAAACGGAGAACTTGGTCTTGGTAAAAACCCACTGATCGGATTTATGACATGGGAAGGTTATAACTACGAGGATGCTGTACTGTTAAGTGAGCGTCTTGTTCAGGATGACGTATATACATCTATTCATATTGAAGAGTATGAAGCAGAAGCACGTGATACAAAACTGGGACCGGAAGAGATTACAAGAGATGTTCCGGGTGTTGGTGATGAGGCACTGAAAGATCTGGATGAGAGAGGTATTATCCGTATTGGTGCCGAGGTTCGTGCCGGTGATATCCTTGTTGGTAAAGTAACTCCGAAGGGAGAGACAGAACTGACAGCTGAGGAGAGACTGCTTCGTGCAATCTTTGGTGAGAAAGCAAGAGAAGTACGTGATACTTCCTTAAAAGTACCGCATGGTGAGTATGGTATTGTTGTAGATGCAAAAGTATTTACCCGTGAAAATGGTGACGAGTTATCACCGGGTGTAAATCAGGCAGTTCGTATCTACATCGCACAGAAGAGAAAAATCTCTGTTGGTGATAAGATGGCCGGCCGTCATGGTAACAAGGGTGTTGTTTCCCGTGTACTTCCGGTAGAAGATATGCCATTCCTTCCGAATGGTCGTCCGCTGGATATCGTGTTAAATCCGCTGGGTGTACCTTCTCGAATGAATATCGGACAGGTGCTGGAGATTCATCTGAGCCTTGCTGCAAAAGCACTTGGATTTAATGTTGCCACACCTATTTTTGCAGGTGCAAAAGAGACAGATATCATGGATACTCTGGATCTGGCAAATGATTATGTAAACTTAACATGGGAAGAATTCAAAGAGAAACATGAGGAGGAATTACTTCCGGAAGTTCTTGATTACCTGTATGAGAACAGAGATCATCGTAAACTGTGGAAAGGTGTTCCAATTTCCCGTGATGGTAAAGTAAGACTGCGTGATGGACGTACCGGTGAGTATTTTGACAGCCCGGTAACAATCGGACACATGCATTACCTGAAACTGCATCACCTGGTAGACGATAAGATTC
>ERZ838399.121-NODE-121-length-93779-cov-10.983355_pt1 | contig 93779 bp, 78 predicted proteins | sample MGYA00519683_ERZ838399 | MGnify/ENA primary metagenome ERZ838399 (study PRJEB31850, sample SAMEA3708833) | human gut metagenome | biome: human gut; feature: human-associated habitat; material: faeces | place: China | collected 2014 ...
GGAGTACAACCTTGCCAAGGTTGGGGTCGCGGGTTCGAATCCCGTCTCGCGCTCTGCTGGAAACCGGAATGTGTAAGCATTCCGGTTTTTGCGTTGTGGAAAAATAGATGAAAAAGAAATCTTATTTTTAAAACTTAAGAATATTGCATTTTAAATTTTCATATGCTATAATGCCGATAGGCAATGAAATGAATGGCTTGCAAAGTCAACAAAAGCCCCACGAGCTGCAACTCGTGGGGCTTTCTGTGCCTTTTGGGCAAGGCGGCTTAAACCTTAGGCTGGCTGCCAGTTATTTCTTACCGTCCAGCCATTTGCAGATATAGTAGGCTACTATACTTGCCATAACGGAAAGAAAAAATGAAATGAATAGTTCTTGCACTGTCAACCCTCCCTTCTCTGCCTGTCTGGGAGTGGCAACGTTCATTAGTATAACATACAATTCTTATTTCTAAAATAAAAAAATTCCCTGTTTTTATAAAAATTCAAGGCTTCGAAAAAAAGTTCTTGCCCGGTAGTTACTACCGTACGGTATGCTAAGGATAACAAAGCAAATCAGCGAAAGGGGAATGTAGTATGAACATTACGATGGAGAATTTTAAAACCGCAAAGTATGATGTGTTTTCTATTTTTGATGACCGCTGGGGTTTGTGTACTGCGGGTACGCCAAGGGAGTATAATACGATGACGATCGGATGGGGTACGATGGGGACGATCTGGGGACCGCCAAAGAAAGGAAAGCAGATCATTACCGTATTTATCCGGGAAAGCCGCCGGACGCATCAGATTCTGCAGAAGGAAGACGAGTTTACGGTCTGCTTTTTTCCAGAGAAATATCGGAAGGATCTTGGAATCCTGGGATCAAAATCGGGAAATGATGTGCCGGATAAGATCAGTCTGACCAGTCTGACACCGAAGATGCTGGGAAATGCGGTTGGATTTGAAGAGGCAGAGCTGACCTTTGTCTGCAAAAAAATCTATGCGGTCAGAATGGAGAAAGAAGATCTGCCGGAATTTACGCGCGATACTTTATATAAAGATGGCGATCTCCATTATCTGTATATGGGCGAGATTGAAGATGTCTTTGGCATGATTGAGGAATGAAACAGGAAAATTGGCGTGATGTATCAGTATTTCTTATCACAATCTTGTATATACTGCACCGGGCAGAAAGGCATCAGACTGCGTGAAATGCGGAAAATGTGAGAAAGTATGTCTGCAGCACCTGCAGATCAGAAACCTGCTGGAGGATGTGGTGAAAGAGTTTGAAGCGGAGCGTGCTTGAAAAAATTTCCGAAATTTACAAAAAGTACATCTGATCAGGGAGTAACCTGATCAGATGTACTTTTTTGTACGCAGTATATCAGAGTTTGATCCAAGGGGACCATTCTGCTGCAGAATAATTGGATTAATAGTTGGCTTTATAAGAATTTCTCTTTTCCGCCGTTACGCGGTGCATCCGCTCTGCCATTACAACCATCAGAATCAAAATGGCCATCAGGAATACCGGATACAGTCCGAAGGAAATATGCTGGCCGAGAACACCGAAAACCGGCGGCATCAGGCAGGTTCCGACGTAAGCAAAGGCCATCTGGATGCCGATGATTCCCTGGCTTAAGTCGGCACCGAAGTTTGCCGGTGTCTCGTGAATGATGGAAGGATAAATCGGCGCACAGCCAAGTCCGATCAGGATCAGGCCGATAAACAGAAGGGAATCGCCAAGCGGCAGCAGCATCAGAATCGTGCCGACTGCGATCACAGCCTGTCCGAGCCGGATCATTTTCTGGTCATTTAATTTCATTGTGATGAAACCGCAGAAGAACCGTCCGATCGTGATGCCAACGTAGAACAGGCTTGCCCAGCTTGCCGCACGCTTTGCATCGATGCCGCGGAACAGAGTACAGTAGCTTGCAGCCCACATGCCGGCAGTAGATTCTACTGCGCAGTAGCAGAAAAAGCAGGTCAGAACCTCTTTGACACCGGGAACGCGGATCAGGCGGGAAAAACTTCTCTGCTCCGGAACGGAGTTCTCATCTGCAGAAGCATCAGCAGATGGCTTCTGCCAGAGCGGAAGACTGAAAAATAAAATCAGAGTCAGCACAATCTGGAACAGGGCGATGGTACGGTAGCCGTTGTTCCAGGTGGAATGATTGATGGCATATCCCATGACGACCGGACCGGTGCTGCATCCGACGCCCCACATGCAGTGCAGCCAGCTCATATGGCGGGCTTTATAGTGCAGTGCAACGTAGTTGTTCAGAGCCGCGTCCACGCTTCCGGCGCCAAGGCCATATGGGATACCCCAGAGGCAGAGGGCGAGAAAAGAGTGGCTGACGGAGAATCCAAACAGCGCCACTGCTGTTGTGAGAACGCTTACTGCCGTGATTTTTCCGGTGCCGAAGCGGGTATTCAGACGGTCGCTGTTCAAACTGGATACGATTGTTCCGGCGGCAATAATCATAGAAATGATGCCGGCAGAAGAAACAGAAGTTCCAAGCTCCGGATACATGACCGGCCACGCTGAGCCGAGCAGAGAATCCGGCAGTCCGAGACTGATGAATGCCAGATAAATGACAGGTAACAAAAGTGAAACCATGGTAAAAACCTCCTCTTAAGAAAAGATAAAATAAGAATGAATCGTTTTATTGCGTTTAACGCAAAACCAACATTCATAAGCAGTTTTAAAGTATCATAACCGATAAAAAGAATCAATACTTTCTTTTTTTGATTTTACGATAAAATCTTTGTGGAAAAAGCTGTAAATTTATTTATTAATGTAGATTATTTTTTATATCAAATTTATTAGTTATACTTTACAGTACGGAGAAGATCGTGGTACACTAAAAGAAGACTGGTTGCGGTTCCGGCATCGGTGAACCGTAAGCAGGCATCCCGGTTTGCCGGGGCATTCATATTTAAGAGAACACAAGGGAGAAAAAATACACAAAGAGAGGTAGACAAGAAATGGGAGGCTTTTTTGGAGTTGCATCAAGAAAAGACTGTACACTGGAACTGTTTTATGGAGTAGACTATCACTCACATCTCGGAACAAGAAGAGGCGGTATGGCGACATACGGAGCAAATGGCTTTTCACGTGCTATCCACAACATTGAAAATTCACCGTTCCGTACAAAATTTGAGCGTGATGTGGAAGAAATGGAGGGAAACCTCGGCATTGGCTGCATTTCCGACTATGAACCGCAGCCGCTTTTGATCCAGTCACACCTTGGAAGCTTTGCGATTACCACGGTTGGAAAAATCAACAACATGGATCGGCTTTTAAAAGAGGTTTACGGCAACGGTCGCACCCATTTCCAGGAGATGAGCACCGGTCAGATCAATGCAACCGAGCTTGCGGCATCTCTGATCTGCAGTGAAAAGACGATTCCGGAGGGCATCCGCCATCTGCAGGATGTTGTTGACGGTTCCATGACGCTGTTGCTGCTGACAAAAGACGGCATCTACGCTGCGCGCGATAAAAAAGGCCGCACCCCGCTTGTTATTGGAAAGAAAGAGGGAGCGTACTGCGCATCCTTTGAAAATTTTGCATATCTGAACCTGGGTTACACGGATTACCATGAACTCGGACCGGGTGAGATTGACTTTATTACGCCGGAGAGCGTCGAGATGCTCGTGCCGCCGCAGGAGGAGATGAAGATCTGTTCCTTCCTGTGGGTTTACTATGGTTACCCGACTGCGTCCTATGAGGGGATCAATGTAGAGGAGATGCGGTATCACTGCGGTGCCATGCTTGCCAAACGTGATGCGGGAAGCAATGTCCACCCGGATCTCATTGCAGGCGTGCCGGATTCCGGAATTGCCCATGCAATCGGCTATGCGAATGAGTCCAAAGTTCCGTTTGCAAGACCATTCATCAAATATACCCCGACCTGGCCACGCTCCTTTATGCCGACCAACCAGGAACAGAGAAATCTGATTGCCCGAATGAAGCTGATCCCGGTGCAGGCACTGATCGATCAGAAAAAACTGCTGCTGATCGACGATTCCATCGTGCGTGGCACACAGCTCCGTGAGACAACGGAATTTTTATATCAGAGCGGTGCAAAAGAAGTTCATGTCCGCCCGGCGTGCCCGCCGCTGTTGTATGGCTGCAAATTCCTGAATTTCTCCCGCTCCAAATCCGAGCTGGATCTGATCACCAGACGGATTATTCTGGAAAAAGAGGGAGAAAACGCAGAGAAAGTACTGGAAGAGTATGCAGATCCGACCAGCGACCGCTACGAGTCCATGTGCCAGGAAATCTGCCGCCGTCAGAATTTCACCAGTCTCAGGTATCACCGCCTGGACGATCTGGTAGAGTCGATCGGACTGCCGAAATGCAAAATGTGTACCTATTGCTTTGACGGAAAAGAATAAACAGGTTATAATGGTTTTTAAACAGGCCAGCTGACAGAAAAATAAGAGTCTGTCAGCTGGCCTGTTTCTATAGGAAAAAGAAGAAAAACAGAAAAAATATATTGGGGGCTACCGATGGGACTGAGTATTCTGATTGTAGATGATGATAAGCTTCTGGTGGAAAAGCTGGAAGAAACCGTCAACTGGAGCGGAATTGGAATTGATATGGTATTTACGGCAAACAACATCCGCCAGGCGCAAAAGCTGCTGGAAGAGTATCCGATTGAAATGCTGCTGTGTGACATTGATATGCCACAGGGCAACGGGCTGGAGCTTCTGGAATGGATCCGGTACAAAAAGCTGGATATCGAATGTACCTTCCTGAGCAGCTATGCAAATTTCGCGTATGCACAGATGGCGCTGAAGCTGTCATCAAGGGAATATCTGTTAAAACCGATTTCCAATGTGGATCTGGAAACAGCGCTGCGCAGAATTGTCGGGATTGTGCAGGAAAAACATCAAAAACAGAAGAAACAGGAGAAAAAAGGAGAGAATGAAAAGCAATTCTGGGAGGATCTTCTGGTTCAGTGTCTGCAGGAGGAGTATTGGATTGAAAGGGCAAAAAAGAGCGGATATTGTACTCCGGATGAGACCTTCCGTCTGATTCTGCTGCGGGTACTGGAAATTCCGGATAAGGAACATTATAAAAAGGAGATCAGCTTATATAATTTTGTGATTACAAATGTTCTGACGGAATATGTGGAAACAACAGAAATGAAACTGGAAACCGTGGTACATGTCAGCGATCTGGAATGGGCAGTTGTGTTGCGAAATCACGGAAGTGCGATGGGAACGCAGGAGGAACTGGCAGAACTGCGGACCTGTCTGGCGGGTGCGTTTCCGGCAAGATTCTGCATGTACATGGGAAAACCGGCGGTACTGGATGAGATTTCAAAGAGCCGCGATCAGCTCGAAGAGATGGAAAAGTATGTAGTGCCGGATGAAACAGGGATTCTGTATGAGACACGCTGGTCCTTTGTAGAGCGTGATTATCAGGAAGTGCCGTGGAAAACGTATCTGGCTGAGATGGAGCGATCCGATTCCCTTGCGGCTGTGCGGGAAAAGCTGCAGGAATATCTGAAAAAGCGTGAGAAAAGCGGCGGTCTGCGAAAAGATTTCACAAGTCGTTTTTTTGAAGAAATGATACAGAATATATATGTTTATTTAAAAGAGAGCAATATCGTTTTCGGACAGATTTTTGACAGTGAAGAGTATGAAACGAAACGGAGAGAGGCGGTTCTCTCTGTGGTAGGTGCCCATGCGTTCATCGATTATCTGTTTGATGTGCTGGAAGGTCAGAAAAAGAACGAATCCCGCAGTGACAATGTGGTGGAGCAGCTAAAAGACTATATCGAACAGAATCTGAACGAGGATCTTTCAAGATCCGTGCTTGCAGGAAAAGTGTTCCTCTCAGAGGACTACGTTTCCAAAATTTTTATGAAAACAACGGGAATGTCGCTTCCGAATTATATTGCTGAGCGGCGCATTGAGCGGGCAAAGGAGTATTTGCGCAGTTCATCGCTTCCGATTAGCAAAATTGCGATGGAAGTCGGCTATGGAAATTTTTCTTATTTCAGTAAAACGTTCCGGGAGCTGGTCGGATGTACACCAAATGAGTACCGGAGCAGACAAAAATAACAAAAAAACGATGTCAATAACAAAAAAACGTTCTGCTTAAAAAAGAGATGTGAAAAGACATCTCTTTTTTAATATACAGACTGCCGGAAAATGATAGAAAAACGCCCCTCTTTTTTGTATAATATGTTCATCGGTTGAAACGAGAGCATGAAAAAGAAAAATGGTAACTGTTTCAGAGCCATGCGAAATGGAAGAAAAATTGCGATGGAGATCTGAATCGTTACAAAAAATCTAAAGGAAAGAAGGGATGATATGTGAGCGCCAACCATAGTAAAACCAAAAAGAAAAGCTCCATAGGATTTGTAGAGGGAGTGAGAAGAAGCAGGCCATTATACTTACTGATGCTTCCTTCCATCATCATTTTTGCACTGTTTACGTACTATCCAATGTACGGAATTGTGATTGCATTTAAAAACTTTACACCTGCGGATGGAATTATGGGAAGCAGCTGGGCTGGACTGAAATACTTCAAACAGTACTTTAACTCCTATCAGTTCGGTCTGACCATCAAAAACACAATCATCATCAGTCTTTATACCATCGCGGTAACATTCCCGCTCCCTGTTATCATGGGACTGTTGGTTAACCAGATGAAGGCACAGAAATTTAAAAAATTCTTCCAGGTATCGACTTACCTGCCGCATTTCATCTCTACCGTTGTTATGGCCGGAATGCTGATCCTGTTCCTCTCCCCGAGTACAGGTATTATCGCAAAGCTGGTCGGACTGCTTGGATTCAAGCTCCCGAATCTGATGGGAAGTGCAAAAGCATTCCCACACATTTATGTATGGTCTGAGGCATGGCAGCATGTAGGATGGGACAGTATCCTCTATATCGCAACACTTTCCTCTGTAGACCCGACCCTGTATGAAGCGGCAACGATGGACGGTGCCAACAAATGGCACAAAATGATCCACATCGATGTTCCGGCTCTGCTGCCGACGGCAACCATCATGTTTATCATGAGAATGGGAAGCGTCATGAGCGTTGGATTTGAGAAGGTTTACCTGCTGCAGAATACACTGAACAGTACCTCAAGTGAGATCATTTCCACCTATGTGTATAAGATGGGTCTTGTGAGCAGCCAGTACAGCCTTTCCGCTGCAATTGGCCTGTTTAACAACATTATCAACCTGGTTCTTCTTCTGGCAGTCAACTTCCTTTCCAGTAAAATGAGTGATACCTCACTGATCTGACAGAATTTTGAGCCTACATAGGAATGGAGAGCAAAAATATGAGTAAAGCAAAAGCAGTATCAACAAACAAAGTAAAGAAATCCAGAGAAGACTGGATTTTCGATATCATCCTGTATACGATCGGCGTGCTTCTGATCATCATTACCCTGTATCCGATGTACTTCATCGTCATTGCATCGTTCAGTGATCCGGCAGCCGTATCCAACGGACAGATTATGTTCCTTCCAAAAGGAGTTAACTTCAAAGGCTACAAACAGCTGGCGAGCTACGCAAAGCTGTGGACCGGCTACCGCAATACGATTGCTTACGTAATTATGGGAACGCTTGTGACACTCGTTGTCAATATTCCGGCTTCCTACGCGCTTTCCAGAAAGCATTTGTATGGAAAAAGATTTTTTACAGCATTTTATCTGATCCCGATGTTCTTCACCGGCGGTCTGATCCCGACCTACCTGGCAGTACAGAGATTTCATCTGCTGGATACCTTCTGGGTTATGGTTGTTCCGTTCTCCGTTGTAACGTATTACATCATCGTAGGACGAACGTTCTTCAACAACAGTATCCCGGAGGATCTCTGGGAGGCGGCGCAGCTGGATGGATGTGGATACCTTGGATTCTTCTTCAAGATTGTGCTTCCGCTTTCCAAAGCCGTTATCGCTGTTATTGCCCTGTGGGCAGCAGTAGGACAGTGGAACTCCTACTTTAATGCATTGATTTATATCCGAAGCGAAAGTCTGCAGCCGCTGCAGATTGTCCTTCGAAGCATTCTGGTCGGCAATCAGACCATGAGTGCCATGAGTACCGGCGCTGCAGCCGTTGAGGCAAAGCAGATGGCCGATCTTATCAAATACGCGATCATCGTGGTTTCCTCCGCGCCGATCATGTGTATGTACCCGTTAGTGCAGAAATACTTCAATCAGGGTGTTATGCTCGGATCCCTGAAAGGCTGATCCTGCGGACAGGAGAGAAGTATTGCAAATAAAAAAATCATAAAGGAGAGATGATGATGAGAAAGAAAACGAAAATGGCCTGGAGCGTTGCTCTTTCGGCCGCAATGGCAGCCGGACTGCTTGCAGGATGTGGAAGTAATGGAGGAGCGGAAAGTACGAGTGGAAGCACTGCAGCAAGTTCTGCCAAGACAGAATCTTCTGCCGGCGATACAGCAGATACCAGTGACCGCCCAACCTACAAAATTGCAACGGTAAGATGGACCGATACCTGGCCGACCGATTTCCTGCATGAAGGCGTCATGAAAGAAATCGAGGACAAGATGAATATCAACATCGACTGGCAGGTTTATTACAACAGTGACTGGTCCGAGCAGAAATCTCTGCTGCTGGCTTCCGGAGACCTCCCGGATGCATTTCTTGGCTCCATCTGCTTAACACAGGCAGATATGGCACAGAACAAATCGGCATTCCTGGATCTGACAGATCTGATCGAAAAAGATATGCCGAACCTGAAAGCAGCCTTTGAGGCTGATCCGGAACTGAAAGCAGTCTGCACCAGCCGTGACGGAAGAATCTACAGCTTACCGAAGAAGCTTCCGCTTCGTCCGAAGGTTTGCGGCGATGTTATGTGCATCAACCAGGAATGGCTGGATAACTTAGGACTGGAAACACCGAAGACCTATAAAGAGCTGGAAGAGGTTCTTGTTAAATTTGCAACAGAAGATGCTGATGGTGACGGGGATCCTACCAACGAAATCGGTATCACAAATTCAGCAGGCAGCGGACTGTTAAGCGGTGATCTGCGCCACATTCTTTCCCCGTTCGGAACCATGGTAAGCCGTGACGGAAACTACATGGGACTGAATGGCGAAGGAAAACCGGTCTTCATGCCGATGGAAGAAAATTACAAAGAAGCAGTAAAATGGATGCGTCAGTTATGGGAAGAGGGCGTTGTTGACCCTGAGTACTTCACACAGGATGGCTCCATGAAGACAGCAAAACAGCAGGCAGATGGAGGTTCTCAGGTAGGTCTTATCTTTGGATGGACTGCAGATGCTGAGGTTGGCCCGAACGTAAATCAGTTTAAGACCCTTGAGGCAGTAGAAGGCTACGATGGAAACCACTACGTAGAAGCAGCAACCAATTACCTTGATATCTCCGACCGTGAGCTCATGATCTCCAAAGACTGTAAAGATCCTGACACCCTGCTGAAATGGGCGGATGAATTTTACACCGATCTTGCATCGTTACAGACCTTCTATGGTACGATCGGAAGCCAGATCACAGACAATGGCGACGGAACCTACAATGTAGATGTGCCAAGCGATGGATCTTCTCTGGATACTTCCGCATGGTCCAACTCCTTACGTGACTTCGGACCAAAATACATGAACGGGGATTTCTATGACAAAGTTTCTCTTCCGGAAGATCAGGGTGATGGTATCAAACTGGCAGACGATGCAATCAACGAGAAATATGTTGATACTGAGAAAAACTGCGGATTCCCGATGGTTCAGTATACCGACGAAGACCTTTCCAGAATCACGGCAATCGGAACCGATATCTATAAATATGTAGAAGCACAGTATGCACACTGGGTAGTAGACGGCGGCATCGATGATGAATGGGATTCCTACATCGATCAGCTGAAAGCTATGGGTATTGACGAGTTCCTCCAGATTCAGACAGATGCTTACAATGCATACAAAGAAAATCTGGCAAAATAAACAGAAAATAACATTACCTGTAAGAAGCAGGCGTTGATCCGGCGGATCAATGTCTGAGGTGCAAAACAGCAGGAGAAACGGCAGGCCAGAAATGACCTGCCGTTTTTGACAAAAGGAGGATTTTTACATGTTTTTGGAAAAAGAGGGTAAGTTAATTTATTCCTACGATGGCGAGACCGTCTGCATCGAAGCGTGGGGGAAAGATGCACTGCGTGTACGCGCGACAAAAAATCGAAGCTTTACCGGCCGTGACTGGGCGCTGGAAGCAAAGGACGCGCATGCGGGAGAGGTTGAAATCTTTGAGGATCCATCAGCAAAAGGCGGAGCCTTTGCCAATATGTATGAGGGAACGGATACTTCCTACGGAAAAATCACAAATGGAAAGCTTCATGCAGTGATCGATTCCGGCAGCGTCATTACGTTCTATCATGAGGATGGAAGAGTTCTGTTAAAGGAGCATTTCCGCCGTCTGCGCGATGAGGAAAGCATGCCGCTCAACATCATGGGACGCGAGTACAGCAACGGCGTCGGGGATAATTTCCGTATTGTAGCGCGGTTTGTAGCAAGAAAAGGTGAGAAAATCTTCGGAATGGGACAGTATCAGCAGCATGAGCTGGATCTGAAGGGCTGTATGCTGGAGCTGGCACAGAGAAACTCACAGGTCAGTGTTCCGTTCTATCTTTCCAGTATCGGCTACGGCTTCTTATGGAACAATCCGGGCGTCGGACAGGTGATGTTTGCAAACAATGGAACGGAATGGGTAACGGAATCCGGGAAAGAAATTGATTACCTTGTGATTGCAGGTGACACCCCTGCCGAGATCGAGGAGAATTATATGACGCTGACCGGAAAACCTCCGATGATGCCGGAATACGGCATGGGCTTCTGGCAGTGTAAGCTCCGCTACTGGAACCAGGAACAGCTTCTGTCTGTAGCAAGAAAATACAAAGAACTCGGTGTACCGCTTGATGTGATTGTCGTCGATTTCTTCCACTGGACGAAGCAGGGCGAGTTCAAATTTGATCCGAAATACTGGCCGGATGTGCCGGGTATGTGCCGCGAATTAAAGGAGATGGGAATTCAGGTTGTTGTATCGGTATGGCCGACCGTCGATATTTATTCCGAAAACTTTGAGGAGATGAAAGAGAAGGGCTATCTGGTTCGCACGGAGCACGGTGTACCGCTGACGATGCTCTGCGGTGGAAATGAAGTCTTCTTCGATGCAACCAACCCGGATGCAAGAACGTATGTCTGGGAAAAAATCAAGAAAAATTATTACGATCAGGGTGCAAAACTCTTCTGGCTGGATGTGGCAGAGCCGGAATACAGCGTTTACGATTTCAAGAACTACCGCTATCAGCTCGGAAGCGTACAGGAGGTCGGAAATATTTATCCGAAATATTATCTGAAAGCGTTCTATGATGGCATGACGGCAGAAGGCGATACTATGCCAATCAGCCTGATCCGTTCTGCCTGGGCAGGCAGCGCGAAATATGGTGCGCTCGTATGGTCAGGCGATATTGTAAGTACCTTCGAGTGCTTCCGGCGCCAGGTACAGGCAGGGCTTAACATGGCGATTGCCGGTATTCCGTGGTGGACCACCGATATTGGCGGTTTCCACGGCGCCAGAACCGACGACCCGGATTTCCATCGTCTGTACATCCGCTGGTTTGAGTACGGATGCTTCTGTCCTGTCATGCGTCTGCATGGAAACCGCAATCCACAGGAGGGCTACGGTGCAGAGCAGATCGGCTCCGGCAGCGATAATGAGATCTGGAGTTTTGGCGATAAGGCATATGAAATTTCAAAGAAATATATTTTCCTGCGTGAGCGCCTGAGAGATTATATCCGGACACAGATGAAGAAAGCACATGAGGACGGAACTCCGATGATGCGGCCTGTTTTCTATGATTTCCCGACAGATCAGGAAAGCTGGAATGTGGAGGATGCTTATCTGTTCGGACCGGATCTCTATGTTGCACCTGTGATGGAGGATCACGTAACGGAGCGCGAGGTTTATCTCCCGGATGGAACAGCATGGTTTAACGCATGGACCGGAGAAAAGTATGAGGGAGGACAGAACGTAACGGTTGCTGCACCGCTGGATACTATTCCGGTATTCGTAAAAGAAGGAGCGGATGCAGAAAAGCTGCTGAACATTTTCTCTGAATAAGAGAATGTTACCGCTCACCGGTAGCAGGCGAACGGCAACAAAGAATCCTGTTCTCACCATGTGAAACACGGACTTTGCATGCACAAAGCGAAAAAATGTGATATAATGGGCTGTGTTACAAAGAACATAGCTGCAAATATATTCTGTGAGTGTAAAATGACTGCCGGAGCTGCGCGGTAAGGTGCGGCGTCCGGCAGTCGCTCTGCAGACAGAAAAAAGGAGGGGTGGATGCGCTTATGAATCTCTGGCAGAAAGGAAAACGAAGGATGCTGCGCAGCGTTCGAATACGCAGTTTGAAGGATACGTCCCTGCGGCTTGGAACTCCGGTTTTTCTGGTCCTGATGGGGCTTGTTGTCTGCCTGCTCTGGGGCGTTTGGGAAAACCGCAAGCTGGCAGATAAATATATTGCCGATACGGCAAAGCTCTATGTCGATCAGATCAACCGTGATATGTCGCAGATCAACAGTGAACTGATCTATCTGCTGGATTCTGACAGCAACATCAAAGAAATCCCGGATCAGATAACATCGACAGATGCTCAGTATTATGAAATGGAGCAGACGCTGCGGGAGCGAAACCGTGTGCTGAAAATCCGTTACCATGAGGTACAGACCTTCTTCGTCTACGGTCAGAAAGCCAATGTTCTGATTACGGACAGTGGAACTATGTTTACCGAGAGTAAGGGAATGACAACGCTGAATCAGATGCTGATGTCATATCTGCAGATTATGACATCAAAGGATTCGATCAGCACACAATGGACTGTGATTACGTTTGGCGACGACGACTATATTGTAGGCTGGTACGCGAAAAACAAAAAAGTTATCGGCTGTGTCATCAATCTGAACCTGATTTTCCGAACCATCCGCGCCAAAACAGAGGAGTATGATGTCATTCCGTTTATGGTGGATGCCAGAGGCCGTGTCATGACGCAGGCAGATACGTCGGAAAAATATAAAAATGAGATTATCGATTTTTCCAAAGCGGGAAAGAAGAAGAAAAATGCGACGGTCTATTCCTACCAGCTTGGCACGGTCGGAAAAATCAATCTTATGGTTCTGCCGGGAGGCGGTATTCTTGAGAATGTACTGATTATGCAGATTGCATTCGTCGTCCTGATCGCGGTTCTTCTGATTGTCTGCGCATTGGAAATTACAGCATATTACCACCGGATTCTGGAACCGCTGGAAAAATTCGGACAAAAACTGGAGGAGCTGGAAAAAGAGCAGAGTCTGAATGATGATGGAAGCAACAATCTGTTAGAGCTGGAGTCTGTGAGCGGCAAATTCAAGGAACTGCTGCGGAAAATACAGGGATTGAAAATTGCGATCTATGAAAAAGAGCTTGCAGAACAGAAAGCCGAGCTGGAATATACGCAGGAACAGATCAAGCCACACTTCTTTCTGAACTGCCTGAGCCTGATCCATGGCATTGCGGATAAGAATAACGAAGGCGAGATCGTTGAGATCACAACGGTGCTGTCCGACTATATGCGCTACATTTTCCAGGATTCCAAGAAGCAGCGCGATGTGGAGGAAGAGCTGGAACACATTGAGGCATATATCCGCATCCAGAAGCTGCGGTACGGAGAAGAAGCCTTTTCCTTTGAAGCAACGACGGATGGTGATATCGGAGAATGGAAGGTTCCGTCTCTTCTGCTGCAGACACTGGTGGAAAACTCCGTAGTACACGGTGTATCCCTGGACCGGAAGAGTGAGATTTCCCTATATCTCACAAACGAGACGTACGAGGACGGTGAGTACCTCTACATCTGTATTTCCGACACCGGAAACGGATTTTCGAAAGAGGCACTGGATGCAATCGAAAACGACACGCCTATCATCTACCACGGCCGTCACCATGTCGGCATCTCCAATATAAAACGCCGCCTGGCGCTGATGTACGGCGAACGGGCGAGCATTACGTGCTCCAATATGGATGAAAATTACGGAGCCGTCGTAGAGGTGCGGCTGCCTAAAACAGAATAAAGCGAAAAGAAAAAAGGCGGGAACCCGGAGAAACATAGAGGGTTCCCGCCTTTTTGCGTGAAAAAACTGCAGGAGCTTCCGGAACCTGATGGCTCCGGGAAGCTCCTGCAAAGGGGGAGATGATTCAAAAACTGTTTTCTGTATCAGATACGGGAAACTCCGTCATCGGTATAACGCTCGTAGGAAGCGCCTTCGTATCCGACCATGCGGATGCTTTCCTCTTTGATATCCGGTATGGATTCTGCAAAATCAGCAACCGGGATTGCGCAGCCTTTGCGGATGAAGAGCGGAACCTCATTCAGGGCAACTTCTACATAGTGGATACCTTTTGGAAGAACCTCCTGGAACATGTTTCCATTGCCGAGGAATTTTACAAACATCATTTCTTCCGGCAGATATACGTAACGGCCGATGGCATTCTGGGTGTAAACCGGTGCGATCATGATCTCATTACCGATCATCAACTGATCTTCTGTATTTCTTGCCAGTTTGTCGTCCGGATAAACGAAGGCAAGCGGTTTGAAGTACATATCGTCGTTTAAAGCAGCCTTCATGTACTCGCTGTACAGATACGGAACGAGGCGGTAGCGGACGCCGATGACGTTGCGGAAGTCCTCGATATGCTCAAACTGGTAAGGTTCCTGCTCACGTGTTCCGAGTGCAGCATGGTTTCTCATCAGAGGAGTGAAAACACCAAGTGCCAGCCAGCGGAGCAGCAGGTCTCTTGTGGTATTTGTACCGAATCCGCCGAGGTCGGCTCCGGTATAGAGGAAACCGCACATGTTGAGGGACGGCATCATCTTCAGGTTCAGCAGGATGTGTGACCACCACGAGCAGTTGTCTCCGGTCCAGATTCCACCGTAACGGTGCATGCCGATGTAGGAAGAACGGGAGAACATCAGGATTCGCTTATCCGGGGAAATTCGTTCAAAAGCTTCACCGGCAGAACGTGTCATGTTGTAGCCAAACAGATTGTGTACCTTGTCATGGCGGACCTGTTCGCCGTTTACGTTGTGATAGAAGCGTTTATAGTCCTCATGGTTGTTTGCCAGTGCCTGAAGCTTTCCGCCTACCATGTAGTGCGGAACCTCCGGGTCACCTTCCACATATTTCTTTGCAGTCTCCTTGAAATCAGCAAGGCCTTCCTGGGAATAGAAGATGGATGGCTCGTTCATGTCATTCCAGAAGGCATCGATTCCCTTGGAAACGAGAACATCGTATTTGTCACCAAACCATTTTCTGGCATCTGCATTTAAGACATCCGGGAAATGAGTCCAGCCCGGCCATACAGTAGCTTCGAAGTAGGAGCCATCCTCACGGCGGCAGAAGTAGCCTTTTTCACAGCCCTCTTCGTAAATGTCATAACCCTCTTCGACTTTCACACCGGCATCGATGATCGGAACGAGATGGATCTTTTCTTTTTTCATATCCTGTACAAATCCCTCGAAATCCGGGAAACGTTCTTCATTTACGGTGAAGTCCTTGTAATCCTGCATGTAGTCAATATCCATGTAAACCATATCGAGCGGCACATGGTTTTCGCGGTATTTTTTCACTACCGTGCGGAAATCATCCTCTGTTTTGTAGCCCCAGCGGCTCTGACCGTAACCGAAAGCAAACTTCGGAGCAATGTAGCTGCGTCCGATGATGCCGCGGAACTGTTTTACGATATCAAGATCGGAATCACCGGTGATCATGTAAACGTAGAGATCTGCGTTTTCGCAGGAAACAGTCATTGTATCGGAAGTTGTGTAGCCGATATCGAAACGCAGGGTGCCCGGATAATCGAAGAAGAATCCTACGTGTGTCTTGCCGGAGATGATGATGAAGTTGTGTGCTGCATACAGAGAGGTTTTGCTCTCTACGTGGTTTGGATCATCAGCGCAGTCACTGATGTAAAGAAAACCGCGTTTGTTGATGCCGCGGTTGGCTTCGCCAAGTCCGAATACCATGTCCTCGTCAGCAAGCTTTGTAGTGAAGGAGAAGCCGTTCTCGGTGGAGAAGGTACCGTAATCCGGGTTTCCTTCGGAAGAGGGGATCTCTTTTACGACAGCTTCGGTTTCAAATGGGGTTCCGTAGACAAATTTTTTTACCATGTCATCCTCCTTGTAAAATAAATGGAAAATATAGTGTTTTGGTTAGGTTTAGCGCAACACCTTTGTAATTTTATTATAACAGGGATCGGAAAAATGTCTAGCAAAATTCTTCCTTTTTTTAACAAAAAAACGTGTACAGAAAAAAATCAGGTTATGTTGGCAGGCCTTCTGCGCGTTTCCGGAAATCTCTCGGCGTACAATGGTAAGTACGCAGAAAAATTTTGGAATAATAACTCTGATGATTGAAACCGCATGCGGTACAGATTTCCGCGATGGACATTTTGGTTGTGTTTAGCAGATGACAGCTTACTTCCAGACGGTAATGATTCAGAAAATCAATTGGGCTCTGGCAAAGATAGCGGCGGAAAATCTGACAGCATTTATTGCGGCAGACTTTTCCGGCGGCGGCGATCTCTTCCAGATTGATGGATTCACTGTAGTGGCTGTAAATATAGGAAACCATATCGCGCTGGATCAGAAGATCTGGATCCTGTGAGACGGCGGTGTTGCCGTCCGGCATCATCGGATGCGTGCGCAAAAGACGGCACCACAAAAGGGAAAGCAGAGCAGCAGCCTCGATTTCGTAGGCGGTTGGCTGTTCCTTCTTCAGCCGGAGAATTTCCGGGAGGGTCTGCAGCGCTTCAGTATCTTCCGGATTTTCCGGCTTCAGATGAAGATATTCCAGAGCCGGATTCGAAAGAACCGGCGTAATATAAGACTGGTACAGAACGCTGTTCGCGGTGAGGATTTTCGGATGGCACAGGATACAGATAAAGTCACATTCCTGGCCGTTTTCGGAATATCCGTAGTGCATCTGGCGGGAATTGACGATAATCGCCTCCCCGGCGTTTAAAAGGACTCTTTTTCCATTGATATAGTAGTTCATCTGACCGGAGCGGATCTGTACCCATTCGATATCCTCATGCCAGTGGCAGAGCGCCCGGTGATCTGGATAGGAAGAAAGCAGTCCTTCCCGGATATAAAGCGGAATGCCGACTTCATCGTAGCGGACGATCTCGGATGCGTCCTGCATGACTTTTGTAATTGGGTCATTTATCATAAAAACCTCCGTGAAAAAGTACAATTATTATAAAAAATAAGGAATATTGTCGTAGAAAAAACGCAAAACCTAAGATAATATGATTATAACATATACGTGTATGGAATAAAACAGAAAAAAGGAAAAAGAAATGAAAAATCAGAGGGAAATCAAGAAAAAAGATCCAGAATTCTACCGGAAACTTCTTGCACTGCTGATCCCGATGGTTGTACAGAATCTGATGAATGCACTGGTAAGTGCGTCCGATGCGTTAATGGTCGGTACGCTGGACCAGAATTCCCTGTCCGCAGTTTCGCTTGCCACACAGATTTCTTTTGTCCTGAATCTCTTTTATGCGGCGATTACGATCGGAACAACGGTCATGGTCGTTTATTTCCTGCTGAATCTGGATGAAATGATTAAGCTTCCTGCCGTTTACAGACACTATAAAAAATATCAGTGGGTGAATAATATTACCAGGGAGGATACAGAACAATGAAAAACGTAGAGAGAAGAGACAGACAGTTACCGTACATTTCCGATGCAGAGGTGATGGAGCAGCAGATGAATGCGAGAAGACTGACGCAGAAACTGAACACCATCGACCGTTCGGATTTTGACGGAATCGCAGCCATTGTAAAAGAACTGTTTGGAAAATCCGAGGGTGCATTTGTCAATCCGCCATTTTACTGTGACTATGGCTTTCATATTGAGGTCGGAAAAAATTTCTTTGCAAATTATAACTGCACCATTCTCGATGTGGCAAAGGTAAAAATCGGAGACAACTGCCAGATGGCGCCGAACGTTGCCATCTATACTGCAGGTCATCCGGTGCATCCGGCGGCAAGAAACAGTGCGTATGAATACGGCATTGAAGTTACCATCGGAGATAATGTCTGGATTGGCGGAAATACCGTTATTTTACCAGGCGTACATATCGGAGATAACGTTGTTATCGGCGGCGGAAGTGTTGTAACAAAGGACATTCCGGACTGGTCGATTGCAGCAGGAAATCCGTGTAAAGTCATTCGGAAGATTACCGAAGAAGATAAACAGTATTATTTCAGAGATAGAAAATTTGATGATGAAGCATGGGAGGTCATCAAAAATCTGTAAAAACGAAAAGCTTTCTTGGGCAGTTGTGCGATGAAAAAAACTCTGTACCGTATCCATCCGGGAATTTCCGGGGATGCGGTGCAGAGTTTTTTTGCGATAGGGAGACAGGAGATTCTGCCGGATTTTGCTGTGGCAAAAAAATGTGAATCCTGCTTTTGTGCAGCAAAAAATGCCCAGAGCCGGAATCGAACCAGCGACACGAGGATTTTCAGTCCTCTGCTCTACCAACTGAGCTATCTGGGCATTTTGATTTCCTGTTGGAAACCTTTGTTAATATAACATGGATTCGCGAAAATTGCAACTGTTTTATCGAAAATCTCGAAAAAATTGTGCTTTTGGAGGAATGGCGGTGTATTTTCGTTCGAGAATGTGGTAGTATAAAAGATATGCAAAGAGGAACCAAGGAGAAGTATTAGAAAGATTATGAAAATTATTCTGACTGCGGTCAACGCAAAATATATTCATTCCAATCTCGCAGTTTATACACTGCAGGCGAGCGCGGAGAAAGCCGGCGTGTTCCCGGAGATCCGCGAATTTACGATCAATCAGTCAAAGGATTCCATGCTGCGAAGCCTGTTTCTGGCGCGTGCAGACGTTGTCTGCGTTTCCTGCTACATCTGGAATATATCAATCGTAGAGGATCTGATTACAGAATATCATAAAATCAGTCCGAAAACAAAGATCTGGCTTGGCGGGCCGGAGGTTTCGTACCATGCAGAGGAGATGCTGGAACAGTATCCGTTCCTTGCCGGAATTATGAAAGGCGAGGGAGAAGTGACTTTCCGGGAAATAGCAGTTTATTATCAGAACCAGGGGAATGGGATGGAGGGGAAAACGCTGGAGGAGATCCATGGCATTACATACCGTGATGCAGACGGTGCAGTCAAAAGCAACCCGTGGCGTCCGGTTATGGATCTGTCCGAGGTGGATTTTCCCTATGCAAACCTGAAAAAATTTGAGAACCGCATCATTTATTATGAGTCGAGCCGTGGCTGTCCGTTCTCGTGCAGCTACTGCCTTTCTTCCATTGATAAAAGGCTCCGGTTCCGAAATCTCGATCTCGTAAAAAAGGAGCTTGCCTTCTTTTTGGAGCAGAAGGTACCGCAGGTTAAATTTGTAGATCGTACCTTCAACTGCAAAAAAGATCACGCAATGGCGATCTGGAAATTCATCGCAGAACATGATAATGGTGTGACAAATTTCCATTTTGAAATTGCTGCCGATCTGATTACGGAAGAAGAGCTGGAACTTTTGAATACGCTGCGGCCGGGACTCGTACAGCTCGAGATCGGCGTGCAGTCTACGAATCCGCAGACGATCGAAGCAATTCACCGGAAGATGGATTTTGGAAAAGTGACAGAGATTGTCAATCGGATTGCGAAAGGAAGAAACATCCACCAGCATCTGGACCTGATTGCGGGACTTCCCTACGAGGACTATGCAAGTTTCCGCCGTTCTTTTGCGGATGTCTATGCGCTCCGGCCGCAGCAGCTGCAGCTCGGATTTTTAAAAGTGCTTCGAGGCTCCTTTATGTATGAGCATACGAAAGAATATGACTGCCATTATCAGGAACGGGAGCCGTATGAGGTGCTTTATACAAAATGGCTGCCGTATGATGATGTGCTGAAACTGAAAGACGTGGAAGAGATGGTAGAAGTCTATTACAACAGCGGTCAGTTTGTCCACACGCTGCCGATGATCGAGCGGTTGTATGAGAACCCGTTCGACTTCTTCCAGGAACTCGGTGATTTCTACCGGGCAAAGGGCTACAGTGAGGCGGCGCATAACCGGATCCAGCGGTATGAAATTCTGCTCGAGTTTTTACGGGACGAAAAACAGCAGGACGAAGCATTCTTCCGCCAGATGATGGTACTCGATCTGTATGCGCGGGAAAATATGAAGACGCGGCCGCATTTTGCAAAGGATCCGTCGGAATGGAAAAACGAATCGCGTGATTTTTACCAGAAGGAAGCCGAAACGAGAACGCTTCTGCCATCGTATACGACATACGATTGGAAGCAGCTGCAGCGCATGACGCATGTGGAAGTTTTTGATTACGATGTGCTCGGAAACGGGGAAAAGGCGCGTACGGTACTCCTGTTTGATTATCAGAAGCGCGATCCGCTGACGGGAAATGCGGAGATGATCGACTGTAGTGAGCTTTTTTACGCTTGACATTTCAAAAGAACATGAGATACTAGAAAAGGTAATAAAAGATGAAAATACAAGATTTTGTAGTGCTCGATCTTGAGACAACGGGTCTTTCTGTAAAGGAAGACCAGATTCTGGAGATCGGTGCAGTAAAAGTGCAGGGCGGAGAGGTCACGGCATCGTATGAGACTTTCGTCAATCCGGGCAGAAAAGTGCCGGAGCGGATCACGGAACTCACCGGAATCCGGGATGAGATGATTGCGAATGCGCCCGATGTGGAGACTGCTGTCCGCGGCTTTCTGGATTTCTGCGGCGGCCTGCCGCTTCTGGGGCACAATATTCTGTTCGATTACAGCTTCATCAAGCAGGCAGCGATAAATGCCCGTCTGGACTTTGAAAAAGAAGCGTGGGATACGTTGAAAATTGCACGGAAAGCCCTCCCGGATCTGGAGAGCAGAAGCCTTGAAGCACTCTGCGGCTACTATCAGATCCCGCGGGAACACGCACACCGTGCGATGGACGATGTGCTGGAAACGCTGGCACTGTTCCGAAAACTGGAAGAAGGATTTTCGGAAGATCACCCGGAATGGTTTGCCGCAGCGCCTCTGAAGGCCAAAATGAAACGTGAGGTTCCGGCGACGGAGGCACAGAAAAAATATCTGGCGGATCTGATCCGGTACCATGAGCTGGATCTCGAACCGGAGTGGGGAGCACTCACAAAAAGCCGTGCATCCCGCATGATCGATCAGATTATTCTGGCACATGGAAGAATGGAAAAACGACAGAGAACTGAGAAAAAATAGAAGAGAAAAAGAAAGGATGGAACGATGAGTAATAAAGTCAATCGAAAAGCCCCGACAGAGGCACAGAAAAAGAAGAAAGATCCGCTGGCAAAGAAGAGAAATGCAGCAAAGATACTGGCATTGATTCTTGCAGTGGTTATGGTGCTTGGTATGGTTCTTCCAGCACTTTTATGGCTGGTGTAAAGAGATTCTGTAAAAGACAGAGTGAAATGGGAAACGGATCAAGAAGAGGCACAGTATGAAAAACAGCAGAAAAATGAGAGGCCTGCTGGTGATGCTTATCGCATTCGCATTCTGCTTTCTGGCAGAACCAGTCAAAGCGGATGACCGGACAGCGCTGGACGGAATCTATGTAGAAGACATTTCCGTCGGCGGTATGACCGAAGAGCAGATCACACAGGCAGTAAACGACAAAATTGAACAGTTAAAACCCTCGGTTATCAACCTGTCTGCCGGAGAGCAGAATGCACAGGTGACAGCAGGGGATCTCGGACTTTCCTGTGCCAACCCGGAGGTGGCAAGAGAAGCCGTCACAATCGGGCAGGAAGGCAATGTACTGAAGCGGTTCCTGACACAGAACCGGCTCAAAAATGGAGAGACGGTGACGTTTTCCCTGAAATATACAGTCGATGGCGAGGCAGCGCGCCAGGCGGTAGAAAACAACACGGCTGTGCTGAACCGCGAGGCAACAGATGCAACGCTGACCCGCGAAAACGGCGAATTTATCGTCAATCCGGGCCAGACCGGATGCAGCGTCAACGTGGATGAGTCCATGGCGAAGGTTGTCAATTACCTGACGACAAGCTGGCGGGGCGGCATCGGCGGCGTAGAACTGGTAACAGAAGAAACACCGGCAGGCGGTAATCCGGAGCAGCTTGCACTTGTCAAAGATCTGCTCGGCGAGGGTACGACGGAGTATGGCAACGGTACGAGCGGCAGAAAACAGAATGTCGCAGTCGGTGCAGAGAAGATTAACGGAACGCTGGTACAGCCGGGCGAGGAATTTTCCGTAGAGGCGGTCGTTGTGCCGTTTGATGCGGAAAATGGTTATGCACTGGCAGCATCGTATGAGATGGGCAAGGTCGTCGATTCGTACGGCGGCGGTATCTGCCAGGTTTCCACAACGCTCTATGTTGCTGTCTTAAAAGCAGAGCTTGAGGTGACGGAGCGGTACAGCCATTCCATGATTGTCCACTATGTGGATCCGTCGATGGATGCGGCGATTGCAGAGGGATTGAAAGACCTGAAATTCATCAACAATACGGATGCGCCGATTTATATTGAGGCGAGCGCGGACGGAAGCACCCTGCATTTTGCCATCTACGGCCATGAGACGAGAGATCCGAACCGCACGGTCCGCTATGAGAGTGAGACGACAAACACGGAGGATCCGACGCCGAGCCTGACGGAAGATGCGAATGCATCGTTTGGAACAATTGAACAGACATCGTACGGCTATCAGGGTTCGACGGCGCGGCTGTGGAAGATTGTGAATGACAATGGAAATGAGACGAAGGAGCAGGTGAATTCCAGCACTTACCGCATGACATCGGATGTCTATACCGTGGGAACAAAGACGGACAATGCAGCGGCGCGTGCGGAAATGCAGGCGGCGATTGCGGCAAATGATCTTGCAAAAGCAAAGGAAGTTGCAGCGAAATACAGCCAGAGCAGTTCGTCATCGAGTTCTTCGGAGAAGAAGGAAGACAGCAGCGATGATTCGGATTCGGATGGTACGGAAAAGACGGACGACAGCAGCAATACAGAGAAAACGGAGGACGATGAGGACTAGGCGTTTTCTGGTTACAGTTCGCTGGGAACCAGTGAACTGTAACATTTTCCGTGAAAAATGGGAAAGCAGAGGGAAAAGGAGTACGGATTCCGTCTGCTTTTTCGTTTGAAACAGGAAGTTCGAGGAGGACAAGGGATGCGAAAGGGTAAATTACAGCAGAGCGTGCTGGTGCGCTCGGTGTTTAAGATGCTGGGGCAGAAAAGAGAGGACGCAGCAGGGCCGGCGGTTGGACGTGGGGTATCGGCATTTGCAGGAGAAAAGGAGACGCAGGTGTTTTCGTGTGCGCCGGTGCTGGTGAAGGATCCGGAGGACGCGGTGCTCGCGGTCTGCCGGGTGTGCAACAGTGTGGCCGCGGCGGGGGCATCGGCAAAAGGAGTGCTGGTGTCGCTGATGCTGCCGGAGGCGATGGAAGAAAAGGATTTAAAGGAGCTGATGCGGGCGGTTGACGGTGCGTGTGTGCGGTATGGAACTGCGGTGATCGGCGGGCATACGGAGGTGACGGACGGGGTTTTGTATCCGGTGCTTACCGTGACGGCGGCAGGCGGGACAACGCGTGCGGGGCTGTTTGATCCGTCGTGTGTGACAGCGGATTTGGATCTTGTCGTGACGAAGGGGATTGCGCTTGGCGCGGTGTCTTATCTGGCAAAGACAAGAAGGGATGAGCTTCTGACGAGATTTTCTCCGGGATTTATCCATGGGGCGGCGGATTTTTCGGAGGATTACTCTGTCTGCCGTGAGGCGGAGATTGCGATCGAGCACGGTGCGGCTGCGATGCAGGATCTCTCGGAGGGCGGGATTTTCGGGGCGCTCTGGGAGATGGCGGACGGCGCGGGTATCGGGCTTGATGTGGCGCTGAAGAGGATTCCGATCCAGCAGGAGACGGTGGAGATCTGTGAATTTTTCGGGGTGAATCCGTATCAGATGCTTTCGACGGGGGCGCTGCTGATTGCGGCGGCGGACGGCGAGGGGCTGGTGCAGAAAATGGCACTCGAAGGGATTCCATCGGCGGTGATTGGGCGGACGACATCCGGGAAGGAGAGGATTCTCCGGAACGGGGAAGAGGTCCGGTATCTGGATAAGCCGCAGATGGATGAGATGTACCGGGTTGGCAGATAAGGCTTAAATATACGACAGGAGTGATTGGTAAAATGGCACATTTGAATATTGTTCTTCATGAGCCGGAGATTCCAGCAAATACAGGTAATATCGGACGGACGTGTGTGGCGACGGGGACGAGGCTGCATCTGATTAAGCCGCTGGGGTTTGATATTTCGGACAAGGCGGTCAGGCGCGCGGGGCTGGATTACTGGCCGAAGCTGGATGTGACAGTGTATGAGAGTTACGAGGATTTTCTGGAGAAAAATCCGGGGGCGAAGATTTACTATGCGACGACGAAGGGGCCGCAGACGTATGTGGATGTGCAGTATGAAGAGGACTGCTTTATCATGTTCGGAAAGGAAAGCGCGGGGATTCCGGAGGATATTCTGTACGATAATCAGGAGACGGCGGTGCGGATTCCGATGATTAATGATATTCGGTCGCTGAACCTTTCAAATTCCGTGGCGATCGTACTGTACGAGGCACTGCGGCAGAATAGCTTTGACCATATGCAGCTCGCGGGGCATTTGCGGACGCATGAGTGGAGGTAGACGGACGGGACTCTGGTGATCGTAGACGGAGCTGCATTCTTTTTATAAGGAAGAAGTTAAGATCATTTCCAATTCGGCAAAGACCTGCTCTGCGTAAAGCTGTTTGATTTCGTGGCGGGTCATGCCGGAGACGTTGGTCTGGAAGGTGAAGGTGTGGGCTTGGGCTTTGTATAAAATACAGAAGTAGACGACGCCCTGTACGCTGTCAGCGTTGTTGGGGTCGAGATTTCCGGTTGTGCCGGTGATTCCGATGGCGATGGCGGTGTGCAGGTTTTCTTGTACTGTGCGGGCCATGGCTTCGGCGCATTCGGGGGAGTAGACGCCGTGGATTTCGATGACGGAAGGGTCGACGCCGACGAGGACTTTGGTTTCGTTCAGATACGTGACGTAGCCGCCGGGGAAAATGGCAGAGGCGCCTTCGGTGTCGGTGATCAGGGAGGCGATCAGGCCGGAAGTGCAGCTTTCCATGGTGGAAATGGTGGTGTGGGATGCAATGAGCTGTTTGATGATGGAATCAATGGTGTTTGGGTTCATAGTGAAAATTACCTCCAGAGTTAGTTTGATATGTCTGGCAAAAAAGCCCCTCGGCGGAGGGGCTTATTTTGGTGCTTCGCCTTTGGCGAGTGTAAAGATAAATTCGGTACCAACGCCCTCTGTACTGATGACATTGATATTCTGGTTATGCGCAGTGATGATCTCTTTGACGATCGAAAGCCCAAGTCCCGTTCCTTTGCGGTCCTTGCCGCGGGAGGCGTCGAGCTTGTAGAAGCGCTCCCAGATTTTCGTGATGCTTGCCTTTGGAATGCCGCAGCCGGTGTCCTTGACGGAGACGAAGACTTTACCGTGCTTCTCCGTTGTCTCAACTGTGATGGTGGAATCGTTGTTGCTGAATTTGATTGCATTATCAATGAGATTGTACAGCACCTGCTGGATTTTTCCCATATCGGCGCAGACGTATAAGGTGCGCGATGCGAGGATCAGTGAAATGGAAATCCGCTTTTTTGTGCAGGTTCCCTCAAACGAAGCGGCGGTATCCTTGATGACGGCGTTGATGTCAAACGAGGTCAGATCGAGAATATTCCCTTTATCGTCGATGTCGTTCAGCGTCAGCAGGCTCTGCGTCAGCTTGTGCAGCCGTTCTGTCTCAAACAGAACGATTTTCAGATATTTTTCCTGCATTTCCGGCGGAATCGTTCCGTCGAGGATTGCCTCCACATAGCCTTTGATCGAGGTCAGCGGTGAGCGGAAGTCGTGAGAGACGTTCGCCACAAATTTCCGCTGGTATTCGCCGGTCTTGTTCAGCTCGCCGGACATGTAGTTCAGCGTGGAAGCGAGATACCCCATCTCATCGTGAGATTTAACATCAATTTTGTGGGTCAGGTTGCCGGAGGCATACTCCTTTGCACCGTTGATGATCTTTTTCAGCGGCCGGTACACGACGAGGGAGAAAAAAATCAGAATCACAAACGAGAGTCCGAACACGAGCAGGAACAGAAAATCAATCCGTGCCAGCAGACTTTCCCTCTGCTGATAGACGTCCTGCAGCGGAAGGTGGATGGCGACATAGCCATTGATCCGGAAATCGGAGGTGACGGGAACCATGACGCTCAGCATCTTGTCTTCGAAATAGCCGAAAAACGTTCCCGTGCTGTAATACTCGCTGCCGAGCGCAACCGGATCAAAACCGTCGATGATCTCCGGGTTTTCCTCATCGAGTGCAGCTGCCGTGTTCAGCAGAATTTCCCCGTCTGCGCTGATGAGCCAGATCTGGGAATTGTGATAGGAAGCCAGTGCACTGAGCGAATTGTAAAGATCCGTCAGGGAACGCTCACTGTGGTAATAAAGGTCGCCCTGTTTGGAAGCGATCTGCGTGGCCTCCCGGTACAGACTGGTGCTCGCGCTGGAGACCAGACTGTCCTCCACCATGCGGGAGCCGACCGTTGAGATCAGCGTAAAGCCGGCAATGGCGAGAATGACATAAATGAGAATTAATTTCCGGTAAAGCGTGCGTCGCATTATTTTTTAACCTCAAACTTGTAACCGATGCCCCAGACCGTCGTGATGGCCCAGGAGGAATGGTCCTTGATTTTTTCGCGGAGACGTTTGATATGAACGTCTACCGTGCGGGTATCGCCGATGTACTCATAGCCCCAGATATGGTCGAGGAGCTGTTCTCGCGTAAAGACCTGGTTTGGTGAGGAAGCAAGGAAGTAGAGAAGCTCCAGTTCCTTCGGCGGCATATCGACGGTGCGGCCCTGGTAAATGACGGAATAGTTCGTCTGGTTGATGATAAGATCCGGGTACTCGACACATTTTCCTGCGGTCGCGGACACCGGGATCGTGCGTGATGGCTGAAATCTCCGCAGCACTGCTTTCACACGGGCAACGAGCTCCTTGGAATCAAATGGTTTGATGATGTAGTCATCCGCGCCGAGTTCCAGGCCGAGGACTTTGTCGAACACCTCGCCCTTTGCCGAGAGCATGATGATCGGAACATCGGAATCGTGCCGGATTTCGCGGCAGACCTGGTAGCCGTCCATGCCGGGCAGCATCAGGTCGAGCAGAATCAGGTTCGGCTGGAAGGAGTGAAACTCCCGGACAGCCTCTTCTCCATCGTTTACAATTTTTGTGTCATAGCATTCCTTGGTCAGATAGAGAGAAATCAGTTCTGCGATATTGTTATCGTCATCGACGATCAGAATTTTCTGTTTGGAAGCCATAAAAGATTCTCCTTCACTGGGGACAGGACGGAACCGCATACAGTATGCGTTCCGTCCCATATTTTCCTGAGTTTTTATTTCTTAAACGTAACAATCGTAACGCCGGCATCGCCCTCGCCAAATTCCGCTAAATGGAAGTCCGCTACGTGTTTCTGGCGGCGCAGATAATTGTGAATGCCTTTCCGCAGTGCGCCCGTTCCTTTTCCGTGGACAACGCGGACACTCGGCAGATGGGAGAGATAAGCGTCATCGAGATATTTGTCGAGTTCGGCAACCGCTTCATCCACCGTTTTTCCGAGCAGATTGATCTCGGTAGAAATCGTGGCAGCCTTGGAAAGCTTCGATTTTCCGCTGCTTGTGCAGGAGATGGACGGGCCGGTGATGACAGCCTCGTCGATCAGCACAAGGTCGGAGATATGCACTTTGGTCCGCATGATACCCATCTGGACGAAGAGATTTCCCTTCGAATCCGGGCGGGTGCTGACAGTACCTTTGAGATTCATGCTTAAGACTTTGACGGCATCGCCGAGATGAAGATCCTGCGGGCGGAGATTTCCGGTGCGCTTCGGCACTTCCTTCGCCTTTTTCTTATCGAGCTTGTTCATTTTTTCACGCAGAGCGGTACGTTTCTGCTCCATTTCGCGGACGGAAACATTCTCTTTTCCAAATTTCTGGAAATCGCGCATCGTCTGGTCGGCGTATTCCTTCGCCTCGCGGAGAATTCTCTGTGCCTCCTCGGTTGCATCGGAGATCATCTTTTCTTTTCTTGCGTCGATCTGTTCCTGATTCTTGGCAAGGCTCTGCTTCAGGGATTCGACTTCCGCGCGGGTGCGGGCAAGCTCTTCTTTTTCGCGTTCCAGCGTGATCCGGTTCTGCTCGAGAGTGGTCAGAACGTCTTCAAACGATTCATCCTGCTCGCTGATTTCGTCTTTTGCCTTGTTGATGATGTAGTCCGGCAGGCCGAGTTTGCTGGAAATCGCAAACGCATTACTCTTTCCAGGAACGCCGACGAGCAGGCGGTATGTCGGGCTTAAAGTCTCGACATCGAATTCACAGCAGGCATTCTCCACGCCCGGTGTGGATAAGGCATAGATTTTCAGTTCACTGTAGTGTGTCGTTGCCATGGTGCGGATGCCGCGCTCGTGGAGCGTAGAGAGGATCGCGATGGCAAGCGCCGCGCCCTCTGTCGGGTCGGTACCGGCGCCGAGCTCATCGAACAGGACGAGGGAATTGCGGTCTGCCTTGTCGAGGAAGGAAACCACATTCGTCATGTGGGAGGAGAAGGTACTCAACGACTGCTCGATGCTCTGCTCATCACCGATATCGGCGTAAACCTCGTCGAAAACGGAAAGGGAGGAGCGGTCGAGTGCCGGAATGTGAAGTCCGGACTGGCCCATCAGTGTTAAGAGTCCGACCGTCTTTAAGGAAACCGTTTTACCGCCGGTATTCGGTCCTGTGACGATCAGAAGGTCGAAATCTTCGCCGAGCGACAGATCAATCGGAACGACTTTTTTCGCATTGATCAGCGGGTGGCGTGCCTTGCGCAGGTGGATTTTACCTTCGGTGTTGAAGATCGGCTCATTGGCGTTCTGCTCCATTGCAAGAGCGGCGCGCGCGAAGATGAAGTCAAGCTCTACCATGTTTTCGAGGTCGTAACGGATCTCATCGCGGTGCAGGTCTGCCTGGGCACTCAACGTAGAGAGGATGACCTCGATTTCTTTTGCTTCTTCAATTTCCAGCTCACGGATATCGTTGTTCAGTTTGACAACGGCCATCGGCTCGACAAAGAAGGTGGAACCGGTCGAGGACTGGTCATGTACCATGCCAGGAACCTGGCCTTTGTACTCGGATTTGATCGGGATACAGTAGCGGCCGTCGCGCATCGTGATGACGGCATCCTGCAGATACGTGCGGTAGGAACCGTTGACGAGCGAGATTAACTGGCTGTGGATTTTTTCCTCACACGATTTGATGGAACGACGGATGCGGCGTAGATTCGGGCTTGCATCATCGCTGATTTCATCCTCGGAGAGAATACAGCGGCGGATTTCCGTGGAAAGCAGCGTCAGAGGCTCCAGTGTTTCGAAGAGATCTTCGAGGCTGTCCGGCGTCTGGTCCGCATTTTCGCGGCGGCCGTACGCTTTGACGCGTGCCGTGTTTTCCAGAAGTGCGGCGGTCTGCAGAAGCTCCGTGATGTTCATGGAGCTGCCGATTTCGAGACGCTTTAATGCGCCGCGGATATCTTTGGCATCACCAAAGGAAATGTGGCCTTTTTTAAAGAGCCGGGTGAGCGCGTCGTGTGTTTCGTGCTGCATCCGTGTAATCTGGGAAAGGGAAGAGGAAGGAACGAGTTCCAGACATTTCTTCCGGCCCAGCGGAGAACTGGCATACGAAGCCAGTTGTTCGATAATTTTGTCGTATTCGAGCGTTTTTAATGCTTTCTGATTCATAATACTTACCTTTTCGTAATTCATAATTCAGTCATTGTCTACAGATAACGCGGTATTTTTGATGCAATACCGCACGGATCTGATGTTACAGTTCACAGGTACCCTGCGAACTGTAACATTCGCAGCCCTCATTTAAAGTTTTGCTTCGCAAAAGGAGGGCTGCTCACGCCTGAATCACTTTCTTACGCAGCGAAACAGCAAGTGTTTCACTGCTGAGTGAACAGTAGCGATCTGATTATATATCTGCACGGGAAGTACAGACCGGAAGTGGAATGTGGGTCACAGGTTTTTCCACTCCCCCAATTATACCTTAAAAAAGAAAAGAAAGAAACCCCAAGAACGAGAAAATGCAGGATGTTGCGCAAATGAGAAAAAAATGTAACAGTCTTCATAAAATGTTCATATCTATCTGGTAAAGTTTTTTATATATGTGAAGATTGCGGAAGCGCATATGCGCAGAGCAGTTCGGTATGGAATACAGATGTATGGAGAAAGAAATGTATGGAAAATGACCCAAAACCTTACAAATTCATGAAAGAGAGCATCAAAAAGCAGCCGCCCGACTGGAAAAAGATTGTTCTTCTGATTGCCGGATGGCTGGCACTTGCGGCGCTTGGCGGTCTGGTTGCGGCCGCGGTATTTGCGGTGACAGAGCCAAAGATTGCCGGTGCAATTACAAAAGAGGAGCCGCCGGCCAAAGTGGATATTCCGGGCGACGAGGATCCGAACAGCGGACAGGAGATGGATGAGACGATGACAGCATCTTCGGAGAATGCGCCGGTGGACAGCAGTGGTTCCGGCTCGGAAATCAGCAGTTCCACAGCGGATGGCAGTGTTTTGGATGAAAGTGTCGCAGAAAGCACGATTTCCGAGAGCACGGATGGAAACGAAGCGGCAGAGGGAACGGAGACGGGGGAGGAGAGCAGTGAGGCTTCCACAGTCGATGGTGAAACGGATGCGGAGGCAAAGGACAACAGTCTCAGAAATTATGAAGTGCTCTACCAGGATATGCTGGAAGTAACGGAAAAACCAAAACGAGCGCTGGTTACCGTCATCGGCATTACCAATCAGATGGACTATTTTAACCAGAACTATGAAAACCAGCAGCAGATTTCCGGTCTGATTGTTGCGGACAACGGGCAGGATCTCTTTATTCTGACGGAATACCGCATCGTGGAAAATGTGGAGCGGATTCAGGTCACCTTCTGGGACGAGACGATGGTGGATGCCACATACCAGCGCCACGATCCGAGCACCGGCCTTACGATTGTGAAGGTGGATGAATCGAAGCTGGATGAGGAAACACGGGACGGTCTTGCGGTTGCGCCGCTCGGCAGTTCGTATCTCGTCAGCCAGGGTGACCCGGTCGTGGCTGTCGGAAGCCCGGTCGGCTACAGCAATTCGATTGCGTATGGTGTGGTGACTTCGGTTACGAACAAGATTTCCGCGCTGGACAATGAGTACAATCTGCTGACCACCGACATCCTCGGCAGCACGGACGGCAGCGGCATTCTGGTAAATCTTGACGGCGAAATCGTCGGCATTATTGCGCAGAGTTACAGTGCCAAGGGAAACAACGTGGTGACGGGCATTGCGATTTCCCAGATCAAAAAGCTGATCGAAAATCTTTCCAACAACGTGAGCCGCGCGTATATCGGCATCCGCGGACAGGATGTCACAGAAGAACTTTCCGATAAAACCGGCATTCCAAAAGGCGTTCTCATCAGCCGCGTCGCAGACGATTCTCCGGCGATGATGGCGGGCATGAAAGAGTACGATGTGATTGTAAAGGTCGGGGAGCACAAGGTTGAGACGATCAAACAGTACCATGAACAGCTTGGCAAATACAGCACAGGAGACGTGGTTACCGTGACGGCGATGCGGAAAGGCGCTGAAGGGTATGCGGAGATGACGTTTGATGTGACGATGGGGGAAGTATAAAAAACAGAGGCTTTCGGGAGCAGAAAAAGCCGGTTTTAGCCGGTGGGGCTTCCGGAAGCTTTTCTTTTCGAATGGTTTTCCACTGGCGGATGAAAAAATACGTGCATTCTGCAGGAAAATCTGGTAGAATTGGTAAGGCATGCAGGAGCACAGGCTTTGCATCATAAAAACGGCATCATAGAAACAAAAACGGAACACTGTGTCCGCATTTATTTTAGAAAAAGAGGATTTATTTTTATGAAGTATATCAACGAACTCCGGGAAGGAAACCGCATTTCCGGAATTTATCTCTGCAAACATAAACAGTCGGCTGTTACCAAAAACGGAAAACAGTACGAAAACGTGATCTTACAGGATAAAACCGGTACGATCGATGCGAAAATCTGGGATCCGAATTCTATGGGAATCCGTGAATTTGAAGCACTGGATTATGTAGATATTATGGGAGATGTTTCCAGTTTCAATGGAGCACTTCAGGTTTCCATTAAAAATGCAAGAAAAGCGGAAGAGGGCGAATATAATCCGGCGGACTATCTGCCGACGAGCCGTTACGACATCAATACGATGTATCAGGAGCTGCTCTCCTGGATCGGAACGGTGAAAAATCAGTATCTCTCCGAACTGCTGACGTATTATTTTATCCAGGATCAGGAGACCGCAAAACGGTTCCGCATGAGCTCTGCAGCAAAAAGCGTGCATCACGGATTCGTCGGCGGCCTTTTAGAGCATACGTTAAGTGTCACCCGTTTCTGCGATTTTATGGTAAAATCGTATCCGATTCTGAACCGCGATCTGCTGATTACGGCAGCAATTCTGCACGATATCGGAAAGACGAAAGAACTCTCCTTATTCCCGCAGAACGATTACACCAATGACGGACAGCTGCTCGGCCACATCATGATCGGTGCGGAGATGGTACACGATGCGGCGCAGAAGATCGACGGTTTCCCACAGGAACTCGAGAATCAGTTAAAGCACTGCATTCTGGCGCACCACGGCGAGCTGGAATACGGTTCCCCGAAAAAACCGGCAATGGTAGAGGCGGTAGCGCTGAACCTGGCGGACAATGCCGATGCCAAAATGGAAACCCTGACCGAGCTGTTTGACGCAGCGCCGGCCGGCAATGAGTGGCTTGGCTACAACCGGTTCTTTGAGTCCAACATCCGCAGAACAGGAGACTTTTCATGAGCTATCAGAAAAATGATGTACTGACGGTGAAAATTGAAGATATGGGACACGACGGAGAGGGTATAGGCAAATGCGAGGGCTATACCCTCTTTGTCAAGGACACCGTCATCGGCGATCTTGCCGAGGTAAAAGTGATCAAAGCAAAGAAAAATTACGGCTACGCGCGCCTGATGCGCCTGATCGAGCCGTCCGCGCACCGCGTCGAGCCGGTCTGCCCGGTTGCACGTCCGTGCGGCGGATGCCAGTTGCAGATGCTCGACTATGCGGAGCAGCTTCGCTTTAAGGAGAAGAAAATCGCCGGAAATCTCCAGCGCATCGGCGGCATGGCGGAGATCCCGATGGAGCCGATCGTGGGGATGGAAAATCCGTTCCGCTATCGAAACAAAGCCCAGTTTCCGATCGGGCAGGATAGAAATGGAAAGCTGATTACGGGATTTTATGCGGGAAGAACGCATCAGATCATGGAAAACCGGAACTGTTATCTCGGCGTGGAGCAGAACGAGGAGATTCTGAACCGCATTCTTGCCTGGATGGAGGAGAACGGCGTTCCGGCATACAACGAGGAGACCGGCAAAGGCCTGGTGCGCCATGTGCTGATCCGGTTTGGATTTATGACGAAAGAGATTATGGTCTGTCTCGTTGTGAACGGAAAGAAACTGCCGGCCGAGGAGAAACTCATCAAATCGCTGACAGAACTCGAAGGCATGACAAGCATTACCCTAAGCGTAAACCGTGAGCGGACCAATGTGATCATGGGAAAAGAAATCCGCTGCCTGTGGGGACAGGGGTATATCACCGACTATATTGGAACCGTAAAATATCGGATCTCCCCGCTGTCCTTCTACCAGGTCAACCCGGCGCAGACGGAAAAACTGTACGGTCTTGCCCTGGAATACGCAGACCTCACCGGAAATGAGACGGTCTGGGATCTCTACTGCGGCATCGGAACGATTTCCCTGTTCCTCGCGCAGAAAGCCAAAAAAGTCTACGGTGTCGAAATCGTCCCGGAGGCAATCGCGGATGCGAAGAACAATGCGAAAATTAACGAGATCGAAAACGCTGAATTTTTCGTTGGAAAATCGGAAGAGATTCTTCCGGCCTACTACGAACAGTACGCCAAAGACCACCCGGGCGAACACGCCCACGCGGACGTCATCGTCGTCGATCCGCCGAGAAAAGGCTGCGAAGAAAACCTCCTCCACACCATGGCCAGCATGCAGCCGGACCGCATCGTGTATGTATCCTGCGATTCCGCAACGCTGGCACGAGATGTGAAGGTGCTTGGGGAGCTGGGGTATGAAGTAAAGAAAGTCCGAGGGGTTGACCAATTCCCGATGACGTGCCATGTGGAGTGCGTGGTTGCACTACATCGGGTCGATATGTAAGAATCCTTGATTTGCGCGAAGGCAACGAGGAGAGTTCCGAAGAAATAACTGGCTGTAAAGCCAGTGTTTATGCGGAATTCGACGACTGCCCGCGAGTCGGGAAGTTTGTAAAACTTCTCGACTTCCGGCACTTTGAGCGACATATGATGTTCTCACAGAGTGATAGAAAAACCTACAAAAAAGCAATTTCAGACGGTGTGAATGTCTCAGTCGTATTGGATGTGGGGTGTGGAAACACATAAAAGTACAATTAATATTTTGAAGTTATTCAATAGAATACGAAGCGTGAAAGACCGTTCATTTTCAAGTAATTGGAGATGAGCGGTCTTTTTCTGTTTGCAGATAACATTGACGTAACTGAGTAGAAGTTATTCTACCGGAAGAACGGAGGTTGTAATGGAAGAGATAAAGAGTATCAGAATAAGCGAGTTAAAGGACTTTAAGAACCATCCTTTTCATGTGCAGCAGGACATAGAGCTGTGTGCCCTTATGAAAAGTATTGAAGATGAGGGTGTGATTGTACCTTTGCTTGTAAGACCGAATCCTGACGGAGAAGGTTATGAAGTGATTGCAGGACACAGACGAAAGGCAGATGCCGGCTGGGCTGGTCTTGCGGAGGTTCCGGCAGTTATAAGAGAATTGGATGATGATCAGGCGATAGTGGCGATGGTAGATTCTGTGCGCCCGTAAGGCGTTTGGGGTGGACACCCAAGCGACGTGGGTCATTATGATTTTGTTTTGAGAAAACAATAAGAAAAATTATCAAGTGTGAAGAACACAGTCTTATCGCCAACAACTAACCTTGAATGGAAACATAAAGGGGACAACAGCACGTTTGTAAAGGCACAAGTCAACAAAGCTTCCAAGTTGCGACTGAGTGTCGAGGTGAAAGGTACTATATGAGGATGAAAGCTAAACTGCTTGAAGGAAAGTCAGAGGCTAGAGCTAACCATCTCCGCACCGAAGGGAAGATGTTACGGTGATGTATTGGCAGATTAGTATTTTGCTGTCTGCAATCTGCGTGATAATCAATGCAAGCTAGCCATAGGTTCATTTGAGGATGCATCTGAAATCAAGGAAAAATTCAGAGTATTTCTCGAGGATACTCTGCATCTTGAGATGTCCGAAAAAAAGACCAAGATAACACATAGTCAAGATAAAGCAAGATTTCTTGGATATGATATCACCACCGCAAAGAACTCAGCGCTTATGCAATCATCAGGGCATACAGAAATGCCTATTCAGGCGGTTGGACAGGAACAACCTGTGCCTGACGATAAGGGTGCTTCTGGGAATATGGATTACACAGAGGAGGATGTGAAGAAGTATCAGATGGATCCTGATATCAATGAGTTGCTGGATTTCAGTTTTTGCGGGGAATGACAGCAGAAGGCTACAAAACATTTATAAATGGAAGTGTTATGGCATCATTTATGGAAGGAATTGTAGCCTCAATTTTAGAAGAAAAAAGTGGTGCCGGATACGGCACGAATTGTAGCCAATTAAATACAGTTATCAGCGTAATTGAAGCCATGTATCTTTGCGAAGGTATGTGGCTTTTTCCTTTTTGCGCTGAGGATAGATTTTTTAACCAGCCCTCGTGCATTTATGCGAGGGCTAAGCCTCGCAGAGCGAAATACACCCATCGCACAAAACTTCGTTTTGTACTCTGTGTATTTCGCCCTTGCAGGGGGCTATCACGCCGGATACGGCGGTGGGTTCGTAAACGGACACCTATATGTCCACTCACATTGGCATTAGAAGTGAAAGAAAGAGTTGCAGGAGCAGATTGCTGTATTGGATAGAAAAGCAGGGAGGATGAAATCAGAGCTTTCAAATGTGCTTCAGGATGCAGACTATGCAAATGCTTCGGAGTTTTATACCGAGCTATTCATGGTTCGTGAGGAGAGGCAAAGGTATGAAGAGGCTTGTAAGGAATGGCAGCAGAAGTGTGTTGAGGTGGAACTTGTAGCGGTGAAGGATAGTAAGTATTTTGGGGACGTAATTCCGATTAGCAGGAATAGAGGGCGATAAAGTAAGGCGATGCTATTAGTGAATCTGATAGCATCTGTGTAACTACATAGTGACAATTTTGCATCTTCGAAGTGGTAGTCTATGCAAAATATCATCGAATTGGATGAAAAAGGAGAGAATTACCGCATCCTTTGGGGTCTGGTAAACGGAGGCAGACCGACCAGTGAGCTGCCGAGTCACCTGATGAACCATGAAGTGAAAAAAGGCGTTACCAATGTTTATCATGCACATACCACGAATGTGATCGCACTGACATTTGTACTGCCGTTGGAGGATAAAGTATTTACTAGAGAACTCTGGGAGATGGCGACCGAGTGCCCGGTTGTATTTCCTTCCGGAATCGGTGTAGTAGGATGGATGGTGTCGGGCGGCCGTGAGATCGCAGTGGCGACAAGTGCCCTGATGAAAGAATATGATGTGGCAATCTGGGCGCATCACGGCATGTTCTGCTCAGGGGAAGACTTTGATCTTACATTCGGATTAATGCACACCGTAGAGAAATCCGCGGAAATCCTTGTAAAGATGCTGTCCATGAGACCGGATAAAAGACAGACAATCTCACCTCAGAATTTCAGAGATTTGGCGAAAGATTTTAAAGTAACTTTACCGGAAAAGTTTCTATATGGCAAATAATGTACATATCACATATTTGGCGTATCAGAAGCATGAAGCATGTTTCGATATTCCATAGGCGTACATCCGTATTTCTTGCGGAACAGCTGAAAGAAAAAGCTGGTATTCTGATATCCGACGGCAAGGCTGATATCATTTGTGGAAAGTGCGGTGCTCCTTAACAATTTTGCCGCCTGAGAGAGCCGGTGTGTCTGGACCAGCTCTTTGTAAGTGGTTCCGGTATGCTGGCGTATGTAGGCAGAGAGATAGTTTGGGTGCATATTAAAAAACTCAGCTGTAGAAGAAAGGGTACAGTCCGCAAAGTTTGTTTCGATATATCGGAGTATGGTATAAATCTGATCCACAGAGGCGTGGTCTAGAACCATACCGTGCTGGAACAGATTGATCATCTCGCAGGTAATCAGCGTAAAAAGACTGTCTAAAAAAGGTCCGGATGTTACGGACGGAGAATAAAATTCACAGAGAAACTGGTTGGCAAGATCTGCCAGCCGGTTTTGTTTTTGTTCCGGGGAAAAGACAATATACATGCTTTCCTGCATCGTGGTGTTCAGAGCCTCAATGAAAAAGTGTGTAAGGTAATTATCCTGAGACAGGCGTTCAAAAAAAGTACCGTTCAGATATTCGCGCGTCAGCAGAAAATTGATGATAATATCATTTTCTGAACATCTTTTGACAGAATGAGGTGCATTCTGGCTGATCAGAACCATCTGCCCGGCTTTTAGCCTGAATGTAGTCTTATTTATCGTCATTGTGCAGGAACCAGAATAAATATAACTCAACTCCAGCCACTCATGGATATGCAGAGGTACGTTTTCAAAACGATCCTGTTTTACAACAGCGAAGTTGTAATAACTCGGAAGCACTTTCTTTGAAAGAAATAAAGAACGCAGATCTTCAAGGTTCGTATCAAAACGGTAACAGGGTGTATCAAACTTACCTCTGGCAACAGGAAATTGTGAATAATCTTTCTTTACACCATTCAGACGCTGGGTTTCTTCGGTAGTGTGCTGCTTCAGAAATTGATTCAATGCAGATAATGTCATCATATATAATCTCTCCTTTTCGAGATATGAATGAACTGTGATTATAGTCATCAGCAGTTTATTTAACCTGTCTAAAATATACCATATTGGGGGCAAAGGTGTACAGAGTAATCTCGGATATTTATTAAGTTTGGTCGGTAAATCACTTATGTTTCGTTGATGTAATTTTAGTCTGTATAAAGTAAGATGTCAGTAAGAAAAGGAGGCATAGGTTAGGATGAAGATATTTTTTGCAGTAGTGGTGATTGTTTTATTATTTGTAATCGGTGCGACATTATATGTCTATAAAAAAAGTGCCATGTTTTTGCCGGCACTTCTTGGCATCTGCGGATTTCCAAAAATAAAGGAAAGCAGCTATTACGATGAAAACGGACATTTCCGTCCGGGAACGGGGGAGGACAAAGTTGGATTTTTCATGCAGCATCCGGTATTCGGCGGTTTTAAACATATGTTTTTCAATGTGGAGGACAACGTGCTGAAAGCTATTGCGCCTGTAAAGTATAAGGATTTTTTAAAGGCGCCGGGCCGTGAGGAACAATTGGATGCAGCCTTGGAATCTTTCAATTATCTAACCGGACTTGTTGAGAAAGGTCAGGCAAGGCTGGTGTCGGATCTGTATCCTGCGGAAGCAGTGAAGGGTCATCCGTACAGGTCACATCTGACGGGAATGTTTTATCAGGGACAACAGGGAAAACCACTTGCCATTGTAGTTCCGGGAGGCGGATTTATCAGTAATGTAACTGATTGCGAGGGGTATCCTGTGGCGATGAAGCTGCATAAAATGGGATATTCTGTTTTCGTCGTAAGTTATCCGGTCGGCAGACAGCTGGGTGAGACAGAACAGGTAAAGCAGGGACAGGCTGCCGCGAGGGAACTGACACAAGTGATTCGATATCTGACGGAGCATCAAAAACAGTTTTCTGTAAACATGGATGATTATGCCATCTTTGGTTTTTCAGCAGGAGGACTTATGACCACGGCGTATTCATTTGCCAATTATGAGGACTGCTGCCACAAGAATCATCTGCCAAGACCGAAGGTGATCTTCCCTATGTATGGTCTGGACTGGAATATCAAAGCTTTGCAGGAGGACAAGGGACTGGCGGTATTTTCTATCGTAGGGCGGGATGATGAGTTCGGTTTTGCAAATGTGGAAGATAAACTGCCGGAATTAGAGAAGGTACTGGGCAAAGAAAATGTGTCGGTCAGAATCGTTGACGGACTGGGACATGGATTTGGAATAGGAAATGAAACAAAAGTGAAAAACTGGCTTCAGGAAGCAGTCATCTTCTGGGAAGCCCACAGATAGGAACAGATAAGAATTTATTTAAGGAGGATTTCATAATGAGCAGAAACCTGAAAGAATTGATCAGACAGATGACACTGGAGGAAAAAGCAGGACTATGTTCGGGAGCGGATTTCTGGAACACGATGGGAATCGAAAGGTTAGGGATTCATTCCGTTATGATGACAGACGGCCCGCACGGCTTGCGCAAACAGGAAGGCGCGGCAGATCATCTCGGCCTGAATAAAAGTGTGAATGCAGTCTGCTTTCCGGCAGCCTGCACCACGGCATCCAGCTTTGACGTGGAACTGATGGAATGTATGGGACAGATCCTTGGGGACGAGTGTCAGGCTGAGAACGTGGGCATGCTCCTCGGCCCTGCAGTTAATATCAAACGCAGTCCTCTCTGCGGAAGGAATTTTGAATATATGTCCGAAGATCCATATCTGACAGGAAAGATGGCGTCAGCATATATCCGGGGCGTACAGTCGAAAGGCATCGGAACCAGTATGAAACACTTCGCCGCGAATAATCAGGAAACAGACCGTATGCAGATATCGTCGGAAGTATCGGAACGGGCTTTCCGGGAAATTTATCTGCCGGCTTTTGAGGAGGCGGTGAAGAAAGCGCAGCCAAAGACTGTGATGTGCAGCTACAATAAGATCAACGGAGTATTTTCTTCAGAGAATAAGAAGCTTCTGACAGATATCCTGCGGGATGAGTGGGGATTTGAAGGATATGTGGTCAGTGACTGGGGAGCTGTAAATGACCGGGTGAAAGGACTGAAAGCCGGTCTTGACTTGGAGATGCCGGGATCAGGAGGATATAATACAAGAAAGATTATTCAGGCAGTGGAGAATGGAGAACTGGAGGAAGAAATTCTTGACAGAACGGTGGAACGCATACTGAAAGTAGTCTTCTCCTACACAGATAACAGGAAAGCGGAGACTGTATTTGACAGGGAAAAGGATCACAAAGCAGCGGCAGATATCGAAACAGAGTGCGCCGTACTTCTGGAAAACAGGGGAGTGCTGCCGCTGAAAAAAGAACAGAAAGTAGTCTATATCGGGGAATTTGCAAAGAAACCGCGATACCAGGGCGGGGGATCGAGTCACATCAATACGGACAGCGTAGTGTCGGCTCTGGAAACTGCGGTGAGAAAAGGCAGGGCAGTGGAGTACGTGAAAGGCTTCTCGTCAGAGCGTGACGAGATGACAGAAGAGGATCTGAAACAGGCGTGTGAAGCGGCAGCGGGCGCAGATGTAGTTGTAATCTTTGCCGGACTGCCGGACAGCTTTGAGTCGGAAGGATATGACAGAACATCCATGGAACTGCCAAAGTGTCAGAATCGCCTTATAGAGGCTGTGGCTGAGATACAGAAAAATGTGGTAGTGGTTCTTCATAACGGAAGTCCCGTAGAAACTCCATGGGCGGAGTCTGTAAATGCCATTCTGGAGATGTATCTGGGAGGAGAAGGCATTGGGGAGGCCAGCGACCGGCTGTTATTTGGGGAGGCAAATCCAGGAGGACGTCTGGCGGAGACGTTCCCATATCGTCTGGAAGACAACCCGAGTTACCTGAATTTTCCTGGAGACGGCAGGACTGTTCTCTATGGAGAAGATATCTTTGTCGGATACCGTTACTATGATGCGAAGAAAGTACCGGTGCGCTGGGCATTCGGCCATGGACTGTCATATACGGAATTCAGCTACAGCAATATGAAACTCTCTTCTGCGGAAATGAAAGATGGAGATATTCTGAAGGTGAGCATTGATGTGGAGAATACAGGGAAGAGGGCAGGAAGTGAAGTGGTTCAACTCTATGTCAGTGACAAGGACAGCACGGTGCCAAGAGCAGTGAAAGAACTAAAAGGGTTTGCGAAAGTATTTCTGAATCCGGGTGAGAAGAAGACGGTTACAATGGAACTTTGCGCGAGAGATTTTGCTTACTACGAGACAAAGATTCACGACTGGTACACTCCGTCAGGTACATATGAGATCCAGATCGGGCATGCCAGCGATGAGATCAGAGAGGCTGCAGAACTTACATTTACTACTGATGTGCTGCTGCCGTTCACTGTGGATATGACCACTACAATGGGGGAATTGATGAACCACCCGAAGACAGCAGGGAAAATGATGGAGTATCTTGAGGGGATATCACAGGGAGAAGAACCTAAGAAAGAAGATGGGGAGGTACAGCTTGTGACTCCGGAAATTATTGCGCAGATGCCGCTGAAATCATTTTTAAGCGTTATTCCGGGCGAAGCGATCGAGCAGATGATCGTGGAGTTAAATGCTCTGTGTCAGTAGTGGGAGGAACGGTTGGCTTATTATTGGATGAAAAAGTATCAGCATGAAAATGAGGAAGAATTATGGGCAAGATTTATGCGGCAAAAACAAATCATATCACAAACCCTTTAGGGTTTTATCTGAAACCGTTGGTATTTTCATGGAAAGTGAAAGGCGGCAGAGGACAGGAACAGAAACATGCAAGGATTGTGATCAGCAAGAACAAAACCTTTACAGATATCTGTCACGACACGGGGGAGGCAGAGCTGGACAGTCTCTCTGCAAGAGTGGAATTTGAACCGCAGCCGTATACAAGATATTACTGGAAAGTTATTGTGACAACAGATGCAGAGGAAGTGATCGAATCAGACACGCAGTTCTTTGAGACCGCCAAAATGGATGAACCGTGGACGGGCAGGTGGATTACCTGTGACAGCAGTCAGGAACGGCATCCGATTTTCTCAAAGAGGATTCGTCCGGCAAAAGAAGTGAAAAGCGCAAGACTGTACATTTGCGGCCTGGGATTGTATGAGGCATATTTTCTTGGGGAAAATAAAGAAAATCCTAAGAAAATCGGTGAAGAGTATCTGACTCCGTACTGCAATAATTATGACCGGTGGATCCAGTATCAGACGTATGACATCACAGAACAGGCAGAACGAGGAGGTGTGCTGTCTGTTCTTCTCGGAAACGGTTGGTATAAAGGCAGGTTCGGTTTCAATGATCCGGAGCGGGAAGCATATTACGGTGACGAGTGGAAGCTGATTGCGGAGATTCACATAGAGTACAAAGACGGAACGAAAGATGTGATCAGTTCTGATGAAACCTGGTCAGTTACAAGAAGCAATTTGTGGTTTTCCAATATCTATGACGGTGAGAGAAGAGATGATACGCTGCCGCCGGTAGAGGAGTCTCCTGCGCGGATCGCAAAGGTTCCGAAAGGCCGGCTTATGGAACGGTTATCTCTTCCAGTTAAGGTACAGGAGGAGATGAAGCCGGCAGAGCTGATCCATACTCCTGCCGGAGAAGAGGTATTTGATCTGGGGCAGGAGATCACGGGGATCTTCCGGCTGCGGGTGCATGAGCCGGCGGGGACAACTATCAGGATTCAGACGGGCGAGGTGCTTCAGGACGGATGTTTCTACAACGAGAATTTAAGAACTGCACTTTCGGAGTACATTTATGTTTCTGATGGTACAGAAAAGGTGATTACGCCTCATTTTACATACTATGGTTATCGATATGTGAAAGTGACCGGGGTTAGGGACCTTTCGTGTGAGGATTTTACGGCGCTTGTTCTTTACAGTGATTATGAGAGCATCGGGGAAATCGAGACAGGGAATGATCTTGTGAACAAATTAATCTCCAATATCGAATGGGGAATGAAAGGGAACTTTCTGGATGTGCCTACAGACTGTCCCCAAAGAGATGAGAGGATGGGCTGGACAGGAGATACACAGGTATTTTCCGCGACTGCAAGCTATCTGGCTGATACCTATGCGTTTTACCGAAAATATTTATACGACCTGTATCAGGAACAGCTTCTGGCGGGCGGAATGGTTCCGGAGATTGTCCCCACATTCGGACCGACAAAATGTTCCTGCGCATGGGGAGACGCCGCATGTATCATCCCCTGGAACGTATATTTGTTCAGCGGGGACAAAACAATACTCGAAAACCAAATTGAGAGCATGAAAGCGTGGGTCGATTATATCCGGAGAATTGATGGAGACCATCATGGATGGAGACAGGTTTTCCATTATGGTGACTGGCTTGCTCTTGACCGTACAGGTGCCGCTGCGAACAGCGTGTATGGAGCGACTGATGAAGCATACATTGCAGACATCTACTACGCGGCAAGTGCACAGATTGTTGCAAAAGCAGCAGAGGTGCTTGGACTGGAAGAAACGAGACAGGAGTATCAGAAAATCGCAGACCGTCAGTGGCAGGTCGTGAAAGAAGAATATTTTACTGCTACAGGCAGATGTGCGGTGAAGACGCAGACAGGGCTTATTCTTGCACTGAAATATCATCTGTCTGAAAATGAAGAACTGACAAAGCAGATGCTGCAAAAGCTTCTCAGGGATAATAAAAATAAATTAAATACCGGGTTTGTAGGAACCCCGCTTCTGTGCAATGTCCTGACTGATCATGGAATGACAGACGCGGCATACCGGCTGCTTCTGAATAAGGAATACCCGGGCTGGCTCCATGAAGTGAAGCTGGGAGCAACAACGGTGTGGGAGCGTTGGAATTCACTGGATGAGAGCGGACATGTCTCCAGCACGGGGATGAACAGTCTAAATCATTATTCTTACGGCGCTGTATTGGAGTGGATCTTCCGTCATGCGGCCGGGATTGATGTGACGGAACAGAACCCGGGAGGCAGGGTGATGCGGATCAGCCCGAAAGTGAATAATGGACTGAAATATGTAAAAGCTGTTTATGATTCGGCAAGCGGATGCTATCAGTGCGGCTGGGAGATATCAGAGGATAATAAAATCACGGTCACTGTTACGGTTCCGTTCGGCGGAAGTGCAGAAGTGGTTCTTCCATATGCGTCGGAATCTGTATATGAAGATAAAGAAAATCCATTATTTGAAGAGGTGGAAAATGGAATCTGCCGTGTGAGAGCCGGAGAATATGAAGTCGCTTATGAGGCGTCACAGCCTTTAAAGAAGAAATACAGCATAGACTCGACAATGGAAGAACTGCTGAACCATCCGGATATCCGCGCGTTTCTTTCTCAAATGATGGAAGTGGATATGATCCCCGATATTGCATATGGGCTTTCGCTTAGAGATGTCGCGAAAACATTCGCAGGAGAGATAAAAAAAGATGAGGCGCAGATGCTGGATGCGGCACTGGCAAAATTCTAATCAGGAGGGTTGCTATGGAGCTTATAAGGCTTAAAGTAAACAGTCAATATAGACCATGCGTGGACGAAGCACCTTATTTTTCATGGGTAATCACTAGTGATGAAAAGAATGTGATGCAGACATCCTATCATATCACAGTGAAAAATATGGACGAAGTAATGTGGGATTCTGGAATGGTAGAAAGTGATAAAAGTATTTTTGTGGAGTACTCAGGGAAACCATTACAAAGTCTCAGTGACTACAACTGGACAGTGGAAGTGACAGTTAATAACGGAGAAAAGGCGGCGGCATCCTCATCCTTTGAGACAGGATTTATGAAGAAAGAATGGACGGCCGAGTGGGTGAAATCTCCGTTTCCTATGAAAAAGGTAAAACCCGGAACCGGCGGGCAGAACCCGGCAGAATATTTTCGCAAAGAATTTGATGCACGAGACGGCATAAAACGAGCGCGCGTTTATGCCACCTGTCACGGAGCATATCAGCTCAGCATGAACGGAATGCGTCCGGATGACAGAGAGTTTGCGCCGGAATTTACCGTCTATTCTAAATATCTGTGCTACCAGACTTATGATGTGACCCCGTTTTTGAGAGAGGGAGGAAATGTCATAGGAATGCTGGTGGGGGACGGCTGGTATGACAGCGCGAACTTTAAACCGAGAAGCAGGAAGTTTAAAGCCGAACATTCTGTGTTATTTCAGATAAAGATTGATTATGAAGACGGAACGAGTGAAATGGTGCTGTCAGATGATACGGTGAAAGTTTCAGAAAGTCCGATTCGTTCATCAGATCTGTTTGCAGGTGAACTCTATGACGCACGGATGGAACAGGAAAACTGGAACTGCTGCGGATTCGATGACAGCAGCTGGAAAACCGGTATTCCATGCGGAAAAATTTACGTGAACCTGGTGGCTCAGTACGGGGAACCGGTGCGCCCGGTAAAAGAAGTGCCGGCAGTAGGAATGACAGTTAGCCCGAAAGGCGAGACGATCATTGACTTTGGACAGAACTTGGCAGGTGTTCTGCGGGTAAAAAGCAAACTGCCGGCCGGAACAAAAATGGTATTAGATCATTTTGAAACTCTTGATCAATATGGAAACTATTTCAACAATATTTTCATGTCAGAGAAAACAGGGCACAAGCAAAGTGATATTTATATCTCAAACGGGAAATTCACAGAATACATACCGCATTTTACATATCATGGATTCCGCTATGTGAGAGTGACATGCGATCAGCCGGTGAGCCCGGAGGATTTCACAGCGATTGTCCTGTCTTCTGACAATGAGGATCTGGGAACATTTGAGACGTCCAACGAAGATATAAACCGGCTTTACGAAAATACAAGATGGTCTCAGCGGTCGAATCTGTTTTCAATCCCCACGGACTGCCCGCAGAGAGAAAAAGGCGGATGGACCGGAGATATCCAGATTTATGCAAGAACAGCCATGCTCAACGAAAATGTAACCCAATTTCTGACAAGATGGCTGCGTAATATGACCTTCAGTCAGCAGAAAAATGGGGCAATCCCCAATGTGATCCCCCCTTACCGGAATCTATGAATTACTGGAGAAACTGAATCGGATCGTATACCGCAATTTTGAACCGGTGGGAGAAGCAGGATGGGGAGATGCCGCCTGTATCGTACCGTGGAGCATGTATCAGCTTACAGGAAATATCAGGATACTGAGAGAGCAGTATGACACAATGAAAAAGTGGTGCGACTATATCATCAACACTGCAAAGAAGCGTAGAGGCAAGATGAAACATCCAAAAGAAATTGACCAGTATCTGTGGAATACAGGACATCAGTACGGGGAGTGGCTCATACCGAGCCAGACAGTAGACGGAGCAGACCAAAGCGCTGCAAAACTTATCAATACTTCTACATACTGCGCGCCAATTTTTGGATGGAATTCCTGCCGGATCATGGCAGATACGGCAGCACTCCTCGGGCATACATCAGACGAATTATACTATGATGACATTGCGTCCAGAATGAAATCTGCCATTCAAAAAGGACTGATCGATGATGATGGGAAGATGCCTCTTGATTTTATGGGCAGTTATGTGCTGGCAATCGCATTTGATCTTGCTCCTGAAAGGAAGAAAAAAAGTATCGCCGGACATTTGATCCGCAAGATAGAAGAAAACGGGGATTGTCTGGATACAGGGTTCCTGACGACGCCGTATCTGCTGGATGCGCTCTGTAAGATCGGCAGGATGGACAAGGCATATAAAATCCTGCTCCAGACAAAGTGCCCGTCATGGCTTTATGAGGTGAAGCAGGGAGCGACAACAATCTGGGAAAATTACATTTCTTACAAGGAGGACGGGTCTCCGGTTATGACAAGCCTGAACCACTATGCCTTTGGATGCGTGGACGACTGGATGTTCCGGAAGATAAGCGGCATTGATATGGCTGCTCCCGGATTTAAGGAGATTGTAATCGCACCGGAGCCGGACAATGCGTTTACCAGTGTAAAACGTACTTATATAAGTGAGTACGGGGAAATCGCAGTCAGGTGGAGTATGGACGAAGGGAAATTTAAGCTGAAAGTAAAAATCCCCTGCAACACGACTGCCGTTGTAAAGATGCCGGATGGCAGATTATACAAGGTAGGAAGCGGAATGTATCAGTTTGAATAAAGAATCAAAGAAAACAAAATGACAGTATTTGCGAGAACTGACCGGTAAATACAGACGGTTAGTTCTCTTAATATGAAAGTTGAAAATAATAAGGAGTTAGGGATTATGAAAAAGAAAATATTGAAGATTATCTTAAGTATCGTTTTAATTCTGATTCTGGCTGTGGGAATCGGCCTGACATATTTAGTAGGAGCAGCAGGCGGTGGAGGACCGTTTGATTTTGTCTGGAAGAACAAACTGAAAAAAATGCCGGGAAACGCAGAAAAATACAGTCTGGAAAATATAGAACCGTTAGAAAACAGCCCTCTTGAAGGGAAGCGTATCTGCTACCTTGGATCATCTGTAACCTTAGGTCTGTACTCAATGGATGTTTCTTTCGCAGATTATATCTCTTACAGAAATGGCTGTGAGTATGTAAAAGAAGCTGTAAGCGGTACTACTTTAGTGGATAACGGAAAGACGTCTTATATCCAAAGGATGAAAAATAATATCGGTACAGATGAGAAATTCGATGCATTTGTCTGTCAGCTTTCCACGAATGACGCGTCGAAGGAAATGCCGATGGGAGAAATCAGCAGTTCAGAAAATCTGGAGGATTTTGATACACAGACGATAACAGGAGCAATGGAATATATCATTGTATATGCAAAGCAGACATGGAATTGTCCCGTGATCTTTTATACCGGAACAAAATATGACAGTAAACAGTATCAGCAGATGGTAGATGTATTGTTTGAGCTTCAGGATAAATATGGAATAGGCGTGATCGACCTTTGGAATGACGAGGAGATGAATGACGTTTCTGAAAAAGAATATGAAGTTTATATGGCAGATCCGGTTCATCCGACGCAGGCAGGATATCTGGAATGGTGGACGCCTAAGATGGAAGAATACTTATATCAGTTTTTAGAAAGATGATTATTATATTAAGTTTCGTCGGTAAACTGCTTATATATCGTTGGTGATTTGCCCTTTGGAATTATTTATAATTGAATCAAACAATGAAAGGACGGATAACGAAATGGAAAATTCAGTTACAAAAAGAGAAAAAATCAGTTATGGTTTGTATTTTATGGGACAGAATGTATTCTATGGACTGGTAGGATATATGACTACATATTTTACAGATATCGGCATAACGGCAGCATTGGTTGCGATCGTGGCGCTTATCACGAAAGTGTGGGATGCCATCAACGATCCGATCTTCGGTATGATCATGGATAAGGTGAATTTTAAGAAAGGGAAATTCCTGCCGTGGCTTCGAATATCTGTCATAGCGATTCCGGTGGCAACTATTCTTCTTTTTATAATACCTACCGGGATTTCCATGACGGCTAAAATCATATGGGCAACACTTGCTTATATGTTATGGGATACAGCCTATACCCTTTGCGATGTACCGATTTTTGGTATTGTTACCACGATGACAATAGACCAGAAGGAACGTGTTTCACTAAACAGCATAGGAAGATTGTTTGCTATTTTTGCAGGTATTGTTACAGGAATTGCCCTGCCGTTGGTACGGCAGCGGTTAGGCGGCTGGTCAACAACAGTAATTGTGTTATCTCTTTTGTCATGTGTTATGATGATTCCGATTTGTCTGTTCGCAAGGGAGAGAGTAATTGAAAAAGAAAGAGTCCAGAATGACGGGGCAGAAGAAAGTTATACATTGCGAGATATGGTAGAATGTCTGCGGAAGAACAAATATTTATTGCTTTTCTTTGCGGCTCCGCTCATCAGCAGCCTGCTTAATGTTGGTGCAAATTGGGGCTTATACGTTGCCCGGTACTGCCTTGGCGGTGAAGAAGCTGCCTCATATGTTTCGATGGCGGTAATTATTCCGACCTTAATCGGTGCGGTTATGGCAGTAGAATTATGCAAAAAATATGATAAATTTAAAGTCTTCTATATTTCATATATTTTCGCGTTACTTCTGGGAATTGTAAGATTCATAGCCGGGTATGAGAATATGATGGTGTATGTGATTTTAAATGCCTTAGGAGGAATTCCGCTGGGAATAGCAGTTATACTGCAGTATCAGTTTACGCCGGACTGCTACGAGTATGGACAGTACAAGACAGGATTAAAAATGCGTGGTGTAACGTTTGCGGCGCAGACATTTTTTACAAAATTAAGTGGAGCGATCGCAACAGCAGTCAGTGTGTTTGCGTTAACTATAATCGGCTTCCGAGAGGGAGAAGGCGTTGTTCAGGCGGCAGGATTTGCCGATAAATTATGGACATTCAGCTGTCTTGGCAGCATTATCGGGGGTATTTGCACTCTGCTTATACTTCGTCTTTACAAGCTTAATGACCATGATGTCCAGCTGATGGCAAAATGCAATAATGGTGAGATCAGCCGTGAAGAAGCAGAGGCACAGATGATCAATCAGTATTAAGAAAAGAAAGGAGGACTTTTGCGATGGACAGAATAAAGGAACTGATTTCAAAAATGACGCTGGAAGAGAAGGCAAGTCTCTGCTCGGGCGCTGATAACTGGCATACGAAAGAAATCAAACGACTGAACATTCCGTCAGTTATGATGGTGGACGGCCCTCACGGACTGAGAAAGCAGGAAGGGGAAACGGATCATCTGGGATTGAATGAAAGTGTGAAGGCCGTTTGTTTCCCGGCAGCCTGTGCAACAGCCTCCAGCTTTGATGTTGACCTGATGGAACGGATGGGAGAGACGCTGGGAGCGGAGTGTCAGGCCGAGAATGTAAGCATACTGCTTGGCCCGGCGGTGAATATTAAAAGGAGCCCGTTATGTGGGCGGAACTTTGAGTATCTGTCGGAGGATCCATATCTGGCAGGTAGGATGGCATCGGCATATATCCGCGGAGTACAGAGTCAGGGCGTGGGGACAAGCATTAAGCACTTCGCACTGAATAACCAGGAAACACTCCGTATGACGATATCTTCCGAAGTGTCAGAACGTGCGCTCAGGGAAATCTACCTGCCTGCGTTTGAGGAAGCGGTGAAAGAATCAGCTCCAAGAACCGTCATGTGTAGCTACAACAAAATAAATGGAGAATATGCTTCGGAAAACAGATATCTTCTGACAGATATCCTGAGAAAAGAATGGGGATACAAAGGCTGCGTCGTCAGTGACTGGGGCGCTGTAAATAACCGTGTGAAAGGACTGCAGGCCGGACTGGATCTGGAGATGCCTTATTCCGGAGGATACAATGACAGACAGATTGTGAAAGCAGTACAGGAGGGAAGACTGGACGAAGCTGTGCTGGATGAAGCGGTGGAGCGGGTATTGAATGTTGTGTTTGCCGGTGAAGAGCAGCATCGTCCGGAAGATATATCTGATAAGGAAACAGATCATAAAAAAGCAGCTGATATTGAGACGGAATGTGCGGTCCTGCTGGAAAATAACGGTATACTTCCGCTGAATACAGACAGAAAGGTTGCCTATATAGGGGAATTTGCCGAAAAGCCGCGGTATCAGGGCGGCGGCTCCAGCCATATCAATCCGTTCAGGGTTGTTTCGGCATTGGATGCTGCCGGAGAAAAAGGGCGTAGCGTGACTTATGCAAAAGGATTTTCTAACGAAAATGACTCGATGACGGAACAAGAGCTGGAAAAAGCGCTTCGGACTGCTGCAGAAGCAGACGTCGCGGTAATCTTTGCCGGGCTGCCTGAGATATTTGAGTCGGAAGGGTATGACAGAACATCCATGAAGCTGCCAAAATGCCAGGACCGGCTGATCGAAGAAGTGTTGAAAGTACAGCCTAATGTTGTAGTGGTACTCCACAATGGAAGTCCGGTAGAACTGCCATGGGCAGACCGGGTAAGCGCGATCCTTGAAATGTATCTAGGAGGTCAGGGCGTTGGCGAAGCCTGCGACCGGCTGTTATTCGGGGAAGCAAATCCGTCCGGCAGGCTGGCAGAGACATTCCCGTACCGGCTGGAAGATAATCCGAGCTTCCTTCATTTTCCGGGAAATGGAAAGCGGGTGTTATATGGCGAGGATATCTTTGTCGGATACCGTTATTATGATACAAAGAAGGTTCCGGTGCGGTATGCATTCGGACATGGGCTGTCTTACACGGAATTTACTTATGGGGACCTGACTTTGTCATCGGCTCAAATGACGGATGAGGATATACTGACAGTCTCTCTCAAGGTGAAAAATTCAGGAAAGACAGAAGGAAAAGAAGTCGTACAGTTGTACGTGGCTGACCTGTGCGGCATATCGGAGAGACCGGTCAAGGAATTGAAAGGATTTGCCAAAGTTCATCTCCTGCCGGGAGAGGAGAAAACGGTGTCGATGGAAATTTCGGCGAGGAATCTATCCTATTATGAAGAACGTCTTGGGGACTGGTATGCGCCATCCGGAACATATCGGATCCTGATCGGCCATGCTTCTGATGACATCCGCTTACATGCTGATGTTGTGTTTGAAACAAAGAAAAAATTGCCCCTTCGCGTAGATTTCACAACAACGTTCGGAGAATTATTGGATCATACGAAAACCGCTCCCGTTATTACGGAACTGCTGGCGCCTTTGGCAGCAGCGGCCGCATCAGCAGAAGGGATGAGTGACGAATACAAGAAGCTGGGAGAGCAAGTTATCCGGGAAATGCCGCTGAAATCTCTGCTGGGGCAGATGCCGGGAGAGCAGGTGGAACAGCTGATCGGGCAGCTGAATTGTTTACTTGCACAATAGGATAATTGAGGATGAGGTAGCGGTAAATGGTATTCGTAATATGGCAGAAGAGATTGTGTTGAAAGAATTGATTTACAGGTAAACAAAGAGCTGAAATCTTAAGCTTGGTAGGTAAAATGATGAAATTCCGTAAATGATTTTATGAGGCAAATCCATTATACTCGAATTACAGTGTACACAATGAAAAAAGGAAGGAGCTTGGAAAACGGCAATATGAATCAGATTTACGCAGCAAAAACAAATCATATCACGAATCCGGTGGGATTTTTACTGAATCCGGTGGTTTTTTCGTGGAAGGTCAGAGAATGCAGGGGAAAGAACCAGAGATGTGCCAGAATCCTTGTGGCAAAGGATGAAACCTTCGCGGATGTTCTTTGGGACACCGGGGAGGCAAAGCTCGACAGTCTGGCTGTAAAAGCGGAGATGAATCTGGAGCCTTGTACCAGATATTACTGGAAGGTAATCGTTACTACGGACGCAGACGAAGTGCTGGAGTCCGACGTACAGTTCTTTGAGACGGCAAAGAGGGACGAGCCGTGGGTGGGAAAATGGATTACCTGCGACAGCAGGATGGAACGCCATCCCATTTTCTCAAAGCGAATCATTCCCCGTGGAAAGGTAAAAAAAGCCCGTCTCTATCTCTGCGGACTGGGGCTTTATGAGGCATATTTTACGGATGGAGAGAAAACCGAAACAGATATTTTAAAATCCGCGAAAATTGGGGAAGAATATCTGACCCCGTACTGCAATAACTACAATCAGTGGTTACAGTATCAGACGTATGATGTGACCGCGCAGATGCAGCGCGAAGGTGTGTTGTCCGTTCTTTTGGGGAATGGGTGGTACAAAGGGAGGTTCGGGCTCAATCAGACAGAACAGAAAGGATTTTACGGCGACGAGTGGAAACTGCTGGTAGAGGTGCATCTGGAATATGAGGATGGCACACAAGAGATAATCGGCACGGATGACACATGGGAAGTGACAAGGAGCAATCTGTTTTTTTCCAATATATATGACGGGGAGAAACGGGATGATACCTTGGAACCTGTCGAACCTGTCAGCGCGCAGCTTGCGGAGGCGCCGCAGGGGCGACTGACGGAGCGGCTGTCCCTTCCGGTGACTGTGCATGAACAGTTTACACCGAAGGAACTGATTCACACCCCGAAGGATGAATGGGTGTTTGACTTAGGGCAGGAGATTACCGGGATTTTCAAACTTCATGTCCATGAGCCGAAAGGAAAAGAAATCAGAATCCAGACAGGCGAAATCCTGCAGGACGGATGTTTTTATAACGAAAACTTAAGAACCGCTTTGTCGGAATATGTGTATATCTCTGACGGGGAAGAAAAAGACATTGTTCCGCATTTTACATTTTACGGATACCGGTATGTAAAAATCAGCGGGGTAACCAATGTCTCCTGTGAAGATTTTACGGGAATGGCACTCTACAGTGATTACGAAGGTACCGGTAGTATACAGACAGGAAATGAACTGGTAAATCAGTTGATTTCCAATGTGGAATGGGGCATGAAGGATAATTTCTTAGATGTGCCGACAGACTGTCCGCAGAGAGATGAGCGCATGGGATGGACAGGCGACACACAGGTGTTTTCGGGTACGGCATGTTATCTGGCGGATACCTATGCATTTTACAGAAAATATCTGTACGATTTGTATAAGGAACAGCTGATTGCCGGAGGGATGGTTCCGGAGGTGGTGCCGACCTTCGGTCCGTCGAAATGTTCCTGTGCATGGGGCGATGCGGCCTGTATCGTTCCGTGGAATGTCTATCTGTTCAGCGGGGATGCTGCCATATTGGAACAGCAGTTTGACAGTATGAAGGCTTGGGTGGACTATATCCGTAAGGTGGACGGAGAGCACCACGGATGGAGACATTCCTTCCATTACGGAGACTGGCTGGCGCTTGACCGGGTGGGAGCCGCGGCGGGAAATGTATACGGAGCGACCGATGAAGGCTATATTGCGGATATTTATTATGCGGCAAGCGCGGAGCTTACAGCGAAGGCAGCGGCGGTTCTCGGGCGAAAGGAAGAGGAAAAACAATATCGGGAAATCGCCGAAAAACAATGGCGTGTGGTAAAAGAAGAATATTTTACCCCGACCGGAAGATGCGCGGAAAAGACACAGACGGGTCTTCTGCTGGCTCTGAAATATCATTTGTCAGAGGACGAAGAGCTGACCAGAGAGATGTTAAAGAAACTTTTCCGCGAGAGCAGAAACAAATTGAATACCGGATTTGTGGGAACCTCTCTTTTGTGCAATGTGTTGACCGATAACGGAATGACGGATACCGCCTACCGCCTGCTTTTGAACGAGGAGTATCCGGGGTGGCTGCACGAAGTGAAACTGGGAGCCACCACAGTCTGGGAACGATGGAATTCACTGGATGAAGACGGTAAGATATCCAGTACCGGAATGAACAGTCTCAACCATTATTCTTACGGGGCGATTCTGGAATGGATGTTCCGCCATGTGGGAGGAATCCATCTTTTGGAAGAATCTCCGGGAGGAAGAAGGATTGCAATTTGTCCGAATGTCCATTATGATTTGAGAAGGGCAGAGGCAGTGTATGATTCGGCCGTCGGACAGTATGCATGCAGCTGGGAAATTATGGAGGATAACAGGATTAGAATCAAAATTACGATTCCGTTTGGCGGAGAAGGCGAGGTGCGATTGCCGCATGCTCCGGAGATTCTGTTTGAAGATAAGACAAATCCACTATTCGCAACAGTGGTGAACGGTATTTGTTATATCACTGCAGGAAACTATGAAGTCGTATATGAGGCAACTGAGAAGTTAAAGAAAATATACAGCGTGGAGTCAAAGCTGGAAGATTTGCTGAACCATCCGCAGATACGGGCATTTTTGTCGACGATGACCGAGGTGGATATGATACCGGATGCGGTCTATGGACTGTCGTTTCGACAGGTGGCGGAGATGTTTTCCGGACCGATGGATGAAGGGCAGACAGAGATGTTGAATACAGCATTATCACAATATTAACGAGGAGAGAACAAATGAGTGAGAAGAGTAAAAAACAAAAGGTTAGTATCGTGGAAAAAATGGGCTTATTTATGGTATGTGCGGGAAATATTCCACTGATGGGATTATTGTCAGGATTCTTTATGATTTACTATACGAATGTGGTTGGTCTGGAACCGGCAGCACTGGCGACCCTGTTTTTAATATCCAAGGTGGTGGATGGAATCAGCGACCCGATTATGGGATATTTTCTGGACAAATTTCCGGTAACAAAAATGGGAAAATTTCGCCCTATGATTATTCTGGGAACAATCATCTGTGTTATAAATTATATTTTACTGTGGTTTGGCGCAGTCTGGATTCCGGTCGGAAAATATGTGATTGTGTATGTGACGTATCTGCTGCTGGGCTGGACGTTTGATATTATGGATATCTCCAAGAACAGTTTGCTCCCGGTCATGAGCGCGGATGACAAGGAGAGAAACAGTTTGTCACTTTTCAACGCGTTGGGAACAATGATAGGTAGCGCGGTACTGGCTGTGGCAGCACCGATTCTTGTGGCGGAAGGAACGTTACAGAACTATTACGTGTTAATTTTCGGTTCCATGGCCATGGTGTTGGTTTTATCTATTGCAGGGGCTCTTTGTGTAAAGGAAAGAGTAGCTTTTGAAGGAAAAAAAGAAGAAAGTTATACATTCAGGGAATTGTTACAGTTTTTGCGGTATAAACCTGTCTGGGCACTGTTTTTAGTGGCACTGGTAGTCGGGGTGGGCAGTAATATAGCAGGAGGAGCCGGCGCTTATTTTTACACATATATATTGGGTGATATGACGCTTATGTCAGGGGTGTCACTTGTTTCAATGATAACTGCTCTGGTGGGAATTTTCCTTGGACCAATTCTGGCAAACCGGTTTGGAAAGAAACAGATTTTTGTAATGGCAATCGTCGTATCCATCCTGTTTTCCGCACTGCGTTTGATTGATGTGAGATCTATGCTTTTGATCTATATTAGTACAGTGGCAGGAGGTGTGGCAGGCGGATGTATAGCACCGCTGACAACCAGTATACAGGCAGATAATACTACTTACGTGCAGTATAAAACCGGAAAACGTGCAGAAGCGGCGATCGCATCGCTTACATCTTTTATTACAAAAGTGGCGCAGGGACTCGGAGGAGCGATTCCGGGGTATGTATTGGCAGCTACAGGTTTTGTTACCGGCTCGGTTGCCCAGCCGGAGAGTATCAATACAGGAATTATCCTCTGCGTACTGATACTTCCGACTATCCTGACTGCCGCAGGGGCGATTCTTTTTGGTACACAGTATACGTTGGATAAAAAAGCAGTAGAGGAAATGCACACGGCAATCGCAGCGCGCAGCAATAAGTAACATATTGAAGGAGAATGCGATGGAACTGTCAAGATTAAAAGTAAACAACCACAGCGACGGATAACACCGGTGATACCGCCACCGCCACATCCTCCTTTGAAACAGGTTTTATGAAAAGGGAGTGGAGTGCGCAGTGTTGTTTGAAACGAGAATTGAGTATGAAGACGGCACATTTGAGACAGTTCTCTCTGACGATAAGTTGAAAGTTGCCGATGGTACAGTATGGTGAACCTGTGCGGCCGGTGAAAGAAGTGGAGGCGGTCGGTATGGAGGTAAGCCCAAAGGGAGAGACCATTATCGATTTCGGTCAGAATCTGGCAGGTGTACTGCGGGTAAAGGTGGATTTGCCCGCAGGAACAAAGTTGATACTAGATCACTTTGAGACCAAGGATTCTCAGGGGAATTATTTTAATAATATAGCTGGTGCTGACATGACAGGTCATACACAGACGGATGTATATATATCTAACGGGAAACCCGCAGAGTACAGACCGCATTTTACATATCATGGTTTCCGCTATGTGAGAGTGATATGTGATGCTCCGGTAAAGCCGGAAGATTTTACGGCAGTGGCGCACGCAGGACAATTTTGGGCAAGAGATAAGGAGGAAAAGAACATATGAAAATTCTGGCAATGATAATGCTCGTGCTGCTCATTTTAGCAGTCGGCTTTGTGGGGTATGTTTATAAGAAAAATGCGATGTTTCTGCCGGCACTGTTTGGCATCGGCGGTTTTCCGAATATAAAAAAGAAAGATTATTATCAGGCAGACGGAACATTCCGGAAAGCGGAAAAAGATGATAAAATGGCATTTTTTATGCAGCATCCGGTGTTTGGCGGCTATAAGCATATGTTTTTTAATGTTGAGGATAACGTGTTAAAAGCGATTGCCCCGGCAAAATATGCAGATTTTCTAAAAGCGCAGGGCAGAAGTGATCAGATGGAAAATGCACTGGAGGCTTTTAATTACCTGACCCGGCTTGTGGAAAGTGGAGAGGCGCAGTTGATTTCCGATATTAACTCGAAAGAAATGATAGAACAGAATCCATATCAGTCTCATTTGACCGGAATGTTTTACAAAGGAAAGCAAGGAAAACCGTTGGCGGTGGTCGTTCCCGGAGGTGGATTTATCAGTAATGTGACGGACTGCGAGGGATATCCCGTGGCAATGAAATTACACAAGTTGGGGTACTCCGTATTGGTAATCAGTTACCCGATTGGCAAACAGCTGGGAGAAACGGAACATGAAAAACAGGGGCAGGCAGCGGTCAGGGAGCTGGTGCAGGTAATCCGTTATCTGAAGGAGCATGAGCAGGAACTGTCTGTGGATATGGATGACTATGCGATATTCGGTTTCTCGGCAGGCGGCATGATGACTACGGCATATTCCTTCGCAAATTACGAGGACTGCTGTCACAAAGTAAAACTGCCGAGACCGAAAGTGATTTTCCCGATGTATGGTCTGGACTGGAATGTGAAAGCGCTTGAGCAGGATAAGGGACTGGCGGTATTTTCCATCGCAGGGCGCGAGGATGAATACGGATTCGGAAATGTAGAGAAGAGACTTCCGCAATTGAAATCCGTGTTGGGTGAGGACAATGTGTCTGTACGGATTTACGATAATCTCGGACATGGATTTGGTATTGGTTCCAATACCATAGTACCTCATTGGTTTGAAGAGGCAGTGGAATTCTGGGAGGCACATCGGAAATAATTTTTTCAAGAACAGGAAGAGTGAATTTTGAGAGGTCAAGTGTTTTATAAAATTATAAAACATCTGACCTTTTTTAAAGATGTTGGGGTCAAAAGCCCCCAACTATGATGCCTACGGATTGTTCCGTGCTTTGCACTCCCACAATCCTCCCAATTATTCGCAGAGTAGTCTCGGAAACTCAATAAATAATTGATATAATTCAGAGAGTATTCCAGCAAATCAGTAATACAGTGGTTTGCGAGCGGAGGAGATGATGTTTAGAAGAGCTGCAGTAAAAAAAGACATGGTAAGCAGCCATCTTGAATGAGAGCTGAAACAAACGCTATTGGGGAAAGAGTCCGCTTATATGTTGGATAGTTATCCATGGCAGAATCAAGGCACATATTTGATATGTGCAGGTCGGGCATGTGTTTTTCAAATTCATGGAAAGCTACCAGAAAACTGACAGAATCATGTCTTTTGGCACTGGTAAACCGCAAAAGGAGTGGAATATCAACGTGTAGTGAATGGCGCACAATTCACGAGAAATGACAATAGTTTTTTGGAAATTTGCTGAAAAAATTTAAAATCCCTCTCTGAAAATGGGAGAAAACGAAAAAAGTAACAAGTACAAAAAGAGCGGAGATTCGGGTTTTATGGAGTTTCCGAGACCGTTCTGAAATAGATAAGGAGGAAAAAAACATGGGTAAGTACAAAGGGCTGTTCTGGCCGGCAATCTTAGGCGTCAAGCATATGCCGAAGGTAAAGGAATCGGAGTTTTACAATGTCGCGGGAGGGTTCCGCAGGGCTACGATCAATGACAAGATTGCGTTCTTCCTGCAGCATCCCGTATGGGAGGGCAGGCCGGAGCTTTTTATGAAGACCGGGTCGCCAAAGGAAATATATGCCATGTCAGGCATGAGCGTCCATGGTTTGTGCAATCTTATCGGGCAGCCCGCACAGGCGCAGAGCATCGTGGATGGTTTCAACTATGTCGTGGAGCAGAAAGGGCTGAAAAAGGTGCATTTCATCAGCGGGCTTTATGCGGAGGATGAGGTAAGGCGTGATCCCGACAAGGGAAAGGTACAGGGGATCCTGTTCCAGGGGGAGCCAGGGAAGCCCGTGGCTGTGCTGATTGCGGGCGGCGGGTTTGACGGCGTAGCCTCTTATTTGGAGAGCATCCCGGCAGCTATGGAGCTGCACAGGAGGGGATACAGTGCGTTTGTGCTGGTCTACCGTGTGAATGTGGAGCTGCATGAAACCGAACCGCAGGCCAAGGGCGGGGAGGCATCCAAGGATGTGCTGCCGGCGGTAAGGTATCTGATAGGGCATCAGGCAGAGTACGGCTATACGATGGACGGCTTTGGTATGTTCGGGTTCTCCGCTGGAGGCCTGATGACGACAGCCTACGCATTTTCTGATTATAAGGACTGCTGCCATAAACATAATCTGCCAAGGCCCGCCGCCATCTTCCCCATCTATGGCCTGCACTGGGAGCTTAAGGTTCACGAGGAGGACAAGGGGCTTGCTATATTTTCCAGGGTCGGGCGGGATGACCCTACCGGTTTTGCGGCCGTGGAGAAGATCATCCCGGACATCAGGAAAGCGCTGGGGCAGGAAAATGTCGATATCGTCATGTATGATAAGCTGGGTCATGGCTTTGGCCTGGGGATAGATACTGCGGCAGAGGGCTGGCTGCGGGATGCAGTCGCATTCTGGGAGGAGCATCGGAAATGTTGATTTGCTCTTCACGGATTTCAACTGTTGTTTGTGCCGCGGTGCGGCATGTCCGAAAGCGTGGGAGAACAGGAGAAATGACAGTATGGGACAGGTAAAAAACAATGATTCTTTTTTGGGCAAGGCTGAAAAATTAAAGCCTGTGCTGAAGCACAGGATGCTCCGGCCGGTGGGCGTTGTGTCCTTTGAGCGGAAAAAGGCGGACAGCGGGGCGGATTTCTGGAATACGGTGGGAATTGAGCGGTTGGGGATCCTCTCCGTTATGTTATCGGACGAGCCTCTCGCATATCGTGGGATTGTCATCCCACTTTTAGGCTCATATTGGGGCGGGTCCCAAGGCCTTTCATCCACTTATGAGCAAGCTCATGTGGATTTAGACCTTTTGACCCTGGCATCTATATATAAGCGGATTATAGCACATAATTCATATTTCATACAAGTATACCGCCCGGCTGATCCTCCGTTTAAACGGTCTAAAAACTGCCGTTTATATAAAATTGATTCCGTGTCCTGCGATTCCGGCATCTTTGATTGTACAATTCCTGATATAACATAAGCTCGATCATATCTTTCAACTGTGCATTTTTTTCAATTTCAAGATATCTTTCCTCATTTTTTCTTACATTTTCATAAATTCTTCCGCACATCAGCTGTAATTGCAGCCGGTCCGGATACTCATCATAGATGACACTGTTCCCATATTCCATCCGGTCACACTCCTCTTCTATATAAGGAAGAATCCTCTTTGCAAGAGCCGGATAAAGACTCTTCATATACTCCAGATCCATTCTCTCCACCCGTTCATCATCATAAGCAAGCGGCATCGGATAAGCCATATAATAAGGCAGTTTCTGATTCATTTCATTCACTCCCGGTCTGACATTATATTTCACTATATGCAAAATACAGCCAAAGGTTCTTTTATGCCAGCGGGGCGGTAGACAACACTTTCACCGGTTCACTCAGATATACCGGTGACAGTGACTTCATCTCGACCAAACATAAGGGACATGGACTCGGCACGCAATCAGTGAAAATCATCACAGAAAAATACCACGGTGTATGCAGACTTGAATCCAGGGACGGAATGTTTTTCGCTTCCGTCATGTGTCAGAGAGAATAAAAACGGGAAAGCCTTATTCGCTCTCCCGTAAAATATTCAATATCTCAAGTCTTGTTCCGCCAAGTCCGATCACATCATCCTTCTGGATCACTACCGGTCTTGTCACCGCTTCCCCGTTCAGATAAGTTCCGTTCCTTGATCCTTCATCTTTCAGATATAACTTATCGCCTCTGTGAACGATCACACAATGCTTCTTGGATACTCTTCCATCTTCTGATAATGAAAGATATCTTTCATAGCCCTGTCCCGACTCTGCTCTTCCGATCCCAATATTACTGTAAAAAATAAAACTGTACTTTGTCCACGAATCCAGGTCTTCCAGGATTACTTTCCACTGGCGGCGTTTTTTCCGCTCTTTTCTCTGCTCTGCCTGCACCCTGCGTGCTTCTTCCCGACGTGCCTGTGCATCCTGCTGCCGCCCGTTCTCTGCACCCTGGCTGCTCTGCCGTCCACCATCTGCTCTTTTCCGTCTCTCTCCCGGCTGCTGTGCTTCTTCTGCATTTCCCTGGCTCTTCCGCTTTTTCTTTCTGGCTTCTGCCCGCTCCGCAGCCTCCTCTGCCTTATTTTTCTTTATACTGAAAAATGTTCCGCTCAGTAATGCAATACATCCGATCACCAGTACTGCCATTACGACCCAATACCACATATGATTTTCTCCTTCCCATTCTAAATCTAAATGGTACTATATTTTCCTCTTCAGGGCAAGTATTATATAACTTTTTTGTCGAAAAATGTCATACTTCTTCTCTTCTTCCCGACAGAAAAAAGGTCAAATTGGGTATACATTTTTCCAACTTCTTGGTATGATATAGATTGTGAGAGTAAACCGCAACTAACTCATTTAACAGACCACAACAAAAAGAAAGAGGAGATCCTATCATGGAAAGAAACGAACCATGCTGGTGCGGCAGTGGCAAAAAATACAAAAAATGCCATATGCCCATCGATGAAAAAATACAGCTTCACGCAGACCGCGGGGAGATCGTCCCATCAAGAGCGATCCTCAAGACCCCTGCACAGATCGAAATGATCCGCAAAAGTGCTGATCTTAACACAGCGGTTCTCGATGAAGTAGCAAAGCACATCCGTATCGGAATGAGTACCGCTGAGATTGATGAAATTGTCTACCGTTTCACAATGGAGCATGGAGGAATCCCGGCACCTCTGAATTATCAGGGCTTTCCGAAAAGCGTATGCACCTCACTGAATAATGAGATCTGCCACGGAATCCCGGATGAAAATATCATGATCCAGGACGGAGATATTATTAATGTAGATGTTTCTACTATTTTAAATGGATATTTTTCAGATGCATCCCGGATGTTCAAGATGGGAAATGTCTCTGAGCGTGCCGAGCGTCTTGTACGTGTTACGGAAGAGTGCGTCCAGCGGGGACTTGCAGCCGCAAAGCCATGGGGACATCTGGGCGACATTGCCGATGCCATCAATACGCACGCACAGGCCAATGGTTATTCCGTTGTAGAAGAGATCGGTGGTCACGGGATCGGACTTGAATTTCACGAAGATCCTTTCGTAAGTTACGTTACACCAAAGGGAAGTGAGATGCTCCTTGTTCCGGGTATGATGTTTACCATCGAGCCTATGATCAACGAAGGCAGTCCTGACTTTTTTGTGGACGAGGATAACGACTGGACAGTCTATACGATCGATGACGGTCTTTCCGCACAGATCGAGTACATGGTACTGGTAAAGGAAGACGGCGTCGAAGTACTGACCAAATAATAAAAACCTGGCAGGAACTCGCTCTGCGTATTTTCTGTGTTTTAATATCTTTATCGCATCATCTTAACATTTACTAAATTTTTTAAAAATTTTACTTACTTTATGGTAAATTATCACAAAAAATAGTATAATGAAATGGAAGTATTATGAAAGAGAGGGCTTTATATGAAACAAGATAACATGTTGGCTATGATTTTAGCAGGAGGACGTGGTACAAGACTTCACGACCTGACAAAAAAAGTGGCCAAACCGGCCGTTTCATATGGTGGAAAATATCGTATTATTGACTTTCCGCTCAGCAACTGTGCAAATAGTGGTATTGACATTGTCGGTGTCCTCACTCAGTATGAATCTGTTCTCCTCAACAGCTATGCTGCTGCAGGAAGAAGATGGGGACTCGATGCAAAGGATAGTGGAGTTTACATACTTCCTCCTCGTGAGAAAGCAGATACAGGACTTGATGTATACAGAGGAACTGCCGATGCGATCTCCCAGAATATCGACTTTATCGATTCTTATTCTCCGGAGTATCTCCTGATTCTTTCCGGAGATCATATTTACAAAATGAATTACGATAAAATGCTTGAGTACCACAAAGCAAATCATGCTGATGCAACGATTGCAGTCATTGAAGTACCAATGAAAGAAGCCAGCCGTTTTGGCATTATGAATACAAATGAGACAGGCCGTATCGTAGAATTTGAAGAAAAACCTGAGAAACCAAAGAGTAACCTTGCATCCATGGGTATTTATATCTTTAACTGGAAGCTTCTTCGCAAGATGCTTCTTGCTGATATGAAGAATCCTGAATCCAGTCATGATTTCGGTAAGGATATTATCCCGACCATGCTCGCAGATGAAAAGACGCTTTTCGCCTATAAATTCAAAGGCTACTGGAAAGATGTAGGAACCATCGACTCCCTCTGGGAGGCAAATATGGATCTTCTGAACAAGAATAATGCACTGGATCTGAACGATTCTTCCTGGAAAATCTATACAGAAGATGTCACTGCTCTTCCACAGTTTATCGGTGCTGATGCTGATATTGACAGAGCTTTCATCACACAGGGATGTGTCATCAACGGAACTGTTAAGAACTCAGTTCTCTTTACAGGTGCAAAAGTTGCTGCCGGTGCAAAAGTCATTGACAGCGTCCTGATGCCGGGTGTTGAAGTAGCTGAAGGTGCAGTCGTAACCCGTGCACTTGTTGCCGATAAGGTAAAGATCGGAAAGAATGCCGTAGTCGGCAGTGCAGACAGTGAGAATATCGAACTGGTTGCAAAACGTGTAAAGGGGGAAGAGTAAGATGAGTAAAGCATTTGGAATTATTAATTTCGCAGGAAATGACGTACAGGTAAATGGTATGCTGGATTATCGTCCGATCGGAGCTTTTTCTTTCCTCGGAAGATACCGCGTGATCGACTTTCCTATTTCTAATATGAGTAACAGTGGGATTGATGTAATGCAGGTTTACGTCCGCAGAAAACCTCGTTCCCTCGTAGAACATCTCGGAACAGGACGTCATTACAACATCAACTCCAAGCGTGGAAAGCTGAACATTCTTTTTGCAGAGACCATTGAAGAGAACAATGTCTACAATACAGATATTGCCGCTTACATCGAGAACTTTGACTGCTTTGATGAGATTGATTCCGAATATGTAGTCCTTGCACCAAGTTATATGATCTATACAGCAGATTATAATACATTCCTTCAGTCTCATATTGAATCAGGTGCAGATATCACACTGATGTATCACAGCGTAGATAATGCAAAGGATCATTTCCTGAATTGCCATGCACTGGATATCAACAAGCAGAAGGGAGTTCTTTCCATTGAGCCGAACCATGGAAATACAAAGAGCAAAAATATCTTCATGGATACTTATGTAATGAAGAAAGCTCTGTTCCTTGAACTGGTTCAGAAGGCTCATAAGCTTTCTTCCATGTATACACTTGCTGATATCGTACGTGAAGAATGTGAAGAACTGGATGTTCGTGCTTATTCTCACCGTGGATTCTTTGCTACGATCACTGACTTCAACAGTTATTATGAGGCAAATATGGAACTGATCAACCTCAAGAAAGCAACAGATCTTTTCGATGATAACTGGCCGATCTACACCCGTACAAATGATTCCTGCCCGACGCAGTACTTTGATGGAAGTGAAGTGAAATCTTCCGTTATTTCCAACGGTTGCCTGATCGAGGGTACGATTGAAAATTCTGTTATCGGACGTGGCTGTATCATCAAAGAAGGAGCAATTGTTAAGAATTGTGTCATCAATGCCGATGTAGTCATCGGAAAGGGTGTCCATGTTGAAAATCTCGTAATAGACAAGCATGCCCGCCTGATCCGTGGAAAGCGTGTCATCGCAGCACCGGAAAAACCGGGATATATCAAGCGTGGCGACCGCCTGTAGGGCAACTTTGATCCATTGATCATTTATAAAGATTATTTTGTCAGCACGACTTTTGTCTTTACATAATAAACCTTCCAAAGAAACCCGCTGCTTCATGGAACTTCCATCGCAGCGGGTTTCTCATAATTTATCTCTTTTCTTCTCTACTCTTTTGAACTTTCCGGTTCTTTCTGTAAATAACCGCCAGTCCTTTCAACAACAGATCATCATCCAAAATAATCTCTCTCTTACAATGCGGCACAATCTTCTTCGCAAGTCCGCCTGTCGCAATCACGGTGGCCTCCCCTTCCAGCTCATCCTGCAGTCTGTCAATAATTCCATCGATCGCTGCGGCACTGCTGTAGATAATTCCACTCTTCATGCATTCTACCGTATTCTTTCCTATGATATGCTCCGGTGCTTCAATCCCAATCCCTCCAAGCTGGGATGCACGAGCCGTCAGTGAATCCAGTGACACTCCGATTCCCGGATAGATCATTCCTCCGATATAATTTTTATTTTTGTCAATCACACTGACTGTATTGGCTGTTCCAAGATCCAGGATCAGAAGCGGTACAGGATATTCTGCGATCCCGGCTACTGCATTCACAACCAGATCACTTCCAAGCTGTGCCGGATTATCCATACGGATATTGAGTCCCGTCTTAATCCCTGCTCCTACTACCAGCACTTCTTTCTTGAGGATCTTTTCAACTGCAAGCTTTACAATATTCGTGATCTGCGGAACAACCGAGGAAACGATCCCGCCCTCTATATCACTTCTGTGAATATGATAGATATCCAATACATTTTTAATATCGATCGCATATTCCAGTTCGGTCTTCGTACGCACTGTGGACAGACGTTCCACAAATAAACATTCATCCCCGTCGATACATCCCAGTACAATATTTGTATTTCCTACATCAATCGCTAATATCATTTTTCTCCTGCCCCTCTCTGAAACTCAGGATACGGTCAAGGATCTCTGCCGCTGTATCCTCTTTTGACATCTTGCCGAGCTGCTCATCCCGATCCTTCGTGATAATCGTTACAATGTTCGTATCACCACCGAATCCGGCACCTTCCACCTTCAGGCTGTTCGCAACGATCATATCCAGGTTCTTTTTCTGCAATTTCCCACGGGAATTTTCAAGCATATGCTCCGTCTCCATGGAAAATCCGCAGAGGAACTGTTCTTCTTTCTTATGCATTCCAAGATAAGCTAAAATATCGTCCGTACGCTCCAGCTCCAGTGACAGATTGTCTCCCTTCTTCTTTACTTTCTCATCACTGATATATTTCGGACGGTAATCTGCCACAGCCGCCGCTTTTATGATGATATCCTGTTCAGCAGCCCGTCCTGTCACTTCATCAAACATCTCCTTCGCTGTCGTAACCGGCACAACCTTCACAAACTCCGGCTTCTTCAGTGCTGACGGTCCTGTGACAAGCGTAACCTCTGCACCTCTCTGCATGCAGACCCGTGCGATCGCATATCCCATCCGTCCCGTAGAATGATTCGTGATATAACGAACCGGATCTACCGCCTCCTGCGTCGGTCCTGCGGTCACAAGAACTTTCAGTCCTCTCATGTCCTTTTCCCGTGCCACTTCCTTTAAAATATACTCTAAAAGAAGCTCCGGCTCAGGCATCTTTCCTGCCCCTGTATCTCCACACGCAAGATAGCCGACTGCCGGTGAGATTACTTCATAACCATAATATTCCAGTTTTTTCAGATTATCCTGCACGATGGGATTCTCGAACATATTCGTATTCATTGCCGGTGCAATGATCTTTCTGCATCTGCATGCCATCACCGTTGTTGTCAGCATATCATCCGCAATTCCACCGGCAATCTTCCCGATCACATTCGCACTTGCAGGTGCGAGCATGACAACATCTGCCTTTTTCGCCAACGATACATGCTCCACACTATATTGAAAATTCCGGTCAAACGTATCAACCAGACATTTATTTCCCGTCAGCGTCTCAAACGTGATCGGATTGATAAAGTTCGTGGCATTCTGCGTCATCAGCACATGCACATCTGCGTCCAGCTTCTTTAATGCACTGGCAAGCGATGCGATCTTGTATGCTGCAATACTTCCCGATACGCCTAACAGAACTGTCTTCCCCTTCAGCATCGAGTTTTCCTCCTTTTGTCCGCCTCTTCCAATATTTACGCTTTATTATAGGGCATTGAATATGAAAAATCAACGGCTGTGTATAAAACTCCCTTCCCAGGGAATGCTGTTACTGTTCCTGAATTTTCTGCTGGTGAAGATCTCTTTCTGTCGCAGATCCAGAATCAGAAACAGCAGTCAATATCAGTAAATCAACAAATCACAGGAGGTTTTTATCCATGGACGAACAGACCCGTAAACTTTTAGAAGAGTGTACATCAGGATGCAAAATGGCTGTCAGCAGTATTCAGCAGATCCTTGAATTTACTCAGGACTCAGCACTCCAGAAAATATTGAACAAATACATCGAACAGCATACACACCTGCAGCAGACAGCAGAAAGCCAGTTGTCAGCAGACGGTTTTGAGCCAAAAGATCCGGGAATGCTTGCTTCAGCATTTTCCTGGTTTACAACAGAAATCAAGCTGGGCATGAACTCTGATAATTCTGAGATTGCCAAGGTTCTGATCGATGGATGCAGTATGGGGATCAAAACCCTGGGCGAGCGTGCCAATACACTCTGCCAGGCAGATAAAAGTGCTGATTCCATTGCCCGCAGGATCATAAAACTTGAAGAAGAAATGATCCGTGAACTGGAGCCGTTTTTATAACTTGTCCAATCCTCGCCTTTCCGATATAATATAATTTGGAGGATTTTATATTATGATATGCAAATGACGAATCGTTTTTTGTTATATCTGACTAAGGAAAGAGAGGAAAAAGTATGAAAAATGCAAAATTTGCAGGTGTCCAACGGCTTCTGTCTGCTGTATTTGCTGCTACGGTAGCACTTACTTCTGTGCAGATCCCGGTCTACGCGACACCTCAGACGCAGGTGGCAGAACAGACCAGCCAACTGGTCAATATTGCCGGTGACTGCGAAATTACTGTCCCCAGTTCCCAGAGTGGCTATGGTGCGGAACGTATGACTGACGGAGACAGCAGCACAATGTGGATTCAGAACGATGGAACATGGCCGAGTACCGTGTCCTTAAAATTACCCGCCGATAATACAAAGCGGATCAAAAAAGTCGTATTAAAATTTGAATCCGGTCAGAGTGCGTGGGGAGTTGACGTAACGCTTTCTCATGCACTGAACAACGTTACCAGTGACCTGGTTATAGATAATACTGCCACGGTCACATCTTTCGATGACGGTTATGAATTTACTTATGATACTGCCTTAAGTTTTACGCATACCTTCATTGAACTGTCAAATCCGACTAACAATGGTGCTGCCGGAGGATTCTGGCCGGCACTTGCAGAGGTGGAGATCTGGGCTGAAAATGAAAGTGGTGAGGAGTCTCTTACCAATGTAGCCCCTGCTGCAACGATCACCTCGGTTGGCGGAGATTACGGCACAAAAAGCAACCTCACAGATGAGGACTATAGTTCTCTCTATGTATTTAATGGTGGTGGAATGTCCACTCTGCCAGACGGTGCATGGATCGAAATGGAACTGGATCGGGAATATCCTGTCAAATCCATGGAGGCTGCTTTTGAGCATCTGTCTTCTGACGAAAACAATTTCCAGTTTACCTTCGATATCTATGGGAAGAGTTCAACTGACACGGAATGGCAGACACTCTTTGCCGGAGTGAATGCAACCCGTCTGGATGACGGCTATCTTCAGACACTGACACTGGATTCCATCAAAAATCTCAAATCGGTCCGCATCGTCATCACCAGCATTACCAATACAGCAGGTGATCCATGGCCGGCACTTGCGGAATTTAAAATTTTCGCTGATACAAGCGGTTCCGGTTCAGAGGATACGGAAAGTATCGCCTATAAAAAGCCGGTTCATACAAATGCCGGAGGAGTTGTCTCCCGTATCAATGATGGTTCTACCATCAATACATGGACGGGTGAACGTTATCCGGCTTATGTAGATATTGATCTGGAGGCCAATTATAAGCTGGATGAGATTCAGGTTTATACTCCTTCTGCCGGTTATTCCCAGTATTCTGTCTATACTAGTATGGATGGACGGGATTTTGAGAAGTTAGCCGAAAAGTCTGACAAAGAAAACTGCCTTGCTAAGGGGGAATCTTATCAAGCAAATAAAAAAGAAGCACGAATCGTACGTGTCTATGTGGAATATCAGTCTGAATCCTCCAAAGCACTGATCAACGAGATCCGTGTGCTTGGAACTCCAAGTGGTACAGCTGTTCAGGAGACTCCTGCAGTACAGGTTGAAGATTTTAAAAACTCTGCATACAACGTAACTGTTACCGATCAGGATACGATCAATGAAGTAAAGGGAATTATTGAAAGAAGAATCGGTGCAGCTTATAAAGACTGGTTTACATTTGAACTTGCAGATGCTGCAAATGGATATGACTATTATGACCTTTCCCAGAGCAACGGAAAGATCCATATCAAGGGAAATAACGGTGTATCTCTTGCAACCGGTCTGAATTATTACCTGAAATATTACTGTAACGTCAATATTTCCCAGGTCGGCGATCAGGTCACCATGCCGAAAAGCATTATTCCGGTTGAAAGAACGGTACATAAAGAAACCAAATTCCCGGTTCGTTATTCTTATAACTACTGTACCCTCTCCTACTCTATGGCTTTCTGGGGCGAAGAGGAATGGAGAAATGAGTTAGACTGGCTTGCACTGAATGGTGTAAATGTAGTTCTTGATGCCACAGCTCAGGAAGAAGTCTGGAGACGTTTCCTTACAGAACTTGGTTATACTCATCAGGAAGCCAAAGATTTCATTGCCGGACCTGCCTACTATGCATGGGCCTATATGGCAAATCTTTCCGGTTATGGCGGCCCGGTTCATGATACCTGGTTCACTGAGAGAACGGAGCTCGCAAGAAAAAATCAGCTTATCATGAGAAAGCTCGGCATGCAGCCTGTCCTTCAGGGATATAGCGGAATGGTGCCGGTAGATATTACTTCCAAAGATCCTTCGGCAGAAGTGATCAAGCAGGGAACCTGGTGTTCTTTCCAGCGGCCAAGTATGCTGAGGACAGACAGTGAGTCTTTCACAAAATATGCAGCACTCTTCTATAAAGTACAGAAAGAAGTTTATGGAGATTCCGCTCATTATTATGCAACAGACCCGTTCCATGAAGGTGGAAATACCGGTGGTATGGATTCCGCTGTTATTTCGCAGAAAGTCCTTGCAAGTATGATGACTTCTGATCCTGAGGCAACCTGGGTGATTCAGTCCTGGCAGGGAAATCCGACAACAGCCCTGCTTCAGGGATTAGGTAACAACCGCGATCATGCCCTTGTTCTGGATCTCTATGCGGAAAAGACACCTCACTGGAATGAGACCAACCCTGGTGCCTATGGTGGTGCAGAAGGTGGCGGAGAATTTTTGAATACTCCATGGGTTTACTGTATGCTGAACAACTTCGGTGGACGTCTCGGACTCCATGGACATATTGATAACTATGTTAAAGGAATTGTAAATGCATCCAGACAGGCTGACCACATGGCAGGAATCGGCATCACCCCGGAAGCATCCGTAAACAACCCGGTTCTCTATGATCTTTTCTTTGAAACAATCTGGGCTGATGACGGAGACAACTTAGAGACGATCGATCTTGACAAATGGTTTAAAAATTATGTAACAAGACGTTACGGTGCAGACAGCGACTCCGCTTATCAGGCAATGGAAATACTGCACGACACAGTATACAATCCTAACCTCAATATGAAGGGACAGGGAGCTCCTGAATCTGTTGTAAATGCAAGACCGGGACTAAATATCGGTGCAGCTTCTACATGGGGAAATGCTGTTGTTGATTATGATAAGAAGGAACTGGAAAAAGCAGCCGGGCTGCTCCTTGCAGACTATGATAAGCTGAAGAACAGTGCCGGTTATCAATATGATCTTGCAAATGTACTGGAACAGGTATTGTCCAATACGGCTCAGGAATATCAGAAAAAGATGGCTGCAGCTTTCCGCTCCGGTGATGCAGAAGCATTTAATACCCTTTCCGATAAATTCCTTTCTATTATTGATATGGTAGAAAAGGTAACCGGAACGCAGAAAGAATTCCTTGTCGGTACATGGATCAACGGTGCAAAGAAACTGGCAAAAAATTCCGATGATTTTACAAAAGAACTTTACGAACTGAATGCCCGCAGTCTGATCACCACATGGGGAAGTTACGACCAGGCAATCAGCGGTGGACTGATCGATTATTCCAACCGTCAGTGGGCCGGTCTGACCAACGATTACTATAAAATGCGTTGGGAGAAATGGATCACTGAACGTAAAAAAGAACTTGCCGGAGAATCTTATACCAATTACTCTGCTCAGGACTGGTTTGAGATGGAATGGGCATGGGCAAGAGGTACAAATAAATATTCCGGTACTCCGAATGGTCTTGATCTTCAGGGACTCGGAACCGATGTCCTTGCTAACTACTCACTCACCAATATGCCGAAAGATCCTGCCGAGGATGATTCCAGAGATCTTCCGCTTGAAGGCATGACTGCTACAGCAGGAAGTGAACAGGCAACGACCGGAAGTGAAGGACCGGCATCCGCTGTACTGGATCAGACTACAGGTACGATCTGGCACAGCAAATGGAGCGGTGATGCTCGTGAAAATCTCTGGATCGATATCGCTCTTGGAGAGAGTAAGACGGTAACCGGACTGCGTATGCTTCCAAGATCCGGTGGTGGGAATGGAACTATCACTTCCTACCGCATCGAGATCAGTAATGATCACGGCAAGACTTATCAGGAAGTTGCCACGGGTACATGGAACAGCAGTGACAGTTGGAAGATGGCAGAGTTCCATGCCATCCAGGCTACCAATGTACGCCTCTATGCGGTAGAATCTGTATCAGACACCAGCAATATTTTTGCATCAGCAGCCGAGATTCGTATCATGGGACCAGCTACTGCAATCGTTCCGGCAGAGGAAACTATAGTAAATATCGCAACTCCTTCTAAAGAAGCAGATCTGTCATCTGCACAGGCTGCAAAGGAGACTGATAAATACACCGTCTCTACAGTCTGGAAAGATGCAACCGGAACAACAGTAACGGCTATATCAAAGGATAAGAATGCGACTCATGACTATACGGCGAAGATTACTCTCACCCCTGTCACAGGATATTCCTTTGACAAAACCAGTGTACCGGATACATTGACATTGAAACTCAACGATCAAAGAACCGTTGAAGCTATTCCGGTCACAGACAGTGTTCTCAATGATGATGGAACTGTCACAATTACTTACCAGTTCAGCAATATGTTCCAGGGAGGCTCATTACGAATGGATCAGTCTTCTCCTGAAAAATCTACGAACATGAGATTTGGATATGACTTTAAGTTACCGGAAGCTTCATCCGAAAAAGATGAGATTAGCTTTAAAGGCTGTACCTGGTATTATGGAGTAGCTGAGGATAACTTAAAGAATACCTTCTCTCCAGACAAAACAAACTTTATAACGAATCCTGATAAAAAAGGAGCTGAATACTACAGATCCAATATCGTATTCACAAATCTTTCATCCGGTGCTTATAAACGCTCTGTATATGCCAGAATCCTGGTAAAATATACAGTAAATGGAAAAGAACGCAGTGTGATGGGAACATTTGTAGATTCAAGATCCGTCAGCATGATCGTTGAAGGAATCCTTGCCAATACGAACGCAGATCAGACGGAAAAAGATTATGCACAGAAAATCAAAGATGCAATTTTAAAGTAATCATTTTTCTTCAATCATTAAAACAGGTGAAGCCGACGCATTTGCGTCGGCTTTATCTGACCTTATATCTTTTTTCAGAATTGACCATTTTTAACGGTTCACATTTGTTGTATAGTAGAGAGAGTTTGAAAGGAAAGAGGTTTAACTATGAATACAACAACAAATTCAAAACTGAAAAAGATCGTTCTTACCGCATTGTTCGCAGCACTTTCCTGTGTTGCAACTATGTCGATCAAGCTTCCTACACCGGGAACCGGCGGATATATTCATCCGGGTGATGCAATGGTAATCCTCTCAGGTGTCGTTCTCGGACCATGGTGGGGACTTCTTGCAGGCGGAATTGGTTCTGCAATGGCAGATCTCCTTGGCGGATATTTCGTGTATGTTCCGATCACTTTTGCGATCAAAGGACTGGTAGCTGTCTGTGCCGGACTCTTATATCAGAAGATCGGTCATACTTCCAAGTCACGTTATGCCGCTGTCATTCTCGGCGGTATAGCTGATATCATCCTCGTAGCCGGTGGCTACTGCTTCTGCGAATACTTTTTCCTGTATGGTTCAGGTGCATTCGCAAGCGTACCTGCCAACCTGATCCAGGGACTCGGCGGACTCATCATTTCAGCAGTCCTTTATCCGATCCTTATGGCTGTCCCGGATGTAAGACAGACTGCCAATGCGGTAAATGAATAAGGAAACGAACAAGACTTAAAATTCCTGACAGCAAAAAGAACCAGTCATTTGCATAAGCAAATAGCTGGTTCTTTTTTATATGCTCATTTCACTCCGTCCACAGTTTCGTTCATCTCAACGTCAGTGTATCGATCGGTTTCAATACGATCGCTGAGTATGCTCCCATATTCAGCATGATCTCTCCATCCTCTACAATGTACTCATCATAAGCTGTTGTATATCCTTGCTCGTAGGTATAGATCAGACGCTTCATTCGCCCACTCATCTCCATTCCTGTCAGCCAGACAGGTACTGTTACTTCTTTCAGGATACTGCTGTTATTCACAATAATAACCAACTGCTCATCCTTTTCAAACCGTCCATATGCCAGCAGATTCTTCCCTGCGGCAAGCAGCTTGATTGAACCTTTTCTGAGCGGTTTTTCCGTCTTATGGATACGGATCATCTCTTTATGAAATGCAAGCAGCTCCTGATCTTCGTGCCCCCACGGATAAGTCCTTCTGTTATCCGGGTCAGTAAAACCACACAGTCCCACTTCATCTCCGTAATAAACCGTCGGTGCACCTACCCACGTCATCTGCATCACAACTGCTTCACGCATGACCGCAAGGTTTACACCCTCTTCTGCTCCTTTTGTGCCATGCTGGCTTACCCGTCCGACTTTATGGTTCGTCCTTGTAAGGAACCGGGAATGATCGTGGTTGGATAATTCATTCATTGCCACCTGCAGAGACGGGGTCAGCATACTTGCCATAAAATGTCTCATTGCCCCGATAAAATTATCTGCATTGCCCCACAGATCCGTTCTACGCTCATCACTGTGCTTCTCCATACCGGTCAAAAACCAGGTCACCGGCTCCATAAATGCATCATAATTCATCACACTGTCCCACTCGTCTCCCTGAAGCCAGTCCTGTGGATCTCCATAATGCTCTGCAAGGATCAGTGCATCCGGGTTCACACTTTTGACCTCTTTACGGAAACGTTTCCAGAATAAATGATTATATTCATTGCTGAATCCGAGATCCGCTGCGACATCCAGTCTCCAGCCGTCAATATTATAAGGTGCAGACACCCATTTCTTTCCGATCCGCATAATGTAATCTTCCAGATCCGGTGACTCCTCATACGCCAGCTTCGGCAGTGTATCATGTCCCCACCAGCCATCATATGTCCCATTGTACGGCCATGCTGAATCCTGGTTATTATGGAACAAGAAAAAGCTGCGGTACGGACTTTGCGCACTCACATACGCCCCCTTCGGGTAATCCGGCTGCGGTTCATAGATTCTCTCTCTGTCCATCCATTTATTAAAAGAACCGCAATGATTAAATACCCCATCCAGGATCACTTTCATTCCCCGCTGATGCATTGCATCCACCAGCTTTGCAAATAACTGGTTGCTGGCTTCCAGATTCCGCAGGTCTCCGGTTCTCTGCTGATACTTCGTTGCATGGATATTGTCCTTTGCACCCTTCGGAAGTACTTCTCCGTCATCCACTACGATCTTTCCGTAATGAGGATCAATATAATCATAGTCCTGTATATCATACTTATGGTTCGACGGAGACACGAACAGAGGATTAAAGTAAATCACCTCGATTCCAAGATCCTGCAGATAGTCCAGCTTATCTATGACTCCCTGCAGATCTCCGCCATAAAAGTTCCTGATATCCATGGATGCCGGAGCCTGACTCCAATCCTTAATTTTTTTACATGGAGCTCCGATATAAATATATTCATCATCTTCTACGTCATTTGTCGGATCTCCGTTATAGAAACGGTCTACAAAAATCTGATACATGACCGCCCCTTTTGCCCATTCCGGTGTGGAAAATCCCGGCTGGATAATAAAGGAATAGTACTCTTCTGCCCGGTAGGTCACACCATACCGGCTGAAATAGCAGATCTCTGTTCCTTTCTTGATCTCAAAATAATAGCGGAACGGCTCAGTTCCCAACTGATATTCGATCTCATAAAAATCAAATTCACCAGTCGTCTGCATTTTCCATAAAGTATAGATCTGTTCTCCTGCATGGAGCTTCACCTCATCCACATCATTGTGGGCTGTACGAAAACGCAGAACCACCTTTTCATTTATCTCCGGTTCTGCCGGAATGACATAATCGCCTGTTCCATCACAAAATAATGCTTCTCTGTTCATTCTCACCCTCCTCCGCTCCTTCGTATTCTGGATTCATAACCTATGAGAGAACCTGACACTGGCAGTTTCTCCTGCATACTCTGCTATGTCAGAAAACCCCCGGCCGTCAGTTCCTTCTGACGACAGAGGGTATACAGTAAACCTTTTTCAGGCATCCGTCTCACTTTCCTCAAACAGTGCTTCAAATTCGCTTCTGGTTATCTTCTCTTTCTCAAGCAGCAGTTCTGCACACTTTTCCAATACAGGATGGTATTCCTGAATAATACTTCTTGCCTGTGCATAACACTCATCTATGATCCGCTTGACTTCTTCGTCGATCGTTCCGGCAATCTTTTCTCCGTAACCTCTTGAAGTATGACCAAAATCTCTTCCGATAAAGACTTCATCACTGTCATTGTCATAATTGATCAGTCCCAGTTTCTCAGACATACCAAACTTGGTGATCATTGATTTTGCAATCGCTGTCGCCTGCTTAATATCCTGTGATGCACCTGTTGTAATATCATCAAAAATCTCTTCTTCTGCGACACGTCCTCCAAGAGATACTGTGATCTCCTGAAGCATATGTCCCTTTGTATTGAACATATCATCTTTTTCCGGAAGCGGCATTGTATATCCGCCTGCTCCACCCGTTGGAATGATGGATACACTGTATACCGGTCCTACATCCGGCAACACATGGAACAGGATCGCATGCCCTGCTTCATGATACGCTGTGATCCTTCGTTCCTTCTCTGAAACGATCCGGCTCTTCTTCTCCGGTCCGATCCCGACTTTTACAAATGCATGACGGATATCGGACTGCTGGATGAATACCCGGTTCTCCTTTGCTGCGAGGATCGCAGCTTCATTGAGAAGGTTCTCAAGATCTGCTCCTGAAAATCCTGCCGTAGTCTGTGCGATCTGCTTCAGATCCACGTCATCCCCCAGCGGTTTATTTCTTGCATGTACTTTCAGAATCTCTTCTCTTCCGCCCACATCCGGTCTGCCGACAATCACATCACGGTCAAACCTTCCCGGACGTAAGATCGCCGGATCAAGGATGTCTTTCCGGTTCGTTGCCGCCATCACGATGATGCCTTCATTTACACCAAATCCATCCATCTCTACGAGGAGCTGGTTCAATGTCTGCTCTCTCTCATCATGGCCACCGCCCAGACCGCTGCCGCGTCGTCTTGCAACAGCATCAATCTCATCAATAAACACGATACAAGGTGCATTTTTCTTCGCATCCTGGAACAGATCCCTGACACGGGATGCACCGACTCCGACGAACATCTCCACGAAATCCGAACCCGAAATGCTGAAGAACGGAACTCCCGCTTCTCCTGCTACTGCCTTTGCAAGCAGCGTCTTACCCGTTCCCGGAGGTCCCTCCAGCAGAACTCCCTTCGGGATCCTTGCTCCAAGCTGGGTATATTTTCTCGGTGCCTTCAGGAAATCAACGATCTCCTCCAGCTCTTCTTTCTCTTCTTTCAGACCTGCAACATCTGCAAATGTCACCTTGATCTCATTCTGTGTACTCATTCTTGCACGGCTCTTTCCGAAATTCATCGCTTTTGAATTTGTTCCGCCATTCTGACGGTTCATCAGCATAAACAGTAAAAAGATACCGCATAAAGTAATCAGTGACGGAAGGACTGCTGACATGATGATGGACTCTTTCGGAACATCCTCAAGACTGTATTTCACATCATTTTCCTGCAGAAATTCTTCCACCTTCCCTACGTCCGAAACATTCAGGCTTCTTACAGATGAATCATCTTTCAATGACAACGTCACCCGTCCGGTCGGCACAGCACTGTTCTGTCTGATATCTGCCGCCGTGACATTCCCCGCTTCTACTTCTTTTACAAAAGTAGAGTAGGAAATTTCCTGCTGGTGCATCTGCACCTTGTTCGCCATCCACAGGATGCCTCCTATGATAAGGATGAACAGCAGGATCGAGCCCCAGTTCACGCCTCTGTATTTCTTCTTGTTCTCCAAGGCTTATAACTCCTCCTTATTCTACACCTTCCACAACTCCGATATACGGAAGGTTTCTATATTTCTGTGCGTAGTCCAGTCCATATCCGACTACAAATTCATCCGGGATCTCAAATCCCGTATAATCCACCTTTACATCCTTCACACGACGATCCGGTTTGTCCAGAAGCGTGCAAAGATGAAGGCTTGCAGGCTTTCTTCTCTGAAGTACATCCATCAGATAATACAGCGTATTTCCTGAATCAATGATATCTTCCACGATCAGCACGTCTTTTCCCTCGATGGACTCATCCAGATCCTTTGCAATACGCACTACACCGCTGGACTTTGTTCCGTCTCCGTAGCTTCCCACGCACATAAAGTCCATGGAAACCGGTACCGTAATTCTCTTTGCCAGTTCACACATGAAAAAGACTCCGCCCTTCAGCACACAGATCAGATGAATCTGCTTTCCCTCATAATCTTTGCTGATCTGCTCTCCTAATGCTCTAATTCTTGCGTCAACTTCTTCTTCTGGAACTAATACTTTTATACTCTCTGCCATGATCCTATTCCTCCACTATCTTTATCTTAAGAATCTTTGTTGTCTGATCCCCAATCTGATATGCCGCACTCATCCGCATACCCGGGATCCATACGATCTGTTCTTCTTCTGCGATCAGAAGTATCCGGTCCCTTTTTTCCTTTGGGACTTTCTCATTAATAAAATAAGACTTCAGCTTCTGCCGCTTTCCCCGGCTGTCAATCACCAGCTCATCACCGGGTCTTCTGTATCTTATACAGAGTCCGCTTTTTATTATATCATAATCAAAGCATTTCGTGTAGCTTTTTTGTGGCAACTCTTTCCCTGAAACTGCTTCTTCTCTTCCACAGATCTCACAGCAGACTTTCTGCCCCGTTCCCGGGAAATAAGTTTCCCCAGGAATCTTCAGTTCCACGCTCTGCTGCCCGGTGCCTTCTTCTTCCTGAGCCTTTTTCTGATTCTTTTTCTGATCCCTGTCTTCAGATCTTCGCCGGATCTCAACTCCGGCATAGGTTCTGACCGCCCGGAGCTGATACGGAAGATCCCTGCTTTTTCCGACCTGCCTGCCAAATAACCCTCTTACTGCTTCCATATGCACTGCTTCAATATCTTTCTGTGCTTCTGCCATTTCACAGATACACCGACGGATCAGAAGAGACTGTAAAATGCCCGGAAGTTCTGCATATTCTTCCTCTTCAATCCTGAGTCCTGCCGGCTTTTCTTCCTTTTTCCCCTGCTGCTTTTCTTCCGGATTTTCCTCCGAAACATCCACCGGATGGACCATCTGTCTCCATGCCGCATCCGTCTGCAGGTTCAGATACTCCCATATTTCTTCTGCCTGTAAACTCAGACGGTTGATATGCTCTACTGTCTGACGGTTGATCTCCTGTTCCATAACCGGAAGAATCTTGTGCCGGATCCGGTTGCGGGTATACTCATCTTCTTCGTTCGTCTCATCAGTACAATAGGAAATCTGCTCCTCTTCCAGCCACTCTTCAATCTCTTTCCTCGTCAGACAGAGCAGCGGACGGATCCGGTTTCCGTAAACCGGACGAATCCCGCACATTCCCTGAAGCCCGCTTCCCCTCGCCAGATTCAGAAGTACTGTCTCTGCATTATCATTTTTATGATGTGCCGTTGCGATCTTATTCGCACCGGACTCCCTGCATACAGTCTCAAAAGCATTGCTCCGTACGATACGGCCTGCTTCTTCAAGAGATTTTTTCCCATTTTTTGCAATTAATTCCACATTTTCATGAAAAATCCTGCAGGGAACATCAAGTTTTCTGCACAGCTCTTTCACATAAGCCTCATCCTGCTCTGCCGCCTCTGCTCTCAACTGATGGTTCACATGGCAGACGATCACCTCAAACCCAAGCTTTTTCCGCAGTTCGCAAAGCACAAAAAGCAGGCATACCGAATCTGCTCCACCCGATACACCTGTCACGATGCGGTCACCCCGCCCGATCATCTGATACTGTTCAATATACTGCTCTACTTTTTTTCTTTTTTTATCCATCATATGTAAACTATACCGAAATACTTTTTAATTGTAAATCCCTGCTGTTTAACTTTTCAGACTTTCCTGTCACGCTTTCCATATCCCGACTGCAAGGACTGTCATATCATCCTCCGGTTCTCTTCCTGTCCAGCTCAGAACCTGCTGAAGAATATGATGTGCCAACTCCTTCGGATTGCTGATGGCAGTGCCTTTGATGATCGTCTCCAGGAGCAGATCCTGTTCTCCCACCGGCAGTGCATCCATCACACCATCCGTTACCATAATGATAAAATCTCCATCTTCCAGTTGCCGACGCACCGAATCGATTTCTATAGAATTGATCACTCCGATCGGAAGACTGGTGGAATTTAAATGTTCCACTCCGGCTTTGCTTCGGATAAATGTTGAAGATGCTCCCGCTTTGATAATCTCACATTCCCCGCTGTACAGGTCAAAGATCGTCATGTCTACCGTCGAGTAATGGATTTCCTCACGCCCCATCACCAGAGTTGTATTAATCATCTGGATTGCAGTCTTTTCCGGAAATCCCGCCTCCAGAAGTTCTTCTAAAAGCTCCACCACCAGGGTACTCTCCCTGCACGCGGTTTCACCTGAACCCATCCCATCAGAAAGCACCACGCCCTTTTTTCCACCTGGCAGCTCCATCATGGCAAAATTATCGCCTGAAATGCTGTTGCACCCCTTGCCGATCCGGGCAACTCCCGGAATTGTATAATATGCCGGTCCTTCCCTGCAGATAACCGTCATATAATTCTGCCCGATCATCTGGGCACTGTCATTTTCTGCGACAAACCGTCGTCCTGTTGCGGCTGATACGCACCGCACCAGTTCCCGGACAGTCATTCTCTTTTTCTGCATCGCTCTCGCAGTCACATGAACTTCGTATTTTCCTTCCCGGTTCATGAAAAACTGCGTATACAGAACCTTGACGCCACGCTTTTTCAACTGCCCGGAGATCCGCCGCTCCATCCGTTCATCCGTAAAAATACTTTCCTCCAGTTCCCTTGCACTGCTCTGAAGCATATCCGCAAAAGTATCCAGTTGGATCGCACATCCCTCTCTGCTTCTTGCAATCCGGTTGATCCAGATCATGTTCTGTCTTGCATCATGAAATCCTTCCAGCATTTCCCTGAGAAACCTCGGTGCCATGATGCAACGCTGCATCAGTTTCCGCTTGGTTTCTGTATTCAGATCATTCCCGTAATGATCCACCGCAGACAGGACTTCATATCCCATCTGATAGGTATGGATAAAATTTTCTCCCCAGCACCATTCACATTTCTCACATTTTGAGCAGACTTTTTCTTTCAGACGACGAAACATCATCTCGATCTCCTCATCCGAAAAGGCTTGCTTTTTTTCTTCCAGCCCAAGAAATATCTGTGAAAGCTGCTTTACAGAACCCGCAAAACGTTCAATCTGTTCCACATAGGGGCTATTATGCAATGTCTGCCCGTCGTTCATATCCTGTATTCCGCTCCTTCCTGTCAGATGATAAAAGCTCCGGGAGAACTTCTCTCCCGGAGCTATCTTTTGTATCTCTCTATGTAACTGACTCTTTTATGCCTGTCTACTTGATCGGCCTGAAAATAATCTCATTCGGATCTGCCAGGTGCAGCTTATCCTCTGCTGTCTCCCTGATATACTCATCTGTCTGAACATATGCCTCATATTCTTTAATCTCTTCTGAACGGGTCTCCTCAGCCTCAATCTGTGCCTGAAGCTCTGCTTCCTGTGCTTTATAGGCATTATTCCTGCTCCAGAGACTGACAGAACCTGCTGTAACCATTCCGCCTAAAAGTACGATTACCAGCGTCGTCAGGACAATGCCCCTCTTATGCCAGCGAAGACCGCTGTTCTTACGGCTTTTCTGCCGTCTGTTCCTTACGTTCTTATTCTTTGCCATCCAAGATTCACCCTGCTTATAAATGATACTCCAAACTGCTATGCTCCCTCAGATCCGAAAACTGCTTTCCCCTTCAGATTTTCGGACAACATAATTATTTTATCTATTTTTTTTTAACTTTTCAAGGCTTTTTCTCAGATTTGATAACATTTTTTTCAACAATATTTTCACACTTTTCCAAAACAACATTCCCAGCAGGATTCCGGCTATAAAATACCATCGGATACTGCCATAAGTCGTCACATAAAGCTGACGGAAAAGGTAGATACTGACTGCGACAGAATAAAGAATATCTTCCACTCCGACCAGGAAATCGTGATGCCGGATGATCCGCCTGAACCACCGCAATACATCATAACCGGCCAGAACGGTCAGACCGGAAAGTCCTGCATATAGAAAGATCATTGCCTCTGCTCCAAGTCCCGGCATCTTTCCCTCCTACCGGAACAGCCGGGACAGGAAATTTTCTCCTGCTTTCTCTGCCGGAGTGGAACTGGAATAAGCAATGCTGTCGATATTTCCCGACAGATCAACCTCTCCCTTTTCCACACTGAGCCGATTTACATGCAGATCCGTTCCCTTGACCATCAACATTCCCTGCTCTGTTTCCAGAAGAATCTCATTGAGGTCAAAGGAAAGAACATCCAGAACCCCGGTCACCATACTCGTCTTCCGATTATTCACCACAAGCTTATGTGCTTTGGCGATCCTCTGCTCTTCCATCTGCGTACCTCCCTTTTTAGTCCAACACTCTGCACATCTGATATATATGACGGGTTGTACGCTTTTATGACTGTAAATTGAGAAGACAGCTTCAGATCACAGTACACTTTCCGGTCTTCCTGATCAATGAAACCGGTTAAATATAACGGAACAGCTCTTTTGCCTCTTCTTTCTTCGTTGTCTCCTGAAGATCAAGAACTTCCACTTTCACCGCTCTCGTTCCAAACTGGATCTCAATGACATCCCCCGGCTTTACCTTTACAGATGCTTTTGCAGTCTTTCCGTTCACAAGGACTCTTCCTGCATCACATGCTTCATTTGCCACGGTTCTTCTTTTAATCAGCCTGGATACTTTTAAAAATTTGTCTAATCTCATCTTTTCTGATTCCTTTTAGTGCTTTTTCATTGTATAACTTCCATTGCTTGCCCGGAATGCATGAATGATATACCTCGCCCCACATACAAAGGACAGAACATATCCGATCGCCAGATCTGTATAATAATCACCTGCAAGACCTGTCTGATCCAGAATCTCTCCCAGATACTGGTAACTGTCAAAAAATGTGAATCCCTGATCTTTCAATGCATCATATGCATCCCAGCTCCATGCGATCCGGTTTCCAAAATAGATCATCACAACCATGATCACCGAGGAAATGACCACTCCCTTTTTATCAAGATGGCCACCAAGCATCTCATATCCTTTCATCGCACAGATTCCGATCGCTGCTCCTGCGATTCCTGCAATATAGCCCAGCTTATAGATCAGGATCCACAGAATGCATCCGATCAGAGAACCAAGTACCGCACCCACGATCCCTTCTGCTACGCGACTCTTCTTCGCCTGGACTTCCTGCTGGTTCTGCTGCAGATTCTGACCGATCTGCCCTGCACAATTTTCACATACCAGATGATGCATTCCATTGATCTCATAATCTGAAACCGGTACATTCTCTGACTTGCAGTACTCGCATCCGCTGGAATATCTTCCCATCGTCAGGTACTGGATCACCGGCATCACTGCCTCATTGATCGCTGCCGGACACTTTGAACCAAATGCAGGCATCTTCACATTCATCAGAAGTGCTGTCGGACTGATCTTCGCATCCAGAACACCTTTTACCTTCGTCTTATGTTCTGCAAGAAAAGCAGCCAGCTTCTGATTATTCACATCATCATCAGAATGGGCATTCATACAGATCTGATAGAATCCATTCATCTGGTTCACCATGATCTCATATCCTCTGTAACTTCCGCAGAGGCATTTTCCCTTATCTGTCAGTTTCCCCTCTAAGATCTGCACCCGTACTTTTTCCTTAAACATAACCTTTCTCCCTTCGTATCTCAATAATATTTGCTGCGTCAGTTGCCGGTGTCCTGTGCCTGTATAGCCACAGGCTCCGGCTCATTGCCCGCAGAAAAAAACAGACAGGCACTGCAACCATTTCCTTGCAAAAACCTGTCTGATCCGATTCATTTCATCCGCTCTTTCTGCAGAAGATTAGTTGATTGCATCCTTTAATGCTTTACCGGCTTTGAACTTCGGAGCTTTACATGCTGCGATCGTCATTGTCTCACCTGTCTGAGGATTTCTTCCCTCTCTTGCTGCTCTCTCGCTTACTTCAAATGTTCCGAATCCAACGAGCTGCACTTTATCTCCTGCCTTAAGCTGTTCAGCAACTACATCAACAAAAGCCTTCAGTGCTTTTTCTGAATCTTTCTTGGAAATCTCTGCTTTCTCTGCTACTGCTGCAATAAATTCTGTCTTGTTCATGGATTATTTCCTCCTTCATTGTACTTAAATACAATTTCATACTTATTTTTTCAAAGGCTCCATGTCCACTCGTCCGTCCACATGGATGCACCCTTATGTACTGTTATAACGGTTCAGTCCTTATTTGTCAAGGAATTTCCGTTTATTCCACCTTTTTCAAATTACAGGTGTATCCCGAAAATAGTTTTCAGAAAATTCGTCTTTTCTTCTTCCTGATTCACCGCAAGTTCCAGCTTCTCCACACTTTTTTCAGGCAGCCATGCCTTATTCGACCTGCAATAACTGCTGGCAGTCTTCCAGAACTTCTCAGGATAGGCAAGCTGAAGCCCCAGATACTCCCATTCTCCCGGCTCCAGCCGGCGTTGTCTTTCATACGCCCGGATGATCCCAACCCCCAGTTTCTGTTTCCAACGATATTTTTCCATTGCTTTTCTCAGAAAATAATACAGATCCTGCACCTGGATTCCAATCCGCATATGTTCAAAATTGGTGATCGCAGTATCTCCCGGCAGGATCAGAATATTATGATAATTATAATCTCCATGCATCATCCGGTTTTCCGCAACGTTTTTTTCATAAATCTGCATACAGCCTGACTGTTCCATCGCTGCGGTGATCGCACAGGCCTTCTCATACATCGCTTCAAAATGCTTCAGATACAACGCTTCAAACTCATTTTTTACGACCCTTTTTCTGATAAACGAACGGACTTTTTTCATTTCCCGGTTATGCCGCAGCATTTCATCCAGCGGACTGCGTGCAGCAGGCGGGCAGACCTGAAACTCCTCTTCCGGGAATTGTTGCTGTGGCACAGGCTCTTTTTCCTTCTTTTCTGATACTGCTCCATTTCCCGATACCGCTGCATTTTCTGACACTGCTCCACTTTCCGATACCGCTGCATTTTCTGACACTGCTCCACTTTCCGATACCGCTGCATCTTCTGATCGCACTGCATACTTGCAACGCAGCGTTTCCAGCTCCCCTGCTGTCGGTTCCTGCCATTTCAGATGCGTATGCAGAATCCCGAGTTTCTCAGCGGCAAGCAGGAGTTCCTGTTCCTTTTTCATATCACATTCCCGCCCGGAGTACCACTTTTTCATCATATAACGGGTCCCGTCCCTGGCAGCAACGATCAGCTTTCCATCCCTTGAAAAAACCGGTGCATCTACTTTTAATTTTCCCGTCTTCTCAAGCCGGTTCAATGTCAGATAAAGCAATGCCGCTCTTTTTTCAGAAGCAAGGGTTTCTTTCATCAAGAATACTTCTGTATCTGCATTGCCAATGCAAAAAAACGCACCCCTTGTCCGACGGGTGCTTTTAATCTCTATCTCGTACTGTTCCCGCACTTCCTGTTCATACTCTCTCATGACATCCCCCTGTTCCCGTGTGCGGACGCTCTTTTAACGCCCGCACCTCTATTCAAGTTCTTTCTAATCTATGAACAGGTTCTTCCATGTATGCCTGAAAGCTGCGATTAACTTAGAGGTTCAATTTATTTTTTACATATGCACAAAGGATTTCCTTATCGTTTCTTGCAGGATCATCCAGTACATATTCCAGTAATTCACTGAGCATACTGCCCAGCTCACGCCCCGGCTTCATTCCGAGATCCATCAGTTCACGACCTCCGACCGCAAGCTGTCTGAGCGTCACACACTCCTGCTTCTTTATGATCTCCTGATACAGCCGACGCATTTCTACGATATTTTCAATCTTTTCCCTTTTCTGATACGGACTCTGTGCCTTTACATCCGCAAGACGCGCTGCCAGATAATACGGGAACAGCTCCACACCGATCCGGTTCATGGCTCTCCGCACATTCTTTGGTGTTGCCTCCACCCGGTAATCATGATAGCAGACCAGCTTCGTAACCGTTCGGATCGTCTCATTGTCAAACTTCAATCTGTGCATGATACTTCTTGCCAGTTCCTCACTGACCAGTGCATGTCCACGGAAATGATCCCGACCATTCTCATCGGTGGTCTTCATCATCGGTTTTCCCATATCATGAAACAGCATCGTAAGCCGGAGAATCTTGTCACGTTTCACATTTTTCAATGCCCGCAGTGTATGCTCTGCCACATCATATTTATGATGCGGTGTATTCTGTGCCACACCTTCCATTGCATCCCACTCCGGCAGAATCACCTTCGTCAGTCCCAGTTCGTATGCATCACGGATTCGCTCCGGGTGAGGTGATACCAAAAGTTTCACCAGCTCCGCCTGAATCCTTTCCGCACTGATATTCTGCAGATTCGGAGCAAGTTTGCGGATGGCATCCGCTGTAGCCGACTCGATCGGGAAATTCAACTGTGCCGAAAAACGTACCGCACGAAGAATCCTCAGTGCGTCTTCCGAAAAACGCTCCTCAGGATCTCCCACACACCGGATCAGATGATGGTTCAGATCCTGCATTCCGCCAAATACATCCACCAGACGCACCTGGTCATTATACGCCATGGCATTGATCGTAAAATCTCTTCTCCTCAGATCCTCTTCCAGCCGGTTGGTAAACTGTACCTCCTTTGGATGTCTGCTGTCCTCATATGCACCATCGATCCTGTAGGTCGTCACCTCAAAGCTGTCCTTACCGAAAAGAACCGTAACCGTTCCATGCTCGATCCCTGTATCAATCGTCCTGCGGAACAGCTTTTTTATCTCTTCCGGCTTTGCCGAAGTCGTAATATCCCAGTCCTGTGGCCGTCTTGCAAGGATCGAATCTCTCACGCAGCCCCCTACCGCAAATGCCTCATACCCATGAAGCTGCAGATTATTGATTATAAATAAAACTTTTTTTGGCAGTTCTATTTTCATGTATCTATCTTCCTTCCTGAAAACGTCAGCATCTTCTCAAAAATTCCATTTCTCTTCTCTGACAGCTTAATATTATAACTTGTCTTTCCTGCTGACTCAACCATTTTAGTACAGATTGCAGTCTTTTATCATCATAAAATGCAAAGGTTTCATCCAGGATCACCGGAAGTTCTTCCTCCTGAAGCATTTCGGCTGCCGCCATCCTCAGGGCAAAATAAATCTGCTCCACCGTTCCTCTGCTCAGCCGGTATGCCGGAATCCGCCTCGTTCCGTCCCATACAGAAATTTCCAGTCTGTCACTGATATTGACTCCCGGATATTTTCCCTCCGTAATTTCGGAAAAAATCTCAGACACTCTCCGGTTCAGTCCTGCTGCTGTCCGCTCTCCAAGATGCTCTGCCGCCTTTTTCATCGTCTCTTCTGCCAGTTCCAGTGCCTCTCTCCTCTCATAGAGTCTTTCCTCTGCTTCATCCGGCTGCAGTTCTCTTTGCTGCTCCTTCAAATTCTCGTACCGGAGCTTCTTTTCTTTCCACTCTTCCCGGATCTGTTCCTGCTGCCACTGAAGCTTCTGTTCCTCAGGATCGTTCTGCTCCCGCCAGACTTTCTCACCATTCTGCTCCGGCTGTCCGGTCTGAACCTTCTCTTTTTCCTGCACTGTGCGGGTTCCGCTGGATTTTTCTGTTTCTTTTATTATTTTTTTCTGTTCTGCCTGCTTACGGATTCCCACAACAAACAGCACACAGCCCGCGATCACTAAAAGTACTGCCAGCAGTACAAACGCGGAAGACCGCTCCAAAAGTACGTCAACTCCGGATTTATCTCTTAAAAATATCCCCCACAAAAGCCCTGCCAGTCCGGCAATGATTCCTAAAAAGCCACCAATGATCATTCCACGGCTGTTCTCTTCCGGTTGTTCAGAAGCAGATTCCGTTTCACCCGGATGCAAATCCGTTTCTTTTGAATCATTTTCCTTCTGTCTTTGTTGCAGCAAACGGATTCTCTGCTGATTTTCTTCATACTGTGCCTGAAACTTTCTCATATCTTTTTCCAGATAGGTACATTCCTGCTCCATGGAAAGATACTTTTTTTCTCTCTGTTCTCTTGCAGATCTGCACTGTTGCTCTACTGCTTTTTTCCGTTCTTTCAGATCTGAAATCGCACCGCTTAAATCCAGTTCCCCGCCACCGGTCTCATAATAATTTGCCGCATAATTTTTCAGACTTTCCGCCAGTTCCTGTCCAGGTCTGCTCTGAAACTGTCCGATCGAAACCGTATTGTCATACATCCCCGGAGTAATCCCTCCCAGCAGCATATCCAGATCCCCATGCTCTACCGAAAGCTCTTCTCCATCATCTTCACAAACCAGTGAAACCTGCTTTAAGATCCGGTCAAAACTCCGTTCCAGCCGGAAATTCCTGTTACCACAGCGAAACCGCATTACTCCGGCATAATAATTCGGATTTTCCCACGGCTGGTACTTACTGAAATCATCCTTTGCCGCAGCTTTTCCTCTTCCCCGCTCCATTCCGAACAGCATCGCCCTGATAAATGCCTGCAATGTAGATTTTCCATACTCATTTTCTCCGTAAATGACCTGAACACCATCCTTGATATAGAAATGCTGCTCTGAAAATCTGCCAAAATTTTTGATATATAATTCCGTTATCTTCATTTTCCGTCACCCCTTATTCTTAAGGAGTACTTCAACTCCCTCATACAATGCCTGATATTCTCTGCTGTCCTTTTCGCAGTCTTTAAACCGACGGATATACTCTCCCAGCAGATTTCCTTCATTTTCCTGCAACAATTCTTCCATATCATACTGCGGAGCGGTCTCATCGATCACTTCCAGAAGATTCCCGTCCCGGTCCATTCGCTCTGTATCAAACCGCAGATCCGGATCCCGATATCCCGTAAGAATGATCTTATACATATTTTCTGCTCCATAGTCCTTCACGGCCTCCAGAATCTTTTTCCGCACGCTCCCCATTGTATCTTCCGTATTAACCGGAACTTCCAGATGAATATAGGATCTCATTGCACACGGAATCCACTGCGTATGAACCCCGGCTTCCGTAATCTCTCCCTTTACATAGCCGTGCGGCCCTACATCATTCCGGTCAATGGGTTCTAACGCTCCCGCATAAATGATCCGGTCTTTCATCAGTGCCTGCGGTCTGTGGATATGTCCCAGTGCAATATAATCAAATCCTGACTCTTCCAGCTTTTTCACCCGGAACGGACAATGCTTCTCATCTCCACCATGGGCGAGAAGAATCTCATACTCCTGGATTCCTCCCGCAAACGCCGATTCATACAGAGGCTCTCTGATCTCCCTGCTGTAATAACTCAGACCATACACTGCCGTCCTCAGTTCCGGGAACTCCACATATTCCAGTTCCTGCCCGAATAAAGGGATTACATTCTCATTCCACTGAAACGTTCTGTAATAAGAATCCTTTCTTATATAATCATGGTTGCCAGCGATTAAGACTACTTTTGTATGCGTCAGCTCTGCAAAATAATAATTCAGCTCTTTTAATTCCCTGCGAAGCGGCTGCCCGTGAAAAATGTCTCCTGCGATCAGCAGAAGGTCTGTCTGCTCTTCCTCGCAAACCGCAAGAACCGACTGTAGTGTCTCCCACAATTCCTGTGACCGGTTCTGACTGTATGCTCTGCCTGCATCCGGCTCTGCACCAAGATGAAGGTCTGCTATATGAATAAATTTCATTTCCAATTCTCCTGCTTTCGTATGATAACCTGATAACTTTTACTTCTTGTTGCTCAGCGTCTATAGATATGGAAGTCATTTCACATCTGATAGAATCTGATACTCTATACTATAAGGCATTTTCTGAGCTTTTGGCAATCAAAAAAACAGACCACCGGCTCACGCACACAGAAATGTGCATCAAACGGCAGTCTGTCTTTATTTATGATGCCAGGGTCAAAAGGTCTAAGCCCACATGAGCTTGCTCATAGGTGGATGAAAGACCTTAGGACCCGCCTCGATATGAGCATAAAAGTGGGGCGTAAGCACCATGATATGCGAATAGCGGGTAGGATTGTGGGAGTGCGTAGCATGAAACAATCCGTAGGCATCAAAGTCGGGGGCTTTTGACCCCGACATCTATTTATTTATAAGCTCAAAAGGATCCATTCTATTACAGTTCACAGTTATTTACAGTTCTCGGGAACGGGATCACGTCACGGATATTCGACATTCCTGTCAGATACATTACGCAACGCTCAAATCCAAGTCCGAAACCTGCATGTCTTGTAGAACCATATTTTCTGAGATCAAGGTAGAAACCATAATCTTCCTCTTTCAGACCCAGCTCCTGCATTCTTGCAAGAAGCTTTTCATAGTCATCCTCTCTCTGACTTCCTCCAATGATCTCACCGATTCCCGGAACAAGACAGTCAACAGCGGCAACTGTCTTTCCGTCCCCATTCAGTTTCATATAGAACGCTTTAATCTCCTTCGGATAATCCGTTACAAAGACCGGCTTCTTATAAATCTCTTCCGTCAGATAACGCTCATGCTCTGTCTGAAGATCGCATCCCCATGAAACCTTATAGTCAAACTTGTCATTATTTTTCTCAAGAATCTCGATTGCTTCTGTATAAGTCACACGTGCAAAGTCAGAATTTACTACATTATGAAGTCTGTCCAAAAGTCCTTTATCTACAAAGGAATTAAAGAAGTTCATCTCTTCCGGTGCATTCTCAAGCACATAGTTGATGACATATTTCAGCATGGCCTCTGCCAGCTCCATATCATCTTCCAGATCTGCAAATGCAATCTCCGGCTCGATCATCCAGAACTCAGCCGCATGTCTTGTCGTATTGGAATTTTCGGCACGGAATGTCGGTCCAAATGTATAGATGCTGCGGAATGCCTGTGCATAAGTCTCGCCATTGAGCTGTCCACTTACAGTAAGGCTTGTCTCTTTTCCAAAGAAATCCTGTGTATAGTCTACTGTTCCATCTTCATTCTTCGGAAGATTCTCCATATCCATCGTGGTCACACGGAACATCTCTCCCGCACCTTCACAGTCACTTCCTGTGATCAGCGGAGTATGCACATATACAAAGCCTCTCTCCTGGAAAAACTTATGGATCGCATACGCTGCGAGTGAGCGGACTCTGAATACAGCCTGAAATGTATTCGTTCGCGGACGCAGATGGGAGATCGTTCTCAGATACTCAAAACTATGACGCTTCTTCTGAAGCGGATAATCCGGGGCACTTGCACCCTCCACTACAACTTCATCTGCCTGGATCTCGAACGGCTGCTTTGCCTGCGGTGTCGCTACGAGCGTTCCCTTTACGACTACTGCTGCACCTACATTTAATTTGGAGATCTCTGCAAAATTCTCCATCTTATCGTGATATACTACCTGAAGCGTCTCAAAATAAGATCCATCATTTAACACGATAAATCCAAATGTCTTAGAATCACGAATACTTCGGATCCAGCCCCCAACTGTCACCTGCTTGTCCAGATATTCTTCTCTGTTCTTAAATAACTCACGAATTGTTGTCAGTTCCATACCATTAAAACTCCTTCAAAAATTGTCTGCCAGACGCCGTACCTCTCATACTGCGATGGTTCTCTCATTCTGCCGTCCTTCTCTTCTTTGGACAGCCTTACAGACAATTATACCACTCTTATCCTCAGGAGTAAATATAATGTTGCCCTTGAGTTTCCGCAGTTTTATCCACAGACCTCTGATTTTGCTCCATTCATTATCCACAACTTTATGAAAGTGTCCAAAATATAAGGAATCTGACTTCTTTTTGATGTAAAATTAAGCTACTAAACAAAAAAGAAGGAGATTCCCTATGGCTAATTTTACATCAAATACTTACACTTTGAAACGAAAAATTTTAACTTTTTCAAATAAAATTTCAAAACAGCTTTCCAAGCCTGATCGTAAATTTACAGCAGATATCACTTATGGTATGTTAGCTTCCCAAAGTTGCCTTTTAACAGATGTCGTTGACCAACTTCACGAGGACTCTAAAAAAATAAATATTGTTGACCGTCTTTCCAGACATCTTGATAAAGGTACCCCTGCAAAAGCTGCGGTTTCCTATCTTCAGATGCTAAAAAAGTGGATTCCTTCTGAACCGGTCATTCACATTGATGATAGCGATGTTGTAAACCCAGATGGTTATAAATTTGAATCTCTTGGCATTGTCAGAGACGGCTCTGAAAGTACATCCACAGACCATGCTCCACCTTGAACAATAGATGCACTTGCAATCAACCAACCTGTTCCACCAATAATTCCACACAAAGCATTAAGATGCAGCCAAAAATCAACTTTTTCATACAATCACACTCCTTTACTCAATTCGCACTTCGACACCCTCGACTTCGACATAGAAGGTTATATCCTCATCAGTGTCATTGTTCATAGATATACCAATTTTGAACCAAGCACCTTTTTCAACATCCATTTCTACTGGCATACCAGGAGTAAGATATGTGCGTTCATACGCATTCTCTTCCTTGACTTCAATCGGCTTCAATACAACTTCCGTATCTGGTAATCCTTCAACGGAAGAAACGGTAATTGTATCACCAATCGGAGATATTTCTTCGTCGGAATAAATAAAGTCCTCTATATAGGTAAACTCACCTGCAGTACCTGCAGGAACTGTAATGCTTATTTTATAAGTGTCATTCTTCCCACAACCCGATAAAGAGAATATGCATACTAAAATCAAAACTATTGATACCAATCTTTTCATACCATCACGCTCCTTATCAAACTGCTTTTGCCTTATTTTTTGTCTTGGTTATCCAACACATAGATAATGCAGGCGATACCAGAAATCAAAACACCAAGGATACCTCCACCAATAGCATTGTTAAGCGTGGCTCCAAGGAACAATCCTGCCACTCCGCACAAAATCATTATAATTACAGCCACAACCGTTCTAAACTTGCTCATATTCGCCCCTCCATTAAAGGTCTTGTTTCTTCTGTTTGTTTCGCTTCTTGTTAAACAACGAACCTATCAGCATACCGATTGCAGAAATTATTGCACCACCTACAATCATTCCCCAATCCGGTGCATTCAGTTTGTCAAAAGCAATGTTGTTTGCCATTTTGAATGTTCCGTATTCAGCAAGCATATACATTACTCCGAAGAAAAGGGTAAATGCCCATTTTCCTTTTTCCCAAAAGTCATTTTTGCCGATAACAATGGACACAACGAATGTAGTTACAGGAAGAATAATCCAAAGGAACATCAAACTATAACCCATAGCATCACTTCCGCTTGTAAAGAACCAGAACACAATCATGGCAACCGCCCAGATCAGCAGATAGGACAGTATTGTAATGAATAAATATCTGTGATTTTCTGATAGAACTTTCTTTCGCTTGCACGGATTTCCCGGATGCGTTCTAACTGCTCATCGAAATACTTGTCCGTAAGATAAGTACCTCGTTTCAGACGCTCATCATCCATAACCCAGCCCTTGATGGTGTAGTCCTTTACGATACCGTTTGCCCACTTACGGAACTGCACGGCACGTTCATTGTTTACCTTGAAGCCGACAGCCATAATCATCTGCAGGTTATAATGGTTCACTTCTCTCTGAACCTGGCGAGAACCCTCGGTTTGAACTATCCGAAATTTTCGGATAGTTGCCGTTTCTTCCAACTCGCTATCTGAATACACCTTTTTGATATGGTCACTAATTGTACGCACATCAACATCATAAAGCGTAGCCTGGTGCTAGAATATAAATAGTACAAGTCAAAATGAGAAGTTCCAAATATATATAA
>ERZ838399.142-NODE-142-length-88375-cov-59.667957_pt1 | contig 88375 bp, 93 predicted proteins | sample MGYA00519683_ERZ838399 | MGnify/ENA primary metagenome ERZ838399 (study PRJEB31850, sample SAMEA3708833) | human gut metagenome | biome: human gut; feature: human-associated habitat; material: faeces | place: China | collected 2014 ...
TATATATATATATATATTATATATTATATATATATATATATATATATTATATATTATACACTATACATTCGAAAGTGTCGACATGGTTTGCAATAGATGCTAAAGCTGATTATAATAACAATTTTGCTAGAGATGATAATAATGATTATCCTGAAAATAATTATAAAGCTGATAATAATGATGCTAATAAAGCTGCTTATGAATTATATTATCTTCGCTCCCTTACGGGGAATCAACAACAGCCGATTTGTCTTATTTGTCATATACGGCAAAATTGGCTATTTATATTACGTATTTTGAATGATTTTTGTTTGAAGAATAACTTCATCGAATTTGTTTAGATAATGCCTTAGAACGCAAATATAGGACTTCATATAATGTTAAAATATGTTATACATATTGCTCATAATTAAAATCTTATATATACTTGCATAAAAGAAATAACTATGAATAAATTTGATGATAAAATTAATGCTATTAGAACGAGACATAGTAAAGAAAAATTTATTTCTGGTTCTCGTCAAAAACAAGACAATGTTGTTGTTAAAAGCAAACTAAGAGTTGGTAAGGCTGGAATTGATTGTTTAACTAAATAATAAAATTATGCTTAAAATTAAATCCGATTTAAAACCTTACGGTATTAATATCCCAACAGATATTAGTGAAATTACAGAAGAATATTTTAATAAACTTCTTAATGATGTAAAACTTCCTGATAATTATGTTATGGTTGCTTTATGTTATAATGATAGATTATTTACTTGTGTAAATGCTATTAAAGAAGGTCTTAAAGGAACAACTAATATTGTACCTTTATTGGCTCATAAAGCAGACAATATTAAAAATCTTAATGTTGGAGATATTTTAATTGTTGATGGTTCTGCTGTTTCAAGAGGAGTTCATTTTTCACATCCTAAGAATTGTATTAGTTATGCTGGAGTTGGTAAATATTGTTCTGATGATAATAACTTATATAATTCTATTTTAAAAGGAAAATTTAATGATAATAAAACAACTTTACCAAATTGTTGGTTTGTTGAATTTAAAATTATTCCTGTTTGTGATGTAAAAGGAAGTTATTCTAAAGATGCAGATTTTGAATGTATTTTTAAAATTGTAGACGGTGATTTGTCATAATTAATTATAATCCATGCCGCTAAAAATGTTGTGAAATATTTTTAGCGGATTTTTTTAATTTTAATTTTATGGACAAAAATAATATATTAGATGGTGTTGATTTAAGTGATTCTTATGTTTTAATATTTCAAGATATGGATAATGTTCTTGAATCTTTAGATTTTGCTAATGATGAAGAACGATTACTATGTAGAAATATTATTAAGAATCTTGAAATTACTGCTGCAAAAAATTTTGCTAAAGACCTTTGTGTAGATATTCCATATATAGGAAAGCTACAAAAGAATTTATTACATAAAGCAATAGTTCAATCTTTTAAAGAATTAAAAGTTGCTCGTGAAACTTTAACAAGAGAAGAATATAAAGAATTTAAACAAGAACTTGTTCATAAGAAACGTAATGAAATTAAAACTGCTGATTTAATTAAAAGTATTAAAAAAAGAACTAGCAATAAACATTATAAATTATGGATTAAATTGTATAAATCTAAAGGAGAAGTTTATGCAAATGCTTATATTGCTATGTTTAAAAAATTACAAGTTGTTGAATATAATGAAGAATTAAATTCTGTATACTATGAATTATACTCTTGACCTTAATTCTCTTTTAACTATTGATGAAACTGGGATGCCAAAAGCTCCTACTCTTGCTCAACTTCAAGATAAAGATGTAAAATTATTATATGCTCGTGATACTTCTAAAGATAAAATGCAATATTTAAAAGAAGTTGGAGTTATTTGGTTTTTAGCTGACCCTAAAGCTCCAGCTATTCAAGAAGGTTTAAGTAGAACTGAAGCTCTTAAAAAAGCAATTGAAAATTATGATTTACCTCCTAATTATATTCCTGATTTATTAGTAGAAAAATTAATTAAAAAATATCACGATAGAAAAATTGGAGTTGCTGGAGAAGCTGTTGAAAGTTTAAAGAAAGCTGTTCATAATTTAACTATTGCTACTAATATTCTTAATGAACGATTGAATGAAAAACTTAGTGGTGGAATTTCTGACGAAGATGCTAATACTATAATTGATTTTATTGATAAAATTTCTAAAAGAGTTGTTGATTTGCCTAATTTAATTAAATCATTAAATGAAGCAGAAGAAACTCTTAGACAAGAAGAAGAATTAGTAAAAGCAAGAGGTGGTAATAAAGTTGTTTCTAGTCAAGTAGAAGAAGATTAAAATATGAATATAGATGTTAGATATAAACAAGTAAGACTTATTTTTAAAGAAGATGGTCATAAATATTATGACAGTTTAGGAAATGATTATATTTCTACTACTACTATACTTCATAAATATCAGCCATCTTTTGATAAAGAATATTGGCTTAGAAAGAAATCTAAAGAACTTGGTGTTTCTGAAAAAGAATTAAAAGCTCAATGGGATAATATTACTAAAGAAGCATGTGAAAGAGGTAGTAATACTCATAATGGTCTTGAATATGGAATTAAAGGAAGTAGTAAATTTCAAAATGCTATTCAATATTTAGATATTGAAGAAGAAGGAGAAATGGTTACTGTTGCTGATTTAGGAGATATAATTTCTAATTGCAAATTGCTTGATTTGAATCAATTTATTGAAGCTACTGAAAATCGTTATCCTGATATTTATGATGCTTTTAAAAAATATACTGATAAAGGATATAAAATATTTGCTGAAATTGGTATGTTTTTAATTGATTATTTAATTAGTGGTACTATTGATGTTTTACTTGTTCATGAATCTTTAGAATATTTTATTATTGGTGATTGGAAAACAAATAGAGGAGGACTTATTTTTAAATCTGGTTATTATCAAAAGAATAAAAAAATAAAACCAGCTCAACTTACTAATATTTGGATTGATAAAAAAGAAAATCTTTTACCTCCTGTAAATAATCTACCAAATTGTAATGGTAGTATTTATAATTTACAATTAAGTCTTTATGCTAAAGCTGTTGAACTTATTACTGGAATGACTTGTAAAGGACTTTGGCTTTGTCATATTGATTCTGATTTTGAACTTAATGAATATGGTATGCCTAAAAGATTTGAAGATGGTCTTTATCATATTAAAGAAAATCCTATAGAAAAGACTACTTTTTATGTAATGCCATATCGTAAAAAAGAAATTGAATTGATTTTTGAAGATAGAAAAAATAATCTTAAATCAAATGCTGTTAATCAGCAATTTAAACTTGAAATATAATGAATAAAGATTTATATATACCAATAGCTGTTATTGTTGCTATAGTTGTTATTATTCTTGCTTGTATATTTGGATATAAGCCTGTTCCTGAAATAAGATATATTCCTTACGGGGTGCAAGATAGTACAACAGTAAAAGAATTAGTTTATACAAAAGAACTTCTTAGACGAACTCAAGATAGTCTTAATGCTTATAAATCTGATACAACTATTTCTGCTGATTTATTTATTGCTAAATATAAACTAGAAAGAATTAAATATTATAATAATATTGCTTCTAAAGGAAATAATATTATTTTTCTTAGAGGTTGGATAAATAGAGTTTTAAATGAATAATGCTATGAATAAAAATTATACTATTAAAGACCATATTTTAAATGGTAAATATATTCGAGTAAGATGTTATGAAGAATATGATTATACTGATAATAATAGTATTGTTTTAAGTAATATAATTTATAAATTAGAAATCAAAATTAAATTTCTTTTTATTGAAAAATTTATTACTATAAAACAATGGAATCCTGATATTGAAGATGAAGAAGATATTGAATTTGCTAAAAGAGAATCGATTGAATGTTTTAATAATCTTATAAATCCTTATAACGTTTATGGCTAATTTTGGAGAAGAATATAAAAAACTTGTTGCAAAAGAAGGCGGTTATGTAAATGACTCAAATGATGCTGGTGGAGAAACTTATAGAGGAGTTTCTCGTAAATATAATCCTGATTGGAGAGGTTGGGGTATTATTGATATTGTTAAAAAAGACCATCCTAAAGATTTTAAAAGTTATCTTAATAGAAACCCTGAACTTGAAAAAGCTGTTTATGATTTATATAAAAATAGATATTGGGATTGTTTTGATTTAGATGAAATTCCTAATCAAAGAGTAGCAGGAATTATGTTTGATACTTGCGTTAATCAAGGTGCTAATGCTGCTATTAAATTTGCAGAAAGGAGTTTAGGTCTTAGAGAAACTGGTGTTTGGAAATTAGATTTATTTCATAAATTAGTTGCTTTAAAATAAATTATAATTGAATAGAATCATGAAGAAGATTATTATAATAGTATTAATTATAGAGATAATTAATTTAAGTTTAACCGTGTTTGTTATCAATAAAATAAAAGTTGTAGAAGGTATAAATAAACAAATTCCGGATACTGTTTTTAATAAAATTCAGATTGATTCTATTCAATATAATATAAATAGAATTGATTCTGAAATTATTAATATTAATAAATATGAGAATGAAATTTATAATAAAGTTATGTCTGCTAATGATTCTGCTACTTGGGAATTATTCAAAAAGCTGGTCAATGAATGATTGTAGTTCCCTTACGGGGAGTCAAAATAAAACTGATTCTATATTAGTTCCAGTAGATTATTTAAAAGCTGCAAATTATAAAATGATTTTATCTAATATAAGGCAAAAGAAAATAGTTTTATTAGATAGTATTATTAATCTTCAACAACAAAAAATAAATATCTATGATGATAATTATAATAAAATGAAAGATTATGCAGTTACAATGCAAAAATTAAATGAAAGTTTAAATAATGATATTTCTAAATATAAAAAAAGAAATAAAGTTCTAGGCGGAGTAGCTGGTGGATTAGCTGCTTCGCTTATTTTGTTTGTTATAATAAAATAAAATATGAAAGAAGAAGTATATCCTTTTAAACAATATTTAGAAGAAGATAAAAGTAGATATAAAACTGCAACAGAAGCTGGATATTATGACCCATGGAATTATTTTTTAATAGGAGACAGTGGTGGTTTTTTAATGAATATACGTCCTGGTAAATTTATCAATACTTATTTGTTTACAGAAATGGCTGATAAATTTATTAAAGATAAAAGTTATACTAATTTTAAAGTTGATAGTTTTCCTTATAGACAATTAAGAAAAAGAGAAGCAGATAGACGTAAAAATGGTTTTGATGCTCCATGTTGGATGAATACTGATGGCACTATTGAAAATATTCATATTAGTGGAGATTATTATAATTTTCTTAATTATACAAGAATGGAAAGAACTAATGATGCTTCTGTTATTGTTACTGGTAAAAAATCTGTTGCAGAAAAATTCTTTAGTTTTCCTAAATTTATTGATGCTCAATTTTGGACACATGCTGTTTTAGAATTTGCTAAAAATAATGGATTTCATCTTATTATAGTTAAAACTCGTCGTGGTGGTTTTTCTTATATGATGGCTGCTAGAGCAGCTAATGCTGTTAATCTTAAAAAACATAAGACTTTTATTAATGTTGCAGCTGATAAAAAATATCTTACTAAGAAAGGAGGTCTTACTGATTTTGCTATTAATAGTTTAAAGTTTTATGAAGAAAAGACTATGTTTAAAAGAGGTATATTTAAAACAGATAATGAAGATTTTCGTTTAGGTTTTAGATTACCTAATGGTGTTGAATCTGAAGATAGTTGGCAAAGTTCTCTTATTTCTGTATCAGCTAATAACGACCCAGACTGTGCTATTGGTAAAGACGCTATTGGTGTTAATGTAGAAGAGCTTTCTACTATGCAAAATTTTAATGAATTTATGACAGTAACAGAACCAGCTATGACTGTTGGTGATAATGTTACTGGTATGCTTACTGCATGGGGGACTGCTACTGCTGCTAATATGCAAATATTTGAACAAAATTTTTATAATCCTCGTGAATTTAATTTTATGCCATTTGAAAATGTATGGGATAAAGATGCTAGAGGAGAAGTTTGTGGATTTTTTAAATCTTATGCTTGGGGTCTTGAAGGTAGTTATGATGGAATTAGTGCTGTTGATAAAGATGGTAATAGTCGTATAGATATTGGTATTAAAGTAGCTATGCGTGCTAGAGAAGATATGAAAAATAATACAAAGACTTATGCAAAATATATTAATTATTGTGGTCAGCGTGCTATTTTTCCTGCTGAATCTTTTAGTAGCGCAACTGAAAATATTTTTAGTAGTGAAGAACTTACTGCATTTGAAGAAAAACTTCGTGTAGATAATTCATATCATTTTTATGTTGATGGTCAATTGTTTGATAATAATGGTATTATTACTTTTAAAAGTAATCAACGTATTAAACAAGAAAATCCTGATGCTAAAATTTATGATTGGATACAAGGAGTTCCCCGTAAAGGAAATGAAGACCCTCATGGATGTGTAAGAATTTGGTTTCATCCACAACAAGATATTGTTTATAATCCTGCTACTGATAGAGAAATAAAATGTATTCTTCCTGGAACTTATTGTGTTACTTATGACCCAGTTGGTATTGATAAAGAAAAAGATAAAATTACTAATAAAAATTCTCATAATAGTATGCATGTTTGGGAAATGCCTTGTGAACGTAATGGCTTTAAACTTAAAATGTGTGCTGCCTATTATGGTAGACCTGATAAACTAGAAGAAGCTGATGAAATATTTTATAGACTTTGTAAATATTATAATTGTGTAGGAACTGGACATGTAGAAGTAAATAGAGGTGAAACTGTTTCTAATTTTAAAAAATGGAAAGCACTTAAATATCTTAGTCATGAACCTTTATTTATTTGGGATAATACAATAAAAGGAGAAGTTGGTAAAACTTATGGTTATGTTATAACTGATGGTCCAAAAAAACTTGAAGCTCTTCGTCTTTTGCAAGAACTTCTTTATAGTGTTATTGGAAAAGATGAAAATGGAAAATCTGTATATTTATTTACTCGATTATTAGATTATCAAGCTATATTGGAACTTAAAAAGTTTAATCCTATTGGTAACTTTGACCGTGTATCTGAAATGTTATTGCTTGCTATTTATTATAAAAGTCTTGATATTAAAGGTAATCTTGAACTTAATAATAGAAAGAAGATAACAGAAAATCATAATACTGCTAAAGAATTTTTTGAAAGAAAATGGTATTAAATTTAAAATAAATATTATATGAATACAAATAGTGTTATTCCTTTAGGTTTTCCTAAACAACGTGTTAGTACATCTGAAAAGAAAAAACCAGAATGGTATGCTAATTGTTGTGATTATGTAATTGCTGCTGGTATAGCTGCAAATGATGAAGAAGAAATAACTAATAAATATGATATTCTTAAAGGTAATATACCTAATGAATATTATCGAAAAATATTAAATCCTTATAATAGTAAAAATGAGGATTATCAAAGATTTCCAGCAACAATGAGAAATTATGATATTGTTAAAGGTATTATAAGAAGATATGTTGGAGAATATATTCAAAATCCTCATGATTTTATTGTTGGCGCTAATAATCCTGAAGTAATGTTGGCACGTAATGCTAAACTTCGTTCTGAATTAACAGCTATTGTACAGAAACAAATTGCTGATAGAATACAACAAGCATATCAAGAATTTGTACAACAAGGTAATCCTCCTGAACAATTTAATCCACAACAAGCTGTTGATATAGATGCTTTTATTAAAGAATTTAATGAAAATTATGTAGATGATATAACAGCACAAGGTCAAGATATACTTAATGTTATTGATGATTTAACTGAATCTGCTACTATTTATGCACAAGCCTATTTTGAATGGGTATCTTTTGGCAGATTTTTTACTTATAGTGATGTTGTAGGAAATAAATTAATTAAAAGAGTTGTAAAAAATAAAGATGCTTTTCCTGTTCCAAATGATAATATTTTAGTTGAAGATTTTGATATGTTTGCTGAAAGACGTAAAATGACTAGACAGCAAATACTTGATGAATTTGGAGAAAATCTATCTAAAGAACAAATTAATTTTATTGATAATTATTATAATACAGATAGAACTTTAACTACAGATGATAGAGGATTATTGACTTGGGATAAATATAAATCATATTTTCCTGATATATGTAATAAATTTAGTAAAGAAGAAAGAGAATTGTTTTCTCGTGAACCTACTATTGCAAGAGATTTAAATTCTGGTTTATATGATGTTTGGCATGTTGTTTGGCGAGGAGAAGTTAAACAAGGTATATTAACTTATCAACAAAATGGAATTATAGGAGAAAGAGTTGTTGATGAAACTTATAAATTAAATACTGAAAATGGAGATATATCTATTGAATGGATATGGACTCCACAAGTATATGAATGTGATAGAATTGGTGGAAGAAATGATGCTATTTATCCTTATGGTTGTAGACCTATTTCATTTAATAGAAATGGTAAACTTCCTTATAATGGTATAATAGAACTTTTACCAGGATTTGGTAAATTTAGTATTATAGATATTGTTTTGCCATTTCAAATTTTTGGAAATATAGTTGCTTATCATAGAGAAATGGCTATAGCTAAAAACAAGCTTAATGTATTGATGATAGCAAAATCTTTATTAGGAACTAAGCCAGAACAAACTATTTATCAAATGGCTGCCGATGGTGTTCTTTATATTGATGATGAAGATGATGCTGGAATGTTAAAAGCTCAACAAGTTCGTATGCTTAATAGTCAAAATAATGATTATATATCTCAACTTGGTCAATTAATACAAGAAAATGAACAAGTTGCTATGATGAAAGTTGATATGACCCCTCAAAGATATGGTGCAATAGCTAATAGTGCTGGTAAAGGAGTTACAGACCAAGCTATAATTAGAGGTGCTATGGGTAGTGTAATAGTTGAATATATGTTTGATTATGCACGTGAACATGATTATATGCGAGATATGGATTATACAAAACTTGCATGGATTGACGGACTTGATACTACTTATAAAAGAAAAAATGATTCTCAAATACAATATTTTAGTCTTGATATAGAAAAACATTTATATGCAGATTATATTGTTAAAGCAAAACTTTCAGCTAAAGAAAGAGATAAATTAAATCAATATAAACAATTTGCTTTTAGTGCTGCACAGAATGGAGATATGAATATGGCTGTTGCTGCTATTGAAGGAGATAATTCTGCTGATATAAAAAAGATGATAATGAAATTTCAACAGATAAAAACTCAAAATGAGCAGACAATGAAACAAATGGAACAACAGATGAAGCAAATGGAACAAGAGTTTGAATTAAAGAAAATCTCCGCTACGGGGGAACAAAATCGTCAAACTATTGCTCTTGAAAAATATCTTGATTCTCAAATTGAACAACTTAAAGCATTTACTAATGGAGATAATGGTGCAGAAAATTATATGACGGCACAAGCCAATATAGCTAAGAATAATATTGAAAGAGAAAAATTAAATATTGAACGTGATAAAAATAGAACTGATGCTGAAATAAATAAAGAAAAAATTAAGGCTGATATTTATAAAGCAGATACTCAATATAAAATAGCTAAAACTAATAAAAATAAATACGATTAATAATAACAAACTCATATTGCTGTAAAAGGTAATATGAGTTTTTATTTTTATATGGCTAATAATTATTATAACATATTATTGCTGGAGAATTATGACGCATTTTAAGGCTTTGTATTAAACGATTGGTATTCAGTAAATGAAGTGTCAACGACAGCAAAATTCATCAAAAATAGACATGTTTCTGCAAGCGTAGCGGGCTGTTTTGATACATAAATAGTCACTATAAATATATATGTATTATAAGATTTAATAAAGCTATTATTGCTGATTTTATCATACATACATAATATATTTGTATTTGTAATTAATTAAAACTTAAACAATATGCCACACACTTTTGATTTCGGTACAGGTATGAATAACGCTGATAATGGCGCACCTGAACAAGTACAAGATTTAGATAATGGTACAGTTGGAACACCAGGAACAGACGGAACTATTATTCCACCTATTGATAAAGAACCAACTAATCCTGAACCAGGTGATGGTAACAAAAATAATAATGATAATAATAATGCAAATAATAATAATGATAATAACAACAATGATAATAATAATTTTGATTTAACTCCTGGTACATCTGTTACTATTGATGATAATGTTTATACTGTAGATGACAAAGGAAATCTTATTGATAAAGATAATAATATTTTTAAAGAAGCAAAAGATGTTCAAGAATATCTTAAACAATTTAATATTGAAGCAAATGATACTGCTGAAGGACTTGATATTCAAAGCATTATTGATAAAGTAGGAATTGATATTGTAGATGAAAATGATAAACCTGTTGAATTTGAAAATACAGCAGAAGGTATTGCATCTTATATCAATAATGTTGTAGAACTTAGACAAGAAGAACTTGTTAAAAGTGGTATTGAAAAAGTATTTACAGAATATCCTATTCTTTCTGATTTCTTGAATTATTATATTGCTAATGGAAATAGTTATGAAGGATTTGGACAAGTTAAAGATAGAAGTAATATAACTATTGATGAGAATAATATAACACAGCAAGAAGCTATTGTTCGTGAATCTTTGCGAGAATCTAATTTTAGAGGTGATATTGAGAATTATATTAAATATTTAAAAGATAGTAATCTTTTGCTCAATACTGCTAAAACCGAACTTCAAGCAATACAAGAAAGGGATAAACAATATCGTATTAATCAGGAAGAAGCTGCAAAAGAAAGTCTTAGACAACAGCAAGAAGCAAATATTGTTAAATGGAATACAGTAAAATCTATTATTGATAAAAGAGAAATTGCTGGATATAAAATTCCTGAAACAATTATTGCAATTCGAGATGGTAAGAAAGTAGCTTATACTCCTAATGATTTCTTTAATTATTTATATCAAGTAGATAATAATGGAAATAGTCAATACGATAGAGACCTTGCAAATATGGATTCTAGTAAGCAAATAGAAAACAATATTCTTCAAGCTCTTTTATATTTTACTGGTGGAAGTTTTTCTAATTTGATTGATATAGCTGTTGCATCAAAAACTGCTGCTAATCTTAAATTATCTAGCAAAACACCTCATAGAAAATCTACTGTTCAAATTAGTAAACCAAAACCAAATAAAACTACAGCTGATGATATTATGTCTAATGCTGGTATTAATTAACTTTTAAAACTTTATTATTATGCAAACAATGCGAGTTTTAAGTGTTGGACGATATGATGATAGAGGTTATTCTAATGAAGAATCTATTGCTAATCTCCAGCTTCAAAAACCTGTTGAATTAAACATGTTCCTTACCTATAATTATGGTATGGATGATGACCGTTTTCCTCTTTCTTTTATGACAGAAGGACAAGGTGCTAAAGGTGTTAAAACTGTTGATACTGTTCAGTGGACTTGGAAAACAATGGGTCGTATGCACTTTACTGATTATGTTACTTACTTTAATAAAAATAATACTAAACCTGGTCTTGGTGGTGCTGAATTTGAAGTTCATTTTGCTACTCATTGGTTTATTGAACAACATGGTTTGGTTGCTCCTGATGGTCATACTCAAGTTCGTATTCAGAAAGACCTTGGCGAAACAGCTTATGGTTACGGTTATTTGCTTGTTCTTGTAGACCCAGACCCAACTGCTTATGTAGACCTTAGTAATCTTGAAACTGGAATGTATTGGAGTTTGTCTGCTCCTACTGTTTCAGAATCTTATTCTAAAGGTAATCGTAGTAATGTTATGGGACCAGGTCAGATGACTTCTCAACTTGAATTTTTCCGTTATAGTAAAGAAGTTGCTGGTAATATCTCTAATGTTGTTACTGAATATGAATTTGAAAATGCAAATGGTAATGGTAAATCTAAACTTTGGATTTCCGAAGAAATGCGCCAGTTCTATTTGCACATGAAAGTAATGAATGAAGAACGTCTTTGGTTGTCTACTTATAATAGACTTCCTGATGGAACTATTAAGTTGAAAGATAGAGATAACGGTAAACCTATTCCTCGTACTGCTGGTATGTTGGAAATTTGTCGTGAATCTAACTATGATACTTACGGAGAATATCTTACTCTTACTAAACTTGAAAGAACAGTTGGTGATGTTTTGAATAAAGATACTGATACCGGAACAATGGATATTGTTCTTATGGCTGGTAAAGGATTTATTCAGGATTTCCAATATGCTATTGAAAATGATGCTATGAGTAAAGGTTTCATTACTCCTCTTGGTGAAAAGAAGATTATGGATAATGGAGCTGGACTTGCTTACGGTAAATATTTCAATAAATATACAACTGTAGATGGACATACTATTACAGTTAAGCATGCTTCTTTCTTTGATAAAGGAACTATTGCTGAAGCTGCTAAGAAAAACGGTATGGTTCATCCTCGTTCAGGTTTGCCTATTACTTCTCATCAGGCTTGCTTTATTGATTTTAGTTCATATAAAGGTAATCCTAATGTTCGTATGGTTCGTCAGAAAGGACAAGAGTATATCGCTAAAGTTATTGAAGGTATGACTCCTATCCCTGCTGCTTGGGGTGTTAATAGTACCGGTCATGCTGCTACTGATGTAGATATGAGCCGTTATGAAATTAAAGGTTCTATGGGATTGCAGGTAGATAATTCTACGAAGATGTTCTTCTTGGAATGTAAGTTATAAACGATTAAAATTTTTAGATTATGCCAAATATTGGAGGACAAACAGGTGTTGATACACAAAAAGAAAATATTTCTGATGTCAATAATGGAACTGAAAATGCTCCAAAAACATTAAGTCAAGACAGTAAAGAAAAAATGGAAGCTGCTTATACTGATAAGCGTTCTATTCATATTTCATTAATTAATTCATATTCTTTGTTCCGTAAAAAGAATGATAAATATATGGATGAAAGAAATGAATATATTGGTAGTTGTATTAGAAGTTCTCGAACTCTTTCTGCTAATAAAGAAGAAGTTGCAGCTTACTTTCCAAATTTAATTGGTCTTTCTGTTAATGACGAAAGATTTATAATGCGTGTAAAGGAATATCTTAATAACATTAAAGTAAGAGTTGATAAACTTGGTAAAACTCTTGATATTACGTTCCATTATTATCATTATTCTGATTATCTTAAGATTAAAGATAGAGAAGAAGCTATTGAAGAAGCGTTTGCGAGAGCACCTAAACAAAATAATCTTGAACTTGAAAAAGCTATTGAAAATAAAGTTGTTCAGCTTAATGCTCTTGAAAGTGAAAAACATAGATATGGTTATCCTGAAAAGATAGAAGATTATTTGCTTTATAGACATTGTTTGCTTTACAAAGATGTTGCAAAAGACATGGGAGTTGTAAATAGTGCTAATAAGCAATATAGATTTTACTTTAAAGATAATCAAAAAGAAGCTGAATTGTTACGTAAGAAACGTCTTGAAATTAATAATGCTAAACGTAATTACGTTACACTTATTGGAGATAAAAACAAGTTTAATGATATTTATGTTCAGTATTGTGTTCTTAATAATCTTCCTATTGTTGCTTCTCTTGCAGAGGATGAGATTACAAAAGAAAATCAGCTTGATAGATTTAGTACAGAAGAACCTGTTAAGTTTAATAAGTTGTTTAATGATAAAGATGTAGAAGTTAAATCTTTGATTGAAAAACTTATTGCTTATGGTATTTTAGTACGACCTCCTTATAGTCAAAATATTTTGACTCCAGAAGGAGATTATATTGGAGCTAATATTAAAGAAGTTGTGATGTGGTTTAAGAATCCTGATAATAAAAACGCTGTTACTGGTTTTACTAATAAATTAAAATTTGTTTAAACTATGACAATAGAACAGATGCACTTATCATTTCGTAGTATAGGACAAATGATGGGTATGCAAAATGTTCGTACTGCTTTTGCAGAATCTATTGATATTTGTCTAAATTTTGCCATTATAAATAAAGCTCGAAGAATGGTTGCGGAAAATGCAACAACAAGTAATGATTATATTGCTAAATTTAATGCTGATATTTCGCAACTTAATTCTTTGAGAACTTTGTTTGATAAAAAGAATAAAACTATCGATTCCCTTACGGGGGAAGGAACAAAACTAAATCCTTATTCGATTGTTCTTGATGATACAGATGTAATGTATTATACAAGATTTTCTTTAAGTTATGATGGCAAAAATACTAACGATTGTAGATTGCTTGAAGCGGATTATCTTTTACGTACTTTAGATGACTTTTGTAATCGACCTACTAAAAAATATCCAGCTTGTGTTGCAATTAATATCAATAATAAACTTAATCTTGAATTATATACTGGTGGCAATAATAAACCAACAAATATTATTTATAATTATATTCGTAAACCTGCTACTGTTGTTTATGACGAAGAAAATGCAGAAAATAATGTAGATTGTGATTTACCTGAATATTTGCATGAAGAAATTGTTGAACTTGCCATTCAATATTATAAATCAAGTTTTAATGTTCAAACCACTAAAAATTAATAAACTATGAAACAATTTATTTTAGGTAAAAATGTAGCTTATGCTGATACTTTACCACTAATTACTGTTGGTAAAATTGCATTTGTTGCATTAGTTAATGGAGTTGAAACTCTTGACCCAGATGGTACAAAAATTAAAGATAAAGGTTATATTTATCTTTTAAGAGATGAAAAAGTTGGAGGACAAGTAGTTATTCCTATTTATAAAAACAAATTTAGTTATAGTAAAATGACATATCAAGCAGCTACTGCTTATACTTCTAATTTTACTATCGCTAAAGTAACTCCAGGACTTGATTATACAGTAATTGTTGCAAAGAAAGGAGTTAATTTTAATGAACGCTTTAAATGGACTGCTACTGTTCGAGCTAAATCATCAGATACTGTTACAACTGTTGCTAAAGCACTTGCAGATTTGATTACAGCTAACGGAGATGGTTCTGGCGTAACAGCAACTAATACTGCTGGTAAAGTTACAATTACTGCTAAAGAAAAAGGTGTTAATTATAAAGTTACTTTAGCTGATGATATTTTTGGTTTGGCTGTTACAGAAACTGTTGCTAAAGTTGCTTTGGCTGATGCAGCTTATGTAAAAGATTTGGCAATGAAAGCTGCTGCTGATGCTGGTATTGAATATACTTATGATGATTTTATTTATCCCAACTATCCTTTAAATCCTTTAGCACAGCCTGATGCTACTGATACAGGATTTACTATTTTTACGCTTAAATTTGCTGAACCAAGAGAAATGAAAACTATGGATACAGCTATTAATCAAATAGTTCAAATTGCTTTGCCTACTGAAGCAGGTGCTATTGCAAAAATTGAAACTATTCTTAAAGCGTTGAGTGGAGTTGCTGCTGATTAATAAATCATAAACTAAAGTAGGTTATTAATGTTCTTAGTAATATTAATAACCTTTTTTTATATCTTTATGGAAACTGAATTATTACAAAAAAGTTTAGAACAAGGTTTAATACCAGCTATAATTATTTTAGTTTGGCTTATTGTTAATAAAATTATTGATGCCAAAAAAGAAAGTAAACAAATAAAACTTAACAGAGATGTTGTTGATAGTTTTGTAACAATAAGTAATTATTTTAAAGATATTACTAGACATACTATTGATAAAAATAGAGATAGATGTAAAAAGGCTATTATACTTTCTTTTAAAGCATCTGCTAATACAATAATAAAATTTGCTACAGCCACAATAATTAATAATAATATAGAAGTTAATAAAGAAAATATACTTGATAATATTAAACGTATAATTAATTCAGAATATTATAATTTATATACTGTTTTATTTACTTATAATACTGATAAAAATAAAATTACTGATTATTTTAAAGAAGAATGGAAAGATGAACTACAAAAAGATTTGATAAATATTATTTATAATAATCAACTTACTAAAGAACAAAAATTATATACTATAAATAATAAAGTAAATATACGTATAGAAGATTATTATGTTTATGTAACAAATAAATATATAGAACATGAATGAAGATATTAAAAATATAAAAGAACGTTTTATTAATAGAATTACAAATAATGAACAAAATAATATAGATAAAGCAAATCTTGGATTTATAAAAACTTATGATAATTTTATAAAACAAACTTTATCTATTGTTTGTATTCATTGTTTTGATAATTTTATTGCATTTGATAAAAACGAACAAAATAATATTATAAATATGAATAATTATTTGGTATATGAATGATGAAATTAAAAAACATGTTTATTTATCTATTCCTATAAATTATATTTGTGTTTATAATAAACTTAAATATCTTGTTTATAATTATGGTATAGATATTATTAAAGATTGTGCTTCATCATGTAAACCTAAAAATAAAACTATTGTTGAATGTTGGAATTTATTTCAATTAGCTATTATTAATCATCATAATAATAAGATAGATGAAGCGAATAATATTATTAATAATATAAAAAATAAAATAGATAAATTATATAAAACTTTATCTAATATAGATTATAATGGCGAAAGTGATTATTATATAGACGAAAACGGTAATAATAAAACTCATATTATTTGTAATGAATATTCTTATGAATTACCAAATTTAAAAATAGAATATGAATTTATCTTAAATAGTCAATCTAATATTAATGACACAACAGGTAGAGGCATTACTACAAAAATTGATATTACTTCAAATAAAATTATATCTAATGACCAAAATCAGCAAATAGAAGAAATTGGATATGATATTGTATATTTAAATGAAGAAGATTCTAATTGGATAACTTTTAATTCTATAACTAATGAATTAATAATAAAACCTAATACTATTGCAGAAAGAAATACAAAAATTCAATTTATTCAATATGAATCTGATAAAATTATAGAAATTAAAATATATCAGCAAAAAGATAATACTGAATATAAATATACTTTTGAATATGAACCTAAATCTTTTGAATTTGATAATGTTGGTGGAGAAAAACAATTTAATGTTAGAAGTGTAAAACAAAAAATACGTGATGGACTCCCCGTAGGGGAAGAACTATCTGTTGATTGGATTGCTAAAATTGAAGGTGCTGGATTTAGTGTTAATAATATTAAAAATTCTGTTGTTGCAGAAGCTAATGATTATAAAACAAGAACTGGAAAACTTATTTTATCAAGACCTGAATTAGGCTCTAGTTATGATGTTGAAATTCCTATAACCCAACAAGCTGGTATCGCTAGTGTTATTTATAATCTTCAAGCAGTAGTTAATAATACAATTTTACCTGCTTTAAATGGACAAACAACTATTACAGTTATTTCTACTAAACAAGAATATTATGGTTCTGAACCTATTGGTGAACCTATAGAAGTTCCTTTTACTATTACTTCAGAAAGAGGATATTTAAAAGGCCAAACTTCTAGTGGAGCTGTTTGGACAATGACAGAAAATATAACAGAACAAGAAAGAAATGATGCTCTTATTATATCACAATCTGAAGGAACAGCTAAAGATATTAGAATAAATATTAAACAACAATCGGCAGAAATAGGATATGTATATAATTTTTCTTCTAATGTAAATAGTATAAATTTTGATGCTAAAGGTGGAACAAAATCTATTAATATTATTTCTACAAAACAAAAAACTATTAATGGTAAAAATTATGGAGATGCTGAAGAAATAAATTATGATTCTAATATAACATCTTCAGAGCCAAATCAATTTAAAATTAATAAAAATACTATTACAGTTGCTGAAAATGCTTTAGAAGAAGAAAAACGAGAAACTGCTACTTTTATACAAAATGAATCAAATAAACAAATTAATGTTACTGTTATTTTAAATGCGGCAAAAGAAACTTATGAATATATTTTTAATATTTCAGAAGGAACTAGCCAAGTTAATTTTAATAGAGAAGGAGATTCTAAAACATTTACAGTTAATTCTAAAAAACAAAAATATCTTAATGGTTCTCCTCAAGGAAGCGAAGTAGATGTATCTTTTGAAATATCTGTAACTGGAGAAGGATTTAGTGTTTCAGGTACTACATTAAAAGCTGCTGAAAATAGAACTACTACTCAAAGAACAGGTAATATTAAATTTATTCAAAATGAAAGTGGAAAATATATTGATATAGGTATTATTCAAGCGGCTGGTAGTATTTCATATAAATATACTTTTAATGTTTCTCCTACTGAATTTCATAATTTGCCTAATTATGAATCTAATGGAATTACGAGAAGTTATTCTGTTACTTCATATAAAGAAAAATATATTAATGATAATAAAGAAGGAGAACCTATTGATGTTAATTTTACAGTTTCATCTAATGCATCATGGTGTCATGTTACTGCTAATAATGGAAAATCATTTACTGTTGATGAAAATTTAGGCTATGAAAGATATGCTACAATTACTTTAACTCAAACAGAAAATCCTGATTCTGAAGCAAAAACAAAAACAATTGATATTACTCAAGCATTTGTGACAAAAAAAACTACAGTTAATATAATTGCTCCTAGTTTTAATTTTGAAGACAGATATGATACTCTTACAAAAAAAGCTACTATTACTCGATATACACTTATAAATGGTCATATTAGAGAAAATGAAAAAACTGGTTCTATAAATAGTGTTAGTTTTATATCAGGGGATATGAGTTATTTTTATATTAAACATGATATAAATAATAACGTTATTGCTAGAATGACATCTATTCCAAGCGGTAATCCAAATGATATGTATACTGCTACTTATAGTATGAATACTACTTTTGGTTCAAATACTGGTTATTGTGTATATTATGACCATTCATTAAAATCTTCATCAATTAATAATGAACAAGATTTAATTTCTAATATTTATCTACTTATTCCTGAAGATTATTCTTCTATTTATTATATATTAATAACATTAATTTCTAAATATCATAAAGAAATTAAAACTAAAGCAGATGTTTATCCATATAAAGAAATACTTAATTGTTGGAATTTGTTTCAAGCTGCTGTTATAGCATATAGTTTAAAGTATTATAAAGAATCAAATTTCTTTATTAATTTTATTGATAAACAAATAAGCAAATTAAATATAAATATTGATATTCCTTTAATAATAAAAATAGATAATGGAATTGCATATAAATATATAAATGGAAATAATGAAAATATATCTTTTAAAATTGATATTGATACAGGACAATTAATTGTTAAAAATAATACAAAAGATGATTTTAAAATTATAAATAATTATTTATATCAAATATATGAATCCGATAATTAAACAAATAGGAAAAGTTTCTTTAACTCCAAAAGGAGATTATAAAGAAAATGAAAAATATGAAATACTTGATATTGTTAATAAAAATAGTAAAACTTATATAGCTATACAAGATATTCCTGAAAATATTGATGTAGAAAATACAAAATATTGGATGCCTATAGCTACAGGCCCAAGCGGAACTATTGAAAATGTTAGTGCTGAAGTTGATGATAAAATTGGTATTCCAAGTGTTGAACTTATTCTTGAAGGTACTCCTCAAAATAGAATTTTAAAATTTGTATTTAAAAATTTAAAAGGAAATACTGGAAAAGATTTTACTTATGATGATTTTACAGATGAACAAATAGAAGCACTTCGTATTGGACTTGGTAAAAAATATTTAATTGGTCCTAATGGTGGAACATGGGCTGAAATATTTAATAATCCTGTAAGAAATACTGCAAAAGCTTCACATAGTCATGTTGAAGGATTAGATAATAATATAGAATCTACTGCTACCGCTGCTCATGTTGAAGGATATAATAATGAATGTTCTGGTATTCATGGACATGTAGAAGGAAATAATAATTCTGTATCAGGACAAGATTCTCATGCTGAAGGAGTTAATAATGTTGTTTCATCTAATTATAGTCATGCAGAATGTTATGGAAATCAAGTATCTGCACCTAATGCTCATGCAGAAGGATATAAAAATTTAGCTGCTGGAAATTCTGCACATGTTGAAGGTAAAAATAATACAGCAGATGGTGTATCTACTCATTGTGGAGGAGAAAATAATAAAGCAAGAACTTATTGCGAAACTGTAATAGGATGTTTTAATGAATATCCTCAATATCCAAATCAAACTACTAAAGAATATTCAAATAATGTTTTTACCATCGGTAATGGTAATTCAGATAACGATAGAAACAATTGTTTTAAAATTAAATTTAATGGAAATGTTTATACAGATGGACAAATAAATTCTCCTGCTGCCGATTATGCTGAAATGTTTGAATGGTTAGATGGAAATGAAGCAAATGAAGATAGAGTTGGATATTTTGTTACATTAATTGGAGATAAAATTATAAAAGCTACTTCTAATTCTAAATTTATTTTAGGAATTGTTTCTGCAAATCCTTCTGTTATTGGCAATAATCCTATGAAATGGAAAAATAAATATCTTACTGATGATTGGGGAAGAACTATTTATGAAACAGTTGAAGTTTCTAAAACTATAGAAACAATTAATGAAAATGGAGAAAAAATTTATACTATAGAAAAACATTTTGAGGAACAGCCAAAACTTAATCCTGAATATAATAATGATGAAATTTATAAATTACGTACTGATAGAAAAGAATGGAATGCTGTTGGAATGTTAGGTGCTCTTAGAGTTAGACAAGATGGAACATTATCTGTTGGAGAATATTGTAATATTACTGATACAGGTATTGCTACTAAATCTGAATCAGGATATTATATTACTAAAATTATAAATGAAAATATTGCCGAAATTATTTTTAAATAATTAAAATATTAAAATTATGATTACAAAACAAATGTTTAAGTATGTAATTATCAATATGACGATTGCTGCATTTTTTGGAATTAGTTTAAATATGGGTATTACTTGTATGATACCTGTTAGTTTTGGTGCAATTATTTGTGCTGCTTATGAAGGAAATAAAAATAATACATCTTATTTAAAAGCAATTCTTAATGGAGCTGTTCCTGGTGTTGTTGGTGGATTAATTATTTGGCTTTGTATTTATTTAAAAACTATTTTTAATGTTGCTTGATATGAATTATCTTGATATTATTATAAATCAAATTTTAAATAACTTTGATTTTGCTTATATGTTTACTTGTAATTTAGCTTGTTTTATTGCTATTAAAGTTCATGATTATTTTAATGGAATTAATGTAGCTGTTCCTACATTTATGAAAAGACTTTATTTGGTGACAGCAATAATACTTTTAGGAATAGTTTATTATTATTCAGGAGAAGCAAGACTAACTGTTATTATTAATAGTGCTATATTAGCTCCTGTATTTTGGAGTTGGATTGCCGCTCCTATATTAAGAAAATTTGGTATTCAATATAAACAAGCTGATGATTGTCTTAAATAAGATGTTGTATGACCAAAGACAACAAAAGAATATTAATAATCAATTTGCTATTTATTCTGATAAGTCAACAGTTGCATATAATGCAAGAAATACTAAAGGTATTACTTATATTAATTCGGTTCTTAATAATAAATTATTAACCGAAGAATTAATTAATAAAAAACAATGTATAACTATACTTAATAATAATTTAGAAAATAAAGTTCCTGTTATTGGGGCATCCACAGAACATCAAATAACTGAAAAAATGGCACTCTATAAATTCCTCGGCTTCAAAGAAGTTCTAACAGAAGAACAAATAAATACTATAATTAAGAAATATAATCTCTTGGACGGAGTAGATGAAATAGAAGTAAGTTAAACTAATTAAATTAAAAGAAATATGAAATTTGTAATTACAGACGTAGCTACAGCTACAGCATACGGAATTAAAATTATTCCAACAATGCGTCAATCAGTAGATGGAACACAAATTGTTTTACATGAAGAATATATAAAGAATATTGATGAATTTAATGTTCTTACAAGATATGAATTTGATAGTAGTGAGTTCACAGATTTGATGAACTCTGAAGCATGGACGCATGGAGAAGATTATGTTCAACCTAATGAAGATTACGCTAAAATTAAAGCTATGCAGATTCTTACTGCTGAAACTAAAGCTAATATTAATACGATGACTTTAAGTAATAAAGAAAAAAATGATGTAAAAGAATTTTATCCTAAATGGGAAGATTATATTGGTAAAAATCTTAATGAAATTGGATTTATTATTAATTATAATGATAAACTTTATGAAATTATTCAGCCAATAAACTCTGTACTTGAACATCAAACTCCAGATTTAGTTCCTGCTAATTATGGACTTGTTAGTGAACATGAAGGTACTAAAGACGACCCTATTCCTTATGAACATTGGATGCTTATTAAAAAAGATAAATATTATACTCAAAATGGAAAACTTTATATAGGTATTCTTAATGCTCCAAATGGATATGATGCTGATTTAGAAATTTTATCTACATTAGTAAAAGAAGTAAAAGATGATAAATAATATTATTAATAAAATAGATGTAGATAAAATTCTACATCTATTTATTTGTTTAATTCTTACTTTAGAACTTAGAAGATTTATTGATTTATGGATTGTTATTATAATAGTATTTATTATAGCTATTACTAAAGAGATTTATGATAAAGTAAGTAAAAAAGGAACATGTGATTATAAAGATATAATTGCAGATTGTATAGGAATTATTATTGGCTGTTTATAAATGTTAAACTTAAAATTTATTGTTATGAATAAAGAATTAATTTATAGATTTGTTGAAGGATTAAATTTAGATAAAAATCGTAAAAATGTTGTTTATAATTTAATTGTTAATTTAGAACAAGAAATTAATAAACCTGATATTACTTTAGCTACTTCTACTACTATTGGTGGAATTAAAATTGGATATGTTAATACAAGCAAGAAATATCCAGTTCAATTAGATTCTAGTGGAAAAGCTTATGTCGAAGTTCCTTGGACTGACACAAATACTACTTATAATATTATGACTGCTGCTACTTCAAGTGCTGCTGGAAATAGTGGATTAGTTCCTGCTCCTCCAGCTGGTGCTCAAACTAAATTTTTAAGAGGTGATGGTACATGGCAAGTTCCAACAAATACTACTTATAATTTAGTTGGTGCAAAAGATACACAAGGACTTATTAAAAATGGAAGTGATGTTACTTCTCCAGAAGGATATGTTCCTTGTCCAATCATTAATGGTATTCCATATTATAAAGAACCTGCTGCTTCTGCTTCTGCTGAGCCAGCTGTGGCTGTTCTTGAAAGAGAAAAATAAATTAATGTTTAACTTTAAAATTTAATTGTTATGGCTAGACCTAATCGTGGAGCTGGTTCTGCTGGACCAAAAAGACCTAATCCTAAAAGTGGACGTACACAATACGGATGTGGAGGAAAGAAATGAAAAAGATATTTTTATTATTAATAAAGTATCTACCCGTCATACAAATGGCGGGTTTTCTTTTTAATAATACTATGTATTGTTATTATGATACTTATGAACTTTCTTATATATTAGATTTTGTTCTTGGTAATACTATTATAAATACTATTTTGCTTTATATTATTAGTTATATTTTTAAATTTTGTAATTGGTATAGATTAATTGTTACTGCAAATTTTATTAATTTATTAGTTGCTTTTTATGATGCAAATTGGAGATTCCCCGTAGAGGATATGATTCTTCTTTGTATTTATTATATAGTTGCTACAATTTTTATATTAACTGCTGCTTATATACATATTAAATATGACAGAAATAAGACCAAAAATCAAACTAATTAAAACACTACTTTAAGAAAGTATAAATAATATTGACGCAGGAAATAGTAATCTTAGCGAAGATGAAGAAAATGAACTTATTGAATCTCTTATTAATATAAATAGAGGAATTAAAAGATATAGTAAAAGACAAGTTTGTGATGATATACTTCATTGTAGTTATTCTACTTTTGAAAAATATTTAGAACTTGGACTTATTCCACCTGGTCATAAAGAAAAAGGTTTTAAAGAACTTAGTTGGAGTAAAAAAGATTTTGATGATGCTGTAATGGCAAGAATAAATAAATATAGAAGTAAACAAGGATTATTTTAAAAACATAACTTATTTAGGCTTATGTAGTTATATCTATTCGATATGGCTATATAAGCCTTTTTTATTGATATTCATAAGTTTGTAATGTAATCGATTACAATAATAAACAAATTATTAATCTTTTAAATTTTAAACTTATGATGCTTGTTGATAAAGAAAATGGAAAAGGGTATGTTGAAGTTAATGAACATGCTCATGAATCTAAAGAATATGCTTCAAAAAGTTTGGCTGGAACTGCTTTGGGACTTGGTATTGGTGGTCTTGCTTTATCTTTGCTTGGCAATGGTTGTGGTAATAATATACTTAATCGTTTAGGTTTTGGTTGCTGCTGTGGTAATGGTGATGCTGCTGCACAGATTGCAGATAATCAATATGTCGAAAGAAAAGGATGTGCTGATTATTTAGCTATTACTGAAAAGTTCTATCAAGGACAGCTTGCTGACCAGGCTGCTAGATTTGCTGACCGTCAAACTTTGAATAAAGAATTTTTTGATTTGTATGCTTTTACTCGTAATGGCTTTGATGCTATTACAGCTAAACATAATGAAGATTCATTTAATCTGTATAAAGCTGGTCGTGATAATAAAGATGCTTTGTCTGCTGAAATTGGTGAATTGAAAACTGAATTGGCTGTTCTTAAAGCTACTCGTCCTTATCAAGATGCTTTGATTCAGTGCGATATTCGTCGTGTTGCTGAACATGCTGATTTTAATTTGTGGCGTAGAACTTGTCGTATGATTCAGGGAGAAGTTGTTCTTCCTAATACTCCGACTGTAACTGGTTATCCATCTTACAATCCTTGTGTTCAGAATACTTCTAGTACACCTACAACTTAATGTATAACTTATAGGAGCAGGAGTTAATCTTGCTCCTATTTAAATTATTATAACTATGATTCCTCAATATCAATTTAATGTTGGGTATGACCCTCTTTTAGACCCAAATAATATAAGTGATTTTAATACTTATAGACAACAACTTGAACAACGAATACAACAACTAAATGATATTAAACGAAATATTTCTCAAAATATTCCTCAAAATAATCAACAACAATCTGTTAATAATTCGCATCTTATAGATGAATTAGATAAAGAATTATCTAGTCTTACAAATGACCAAAAATCTATACTTTCTCAAGATAAAACTTATGTTTCTTTTGAACAACAATTACAAATACTTATTCAACAAGAACTTATTAATAGTGTAAAATATAAAGTTGTAAATACTCAAAAAGGAAAAGAACTTGTTGAAAAACAATTGGCTTATATTAAATCTAAAAAAGATGAAATAATTGCCGAATCAAATAAAGAAGCTGAAATGTTTAAACAATTCCAACTTGCTGCTCAAAAGAATCCAAATATAACTTATGCTGAATTTTGTAAATCAATTAAAGAATGAAACTTATGGTAGAAAGAAAATTTATAATCAATAATTTAAAAAATATTGTTGATACTAAAATTGTAGAAATGACATCTAATGATGCTCTTGGTTTAATTATTCGTCCTTTTATTAATGCTGCTGCAAATAAATATATTTGTAAAGTCGATACATTTTTAAAATTTATTGAAGATGATAAAACTGGAATGATAGATATTAAATCAATTCTTAATGAAATGATAAATAATCTTATTACTGCTAAAGCAAAAGAATATCCTAATATATCTAAAGGACTTGTTATTGGTGATGGAAAAATTAAAATGGATATTCCTATTTTTGATAAATCGATAGTTCTAGATACCAAAGATATTGAAGAATTTAAAAATAGTTTTAAGCAATAAGCATTATTTTGGTAATCATATAGTTATAATAGGTTAAACAATTAAGTTATCTTAGAAGCCGATAGTATATTTGTAATATATGCTATTGGCTTTTTTGTTTTTAATTATATAAATAAATTTATTATGGCTACTTTAAATCAATTAATTAGTGAGATAGCTCATGCTACAGGTTCTCCTAATAATTTAGCTATGAGGAGAAATATTAGACAAGCTATTATTCATACTCGTAATGAGTTAATTAGAAAAAGTTATGAAAATCATAAATTTGTTGATAAAGGACTTCAACAAAGATTTAGATTAGAACTTATTGATGTTCCTGATGGAGATAATTATGGAACTTCTGATTTAAATTTAAATTGTATTAAACGTACTAAAAATAAAGTTCCTCGTCCAGTTCGTTTTAATAATAATCTTCCTTTTCAAAGTATTCGTACTAATGGTTCTAATAATTTAACAATAACATTTGCAAAAGAACATATTGCTTCTTTTTATAATCAATTAATTGGTTTATGTAGAATGTTAAAGTATGATTATATTAATGGTTATATTTATCTTTTTAGTAACAATGATAAATTTAATGATATTAATTCTATTATTGTTGAATCTGTTTTTGAATATCCGCATTTAATTAAAACTGAAACAAATGATGTTAAAGGAGAATATCATGATACTGATTATGATGATAGTGAAGAATTAGACGATAATGAATTTCTTCTCCCTGAAGATATGATTGGTAATATTAAAGATATTATTTTTAAACGTAATCTTCTAAATGTATCTCGTGAAACAAATGAAACACCTATTTCAAATTTAACTAATTGATTATGATACCAGATATTGATATAAAGTTTTATTATTTAGAGTTTATAAAAGAAATAAATAATAATATTAAAAAAGCAGAAGAAGAGCTTAAACATTATAATACAGTAAGAAATAAGTTTTATAATAATATAAAAGATAATATTAAAATCATAAATAATTATATTAATATTGATATAAATGATGAAAATGTTATTCTTAATTTAGATTATAAATCTACTGCTGATAAAGTAATTAAAATTATATATCGTAATGATAATAGAGATATTAAAATAACATTATCTCATTTTCTTAATTATATTAAATCTGTAAAAAATATTTATGCTACTAATCAAACAATTTTAGTTCTATATAAAAATAAAGATATTAGTTTCAAAGATTATAAATTAATGATTAAAAAATTTTATACAGCTGTAGGTAAATGTTTATTAGAAGGTTATGCTTATCAATTTCAAGAAGGTCTTGGAGATTTAGTTATTAATAGATGGAAAGTTAAAAGTGATAAGCCTGTTGTAGATTATGAAGCCTCAAGAAAAAATAAACAACGTATTTTAGATAATGGTGGAGAATTATATGATGAAGAACAAGCAAAAATTTGTAAACTTCGTGGTATAAAATATAAAGGAGAAGATTATAGAGTTTATAGAAAAAATAGTCATTATTATCAATTTGCTTTAGTTAATAGTAAATATGAAAGAGCTAATGTTACTTTAGACCATAAAAAATATATTAGTAAACCATTAAAACATAAAACTCAAGAAGAAATTGCAGAACAATGTAAAAGTCTAGAAGATATTTATAATTTAGATTGTGATATACATCATAAATTAGGCATTCTTCTTAAATTTGAACCTATGTCTTATCTAAATTTTATTAGAAATGCAGAACAAGAAAAATGTTACATTGGAGCACATAATAGCAAAAATAGACAACGATTTCAATCCTGATAACAGTGATTGGATTTCTCGTGTTCCTGCTTGGTGTATTGATGCTATGAGTCAATTAAAGATTCTTAGAAGTCAATATAAAAAACGAACTCTTATTGTTAATAATAAAATTGCTCATAGCCCTTGTCCGATTACTCGGTCTAAGGGTTTTAAAGTTTATGATAATAAAGGTTGTGAAATTAAAGAACTTAATGAAACTAAAAAATGCTGTGATAATGATGATTCCTCTACGGGGGGTTTATATGAAAATACACAGCTTAGTCCATCTGATACTATTTATGCTACTGAAACAAATAAAACTGAAGAATTTACTTCAGCTATTCAAATTCATGTTAATACAGACGATATACATAAAAGAGATACAACATTTAGTTTGTATAATCGCCCCGTAAAGGATAGAAATTATGTTATTGTAGATGATTATACTATTGAATTAAGTTTTGATACTGATAAAATTACTATTGTTAATTTAGAATTGCTTACTGAATATAGTAAATATTTTGATTCTGAAATACCTGTTGTTCCAAATAATGGATTACTTATTGAAGCACTTGTTTATTATTGTATGTATAAAATGCTTTGTCGTGGTATGAAACATCCAGTATTTAATTTAGCTGCTAGTCAATATGGTACTAATCCTTATTATATGTGGACACAATTAAGCAATAAAGCAAAGGCTAGTGTTATTGCTGATGTTCAAGATGAAAAAATTGGAGAAATTGGTGATGCTTGGCGGCAATATTTTTATAACTATACATTTCCTAAATAATTATGCTTATAGATAGTAAATTAGATTTAGATACAGCTTATGAACATCTTAAAGACGGAAATATTTGCCATGCAAGTAATATAGTTTTAAATAAAGATGTTCTTACTATACAAAATGAAAATGCTTTAAAACAATTTTCAAATGTACCTAATGATTATGAAATTGTTGGAAGTATTGCTTGTAATAATGAATTTGTCTTATTTTGCTCTAATAATAAAATTCTTCGTTATAAAACAAATGGAAGTTATAAAGAAATAATTACAAATTGGAAATGGGCTGGTGGAACTGTTTTTGGAACATATACTTATAATGTTAATAATGAACTTATTATTTGTTTTAGCGAAAGAAATAATACTTCTGATGTTGCTTTAAAAACAATCAATCTTGATAGATTTGTTTATATTGAAAATTATCAAGACGATGATATTTATACTAATTATCCTATTGTTCCTATAGCTAATTTTAATTCTTATTCATTTAGTAAAGGTTCTAAAATTAGAACAGGAACTTATGTATTTTTTATTCGTTATTATATAAATGATGATGAAAAAACTCTTTGGTTTCCAATAGGAGTTCCAATACCAGTTTATGATTCTGAAAATTATAAAAATCCTAAAACAACTTTAGATTTAGCTTTAGTTGGAGAAACAATGTCAGATAAAACTCCGATTAATGTAAAAATTGATGATTATTATAATAATGATTCTGATTATTGTAATACAAGATTAGATGTTATTGTTAATATAACTGATGTATTAGAAACAGCAAAATTATATAAATATTTTGAACTTGGTTATATTATTAATTATAATTCTGGAACTGAAGCTAGAAAAACAATTAGATATAATTATAGAAATACTACTATTGTTAATGTTTCATTAAATGATGAAACTATTAGTTTAGATGAACTTCTTGTAGGTGAACAAAAATTTTATAATGTTGGTACATTAAATAATTATCGTAATAGAATTTATTTAGCTAATTATAAAGTAAAAAATCCAAATAAAAATTTAAGTAATGTAGATACAAGTAATATTAAAATATATTGTGTTGGAGATAATAATACAATAACTGATACAAGTGTATTAAATAATGTGGATAAAAGATATATAACTAATTATGCTTATTATATGTTTTTTATCCATTACGTGTATAAAGACGGTACATATAGTGATGGCATACAAATTAAAACAGCTAATAATAAATATTCAACAAATGGAAATAATTATAAAATGATACCATTTCAAACAAATAATGGTGATTATATTTATCATGCTGATTTTAATATGAAATTAGGAACTAGATTAGTTTTTCTTGATGTTCCTATTATTGAAAATGCTGTTGGATTTTTTATTAGTTATGCTGAACCAGAATATGCAGAAATAGGTCAAGGTGTTGTTACTAATACAAATAGTTATTTATATGATGCAACTTATTTAACTCAAAGTAATTTTGGAACTGGTTATTTTGTTTATCCTGAATTTAATATTATTGGTGGATATACAGATATAGGTGCAATAAAACATATTGGAAATATTGGAAATAAAACGGCAAGAAGTTCTACAGTTAATCAAACTAATTTTTATGATACTTATAAATCTTTATCGTTAGTAAATAATAATAAAATTGATGTTATAAATACAAATGTTGTTTCTCCTAATTCTGATGCTAATATTGGAAGAGAAGGACATTTACAAATTCAAACTGATGAAAATATCGCTAATGGTATTACAAAATTATATGTTGGAATTAGAGGAAATATTGATGTTTCTGGTGAATGTGAAATAGCTAAAACTTTTTATTCTCAAGAAAATAAAAAATTAATTCCTTTAGGATATATTAAAAAAGTTAATGGTGCAGGAACAGCAAATTATGGAGATGAATCTAATTATCTTTATAATTATAATTATTTCCTTCAAATGAGTACTGTTTATCAATTTCATCAAGACGGAGTACTTATTTCTGATATTGAAGCAAATCCTACAAATGTTAAAACGAAAAAATTATTTTATCAAAATAATGTTATAGCTGATGGAAGTAATACAACAAATAAATCTCCTCATGTTTTTGCTATTAGATTTATACATTTAAGTTATTATCCTCTTTTTGCTAGACAACTTAATAATGCTCCGCGAAGTATAGCTTATAATTATACAGATTCAGGAGACAATAATACTCAACGTTTAAATACTATTGTTGAACCTAGTAGAATAGATGAATTATTTAAATTAATTTCAGCTTATTATGATTATCTTATTAAAGATACTTATAATTATAGACCTGAATTAGTTTCATCAAATATTGAAAATTATTATCAAACAGTTTATCGTAGTGATGTAATATCTGATGAATCTATAGAAAATAGATGGAAAAATTATCAGCCAGAAGCATATAAGCGAATAACAGAAAATAAAGGAGTTATAACAAACATTGTTAGTGCTGGTACTTATTTAATTGTTCATACTAAAAAATCAATGTTTTTATTTAATGTTGATAATACTCTTAAAACTAATGATAAGGATGTACAAATGTTAATGCCTGATGTTTTTGATGTAAATTATAATGAAGTATTTACTTCAGATTTAGGCTATGCTGGTTTTCAAGATTTTATTTCTTATTCTATTGGTGAATATGGATATATATTTTATGATAAAGATAGTAAAAAAATTTATCGTTTTGATAATAATCAATTAGATATAATAAGTCACGGTATTGATAAATTTCTTCAAGAATATAATCCTGATTATATAAATATAGGAGTAGATAGTTATAATAATAGATTGCTTTTTAATTTTATTATTGAAAATAATAGTTGTATTATATCTTATAATTTGACGAATAATAATTGGATTTCTACACATAGTTATACAACTAATTATCCATTTATTTCTTTAAAAGATAATATTTATTTAATAGATAAAACTAATAATTTATTTATACTTAAAGAATTTGATAAAAATAGATTTAATGATTTTGGTGATGATGTTGAAAATAATATATTTAATAATGAAAAAATAGATAATAAAATTTGTTCTTATATAGATGTCTATTTTAATCAAAGTAATTATAATATTATTAAAGTCCTTGATTATATTTCATACGTAATTAATAAAGATAATAATGATAATTTTGATGCTTTAGGAGTAATTATATATAGTAATTGTTGCCTAACTGATTATTATAATTTAAAAGAAGATAGAACTTCTATTAAAGAATATAAGAAACCATATTATGAATTTGGTAAATGGAATTATGGTTATTTTAAAAATTTAGTTGAAGATGTTAAATTTGAACATATAATTAATCGTATTACTGGTAAAAAAGAAGAAAATATAACTATAAATAATAATATTAAAAATTATAAAGGATTAATGGCAGGTAAATATATAATTATTAGATTTATATTTAGAAATACAAATAAAGCTATATTAGTAAAAGATATACAAACTTATTTTGAATAATATGAGAAAGAAATATAAACAAATAGATAATAGAAATAAAGCATTTCTTGGTGCTATTATTGGAGCTGTTGGTGCAATAGGTGGAGCTATAGCTGGTGCAAAAGCTAAAAAGAAACAACAACAAACGCAATTAGAAGCAGCTAGAATTAATGCTCAAAATCAACAAAATCAAATTAATGCTAATTTACAAATGCAACAAGATGCTGTTGATGCTCAATATCAACAACAACTTGCAGAAGTAGAAGCACAAGAAAAATTAAATCAAGAACAAAATGCTTTAACTAAACAAAAAGTAGGTGTTCAATCTGCTCAAAGTTTAACTAATGCTTTTAGTAATACAAATGAATTAAATAAAGAATTTAATAGTAGATTTGCTCGTATGGGAACTAGACGTAAAATGAAAAAATGTGGAGGTAGAACTAAAGCTAATTTTGGAACTACTTCTTTAGCATCAATGGCAAAAACTCCTTCAATACCTACAAAAATTAACGCTAATTATGGAAATGCTGGTACTTTTGGAAGTTTAAATGCTTCTCAAAAATTTAATGTTATTGGTAATAAAATAAGTTCTGGTCTAGGAATGATTGGACAAGGTATTCAAGGATTTAGTACTGGTTATAATTTAGGACAAATGTTTAAATGTGGTGGTAGAAAAAAAGCTGCTTATGGTGTCGCTAAAGATATGGGCAATGGTAATTGGAAATTAGATTATAGTGGCAGAGTTCAATATCATAATCCAGTTGTTGCTGATTTAGAAGTTGTTAGTGACCAAGCAAAATTTTATTCTGGTAATACTCCTGGTCAAAATACAGCTCAATATGCTGGAGTTAATAGTGTTGCTACAATGCAAACTACTGGTCAAAGTCCTAGTAATGCTGTCAATGCTGCTATAACAGCTAATACTTATCAAAATAGATATGGCTGTGGCGGCAAACATAGAATGAAACGGAGGAAATAATTTGTATTATATCAATGAAAATATGATTTCTTTTGCGTTTTTCGTATTTAATTATGTCCAGTGATTAATATATCACGAATCCATAAAAATGCGTAGAAACGCAAAAGAATCAATCATTTTAAAATATGAATATGAAAAATAAACTTATTATTAAAAAAGGTAGTAAAAACGCTCTTGCTCCAAATGTAGTTGGTGGAGGTATTGCTATTCCGATTGGCAATAATATGTATTATATGAAAGGAAGAAAACATGAGCAAGGAGGTATTGATATTGGACCAAATAATAATAATGGACTTGAAGTTGAAGGAGAAGAAGTTATTCAAGTTAAACCTAATGAATTAAAAGTATTTAGTTCTGTTCCTTTCCTACGGGGAAACTCCCCAGCTGAATTAGTTCTTGGTGGTGCTAATCCAAATGCTGTTTTTAATGCACAAGAACGTTATAAAGATATAAATAAGTTAAATGATGATGGAACAAAATATAAAAATGGAGGTGGTATGAATTATATTATTAATGGAAATGTAAAAAATAGTCTTAGACATATTAGACCTAAAGCAAAATTAGGTGATACTTTTAATTATAAAGGACAAAGTTATATAGTTAATGATAGAAATGAAGCAGTTCCTATTTCAACTAATTTATCTAAAGCAAATCCTGATGCTATTTTAAATGCTATTACTGCTGCTGAATGGATGAAAAATAAAGAATCTTTTTTTCCAAATATTGATTTGACTAATAAACAAAAATCAAATAATGTTGCAAAATCTGTTCAATATACTCCTAATCCTGATTTAGTAGATATTCCTCAATTAAATGTTGGAAATATAGGTGCTTATTTTTATACTCCTAAAACTGATTCAACACCTCGTAAAGGAAGAACTACTACTTCATCGTCTGCTAATTTAGTTAAATCTATTCCTGATAATACTTCTTTATCTGTTGCTTATACACAACCTGATAAAATTTCTATTCCTAGATTTACAGAAGATGTTTATAAACAACCTTCTTTATCTGATTTAGTTAAAGAAATTGAAGATATAGATTTTATTGATATTCCTAGACAATCCACAAAGCCTAATTTAAAGGATAGAATTAAATATCGTCTTAATAATATTTTTGGAGATTTTACTACTAATGATTGGTTAGATTTAGGAGCAAATACTGCAAGCTCTTTAATTAGTTCTATTGCTAGTGGAGCAATTTTAAATAATATGCCTAATGCTTCTTTGCCTACTATGACGGCTGCACAAATGAACGCTTTGCCTGAAATAACTGTTGAAGAATTAAAAGAACTTGAAAAACCTGCAACTGTTACTGCTGCAAAATTAAAAACTAGATATAATATTAATCCTCAATTAGCAGAAATAGAAGATAATCTTAGACGTAATATTAATGAAATAGATAGAAATACTGCTGATAGTAGAGTTGCTTTGGCTCGTAAACAACGTGCTTCTATTTCTTCTCAACAAGCTAAAAATCAACTTGAAGGACAAAAAGAAAATATTGAAACAGAATTTATTAATAGAGATAGACTTAATCAGCAACAAGTTGCTCTTCATAATGTTAATGCTTATAATCAATGGACTCAAGCTAAAGCACAACAAGCACTTGCTAATGCGAATCTTAAACTTGCAGCTAATAGAGCAAATATTGCTAATAAACTTGCAGTTAATCAATATAATACTACTGCACAAAATGCTGCAAATCAATTTAATACAACAAATAAAATTCAAGAAATATTATACAATTCTCAATTAGACCAACTAAAACGTCAAGGTAGAATTAATAATATTAATAATGTATTTGGAAATATTGTTGGAACATTTAGTAATATATTAACAAGACAAGAACAAAGAAATGCTCTTCGTCGTAATATAGAATTAATGAGAACTTTAGCTCCAGATGTTCCTGATGAAAAACTTTTACCTAGTGTTATTCAATTTTTACAAAGATAATAAAATAAAATAATTATGGATTTAAATTTATTTCATGCTGTTAATAGGAATTATGTTCCTGAATTCGATTTAGATACTGTTTCTAATGTTTATAATACTTTGCAACAACGTCATGACCAAGTTGTTATTCAAGAATCTGCTATTAAAAAAGCTATTGGTGATTTGCAACTTAATGCTCAAGAAGATGAATTTAAACAAAAATTAGCTGATAGAATCGATACTGTTGTTCAAGCAGAAATGATTGATGAATTTAAAGGATATGCTTTAAATGAATTAATTGAAGAACAAGGTAATATTTTTAGTGACCCACAAGTTATTGGTAGGCTTCGTGCTCAACAAGAATATAAAACATATCAAGATAATTTAAATAATAGAAAAGATTTATCTGAAGATAAGAAAAATTATTTTCGTGAAATTAATCATTATTATTATGAAGATAAATATGATGCTACAGGTAAAGTTATTGGTGGTACTGAATGGAAACCTATAAAACAAGAAGTTTCTGAAATCCCATTAATTGAAATAATAAAAGGAGGAATTTCTTTAGCTGCAAAAGAAAAAGGTAGTAATAATATAACTAGATTTATTGATAAAAACGGTAATATTACAACAGAACCTACAGCAGAAAATATTTTTGATGGAGAAGTTTATAATACAACAACTCAATCATGGGAACGACTTGGAAGAGATAAAATAATGCAAGGTATAAATGCTTATATAGAAGGAACTCCTGGTGCAAAAGCAAGTTTACAACAAGATTATGATATTGCTATTTATAAAAAAAGAAAATATGGTAGTAATCCTGATGTAGAAGATTCTAAAGGTGTTGAATTATCTCCTGAACAATATTTATTAAAAAGAATTGAACCTGGTATTAATGCTGCTATATATAATAATAGTAATGTTATAACAACTTATGGTAATGGTCTTAAAACATATAAAGCTGCTTTAAAAGCTCAACAAGCAAATGCTCAAAAACAATTACAAGACCCTTATAGATTACCTGGTTATAGTACAGAAAATATTCCTATTACTATTAATTATGATTATGCTGCAAATCTTCAAACTGATAAACAAAATTCTTTAGCTGCATTAAATAATATTGTTAAAACTATTACTGGAGAAAATATTAAACAAGATATGAGTAATGCTACTTCTAATGATTGGAGAAATTTAATTGAAAAAACTATTACAAGTAGTAATTTAACTCCTGCCGAAAAATCAAAATTAATATTAGAAGGTAGAAAAGCTATTCGTAAATTAGAAGAAGCTGATATTAATTATAAAGAACTAACAAAAAATATAACTGATGAAACACAATTAGATGCTTTAAATTTTGTATCTAAAATTAATGGTGGCGCAGAAATTGATGCTAATACAAAATATGGAGCAGATGTAATAAAAGAAATAAATTCTATATTTGGAGATAAAGGAAAATATATAAGAATGACTACAGATAATGAAGATTATTTTAATGAAATGAAATCTTTAATATCTGGTAATGATATAAATGGTTTAAAAGAATTAGGATATACTATAGGTACAGATAATAAAGGAAATAAATATATACAATTAGATAAAAATAATTATAATCAAATAATATCTTTTGCAAACGCTTCTAAAAAAGCTAGAAAAGTTTTAAATTATTTATTTGATGCAAGTGATATTTATTTTACAGTTTTAACAGATAATTATAATACAAATGAAAGTTTTGATGAACCTGTATATAAAACATCAACTTCAATAGCAACTATTTCACAAATATATGATGATGCTAATAATATTGTAAATAAATATATATCTAATATTAGTCCTCAACAAATTACTATTTCTAATGAAAATCTTCCTTATCAAACTTTTACTGAACAAAAACTTTTAAATGATTATAATTTAGGAAAAATTGATGAACAACAATATAATATTTATGATAAAAGATTAAAAGCTGATTTAGAAAATAAACTTATTAATACTAATTATCCGCAAGTAAATATATTTACAACAGAAGATGTTGATGGAGTTGGAACATTAAATAGAGAAATTGAAAGTAAAGATAGATTAGAAATAGGAAAATTAATTAAAGCTGCTGTTGGTGCTGGAAGATATAAAGCCAGTGCTGCTCATAATGCTGTACATGGTAATGGTACAAATATAACAATATATCCAGCAACAGACCAAGATGGAAGTCCTAAAGGTGATGCTCAAACTTTCTTTATTCCTGGTATTATATTAGAACAAGCTGGAGTTGAATTTGATAATAGTCCTAAAACTATAGCTTCAGATAAAATTACTTTAGGTAATGAAACTAATAGAAAAATTTATTTAACAAGTTCTATTGAAACTCCTACATTAGGAAGTCAAACAATAGATTGTTTAGGAAATAATCAATTTATATATAAAACAGATACTGGTTCTTATAATATTTCTCGTAATGCTGCTGTAGATATTACTGAAAATATTGAAAATTATCATCAAATAAAAGATAGTTTAATATCTGGAGATATATATCAAGATACAAATTATTCAGTTGAAGAAATAAATAATGGTATAAATGAACAAATAAAAATTATAGCATCTAAAATTGCTATTGCTTATGGAAGACCAGAAGATTATGAATATATTAAAACAGCTTTATTAAATGACTTAAAAGAATAAATTATGAATATAATAGATATTATAAAAGGAAAAGATACACGACCTAATCCTAATTATAATCCTAAAACTAAAAAGGAGGCTTTAGAGCCTCCTTTAATCATTAATACCAATTATGATAAAAGAGATGATTTTGCCGTAGATGTATTAAATAATATTATACCTAATCAATATGGGCTTACAAATTTAGGAGACCCAACTAAATATGCAGATTATGATGTAACTGTAAATCCGATAAATACTGAAGAAGAACTTAATAAAGAACGTGCTCAAAATCAATCTCATTTAGAACAACTTGCTTACGGTATTGGACAAAGTATTAATGAAATGACTTTAGGAACTGTTGTCGGTGCAGCTGATTTAGCATCTTTAATACTTGATGCTGCTGATGTAGAACTTAGTTATGAAGCTCCAGAATTTGTACAAAATTTACGTCAGCTTAAAGAAACAGTTAATGAAGTAATGCCTATTTATAGAGAAAATCCTAATTCTACTTTTGATGTTACCGATTTAGCTTGGTGGACTAGTAATATGCCTAGTATGGCATCTACTATTTCTTTAATGATTCCTGGAGTTGGTGTTAGTAAAGGTATTGGATATGCAACTACAAAATTTGCAGATAAATTTAGTAATATTCTTAAAAGAATACAATCCACGGGAAAACTTAATCGTACTTCTAAAATTGCTAATAAACTTCTTTCTACTAGTGAAAAAACTAAACAAAGAATAATGCAAGGAATTGAATCGGCTGCTGGTGGTGCTACAATGAGAATGATTGAAAATTATCAAGAAGCTAATCAAACTTATCAAGAAGCATATAATTATGCAACTGAACAATTAAATAATATGAATGATGCTGCTAAAGCTGAATTTATTAAAAATAATCCTAATTATGCTAATAAAACAAATGATGAAATAGCTAAAGATATAGCTAATAAATCTGCTGATACCACATTTGATGTTGATTTACTTAATACTGTTTTTGATATTTATCAAATGTATGGTCTTAAAAATATTTGGGAAAATGTTCTTCAAGGAAAGAATACTACACCTCTTAAACGATTTAATAAAAATATGGCAGCCACATTTGGTGATGATGAAGCTAGATTAGCTTATCAAGAAGCTGCAAAAAAATGGACAACTAAAACTAAAGATTATTTTAAAAATTTCGGTCAAGATGCTTTAGAAGGAGTAAGAACAGAATGGTCTGAAGGAGTTGAAGAAGCTATAAACTATATTGCTTCTGAAAAAGGTATGGAACTTGCTAAATTTGCATTTGATAAAGATGCTGAAAAGAAAAATATTTCTGATTATTTAAAAGACCCATATATGTGGGAATCTGCTTTTTGGGGAGTTCTTGGTGGAGTAGCTTTTAGTTCTATTGGAGATAACGCTATTCGTTTTGTTCAAACTAAATTTAATAAAGATTTTCAAAATGCAGAAAAACAAAAAAGAAATGAAATTCTATCTCGTGAAGTAGCTTTTGAAAAGTTTAAAGAAAATCTTACTACTATTGAAAATGGAAAAAATCCTTATGTTTCTAATGCAACAAATGATGATTTTGCTACAATAGATACTAATGAAGAAAAAGCATCTGCAAGAAGATTAGCTGAAGAAGATTATATGGATAATATAATTACTAATGCTATTGATTCTGGTAATTTAGATTTATTAGAAGCGTATGTTGAAGATGGAAATATTGCAACAGGATTTGCTAAAAAATTAAATCTTAATCAAAAAGATGCTTTAGATTTACAAAATAGATTTATTGATAGAATAAAAACTACTAAACAATTATATCTTGATGTATTAGATAAAGTAAATTCTCTTGGAGGAAATTATACTGTTGGAACAATTATAGCAAAAGATGTTGTAAATGCTAATAATATAAAACGAATTTATCAAGAACTTGGAACAAAATATGATAATGCTTATAATGCTGCAATTAATAAACCAGGAATTAACATAACGGCTGAAGATATATCTGCTATACAAGAATATATTTATCATACAAAATTAGAAAGTATAGATAAAGCTATTCATAATTTAGAATTAGACGCAGCTAATACAAGTTCAAAAGAAGAACAAATAAGAAGTTTAAAAGAAAAGAAAAATGCTTTACTTAAAAATGCTCCTGTTGCTTTTGAAGAATATACTTCTGAACGTAAACAAGAATTGATTAAACGTATTAATGAAGTTGAACGTAAATATAGTAATGAAGTAACTGATATTGCTAAAAAATTCAATAATGATTATCAAACTATTATGGCTGAATCTGAAATAGATTTAGATGAAAATAAAATAAAGAAAAAAATTAAGTATTATAATAATTATTTAGATAAAACTAAAAAGAAAATTATTGATAATGCTCTTTCTAAATATGATTCTCTTTATGAAAAATATGGTAATGATATAAATGATGAAACTAAATTATCTGAAAATGATAGAAATGAATTAAAAACTATAAATGAAATACTTGAACAAGCAGATATAAGCAAAGCTGTTTTAGCTGATAGAAGAAGACGTATAGATATATTTAAAGAAAATCAACGTAAATATGATGAAGAAGTAAAAGATAAGACAGAAAAAGAAGAATCTGTTCCTCCTACTGATGTAGAAACTGATATGGATGATTCCTCTATGGGGAATCAAAATAAATCTAATGCTAAAGTTGCTGATAATGATAAAGCTGCTGATACTGCTGGTGCTGCTAATACTGCTGGTACTACTGATTCAACTAAATCAGACAAATCAGAATCGAAACCCCCCGTAGAGGAATTAACAGATGCTGATACTAAATCAGATAATAAAGATACAGAAACTACTGATAAAACTTCTGATAAAGATAAAGAAGCTGCTCCTAAACAAGAAACAGAAGACGAAAAAAGAAGAAGATTAAAGAAAGAACATATTGAATCTCTTGATGATGATGATAAACTTATTGAATGTCAAGAAGATATGAAAAATTATTTTGTTGTTTTAGCTTATCAACAAAAATATGATGCTAATAATGTTTTATCTAATAAACAAAAAATCATTGATTATTTTACTAGTGTAGGTTATTATGAAGAAGATGCTGAACTTGCTTTTGAACAACAATTTCAGATTTTTTATCCAGGAGTAGAAATTATTGAAGACGGATATATTAAAAATGGATATTTATCTAGTTTAGATGAGGATGAAGAATTTATTATTTTTAATTCTGGATTGGCTATTGCTCGTAATGCTTCAGGTGATAGTTTATTAAAATCTCAATCTATAGATAATGTAAAAGCTGTTCTTGATAGATATTCAAAAATAGTTAGAGATAATAATAGTAAATATGTATTAGAAGTAAACGGTAAAGTTTATATTAATGTTGAAGAACTTATTGATTATATTAGAAATTTAACTGGTCGTGACCCGTATGTTTCTAGTTTAATTATTGAACCTATTGTTAATTTTATTGATAGTAAAGAAAATGATAAATATGTTCTTACTGATAAAAAAGAATTTTTTAATTTATCTGCTAAACAATTAATGCAGAAAATTAGAAATTATGATATTGAAAAACTTAATGAACTTAGTCAAATAAGTAATAGTGTTAATATAATTGGAACTACTGATGCCAATGAAACACAAGGATATTTTAATGAACTTGTTAAATTAAGTGTTAATGATGAATTAGATTATAAAATTGACCATATAAGAAATAGAATTTATTTAATAGGAAAAGATGGTCATGCAGTTGGTTATATGGGTATACCTAATATGACAGCTGATGGTACATATACAAGAACTAATAAATCTTGGAAATATGAATTATATAAAGATAAAAATGGTCAATTAATTTCTCCTTTAAAAACTTTATTTCAAGAAATTCTTGACCCAAATAGTAATAAATATAATAATATTAGAAACATTATTTATAAATATATTAATAATTCTTCTCCTGTAAGTAATGTTGATATTGATTCTCTTATAAAAGAATTATATTATAATAATCTTCAAATTAAAAATATACTTGAAGTTCCTTCAGATACACATCCAGAATTTAGAAATAAAATGATGATTGCTATTAATCATTTATTTGAAGTTTCTAAATATCATATTTCTCGTGGTTCAAATATAAATCAAAGTATAGAAGATTGGTTTGAAAAACTTTATAATAGTTATCAACAAACTATAGCTGCTTCTAATGGAGATTTAACTGGAAAATTTATAGTTAGTGGTATTAGAAGAGGAAAATTAAATGTAAATGAAAATACAAGAAATGATATACTTGATGTAATTCCTGATTATGATGAAAATAAACAAGTTTTGTATGGTGTTGTTGAAAAAAATAAAATACTTGTAGGAAATGAATCAGAATACAAATTTGCTGCAAATTTTAAAAATGTTGGTGTTAGAGGTTTAATGATGCCTACAGGTAATGTTGGTCAAATAGATGTTGCTCAATGTTATAAAACTAATTTAAAAACATTAGGTAAAGATAATGATGTTATAAAACTTATTGATGAAGCTAAAAAAGAATTAATACGTATAATGTTTAATTATATTAATGATAATGGTAAATATACATTTAATGATATAGCATTATATATAAAAGAATTATTTGGATATGATGGTTTATTTGGAAATACTAAAGTATATTTGGGAAATAATAATATTGGTATATTATCTCTTTCAAAAAATATTTGGAAAATAACTTTTAATACAGCTTTTAATGGAAAACCAAAAAATATTATTATTGATAAAACTATAGAAATTACAAAAAATAATATTAATGAAAATAAAGCAATACTTGAAAAAGCTATAAATGAATTATTTGATGATATAGATATAAATATACCTTTTAATTACATTAATGATAGATTACAACAAAATACTAAAGGAAATTATATTTATAGAGAAAATGGTAAAACTATTATTAAAATAGGAAATGAACGTCAAGAATATACAAGTTATCAAGATTTTCTTGTTAAAAATAAATTAATAAAAACTACTTTAGTAAAACCATCTGAAACAAATGGCGTAGCTGCTGGAAATTATGTTTATGATGATTCTTTTTTATATGTAAAATTTTCTCCAAATACACAAATTAAAAAAGAAGATGAAGAAGAAATAATAACAGACGATAATAAAATGTCTATTGATGATGCCGATAGATTAAATAAAGAAAATGTTATTGACTTTCTTAATGATAAATTAAAAGAAGATAAAACTACTTTAAAACATTTAGATAATCTTGATAGATTAAAAGTTATTCCTAAAAATGTTGAAGTACAAAATATTGCTGAAACTACTTTTCCTATTTATGCTTTATATGATTCTAAAAATAAAAAAATTGTATTTAATAAAGATAGATTAGAATCTCTTACTTATGATAGATTTATTCGTACATTAGTACATGAAACTATTCATAATAAATTAGATGATATATATTATAGAGAAGATGCTCTTGAAAGAATTGAACCAATATATAATAAATTTGTTGAATATGTAAATTCTTTAGAAGACGGTAAATTAAAACAAAGTGCTAATAAATTTATAAATATACGTCCTGAAAAAGATAAAAATCTTGAAGAATTTTTAGTTGAAAGTTTAACAAATGCTGAATTAATTAGTATTCTTAATAGTATTCCTTCAAACGAAAAACTTCCTGGTAAATATACTAAATTTAAAAGTTTATTTCAAAAACTTATTGAAGCTATAATGGATTTATTAGGAGTGGATATAAATAAAAATAGTTTGTTATATGAAGAATTTGTTACTATTAATAAGATTAGACGTAAAAAAACAAAAAGAACTACTTCTAAAATTAAAAAAGAAAAAGTTGAAATAACAGATACAATACCTATTGAAAATCCTGATAAAGATGTAAATAATGATAATCAAGAAGTTACAATTCCTCCTATTGTTGTAGATAATACAATAGATATGAAAGAAAGAATTGATATGGAAACAGGAGATATTGTTCCTGAAAATACTATTAATGATGATTTGAATTTAAATAATGATTTAAATCTTGATGATGATTTATCTTTTGATTTTGATAATTCTATGGGAAGTACAATTAATGAATTTGAATATGAATCCAAACCATTATTACAACAAAGCGTTGAAAATCCAAACATACCCTCTCTCGCTTCATTGGCGGCTGATGGTAAGATTTTAATGTATTGCTAATACAATTAATCGCAATTCAATAAAAACGCTTTAAACGCAATAAAAATCATATAATATGGGCAAGTCAAAAATAATTGATTTTGCTCATATTATTAATTATATAACAAATAAATATAAACTTATGGCTTGTAAAATTGAAATGGTTGATTATCCTGCTATTAATGTTTTAATGAAACAAGATGCAGGTAATGATGTTGTTAGATATACAACATTAATTCAAAATTTTTATAGCAATCAAGATTATAAAAAAGCTCTTGAAGATAATGATATTACTTATAATGATTTGAATAAATCAAATGTTGAAATAGATGCTACAAAATTAAATAAAGCATTTGAATTATTAAAAGAAACTGTTGCTAATAATACTAAAACTATTAAAGATATTAATAATGCATATAATAAAGAAACTGCTGGTTTGTTTTCTTCATTAGAAGTAAGAAATATGGCTATTGAGCATGTTGCTGCAAATATGTCTTATGATTGGTTTAATGATAATTTTTTTGGCATTAATAAACTTACTAGTTTTCAAGCATTAATTAATTCAAGAAAAAATAGTTATGCTAAATTAATTGCCGGTAAAATACTTGATAAATTAAAAACTATTGATGTAAATAAAGCAAAAAAGTTTATAGCTGATTATAATGCAGCAACAAATAAATTTACAATTATAGAACAATATGTAAATGAATTAAACGATAAAGTTATTAATAATCAATTTGCTATTATTCTTAGTTTAAATAATAAAGATTTTGTTGAAGCATTAAAGACAAATCAAATAATAGCAAATCTTCTAATGGTTGTAGATAAACAATATGAAATTTCAGAAGATGAAATAAATATTAATATTGAAGATGGAAGATTAAATGAAGATTCTGATGAAACTGATTCTTCTACTTTTGGATGGCAAGATAAAAATACTAAACTAGATTATAACGACCATGTTGAAAATGTAGTTAAAGCTATGATTTCAACAATAGCAAAATGTACAAGTACCGATGTTAAAATAGATGCAAAAGGAAATAAAGTTTATGCTATTGATTCAAATAATGATTTAGGACTTCCTCAATTTATTGATTCCGGAATTATAAATACTATATTATTTACAAAGGCTGATAAATCTAATGCTGAAAATTTTCTTAATAGTATTCTTAAATTATCAAATGAAATTAAAGGAGCAGAAGGTTTAATTATCCTTTATGATAGACTTAATAATAATAGAGGATTACTTAATAAATTTATGATGGTATATAATAAATGGATACCTGAAAAATATGAATTTTATATTGATGATAATGGCAATGCTCAATCTCGTATTATTAATCAATCTGCACATCCAGAAACTTATTTACGTGATATTTTTATTTATAATATTAAATCTATTTCTACAGAAAAAGCAAATGATATAAAAAATAAAATTAGTTGGGCATCAATAGAAAAAGAAAAAGATAAACTTAAAATACTTATTAATGAAATAACTAGAGTATTTCCAGAAATAGATAGTACTGTTATAACTAATTTTATTAATGATAAAAATTTATCAAAAAAAGACCAGGGATATAAAGATTTTATTGCTGTTATAAATAATTTGTTAGATGCAGTTATTACATATAATAAAAATAAAGCCAACTATTGGAATTTAAAACCAAAAGATAGACCAGATGATTATGAGTTTTTAAGTAAATTAGATATTGCTTCAATAGCAAATACAGCTGAGGATTTAAAACCATATATACTTATATCTGTTCCATTGAATAGTAGAAATGTTAAAGGTAATCTTAGTTCTGACCCAAATAATGCAAATTATATTGGTAATTTTAATAATATATTAAATAGTTCTAAGGCTTTATCTACTTATGCAAAACAAAAATTTGCCGGAACAGATTATAAATATGCTACTGTATTAACAGAAAAAATACTTTCTGATGGTACAGTTATGCCTGGTATTTTTAGAAAAGTTGGAAATGAATATACTTTAACTGAATATGCTAAAACCATATTTGGAACTACAAAATTTGATGGAGTTGCTGATTATGAAAATAATTCTTCTGAACTTTATAAAGAATTAAATAGTGGAGATTATTTACTTGCATCTTTAATAGCATTTACTAAATCAGAAGAAGTTACTATAAATAATAAAAAAATTCGTTATGCTCCGTTTATGCTTAGTGTTCCTTCTGATGCTCCAAATCAATTTGGATTTAAAATGCCTATTTATGGATTGACTGGGCTTTATGATTATCGATATGATTCAAATGAAGTTGAAGCTCAAGCAATAGCAGATGCTACAGAAAGATTTAATAAAATATTCAAAGATAAACGTATATCTGATGAACTTGATTTTTATTCTCGTACAGCAACATATATAAATAACGATACTGCTTTTGCTTTATTAAACAATAATGAAAATACAAAAAAATTATATCTTCCTTTAGGTTCTGTTTATAAAAATAATCAAGGTAAAGTTGTTTATTTTTATCGCGACCATAATGAAACAGTTTATGCTATAACTGGAACTTTTGTTAATAATAATGGTGAACAATATCTTACTGATGCAACAACTTTAGCTATTGGTAATGCTAAAAATTATCCAATGGCTATGCAAAATACTTTTAATGAATATAAAACTTATGCTATTAATTCTAGAATGAGTTTTAATCCATTAGTTATTAATAATAATCATCCTATTTTTAAAGCTGTTAAAGATATAATTTATCAAGAAATTCTTGATTATTATAATTATGCTAAAGCTGTATTTAAAACAGATGATAAAGGATATTTTATTATTGAAAATGGAAATCTTGTAATTAACGATATTGATGAAAATGAATTTTATTTAAATGCTCATAAAGATAAAAAAGGTAATATTTATAAATTAGAAAATGGACATTATAAATTACTTGGTAATTTTGCAAAACTTACAACTCTTGATAGTAGATTTGCTAAATTAGATAGATATAAAAAACTTATTGGCGACAATGATGCTGAAAATGCAATTAATATCCTTTACGGGGGAACTAACACGAAATTAAAAGTCGTAAACGGAGAATTACAACTTAATCATCTTCAAGAAACTGCTGTAAATAAAGCTGTTGAAGAATGGATTGAAAGTTATTTAAATAATGGTTCTAAATATATTCGTAATAAATATAAAGAATATTTAAGTGATAAATTTACTGATGAAACTATTAAAGAATATATTATTAATCATTTTATTCGTTTAGTTGATTTTGATTATTTATTTAATGGAAAATCTAAATATTACAAAGGAAGTCAAGATGTTCTTAAACGATTAAAAGAAGTACAAGCTAGTGGTGCTCCTTTTGGAAATATTGATTTTTCTATAAGTACAATGGATACTAAAGAAGATGAAAATTATTCAAAAGTAAAATTTTATGATGGAAAAGAAATCGATATTGCATACGTTGGTAATGATGGACGAACTAAATTAAAAACTGTTACAGCTAAAAAGCAATTTAAAGCTGTTACAATTTATAATACAAATAAACCTAGTGATGAACAAACTCTTGATAGAATAAGAAAAAAACTTGAATCTGCTAATGTTGATGAAAGTGCTATTAGAAAATTAATGTATCCTTTTGGATATGTTGCTGAAGATGAAAAAGAACAAAAAGATGTTGTTAAAACTAAAACTAATGATGCACAATCTTATATAACTTTTGATGAATGGGTTAGACGTATTGATGCTGCTGGCGAACTTGATAAATATAGAAAATTAATTGAAGCATTAACAAGCAATACACCTTTAGAAGATATTAATTGGTCTGAAATTAATAATAGAGTTCAAGTACAAAAGAATTTTTATTTTGATTTATATTATAATGCAAAATTAGGAATTGAAGTTCCTAGACAAATTAAAAATGCTGAATTTGTTCTTATACCAAAACTTATTCGAGGAACTCAATTAGAAGATATTTATAATATGATGATGGAAAATGGTATTGACCAATTAAATACTATTGAAACATCTAAAGCTGGAAATCATAATATATTAACTTTATGGGATAATAATGGAGTTATAACTGATAAAAATAAACAAATATTTAATGATACTGCTGCTAAAAATGCAGAAACATTTAGTTATAATTTTCTTTATAGACAGCAAGAAGTTCCTCAACACATGGAAGATACTAAAAATAAAATAGGTCTTCAAATTAGTAAAAAAGTTCTTGATAATATATCTACTGAAGGTCCTTTAGGAACAGTTGTTAATAAAATTAATCGTAATCGTATTGCAAATATTAGAGAATCTTTTACTAATACTTGCGATATGCTTGGTATTAAATATAATAATGATTATTTAGATATTGATGAAAGTGGAAATGTAATAGGATTAAATAAATCAGTATTTACTCAATTAATGAAAGAAAATGCTGCTCGTTCAGGAGCTGATAATAAAACTATTTCTGCTTTAACTACTAATGAAGAAGGCGAATCTGATATGCCGTTGTATGCTACTAATGTTGCTACAAAACTAGAAAGTGTTTTTGGAGGAGTATTTAATTCAAATATTACAAGACAAACTATTAATGGTTGGCATGCAGCTCAAGTTGCAGATTTTGGATTTAATGTAGATAAACATACAGAAAGAGATTTTAAACTTAAATACAATTTACAAGGAACTCATAATGGAATACCAGTTTATTATGCAGAAATTAAACTTCCTCGTTGGTGTAAAGAATTACAAGGAATAGATATTAATGATGTTCCTGAAGAATGTAGAACAATGATTGGTTATAGAATTCCTACTGAAGGAAAGCAATCTATTGTTATAATGAAAGTAGTTGATTTTCTTCCTGAAGCATACGGAAGTACAGTTGTTCTTCCAGAAGAATGGGTTACTCAAACTGGTTCTGACTTTGACGTCGATTCTGTTTATTCTATGGTGTATGCTCTTAAACGTACAATGATAGAAAAAGATGGTAAAAAAATTCCTAGTGTAGCTAGAATTAATGAAAATGATTATTTTGTAAATGCTGAGCCAAATACTATTGAAAGTAAAAAAGGTTATATTAAATATGTTCGAAATCATCTTGATAAAGCTGCTAGAAAAACATTATCATCTTTTAAAGGAAAACTTAATGATACTAAAGAATATATTAAAGAACAAACTGAAAAGAAAAAAGCAGAATTATTAGAAGAACAAAAAGAACGTATTGCTGAAAGTATTGATAATATATTTAAAAATAAATCTGCTTTATTTAAGACAGCAAAAGAAAGTAATAATAAAGAACTATTTAAAATTATTGAAGCAATAGGTAAAAAAGATAAAAATCAAAAATATAAAACTTATTTTGCAGAAGTTATTAATAGACTTAATTCTTTAAAAAATACTGATGAAGTTTCTAATAGTATAGCTTATATAGATACTTATATAGCTGCATATCAATCTGCTTTAGATATGTTTGACCAACAAAAAACAGAAATAAATGAACTTTATTTGGAAAGAAATGCTGATTTAAAACAAGCATTTGAAGATTCTATTAATGAACAATTTGCTGAAACTGAAAAATTTGCTAAAGAATCTGGAATTATAAATTATGATGAATGGTTAAAACTCCCCGTAGAGGAACGTACAGATAAAGATGTTCGTTCTAATAATATTATTGATGGTTATATTCAAATTCTTAGTAGTGAAGAAGCTGCTGAAGAAACTTCTTCTATTTCTCAATTTGAAACTTTAGGTGATGCAAATGCAGTTTATCAAGAAGTTGTTAAAGAAGATAATATTTTTATGCCTAATAAAATTGAAAAATTTGAAGAAAGTCATGACCCTATTATTCAACTTGATTGGAAAGAAAAAGCAGGAGCTGCTATTCAGTTAAAAGGTATAAGTGTAAATCTTGATACAGCAAATAGTATATTTAATGTTGCAAAAGCTATTACTTCTGTTCCTATTAAAGTTATTTATAGTACGCCAAAATATACTTTTACTGATATTAGAAATGAATTTAAAAAAGCTAAAATAGAAATATCTAATGGATTTATTACTATTAATCATGATTTAAAAGAAGATAGTGTTGATAAAAAAATTAAAAAATTAAATATCAAAAAAGGAGATATTATTATTAGGAAAAATAATAAATTAATTATTAGATTTAATAATATTGATAAATCTAAACTTAAATATAGATATGGAACAAAAAATTATATAGACAATAATGATACTATTACTATTACACATGATAAAATTGGTTGGAGTAATGATAATAAATCTATTAACGGAACTCTTGTAACAGTTCATAGTTCTGAAACTACTGCACATATTCTTGATGTAATGAAAATTGGTAGTGTTATTAATGAAAATGAATATAGTTTTGGTATGTTTAAAATAATGCCGTCTTTAGGTATTGATTATGACACTGCTGTTTGTTTTATGGCACAACCTGCTGTTACAGCTGTTGTTGAACAATGGAAACTTACTAATTCATTTACTTATTCTCGTAGTAATAATCCTTATACAACTATTGTATATGAATATGCCAAATATTTTAATTTAAATGTTAATAATGGTCTTGATTCTGTATTTAATGAATTTAAAAGAAAACATTATGAATTTATTGAAGAAAATTATGGAGATGTAAAAAATCCTGCTTTGAATCAATTATTAATGACTGAACGTATTAATGGTTCTATGAATGAAGAAACTAAAAAACTTCATGATTTTGTTATATTAATGCAAATGCAAAAATTGACCAAAGTTGCCGACATGGTTAATGAGCATATTAGAGTTTTAACTTCTGATAAATTTGGTGCTAAACAAACCTTTTATGCTACTGAAGAAATATTTAGAAATATTGATAAAATAGTAAATAAAAATAAAAATGAACGTCTTTTAAATAATAAAGGAGAAGGTCTTATTGAATCTATTTATCCTGATATAGATAAAGGAATTTATGCTTTTGCTGAATCTGATATAAATAATAATTCTTCTTATCCTACTCTTGCTGCATTTTTAAAATATTCTAGTTTAACATCTATTTTAGTTGGACAAAATATTTTTGAAACTTCTGAAAAGAGTTATATGGATTTAGTTCATGGTTTATCAAGACTTCTTAAAAATGGAAGAATGACAGAAAAAATTGCAAAAGATTTTTCTGATTATCTTGTTTCTAAAACTATGAGTGGTGCTTATTCTTCTCCAGTTATTATTGCTCCAATTTCTATTGATGATAACGGAAATGTTATAATAAATAAAAATGCTTTTGGAGAAAATAGTAATGAAATTATTGAAAATGAATTTAATAGAATTGCTGGATTAAATAAAAAAGAAAATAATGAAAATGATTTTACTGTAAATAATATTGTTTCTCCGACTAAAGAAGAAATTGATAAATTCTTAGAATTAACTCCTGCTGAAAAAATTAATTGGATTAAACAAAATCTTCAAGGAGATAAAGGATTATTTGAATATTTAGAAGTAAATAAATTTAATGAACGTAGTTTTAAACGTAATGGTTATTCTGTTCAAGAAATATATTTAAAACAAAAAAATGTTTCTAATAATGTTATATATGAATTATTTAATAATGCTTATTTAAGCAAAAATCCTTTAATTCGTCTTGCAGCTATTGATTTAGTAAAATATTCTTTTGTTATTGAAGGAAATAATTTTGGTGCAAATAAAGTTTCAAGAGCTATTACTATTTTACCTTTTGGTAATTTTATAGATAATGGAATGTCTATTGGATTTTATTCAAGAGAAAATATGCGTAATTATAGATATATTACTCCTGATAGTCCTGCTGCTCTTGAATTATATATAGGATATGCTAGATTAAATTATGATAATTTTCCCGCTACTTTTATTAATATCGATAAAGTTAAAAAAGAAAATAAATCTTTACTTTTAGCTATTAATACTCAAAACCCAAAAGCTATTATAATAAATACTAGTAGTGAAGCATCAAATCGTGCTTTAATGAATGAACGTATTGTTAGAAATAAAAAAGCATATCCAGTTTTAAGACTTAAAGTTAATGGAAAAACAAAATTATATTTTGGTCAAACTATTGATGATACAGAAGTAAGATATTATCCTTTAAATAAATTAGCTTATTTTGAAAGAAATAAAACAATAGAAGATTCAATGATTAATAAATTAAATATAAATCCTAGTTTTACTGAAAGTTATTATGGAGATTATTTTAATAAATTATATCATAGAGCTTCTGTTATTTTAAATATTGATGAAAAAGATTTAAGAACTGTATCTATTGGTAATACTGCTGATACTCATTCTTTAGCTTTAGAATTAGTAAGAAATGATTTTGATGTTACTAATGAATATGTAATGGCTAATGGTAAATTAAATGGAGCAGAAAGTAATGTTATTTATCATAATGAAATAGATGGTAATTATTATATATCCATTGATATGACAAAAGAATTATATCAAAATGCTGCTAAAGAAAATGTAACCATTAATCAAAATTATAAAGAACTTGCACAAAATTATCCTAATAGAGATTTTAGTAATGATGTAGCTTTTGTTAGATATGATAAAACAGATAATAAATTTTATGAAAATTTAAATGATGAAGATGATAATATAATGTATAGTTCTATAAATGAAGATGAAGATTTAGTTTCTGCTGCTATTAAACAAACCGCTGTTGATATTAATAAACAAGCAAGACACAATGATGAAATAGCAAAAAATGTTTATAGAAGTATTCATAATTCTCCTTTTGATTTCTTAAATACTGATGCGATTAAATCAAATGTTCATGCGGCTGCTGCTCCAATGGCTAATTATATAGAATTAACTGTAGATAGATTGATGAATGATATTGATAATTTTGCATTAGATGCTGCTACAGGAGAAAAATTAGCCATAGATGATATGCGTGTTATTAAAAATGCAGTAAAAGATTTAAGACAAAGAAATAGACTATTAAATATTATTCTTACTGCTAGAAATTTTAAAAATAGATTTGAAATTTATAATAATATTGAAACAGAAGGACTAGACCAAGAAGTAAAACAATATATTGAAACTATTAAAAAAGCTATTAATACTATTGATAATAATGCTAAAGTTAAGAAAGCAATGACTATGTTTTTAAGAGAGTTTATTAAAACTAATACTACAAATCCTAATATAATTAATGGACTTATAGACCCTCTTGAAAATTTTACAGATATAAATGTTTTTGATAGACTTTTACAAGATATTAAATTTAATCCAAATACTATTGTTCAAAATATTATTAAAGAAACAAATGCTATTGTTAAAGAAGCAGAATTAAAAGGAAAACAAGAAGCTAGAAAGTTTTTAGAAGAAATAGATAAAATTCAAAAAGATTATGCTTCTAAAGGAATTACTGTTAATATAAATAAAGTTATTGATAATAATAAATTACTTCGTCCTTATAGTGAAAAATGGCAAGAAAAAATTAATGAATTACAAAATGAATATATAGAAGCTGTTAGAAAAACTAAAGATAGATATAGTATTGAAGCTCTTCGTAAATTATGGAATAAAAAAGATTTTCTTGCTCGTACTAAAGAAAGTCAATTTAAAATAATTAAATATGAAGATGATATTTTATTTGGTGATAAAACAATAAAATATGAAACCGAAATGAGCAATCTTGAATATGATATGCTTGCAAATCATCCTAATATTTATGTTGAATATAAAAGACTTGTTGGACAACAAGCTGAAATATTACAAAAAATTGGTAATGGTATTCCTAATGAAGAACAATCAGAAAAACTTTATGAGTTATATGCCAAAATTGGTAGATTAACTATGGAAGTTGATGATGATTTAAATCCTAAACCTTTTGAAGAAGTTGAAGAAGCTAGAGCATTAAAAGCATATTTGACTAAAACAAAAGCTCTAAGAGATTTATTCTTTGTTCGTATGGATAAAGATGGATTTAGAACACAATTAGAAAGAAATTTATCTATTGTTGAAACTTATGAAGATAGTGGAAAACCTGTTAATGTTTTAATGAAAATAGATGAATATAGAATCGCTAAACTTTGGCTTCGTCAAAATGTTAATTGGTATCTAAATAAAGATTTATCTGATAAACTTATTGAATCATATAGTATTCTTAATGATGTTAATAAAGAAGGTAGTGTTCTTAAAAATTTAACAAAACAAAGAAATGCAAGAGATGAATTTGGTATTATTGATGGAACTAAATTTACCGATGAAGATATAGATAAAATAAGAAGAGAAACTTTATCTAATTTTAGTTTAAGTAAAAATAGTGGTTTACCTTATGCTGGTATTCTTAGAACCCGTCCTGAAGAATCTATTATTTATACTCAAGAATTTAAAACAAAAATTAATAATAAAGCCAGTCGTAGTCAAGAAGAAATAGATATTATAGAAAAAATTAATAATATACTTTATAAAGGATGGAATGCTGAATCTCAAGTATTAAATACAGCTTCATCTAATTTTAGTATTGATGATTTAAAACGATTAAAAGGTTATTTAGATAGATACCATGATATTCATGAAGGAAATAAATCAATAGGTGAATTTATCGAAGATGAATGTAAAGTAATTACTGATGATATTAAATTTAAAGAAGACCGCGTTAATGCTAAAAATAGAGGTGAAGAATTTAATGAATTATGGGAAAGTATTTTTGCAAGAATTAATGATGCTGGTGATATAATTCCAAATACAATGTTTTATGGAACTATTGAACCTATTGATAAAGAAAAATATATTGATAAAAGAAAAACAGAAGCATTACGATTTATTAAAGAACATACTAAAGAAGTATATACAGAACATTATATTCGTACTAAAAAAGAAAAACAAAATACTTTAACAAAAGAAGAATATGCTGAATGGTATAAGAAAAATCATTATTATAATCCTTATACTATGCAATGGATTCCTCTTCGTATTTGGACTACTATTGAATATTATGATGATAATAATGAAAAAGCAAAAGGTAGTTATGAACCAAAAATACATCAGACAAAATTGCTTCCCCGTAAGGAAATGATTAATCCTAATTGGAAAGAAAATAGTGTTAATTATAAACAAGGTAGTAATTATAATGGTGTTTCTTATGATAATGAAAAATATAATGATTTAAATGAAGGAGAATTAAAAGTTCTTCAATTAATGACAGATGTTATGATAAAATATGCTTTTACATCTGGTAATGAAAATTTTGTCAAAAACGGTTATTTACCTGCTTTAAGAAAAAATCCTTCTTTAGGACTTAAAGATGTTGCTAATGAAGTGCTTGGATTTTTAGGTTTTTCTTCTAATTTACCATATAATTTTACTTGGAGAAATCTTGAAGAAATAACATTTAATAATGATTATGTTATTCCTAATCCTATGTTATCTACTTTAGTTAATAAAAATACTCAAGAACTTGAACAAGTTCCATCAGCTCCTGCTAATGGCGAAACTGTTGAAGAATTTATGATACGTAAAAATGAAATTATTCAACGTAATAAAGTACGTATTGAAGAAAATAATAAAATACATAATGATTTAGCAAATAATAATTGGAAAGAAGTATTTAAAACATTTATAGAAAAAAGTAGTCATTATAATGCAACTCAAACTGTAAAATATTTACTTTATTTTGCTGATGAATCTGTAATGAGATATTCTCCTTATAGTATAAAACATAATAAAGTAGAAGTAAATAGACCAGCAACTACAGAAGGAGAAATAGAATATAAAAGAAATGATTCTAAATATGCATCTGACCAAATTAGAAATCATATTCGTCGTCTTGTATTTGAGATGTATAAAGATAATAAACATCCAAAATTAGCACGAATTGCTTCTATTGCTCAAAATATGTCAGGTACTAAATATATGATGCTTAATATTACTGGAGGTATTGCTAATATTTTAACTGGTCATTCAAATATTGGTATGGAAAGATTAGCAAGAGAATATTTTTCAGAAGCTGATTATAAAAAAGGACTTGGAGATTATATGTCTGGTGTTACTAGTTATATGGCTGGAATGTATAAAGAAGAATCAACTACATTACAAGATGGTCTTATTAAATTAGCTCATATTATTGATACAGAAAACTATCTTGAAATTACTGATAAAGCAAAAGAATTAATTAGAAGAACTAAAGGATTACTATTTACTCCTCAAACTGCTGGTGAACATCAAATGCAAAATTCTGTTCTTCTTACTATGATGAATAATCATAGAATTGTAGAAGATGCTGATGGTAATTATTCTATTATGAGTCTTGAAATGTATAGAAGAGATTCTGATATTAAAGCATTTAGATTAGTTGCTACTGATGAACAAATAAAAGCATATAATGATTTCTTTAATAAACTTCAAAAAGATGTTCAAGAAAAATATAAATATGCTTTATATAAACATAATTATATTACTGATTTTATTAATAATAATTTTACTCTTGACCAAAAACGTCAATATATAAAAGAAAGAAAGCGTATTCAAAAAGAACTTAAAAATAAATTTGAAACTGAAAATCCTACTCTTCGTAGTCAATTTGAACTAGAAAAAGGATTTGCTGTTCTTAAAAAAGATAGTAAAATTACTTATAAAGATTTTGCTTATTTTTGTAAAAAAGTAGAAGGAGTTAATAAAAAGATTCATGGAGTTTATGATAAACTTGGTGGAGCAATGCTTGAAAATTATTTTATTGGAGGTGTTATTATGCAATTCCATAAGCATCTTTATCCAGGTTTTAAGAAAAGATATAGATTCGATGGATATTATGATGAAGAATTAGAAACTATTGAAAAAGGTAGTTATATTAGTTTAATTAATTTCTTATCTATTCCATTACAAAATGTAAAATGGAAAAATGATGATGGAAAACTTGAAGCCTTACAAGGTATTCAAAATGTATTTAAAAATATATTAGAATTTGGTCAATATATTAATATTTATTATGGTATTCTTCCTGAAAATGAACGAGCTAATATTAGAAGAAATTGGTCTGAAGTTTTATGGGTTGCTGCTGGTGTAGTAGCGTCTATTGCTTTAACAGCTGCTGCTGGAGATGATGATGAAATAAAAGAATCTATTGCTTATAATTTAGGATTATATTCAGCTGATAGACTTGTTTCTGAAGCCATTTCATTTAATCCTTTTGGATTATATTCCGAAGGTAAAAAACTTTATAGTAATCCTGCTGCTATCATTTCTTCTGTAAATGATGCTTTAAAAGCAATTAATTTTTCAACTAAAATTTTGCTTAATGAAGATTTTGAATATGAATATACTACTGGTAGATATACTGGATATAACAAATTTATGAATTTATTGCTTAGAAATGCTCCTGGTGTCAGAGGTGTATATCGTATTACTGATTTGCCTAATAATAATAGTTATTATAAACTTACTGATAATCCTAATGATATTATTCCTATTGCAAGAATAGCTCATGCTCTAAATGAAGATGTTGAAGTAAATAATTAACATGAAAAAAATGCCCGACTATGCAATTCCTCTACGGGGGGACTACAATAGTCGGGCATAACTATATCATAAAATGGCTAAATTTGCTGTTTTTATTGGCAAATTTGAATTATATGTATTATCATAATAATTACATCAGGAATAGTCAAAAACTCAAAATACGTTTTAAAAATCATCTTTCAAACTCATTAAAAAACAAATAAAAACACCAAGAACAATACCAACAGCAAAACCAACATCTTCATCTTTATTTGGACTAAATTTTACATCAAATCTATGACCAATATATCCGCAAATAATTAAAACAATGATATATTCCATAAAGCACTCATTATCTTTTTAGCATCAGATTCTTTTTTAAATACAAGAGGTTTTTGCTCATTATTAAGTTTAACTGTAATAGTATAATATTTATCACTATTAGCTGCTTTTTCTTGTACAGCAAAAAGTTCTTCATTTTTATATGTATATTTCTTTATTATATATTTATCTTTATCTTTTTTTCATAATTGTAATTTTTTCGATTTTGATTCCCCGTAGAGGAATTGAATATTTAAAAACTCCAGCATTAAAATTAACACTGGAGTTATTAGTTGTAATTATATTTATTAAATTTCTACATTATTATTTCTCATAACTATTTCCTTTCTATGCTAATTGACCTTCAAAATAACTTTCGCATTTATCACAATAAATTTCTATTATTTCATTACTTCTAATAGATTTTTCAGCTCCATATCCTTGTGTATCATCATTTATATTTACAATATGACCACAATACGGACATTCAGCATGATATTGTCCATAATCATTTTCTTCAATTCCAACAATTTCTTCTTCCATAATTCATTCTTCTTTACGTTTAACAATTCTAATAATTTTGGCATCAATAGGTCTAAAACTATTTCTATTTTTAGTTAATAAATGTCCTATAATAACAGTATCACCAACTTTAGGTAATTCATTTTTTCTAAATTTACCTTGTTTGATTTTATATTTATATTCACGAACATGAGCTGGAACTCGTTCATCATTAGTTTTTACTCTAAAATCTGTCCAAACAAAAGAAGTATAAATATTTCTTACATTAACAACAACACCTTCAACTTCAATATATTCAGGTTTTTTATGAACAGCATTTCTAATAGCTTCTTTTTTTCTTCGTCTTAGTTCTTCTCGAAGTTCTTCAGTTGTATAATCTTTAAGTTCCATAATTATAATTTTTCAAATTTATCAATAACAGTTTTATAAAAATCAATAGGCATTGTACCAAATATTCTCGCAACTTCTCTTTTATTATGAATAAATATAAGAGTTGGATAAATAGGAGAAGCTAATTCAGCGTTATATTTTAATACTTTATAATTAAAATTTATATTATTAGTACAAATTGAATCAAGCATTTGTTCAACAGCATCACAAGCTATACAATTATCTTTAACTATTAAAATTATTTCTTTCATATAAAATTTATTTTATCTTTTTCATTAACAGGACTATAAGCATGACTAAAATGTTTTCTAAAATCATCTATAAAACGTACAAATAATTCAGATTGAATATCTCCACGAGTATAAATAACTCCAGCAATCCATTCACCATTATATTTAATAAGATTATTTCTACATTCAATAATTTTATATACATTTCCAGTTTTAATATGTATAAAATAATCTCCTGGATTTATAACAAAATTATCATCTAAAGGTTTTAAATTATTTTCCTGAACTTCCATAACCACCTTGTCCTCTATCTGTTTCACCTAAATCTTCTAATTTATTAACTTCTTGCCATTCAATTTTAGTTCTTTTACGAACAAGAATTTGAGCAATTCTATCTCCTACTTTATAAGGAAATTCTAATTGTTCTTTAGCATCTCTAAAATACATACCGCAATCAACCATATCATGATATTCTTCAGTTTCTTCTTTTACTAATTTTCCAACAACAGAACCAATAGAATCAATAGCATCAATAAATTTAATATTATCTCTACATTTAAACACTACCATTATTTCTCCTCTATAGGGTTCATCAATAGTCCCAGGACTATTAACAATATAATATTCAGTTTTAGCAAGAGAACTTCTAGGTCTTAATTCACATTCATAATCTTCATCTAAAGCTATATGCAATCCTGTATGAACAATATATCTATCTTTAGAATCATCATATTCAATTGCTTGAGCATATAAATCACAACAAGCATCACCATCATGAGCATAAGTTGGAAGAGGGATATTTTTATTTTCTCTCCAACATTTAACAGATATGGTTTTATTAAGTTCATCTTGTTCTTCCAAATAAGTTAATATATTTTCTTTACTAGTTCCAGCAAGAAACATTTTAAAAGCAGCTTCTAAATAATTTTCATTTCTTTTCATAATCATTTGTTTTTATTTTTCCAACTTTATTTTTATAGCCACATTGTTCACAAGTATAATCATCATTATAAAAATTAGTATTATACGAATAATATTTTTTATTATTACATTTAGGACAAACTATATAATCATAACTTTCTATTATACTATTGTTTAAAGCATCTTTTACTTTAACATGAACAAATTCTTCTTCCATCACCAATCAGTACATAAAGCAAGTTTAATAGTTTCTTCTCCTAAAATATTAATAGCTTGTTTAGCAAGTTTTTCTGATTTAAAGTAAACAATATCAGAATATACAGCTGCTGCCTCACCTACTTGTAACTTATTACTAGCAGGATTCCATCTAAAATAATATTTACTTTCTTCATAATTATTCCAATTAAGTTGCCAATCTTTATTAAGATATTTAGCAACATTCATTAATTTATTTATAGCAAGAAGTTTTTTCAGTTGTTTTTCAGAAGTACAATTATTAGCATCACAACAATTAACCTCTGCCGCATCAATAGATTTTATATTACAAAAAGCATCAGTATAATAAGTTTTTTTATCTTTAAATAATTCTTTAGCTATATCGTCATAAGTAAGTTTCTTTTCAATAGGTCTAAATTTAATAATATTATTTTCTAAATACGCTTCTGTTCCTTCAGGAACATCAATTTTAATTTCTTTATTTGTTTTTTCCATATTATTTTTATAAATAAAACCTTTTAAAATAGCAGCTTTTTGTAAAAATTCTTCTGTATCTTTTATTAATTCTCTGTCATGATATGATATATCTGACATAACAAGATTAGTACAAATTCCAAAAGTTCCATATCTATTAATAACTAATAAAGGACATGTATTAAAATCACTAATAGTTTCAATTTTATATCCCCATTGTTTAAGATATGAAGATATACGTTTCCATAATTCAATAGTACATATAATACAAGGTATTTTCATAATTATTTAATTTATACAAATTCATAATTAATAGCTTTTTCTAATTTCTTAGCCTTATCATTAAATAAAAGACTATCCATACGTTTACTACCTTCAGAATTATCTATATTTGAATAATATCCTGATATAGCATTAAATGCTCCCCATGCAGTTCCAGCAATTTCTTTTTGTCCAATTCCATCATTATAATATTCCCAAGTATCAGTAATAATATTTAATTTACGAGTACTAATTTCGGCATCTTCAACAGCAGAACCATTTCTATAAATAACTTGTTTAAAAGTATGATTAGTTCCAAGAAGTTTTTCAATTTCAGCTTCAGATAAATTATGTTTACAAATATATTCCATTACTATTTCATCAGTAACTTTAATATTTGCAAGCATATTATATACTTCATTAACATATTCTATTTTCTTTTTAGTAATTCCAAGAACTTCATGAGCTTGTTTAATATTTGCATGAGCCGATTCAGTATGTCTAATACTAATATAATTTGTAGAAGTTCTAATAGCAGCAGTTAAAGTATTTTGACAAATAACACGAATAGGAGTAAATAAAATTTTAACTCCGCTACTACCATCATGACTATTAACAAAAACTAAATAATTATCTACTTTATCTCCTTTTACTAAAATATTATCAGGAAGTTTTGCAGAAACAAATACTTTTTCTCCATTTCCAAAATATCCAGCTGTTTGCCAAATAGCTTTATTTTCACCAACAACAGTATCAAAAAATTCAAATGCTGAAACATTTTGAACAATAGTATATTTTTGTTTTACAATTCCTAAAGGAATTTTATTATCATCTCTATAAGTAGTATAAGCATTAGGAACAAGAGAATATATATTTTTACCATGAATATGAGCATCAGAATCTCTTTCTTTCATTTTTAATAAATCATCTAATGACTTATCTATATCTAAAGATAATGGCATTTTAGCCATTATCTCTGTCTTTTTAACTTTCCAATCAAGTCTAGCAGCTTGCATAACTTCGGCAGAAGTTTTACATGAACTTACATTTACAACTCCAGAAAAAACAAACGGTAAACCTTTTGAACTATATCTACTCATAATTTTATATTTTTAAGTTTAACAATAGCAGTAATTCTAGTAAAAATAACTCCTTCTTCACAATTATCAAGTCCTTTTTTATTTCTATATTCGCCAAGACAATATCCAAGACTATCAATATTTACTAATTCTCCAGACATACATCCTCCATGTTTTCCATACATACAACATTGTAAACAAGGAGAAGTATCATATTTTATATTAATTTTAATACATCTAACAACACCAAATCCTTCAATTAAAGCTTCTTCTCCAATATTTAAAGCAAGAGTATTCTTTTTCATAATTATTTAATAGTTAATGTTTGATTTTTACAAAGTCGGGCAACATTTAATTTAGCTTCTCGATTAAGAATATAATTTTTATATTTTGTTTTATCTATATCAACAGATAAACTTCCATCAGTATCTTCATGATTAAAATAAGTATTAACAATATCATAATTTAATTTATCAAGAAGTTTAATCAAAGGTATATTAAATTTAACTTCAATAGTAGTAGATTCTAAATCATCATTAGTAAAATTAATTTTATTTTCTTCAGAACATTCAGTATTAAAATTAGCATTTAAAGTATTAAGAAAATCATTAACATCAATACTTTGTAATTCATTAGAATCTAACAGCATATCATTATTCCATAATTCTCTTAATCTATCAAAAACAGCATCTTTTAATTCTAAAACAAGATTAGTATCAACTTCACAAACTGTACTAGCACGACTCATTAATTTAGAATCAACTAAATCAATAACTTTATTTCCTGATTTATTTTCATCTCCATATTTAATAACTGCATCTAACATTGCAGCTTTTAATCTATCAACAACTCTTTGTCTAGATTTAGTTAAAACATCAATACGAGTTTTTTCATTTTTACAATAATCAATACGAGCAGATAATTCAGCAATAGCACGACGATAATCACCAAGTTTTAATTTAAGATTTTCTTGAGTAATTTCAAGTTGTTCAGCTAATTCATCAGTAATTTCTCCACCATTTTCAATTATTTCATTAATAATATTAGATAATTTATAATCAATACTATAAAGAGATTCATTCATTGCTTCCATTTTTTATAATAATTTTTAGTTAAACATTCAGTTTCATCTATACCATAAAATTTATATAAATCATATTTATTTATACCACTAGCAATTTTTCTTTTCCAATATACATTATTACATTTTTCACAATAAATAATTGCATAAACATCATAAACTATTTTAGTTTTATTATTTCTACATTTAACTTCACGTTTATAAGCTATATTAGTTTCATTATAACAATGATTACAAATACTTATTTTTCGATTTAATATAAAATCAATAATTCTTTTAAATATATTCATATTATTTCTTATTGATAATTTGGATATTTATTAAGATTAATTTTATTCATATCTATTTCTGTAATACCATATTTATAATAACCATATTTTCTTTTATGACGATTACTAGCTTGATATAAAGTTATAAAATTATTTGGAATACAATTAAACTTAACATTATAATAAGTATATCTAACATCTTCATAATTAGAACTTATAGTATCAACAAAAACATGATTAATATTACAATCTTTATCTAATTCACAAATAGCATAATATTTATCATTCATATACAATTTGTTTTTCAATAAATTCTCCAGCTTTATACATATCACAAATCATTATATTACCAGTATTAGGATTAGTACAAATAGTTATACCTTCATCATGAAGAAATTTAATAAGTTTTTCTTCTTTCTCTTTATCAACAGCTGTGCTAATAAAATAATGTTTGCATAAATCAATAGCATCAGAAGCTCCAGCTTTATAACCATCATAATATTCTTCACTTTTAGGTTTCTTTCCAAGTAATTCAATACCATTAAAAATACTACTAAACAAACCAGAAGAATGAGTTCTATTTTTTCTTTCTTCTTGTTCAGCAGCAATATCTCTTGCTTTAGCATTATCTACTAATCTCATAACGAGAGTAATATTATTAGTAAGATAACGCCAATCAAGATATTTAATTCTTTTAACTGAAACTATTTTAGCTTTAGTTTTAAAAATATCCATATTATTTTTTTCCATATTTCTTTCTTTTAGGATAATAAATAGGATTACGATAATCACTATCTTTAGTTTTATCATAATTCCTCGATTTATTAATAGATAAAGGATATGGTTGATTAATTATATAATCAACCATAATATCTTTTTTATCCTTCTCTGAAATCATAACCTAAATCTATTAATTTATTTCTAATCATACCAGCAATAAGTTTGGCGTTTGGATGAGGTTTGCCTGTAGTCCCATAATATCTCAAATCAATTATAGCACGCCATTCTTTAATAGAATAAGTATATACACAAACAGTAGCAGTATCAAGAGGAAGCACACCACGAGCATCTTGACGATTTAAACCAGCTTTTATTAAATATTCATAATTACCAAAACTACTACGACAACTACTCACGTAAGTTAAAATTTTATGATTAACATCTTCATCTTCTTTTTCATTTTTATATATTACATATTTGCCATTAAGAGTTTCACTAATATTCCATCCATTTAACCAATGCGGCCTACAAATAGTCCCATCTTCATATACATATCTAGTGCTTCTTTCAGAAATATTATTAGGAGAAACACGATTAAGTTCTCTACTTGTACTAATTTGAGTAGTAATTTTAAATGTATATCTCATTAAATTAGAAACTAAAGGATGAATATTATTAAATATAAGAGTATCAATTCTATATTGTGTAAGCCATTTATAAAGTATAGGATTTTTTTCTTTTACATCTAATAAGAAATTACCATTTGTAGAAACATAATATTTATTTTCAAAACATATCCAATCAATATAAGGACAATTCATGTATATATCCATAACATCATACCATAAATGTTTAACATCTTTTTCAGGAATAATAGCATAAACACTTTCATGACGAAACATACTCCAATGTTTATTATGAAGAAGATTATTACATAAAACAAAATCATTACCTGAATCTCTACCATAACAAATTCTTGCACATCTTGCAATATGAGCTGTAACATCTTCTTGTAACCAAAGTTCAACTGAAGGTTCAATAATTTTCATATAAAAAACAATTTTAAATTAAACAATATTTTTATTTTGATTCCCCGTAGAGGAATAACTTATTCTTTATCAATTATTTCTTTTACATTATTAAATAAATTTTCAAGACTTCCATTATTCATAATAGTAATATCAGTATCAAAATTTATTTTTTCACTTTCATGATTATTATCTATTTCATTATTTCTAACTACTTTAATTAATATTCCATTATTATCTTTAATAGCTTTAGCCTCATTTGGAAATCTCACATCTGTAATAATAGTTGGTATGCCATGTCTCTTATTAACATTTACATAATTAATACAAGCATTAACCCAAACATCTTCACCTAAATTATTTCTAATAATATCTGTGCCAAAATATTGCATTAAATTTCTTAATTTAATAGCAACTTTTTTATTTTGAATATTAAGATATTTTGATAAAGAAACATTAAGAGGACAAGGAACATCATAAATAAAATATTCTTTAGATAATTCATCTTTAGAAATAACAATATTTTTATCAAAAACATAATAATAATTTTCCTTATATTCAGTCACTTCTAAATAATTTCTAGGAATATTATAAAAATTACAAAGAATACTTTTTAATTTATTAGCAAAACTTTCAAATTCATAAATTATAGGAAAATAAGTATATTTAGTTGCTTCTTGATATAATTCAAATTTAGGATTATTAGATATTTGAATATAATCAATCATTTTAGCAACTTCATTTTTACCACTATGGGCAACACCAGCAATACCAATTAATTTAGTTTCTTTTGTTATTTTCATATTAATAAAGTTTTAGTTTGAACAAATATAATATTAATAATAAAACTGACAAAGTTATATCATATAATATTATTCATTTTAACACTTTCATTTTATTGGATTTAAGCGACTTTTATCGATTCTCGATAGATTGTTCATCAGATACCCATTTCGTTGATTATACGCAATATAAATGCTAAATTTAGCCATGTTTGCAATATTTTTCCTCCACATAAATCAAACAAATTAATAGACATAAAAATAGCCAGCAACAACATAATCGTCATTACTGGCTTTACTTTAAACATTAATAAAATCTATACACAACAGCTTTAGGATTATCGCTTTCATCAACAAGTTTTAAATCTACATTCATATCTTTATTTATATTCGGCAAAAGATGATGAACATAAATTTTATATCCACCTGTATAATCTAATCTTGTATCAATAGCATTTTCAATTTTTTCAGCATAAAGAATAATAAAATATTGATAACTATCTGTTTCAGGAAAATATTTTCTTGCAATATTATAACAAACAGCTTTAAAATCAGTCATTATTATAATACTTTTAAAAAATGCACTATAATAAGATTTAGTTTTATCAACTTTTTTATTTACTTTAAAAATATCATAATTGCAAAGAAAAGGATTATATTTATCATTAAGTTCTTCTTTATTATCAATAATTTTATTTTCTGTAGGATTATTATCTATTTTTATTTCTTTTTTATTATTAATTATTTCTGTTTTGTTAAAACTAATTTTTGGCATAATTTTAATCGTTTAAAACATATACTTGTGTAATATGAAATGGAAGTTGTTCAACTCCACTTCGTTCTCCAAAGACAACAAATACTTTTTTACCAATAAATTTTTCTTTATTATCAAGAACATATTTTTGATTTTCAAAAGTATCAGTTATTCTAGTTTCAAAAGTAGCATCATTTATATCGTTACGACAAAGAATGATAGGCAAATCTCGTTTATTTTCTTTATAAATATCAATAATCACAAATTTACCATCAGTTCTATCTTTATATTTTTGCATTACATTAGTTTTTCTTTGTCCATAACTATATTCAGCTTTAGGATTACGTAATATAAGTCCTTCAAAACCTAATTCAATGTATTTATTTCTATGACTTGTAGCTTGCGCATCATTCGTTATTTCCTCTACGGGGAGTAAAATTAGTCTATTTGTATTATTAAGATGTTCATTTTTATTATTAAAACTAACTCTGAATTTATCAAGTTGATTATATAGAATTAAAAATCTATCTTCTTGAAGCATATCCATAATAGCTAAATCATAACACCAAAATTGAACAAGTTTGTTTCTAGCATCATTAGGGTCTTTAACAATATGATTTATTTCATTGACAGTACATCCAGGTAAATAAACTTCTCCATCAAGACACCATGATTCATCTATCATAGCTTGAATAAAATTACTATCTAAAGTATTTAATAAATAATCTTCAAGAGTTTGTAAACTATTCCAAACTATTCCTTCACGAGATTGAAATTTAAGTCTAACAGAATTAAAAATATCATTAGAACGATAAGCCGTAATTAAACATCTTAATCCATTTATTTTCCATTGTCCGTACAAACATGAAAATTTATTCCAAATTTTAGCTCCATAACTTTTAGCCAACATAGGAAGAATATTTCCATTATTTGTATTGTTTCTATAAGATGGTAAATAAGTAGACAAATAATTATAAAGATTATTATCAATATCAGTCATACTATATTTATCATCTTTAATATCTTCAATAGAAAGATAACCTTGTTTACGTTTTTCAGCATAACGAGATTCTAATTCCTTTACGGGGGATTTCATTGTAACTTTATAACTTTCAGTTCTAAAAGTTTTATTAATAATCCCATAAGAAACTACAATTTTATCTGCAATTAATTCTGCTTTCCAACAACAAGGCTGTTCATTATTATTTTTTCTATATAAAAATCCGTAAGTCATAATTAATCAAATTTGAATTTAACAGCCATACGACTAATTTTATCAAAACGTTTATCTGCTTTAGTTTTAGTCAGACCTTTAGAGGATAATGTTTCTTGAGTTGTTGCTCCATCAAAAACGTCCTTTGTTCTAATTTTTCTAGTTGTTTTAGTAGTAGATTTAAGTAATTTAGTCTTATTGTTACCTTTTTTATATTCAGGTATCCCATTTTCTTTTTCAAACTCGATGTTTTTTCTTTCAAGTTCTTCAAATTTGTTTCTGTAATAATCACATTGTTTATCACATAAAATTCCTTTATTAATTCCATCTTCTATAGTATAATTAAAACGCCAAGAATTAGCAAAATAAGAATAATGAGTAGTAAAAATAGGACGAGTACCATCTTTATAAACTCTAGTACAATCAAGCCAATGCAACAATTCATTTAAAACAACTTCATGACCTTTATTATTAATTTCAGAATTAATATAATTAATATCTATTTTATCAGGTTTAAAGTTCATTTCTTCTTATTTTAAAAATAATAATTCGTTTTGGATTTCCAATAAGACAAAGATTATATTTAAACCATTTAAGTATATCCCATTCACTATAATATTTAGGAACTTTATCATATTCAACTTCTCCAGTTTCATAATTAGTATTAGAATAAACAATATTTGCAGTATCACCATCATCTATTAAATTAAAACTTTTAATGGCATTAATATCTTCTTGAGTATTTAAATTAATTTCTCCATAAGCATAAATATTATCCATATTTATTTCATAATCATCATTAACAAACTTATTAGAAGAAATAATTTCTTTTTCTTGTTCTTCTGTAATAGGCATCATTACAGAAACTTCTTCTTTTATTCCTCTAAAATGGGATAATATTACTTTCTTTCGTATTCCAAATATATTCAATTTCTTCATCTGTATAATTTGTCTTTATATAATTAATTGTTTGATTAACAAAATCATTTATCGTATCTATAGAATATTTATTTACAAGTTCAGCAAAATCTTTACAATCTAAATCTTTAGAAATAATAATGGGAGGTATATTATAATTATTTTTTAACCATACAGCTTCTTTATATCCAGTTCTATCATTATCCATTAAACTTATTATTATACCATTATTTGCTAATCGTTCTTTAATATAATCATATTCTTTTTGTTTAAGATTATATGTTTCATGCGGAATATTAATAACACCAATATTGACTCCCCGTAAGGGAATGGATTGATTTATATAACATTCTAAAGCCATTCTATCTTTTGTAGATTTAGTAATAACAATATAATCATAATCATTTCTTTGAAAATTAAGTATTCCTTCAATATGATTACTATTAGTAATAAATCTTACATCTCCTTTTTTTCTATTTGGAAAATATAATTTTACATTATAAATACCATTTTTATCCTGACCTAAAATATAACCATAACATAAATCTTTTTCATCATAATAATATTTTGGCATAGGATTTATATTACGATTTATATAATATTGGTCAATAGCATATACGAAATGAGTATTAAGATAATTAAGATTTATACCAAATTGATTCCAATATTTTTTATCTAAATTATTCCAAGGACGAGTAACAAATTCAATAACATTTTTCTTATTACGAATATTATTCAAACCATTATTTATATCTATTATTATATTATTATCTTTTTCTTTATCATAAATAATATCACTAAATACATAAGCAATATGATTTAAAATATATCTAAAATCTGCTTTATTATTTACTTTAAATTCTCTATTTTTAATATTAGAAAGAACATAAGCAACAACGTCAAAACAATCTCCCCAAAAATAACCAGCAAAATCTTTAGCTTTTAATTTACCTCCAGGAGCATATCTAAAACCAAAACTAGGATGATTGTCAATACGAAAAGGACTAGAAATTAAACTTCCATCATCAATACATTTTTGTATAATATTTGCATCTAAACCAGTATAAACAGAAAAAATACTAACTTGACTAATTTTAGAAAGAATAAGTTTTTTATCAACTCCTGCGTTATTAATATTCCTTTTCATATAAAAACAAAATAAAAAAATAAACCTTTGAAAACCGCTAATATAGCAAATTTCCAAAGGTTTATAAAATTAAATAGATTTATTTTTATCTATTTAAAACGGCAAATCATCAGAGCCAGCTTGTGTCGGAGCATTAACGTTAGCATCATAACCAGGCACAGATGGAGCAGGAACTCCAGGATTCATTACAGCAGCACCTGAAGGAATACCAGGAATATTAGGCATATTCGGAGCTTTAGGAGCTTCTTCTTCTACTTTTTGTGCAACAATACTTTCTTTCTGAAAATCAACACGCAAAGTTGGAGTTTTACTCTGATTATAAAGTTCAATAGCACCTTCTCCTACAAAAGGAGTAAATAAGAAATCTCCAGTTTGTCCTCCATTACCAATAGATTTCCAAACCATTTTCTTATTCTTATTAGGAACTTTCTGATAACGAATAAGTTTCATCCAAATAGGAAGAATATCTCCTGTCTGAGATTTATAATAAGGCTTACCATCATTATTCATAATAGCAATAAAGTTTTCAAATAAAACTTTCCAGCCATTAAGAACATCTTCAGCTTCAACAGGTTGATATTCGAATCCACCTTCTGGAGTATCAACAAAATCTTCAAACGGAAGAGTAAGCATATCTTCCATTTCTTCTGTCATTTCATTTCCTTTCAGAACAAAAACATTAAGAATATGTTTCAACCAATTTAAAGGCTGTTCAACTTTCCATGCTTCTTTTGCACCAGGAATAGTAAGAGCATTACTTTCAGCAGGAGAAATACGAAGAGTTGTATATTTACGATTCTGAACATCTTTAGTATTAGAAGCAAAAGTAATAACCAAACGAGGAACAGCTAAGCCAGCAAAACTTGTATTTGCAGAATCTTCTTTTTCTGTAGAATAAGAAATTTCAATAGAATCAAGATGACCTTTAAATAAATAAGTAGAACGGTCAATATCACGTTCATCAAATTTCAATCTACTTGCACCTCTAACAGTACCTAAACCACGTCCTCTACGTTTCTTTGGAGCAGCTTCGGCATTTTCAGCATTATTAACTTTTGTTTCTTCTACAGTTTTTTTAGTTTCATTTACAGTTGGCATAATTTTAAAATGTTTAAAAGGTTAAAAATTAAATATAAAAAAAACCGTACAATCAACTTATGTATCATGCACGGTTTTAAAACTTACAATGGAAATTAAATCTTATTCAGCATCTTCAGCTTTTTTAGCATCACGACCTCTTGTCGGAACTTCATCACGATATTCAGTCAACAAAGCAACTTTAATAAGTTTATCTTCATAACCATTATTATAAGATACTTCCTGCAAATTAGAAATATCAACAGAATAAATACGGTTAGTAGTCTTAGCAGCATCACCCAAATTTTCTTTCAATGCAGCCCAAGCAGCAGCATCAGAGAAATTCAAAGTAACACCAATACCTGTAAAGTTAGACGGATTTGCAGTCTTAGCACCACTATGCTTATGAATTTCATCAGGAGTTACAATAGTAGCAAGAATTTCAATCTGCTGGTCTTTAGTAATTCCTTCTACTTCCAAAGATGCTTTCAATTCAGCATTACCTGATTCTTTAGCAGCACCCATAAGTTCATCAAAATGAGATTCAGCCCAAGCTCTTTTATCATCCTTAGTCATACGTTCAGTAGCAACTTGTTTGTTACCCTTACTATCAAACAAAGGAATACCTTTAGCAATACCCCAAATATCAAATTCAGCATGAATTGCTTTAGCAGCTTCCGGAGTAGTAATATCTAATCCTTTTTCTTCACAGAAAGCAACAAGTGATTCTTCTTTTTCAGCAATAGCAGTATCAATAGCGGTAACGTTAGATACAAACATTACATTATCACCAGATTTCAAAGCAAGAGCTTTACTTACAGGAGCGGTCAAACGGAAAGCACCAACAGTAGGATTAATAATCAATTCAGGTTCTGCAACATTACCTCTTTTAGACATATTAACAGCACTAAGACCAAAAGACAATTTCTTTGAAACATTTGAATTAGTAATCATAATCGTAAAATTTTAAAAGTTAATAAATTAAGTTTTATAAAAAGTTTTTGTTTATTCAACAACATTGGCATCAGTTATATCTATAACATCAGCATCATTAAGTTCTTTACCGCTAACTATTTTAATTTCTGAAGTTTCCATCACTCCAAATAAAATATCTGAAGCAATATCTCTAGCAGCATAAGTAAAAGCTCTATGACCTATTAAAATACGTGCATATTTTTTATAAGTATCTTTAGTAAACATATCTGCTGCTTGAGCTTCATTATAACTAAAATGTCCAACAGAAACAACTTCTTTTCCATTAACTACACGAGTTAACTTGTATTCTGTAACAAAATCAATAGGCTTTGCTGGAATACGGAAAATAGGAATCTTCTTATTCTGAATTATATTATCAGCATGTTTTTTATTTACAGCGACTTCATGATAAGCAGTTAATTGATATTCTCGATAAATATTATTATTATAATCTTGATACCATTTAACTGGATAAACATAAACATTTTCTTTATCTGTTTTAGCTTTTTCAGCCGCTATACTTTCTGAACTAACTTTAATACAAAATTCAGGAAGAAGATTTTCAGCATAAACATTAAAGCCATCAGTATATTCATACTGAGGTACATAATCTTTTATCAATTCCCAAGTTATACCTGCCTTTGACAATAATGCTTTAATAACATGAATATCAACACCAGTTTTACCATTAATAACATGAATATGTTCAAGACACGTACTAAAAGGTAAATTCAAATCTTGTGCTCTCATAAGAACAGCAAGACCATCATTAATACTTTTAATACCACCTTTCTCACTACGCATTATCTTTGTAAGAAAATTTTCAGCAGCAGCAAGTTGTTTTTCATCAAAGAAATTAATAGCATTAAAAGAATGTTGAATTTCAGTTTTTCCTTTAACTGTAGCGGGAATATTATCTACAGCAATTTCTTTCTTTTCATCTTTAATTTCCATTATGTCAATGAGCGTTGTTTTTGATTACATGACAAAGATATGTATTATATTTTACATGCCAAAATTAATTGACATAAAAATCACATTTATCTTTATCATTAATTATTTTATGGGTTTCTGATTCTTTTTCTTTTGAAAGTTCTTTTTCTTCTATCGTTTCATCCATATATAATTTATAAACTTCATATTTATTATCATTATATTTAATAGCATTAAATCTATATCTAAATTCATCTATACTATCATTAAACGGTGAAGTAAATATTATGGCGTCTACGCTTGTTTCCAGGCTATCAGACGAACGATTTTTTATGGATAATACTCTTAATAAGCCGTTAGGATTTTCATCGCTATAATCGCCTGATTTTGCGTCATATTCATTAAAGCGTTGCAGATTAATAGTAGAAATAGCTTGTGTACAAAAAAGTTTAATTTCTCCTTTTCGATTACCAGTTTTATAACGAATATAATCTCCAGTATTTTCATCAATTATAGCACGCGGCTCTGCTTTATCATGAAAATCACCACATGGTATATTATTTTCTAATAAATATTCAGTAATAACAGAAGCAAATTCTCCTCGTTTACTAACAATAATAACTTTTTTATTTTTAAGCTGATTATTAACCAAATCCAAAATTATTGGTAACTTAGCATTATTATCAGTAACAATATTTCTTCTTTCTCTCATTATATTATAAGCAGTATTAGCTTTTTCTTCTAGAACAATAGGATTAAAATGTTTATCAATTTCGGCATTAAAAGGAATACTAGTATCAAGGTCAGTTCTCCAACCATTATAAGCAGCAATAGTTTGCCTTACACTTTCAGCAGATTGACCTGTCTTTTTATCACCAATTCTTGCTCTTTCAATATCTTCAAAACTTCCAAAAATAGTTATACAACTATTAATAAAATCAGAATAATCATTATATTTATCTTTAATTTTATCATCATTAAATTTAACAGCTATTCGATGTTCCTCTACGGGGAGGCAACAATTAGCTACATTATTATTAGCACTATTCATTATTGGCAATCTATTATATAAATCAAATCTATTTTGAGCATTTAATTTATTATTAGTAATTATAAAAAGATTAAATCTAGTTTTATTAATAACATGTATGGCTTTATCCATACTAAGCAAACCTATATAAATAGCAATATTATAACTATAATTTATATTTTCATTAATAAATTGCTCACTTATACAAGTATAATTTTGACTAGATATTTGATTATTACTTAAAACATTAATAAGTTTACTACGAGTTTCATATTTATCAACTATAATTATGATTTTAACATTACTATTTTTATTAATACTACGTTTTATAACATTAGCAGAAACATTAAACGCATTAATCTCATCTAATATACATGAACCATTAGCTTCAAATTTTTTTACCCATAAATCCGCAATATTATTCATAATCGTCATCGTCAAATAAAGGATTAAACATACCTGAATATTTTTTAATTTGAGATTTTCCTTTACCTTTAGAAGATATTCCTAATTTTATAGGATTAATAATTTTCATTACTTCTTCATAATAATAACGATAATTTATATTACGTTCTTCAATAGGTAAATCATCAAGAGTATTTAGAACTTGAACTTGAACACCAGCAGCCATTCTTAATCTTTCTCCTGTAACATTATGTACTTTTTCAACAGTATAACCATTATTAGTAACATAATATCTTACATATCTTTGACAAACAATTCTTTCAAATTTTCCATTAACAACTTTGGATTCTTCAACATGAAATTGTTTACCAACATTTTGTGTAGAACAAAAATCAAGAATATTATTAGCACTTTGTAAAGTTTCCATAATAGGAACTTTATTTATAAAGTATTCATAAACAGCTTTTGCAACAATAGGTTTATCATATCCTTTTTGCAAATCAACACGATACATATCAGGATTCATTGCACCTTTAAATTCAGTTTTAAGTTTACGAATACCATTTCTTTCAGTTCTAAATAAAGCGATATAATTATTTACGTCTCTGGCTATAAGACAATGAAGAATATCACTATCAGCTTCCATACCTGTCTTTTTTTGCCATTTTTTAGTAATTTCATCATAAAGTGCTTTATCTCTATTATAAACTTTAACCATAATACCATCTGTATTAGCAGATACAATATGAATATTATTAAGTTCAAGTTCTTCACAAAGCATTAGCATCATTAATTGTCCATTAATAGTAACTTGAAGAGTAGCTAATCTATCATATAAAGGAGATTCAGCAAAACCAAATTTACCATAAATAGAATTAATGACAATTTTAAGAACAAGTGCAAGTACATCTTTAGGGATACCATCAATAATATCTTCTTCACTATGTTTCGTTTTAACACGAGTATCTTTCATCCATTGTATTAGATTACGAAATGCAGAACGAACCATATGTTTAGGAGCAACACCATAATAAGCCATAATACTAGGATAATAACTAGCTATATCGAAATGATAAATAGTAAATTTATCTGATTCATTAATTATATCGTTATTATTCCCCGTAGAGGAAGAACCATCGACACTCCATGAAGTAGTAGACCATATTTCCATAGGTCTATCTTTACTATGAAGTCCACCTGTAGCTAAAGTATAAACAGTATCGCCAATAGTTACTTCTTTTTCAAAAGCATCTTTACTTACTCGATATAAAGTAGTCTTTTTAATCTCTGATAATAAATCTTTTAATTGTTTTGTTTTAAATTCAACACAATCAAAAATAATTTTACCAAGATTCATAGCTGTTCTTTCAGTTCTACCATTTTTCCATTGTTCATAAGGAATACCACTAAATTTAGTATAAAACTTTTGAAACAATATATCAGCCATATTACTACGACTAGAATTAAGAACGTTTACAGCATAACTTTTAGAAACAGCATATCGAGATTTAATTTCATCAGGATTAAGACGAACTATTTCGCATACAATAAATACATCATTTTTATTATAATACATCATAGAAGGAATATATTCATCAAGAATATATCTATCCCATTTTTCAACAGTTTTATTTAATGTATCTATGTCATAATTTTTATATTTATCAATCTTTTTATAAAAATGTATATCTTTCTCACAAATATCAGGTAATTCATACTCTAGTAATTCATACCATTGAAGATTAATAGAAGTTTGCTTTAAACCTTTAGGAACATATTTCTTTTCTCCTGTTTTAGAATCAACAATAGTTCCAGCTTTATTTAAAGCAAATATGCGCATAACATCAATACCAATAAAAGGTAATAAACAACTTTTTAATGTTCTAATAACAAAATCATTTTTACCAATTTCTTTATTATCTTGAAGTTCAATAATCTTTTTAGAAATATTATAAAGTCTAGTTATAAGCTCTTTAGTATTATCGCATTGATTAAAATTCATCAATAAAGCAGCAATCATCAAATTATCATAATTTTTACCGTTATAAGTAAAAACATCTGTTCGAGTAAATTTTTCATCAACAATTCTCATTCCATTAATATATTCTATCATAGGAAATAATTGAGAATCATCAGTATCAGTAATATAAAATTGTTTACATTTTACTTTATCAAGACGTTCTTTTATTTCTTTTACAGTAAGTTTTTGAACTAAAGGAACAACTTTATCATTGATTTTACAATCAGCGAAAGTTTTAAGATAATCTGACAAATCTATAAAAGTTATACTAAAAAAATTAGGAAGAACTTCAACATCGGCAGATTGACAATTAATCATATCTTATATAATTTATCATGGTTTATTTGTTTTATAATGTTACAAAGTTTTATTTTAATATCTTGTTTTGTTGAGGCTTCATCATAAGTTTTATAAGAAAAATTAAGTCTAAAAAAACTTCTATTATTATAAACAAAAATATCATTATTAAATTGGACATTTTGTAAAACAATAGATGCTGTATTAAACATAATCATATATTTATAAGGAACTCGAAGCAATTCTTTATTTAAAATTTTATTACAACATGAAACAGCAGCATTACTTGTATCATAAGATGTATGCTTAGGACATTTAATATGATAAGTAATATAACATTCTTCTAATATATTTTTGCCAGTAATATCTTCCCACATAGCTTTAACATCATCAAGAATTTTATTTCTATTCTTTTTTGAAGATAACATAGGAAAAATAATTACAGTATCAGAAGTAATATTACCAATACCTATTTCTATTTTATTTCCTGAATTAAACATTCTATTTATACAAGTTTGACAATCAATACAAGTATCAACAGTCATATAAAATATCATTTATATTTAATTTTATACACCATAGTTTAATACAAGAAAATCAGAAGCACGACTACAAGCAACATATAATCTTCTTAACATATCATCAGCGTTAGTATATGGATGCCCATTTTTATCATAAACAATATCATTAACATCAACAAAAACATTTTTATAAGTAGAACCTTGACTTTTATGAGCAGTAATGGCAAATCCATAATCTACATCTCGTCCAAAGATAAGATTACCTTTTGCATCAATTACATTGCAAAGCAATAAGTATTTTCGTTTAAATTCAAAATATTTTTTCCATTTACTAGCACGAAGATTAGCATTTGCTTCTTTAGCATCATTCATCAAATGCATTAACTCATCACAATAAGTTTTAAAAGTATAAGCATCATTATGATTTATAACAAATAATGGTTTTGTAATTTCTCCACCATGAATAGCTTGAAACTTAATCATAAAACCTTTAAATTGATAAGTTGTATCAACAAATTCAACAATATCTTTAATAATATAATCTTCGCTATTATTTATAATTATATCATTAAACTCATCAACAATAGTCGTATAAGACATTAATAAATCATTTTTAGTAAGAATAGCTTTTTCAGAATTTACTATACTCATGTTACGAATAAATTTATTCCATGAAGTAACAGTATTATTAGTATAAGCAACAATACGATATAAATCTACATTGTTTTCAAATTCTTTATCTGTAAAAGCACGTTCTAACAAAGACCTAAAATTAGCATTATTTACGACAATAAATCCTTTTCCATCAATTACATTTTTTCTATTTTGATATATATAAGAAAGAAAATCAAATGTTTTATTTTTAATATCTTTTCTTAAAATATCAAGAAGAATACGAATAGGATTATCATCTTCTTGTCTTACAATTTTAGTTAAACGATTTATTTTAACAGCAGTTTTAAAAGCATAAGACACAGTTTCATTTACAGGAGAAAGCTGAGAATCATCACCAATATAAATAATCTTTATTTCATTATTTGCACAATATCTATTAATATATGTGACAAGACTTTTATTTAACATAGAAGCCTCATCAACAATTAATACTTTGGTATATCCTTTTTTAATTTTAACTTCACCGATAGGTTTAAAAGCTGGATTATTAGGGTCAAAATCTTCTATATTCACATCTAATCTAAAACCAAAAATTTTTTGAATAGTATGAACTTTATGATTAGTAGAATTTGATAATACTCTACAAGCTTTATGAGTAGGTGCTGTACAAGCAATAACGCTATCGGAATATTTACAATGTTGAATTACATATTTTGTAACAAAAGTTTTTCCAACACCTCCTGCACCACAAAGAGCTTGTACATTATTTGATTTATTAAAAGGAGCGGCAATAAAATCAATAAGATTATCTACAGCACTCTGTTGTCCTTTATTTAGAATAACAGAGTTATTTTCTTTATTTGTTATTTCAAATTTCATTTATTTCCCATTCTTTATCATCAATACTATTAGACAAAATATCATTTTCATTTAAAACTTTAGTAACTTGAAAAAGTTCAAGATTTACTTCATTTCTTATAACTTTTCCTTTTACAGTCAAACCAGGAGCTAAACGACAATAAAATTTACTACCAATATCTTCTTTATTATTTATATCGCGAATTATTTTTATTCTATGACCATATTTATCAAGTCTTTTAGCATAAATTACTCGACAGCCATCAGTAGATAAAGATTTATTAGTAAATAAATATTTATTGTTTCCAACTTTAGCTTTTAGAACTTTTTCTTCTACAATAACAACAGCTTTAATATTATCATATAAAACAATTGTTGTTTGCTGAATTTTCTTCTTTGGTTTAAAAGAAGAAAAATTAAAAGTTGGCATTATAATTTAACTTTAAGATTCATATTTATTTTAATATCTTTATGTTTGATTTTATAATCATCAGCTTCTTTTTCAACTTTAACAGCTTTTCCATCATTAGTATATTCCTTAGTATATCCGCAATAATTACAAAGAAAATCAATTTTAGCGTTTGTAGCATTACCAACATTTGCAGACGCAGGAATTTTAATAGTTTTAGAAACTAAATTAATAGAAATGTTTTTTGCTTTAAGTGCTTTAACTGCACCTACTTCATCAAATTTTCCCATCTTTACATAGGTTTTTAAGTTAAACAAATAAATATAAATTATAAGCAATAACAACAGCAGCATCCAAGGCTATTGCAATTCTTACTTGTCTTTCTTTTTTATGATTGACAAAAAGATGTATTATGACAATCAATAAAGCAGATATAATAGCCGAAATTAAATTATCCATAATAGTACATTTTTGCGCCCCGTAAGGGAATCAAACAATATCAAGACCGACCATTCTTGCAATAAGATTATAATTTTCTTTTTCAAAATCTTCATCTTCTTCATAACGTTCTTGTCTATTAAGAAACTCATCAAGACATTCTTTACAAAAAGCCATATTAAGTACAGCAATATAATAAATTATATCTTCTGGATTATTTGTATATTTATTGCATCCATCACAAATAATTTCTCCAGCACAACCAAACATGCAATCATTAATAGCTTCTTCAACAGTCATTTCTATAACAAGAAAGCCTTTTTCATTTTCTATCTTTTTTGCCATAAACTAAATCATTAAATTCTTCAACACTAACAGTTTTATCCCAATTAATTCCACCATGTTTATCAATTATTTGTTGAGCAACATCAATAGGTAATCGACCAACAGTTTGCGTTAATGATTCAGGACATTCTGCATATTCTTTAAGAAGTTCTTCATCTTGATTAGGATAACCAAATTCAACAGTTTCTATAGTATGACCTAAAGTTCTATAACCATTTTCAGAAGAACAATAATTACCATTATGAATTTGCAAACTTATACTAAATCCATCATTACAAACAACACGAGGACAAAAGAACCAAGTATTATCATAGGTCATTTTATTATCATAACCTCTGTTATACATCATATTAGTAACAGCCCTTTGAAATATAGACATTTGTATTAGTCTAAAGAAATGTATTAGTTTCATATTATATTTGTATTAAATAATTTAATTTACCAGCATAATCTATTCCTACAGCAGAAGCATATTCAACTTTTAAATCATAAATCCAATTAGGAAAATCATTTTGAACTTTTCCATCAGGATAAATTATAGCAGATAAAGAATATTGAACAATATCTATATAAAGTTTACCGCCTTTATTATAATCTTCTATTATATGATTAGGTATATCATTAATAAAATCTCTGATAGTAGTACCTTTATCACAAGTAATTTTATAATGTTGTTCAAAATTATTATGATTTGTTTCTGTTAAAGTAAATCCCATATTTATTTATCTTTAAATTGTTCACCAAACATTTGTTCAAAATCTTCTTTAGGACAAAATAAAATACCAACATTAGGAATATTAATAGCTTCTTTTTTAATAGCAACTAATCTTCCTGTTCTATATGAATTCGCTTCTTGTTTTTCAATTTCAATGATAAATACATTACCATCATCTATTATTTTTTGACAATCAGGACATATACTACCATCTACTATTTCTCTAGGTGCTTGAGCATCTCCTTTAAGTCTACCAAACAAAGCAATACTATGTTCTTTACCACAAATAAAACATTTAATCATACTTGGATTAAGACCATGATTTTTACTTAAAGTTATTCCCATAATTATTTCTTTCTTTTAGATTGATAATATTCACAAGCAGCAGTTAATGGACTAACATATCTAACATAACATTGACTTGTACCAAATTTCTTACAAGATTTACATTTTTTACTTTCAGCTTTATTTCTTTTATAACGCTTATAATCTTTTGGAACAAAAACAACATCATTATTATTAGGTATACCATATATAGGATTGCTATTAGTCATGGCAGTAGCTATTCCAGCAGTTAATATATTTAATATTCTTCTTTTCATTTTATATTATATTTATTGGCAAAATGTTCAACAACTTCGGAAATATATCTCTTATAATAAGGTTGATTATCCATACAATATTTCTTTAATTCATCCTTATTTTTAAAAGGTGGAATAATAGATGTATCAGCCATAATATCAGATATATCATCTTCGAGAGCTTCAATAAAATCTTGAACAGTCCAACCTTCCCATATATGTTTATTATAATCTATATTTTTCATAGCATTAATCTTCTAATTGTTCACAAAAATTTTTAACTTGAATAAAAACATCAGCTAAATCTTTACCATCAAAATTTTATTCTCCTTTAGTATTATTGTTTTTAAATTCTACCACTCCAGCAAAATAAATATTACCAAAACATCCTTTATACATACTTATTCTAATAGATTGAATAGAACTTTTAGTAAAAGGATTAGATATATTGCTAGGTAAATTTCCGAAAGTTTTATTTAAATTTTCCATATTAATATTCAGCAATTATAGTGTTAGTATCAGTATTATAATCAAGTCGTTCGATTTCTGTCCAATTATCTTTTGGATAATCATGTTCGACAGTTCCACAAATAACTCCTAAATCAAGAGTAAATATAGCTTCTTTTATAGAATTAGCAGCAACAAGAACACAATGTTTATTTCCATTGTGTATAATTCGATTAGCAAAAACTTTCATTTTATATTAGATTATATGAAATTAAACAATTTAGAAAACGTATTTTGAACGTATATCGAAAATGGTATAATTAATCATCCTCGATATATACGTTCAAAATACGGAAAAAGAAACGCAAATTTAGCCAAATGCGGTCAATATGTGTTCAGGGACAGAATAAAATTCATGTCCATTATATCGAATATCATAACCAATATTATCTGTTTTAACATCATAAGAAACATTAGTTACAATAGCATTTTTATGATTTGTTTTACAATAAACTTTTTGACCTTTACGAAATTTAGCATATTTGTCAATAAGTTTATCAATCATAGTATCAGTTAAAAGGCTTACAATAGTATCCATAATTATACAATAGATTTTTCTTTATTAATAGTAATATCTTCAGCAGTAAAATCAAAATCTTCTACAGGAACAATATATCGCCAATGCGTTGCATCAGCATCATGAGCTGGATTAAAACAAATAGCTTTATTATCAGCAACATATAATCTTAAAGACCAATTTTCTCCATTATCAGAACACATAACTCTATGACCTTCTTCAAGAACTCGAAAATTATTCCAATTTCTATTATCTTTAGAAGGAAATAAAAGACATTCTCCGTTTGGATAACAAGAATAAAATTGTCCATTTGATTCAAAAGGTATACTAACAATTTTATTATCATTATTAATGGTGTTTACATAAATAGCGTTATCTTCTATATTATCAAATTCGACTTCACCAAAAATAGGGCTATAAAGTTTAGTACCTTTCTTGCAATATTTTAATTTATCTGCAATATTAATTTTTTCCATATCTTTATTTATATTTAAATTACTTTGTTTATTTTTATCAAAATTATTACCTTTTACTGGAATAGTGGTAACAACTGTATTGGATTCCCCAGTAACCGGGTCATAAAAAGCAACATATCTTTCTGTTTTCTTTTTAAATCGTTTTTTAAAAGTTACATTAGCAGAACATTCACCTTCGTTATTATAAGTTTCACTGATTTCAATAGTTTTGTTTTCTTTATTAATAACATATTTAAAATAATGATTTTCTGCATCACCATCACCAACAAAATCAACATAAGAAACTTCAAAACCTTTTAGCTCACAGGCTTTAGTAAGAAATTCTCTAATATTGGAACATCTATATCTATTTGTTGAATTAGCACAATCTTCAAGTAAATTTGCAACATCCCCAAAATTATTAGCGTAATCAATAACAAGTTCATTAGCGATTTCTGTTATTTTATCTACACATATAGTATTATAACCAACAATTTCAAGAATATTTTTTATTTTATCATATAATTTTTGAGTACATTTAATATAAGGATATTTAATAACTCCATTAAATTGTTTAATTTCTTCTTTAATAGGATATTCTTTACCAAGTAATTTAGCAACAGCAGAAAGAAATTCTTCTTTAGTATCGACAAGATAACGAAGAGTGTTAAATTCATCAATATGAGGATTATCTATATTTCCAATTAAAAATTTATCAATATAATAATTTCCATAATTAGAAACTAAATAAGGATATGTTTTAAATTGAAAATCATTTTTATCACTTCCATCATCAATATTATTAAAATCAATAATTCCAAAATTTTTAAGAATTGGTTTTATTTCATTCCAAAGTTTTTCATCACATTTAAGTACAGGATATTTCTTTTCCATAATTAATCATTTTTATTAAAATCAATATTATTAGATATGCTACGAAAAATTCTTGCAGCAATTAAAAGAGGTTTATTATTAACATTACAACTTCCAGCATCTTCAGTTTCAATATCAATTTTGCCTTCAGTAAATGTTTTAACAACTTCTTTAATTCCTTTTACAGCAGAAACTGTTTGTGCATCATAAGCAAACAGAATTTCGTCAATAGTTTGCTTTTTCTCTAAATCAATAATCTTAACTTTAATCATAAGCAATAAAATTAAATTCGACAATTAATAAAAACAAAAAATCCAGTACTATTTTTACAAATAATACTGGACAAAAATTCATCACTATGCAGTTGTCTAAAAACTCCAAGACTATTATAAATAGTTTCGACTTCAATTCGTCTCATCAGTTGGAGTAAATATTACTCCTACTTTCACAAGCAAGAGTAATAAAATTTTTAGAATAAAAAATAGTTTTAAAATGAAAGTTTTACTTGTTATTTCTACGTTCAATTTCAGCCATAAGTTCTTCTGTCGTAAATTCATCAAATTTATTATCAGGTTCAGACATAAGTTCTTCAGCCATATCATCAAAATAAGAACAAATAATCTTATAATAATTTTTAATATTTGTTTTATAAGCAGCAATATATTCAACCAAATAAGAAATTTGTTCTTTTGTCAGATATTCTTTATTATCAATAAGGAATTGAATACGAGCAATAACACTATAAATACGAATCATGTATTTATTTTTAATTACTTCTTCCTTATCTTTAATATCCAGACTTCTAAATTTTAAAGCCTTAATTAAATCGTTATAAGCAGCCTGAATAATATTTTTATTATTTTCATCATCAATAAGAATAGTACCGATAGGAATTACAATTTGTTTCATAATCAAATATTTATTTATTTATACCAAAAATATCTTCTGTTTGTTCTTCAATAATAGGTTTGTTTCTTTCAGCTTTAGCAACATCATCTAAATCATTATTAAATAATGAGGCATCAATATCAACAGATGTAGCAACTGTTTCAGTTTTAGTCGGTTCATATATAATTTCCATAATTGTTCGATTTTGATTCCCCGTAGGGGAGCAACAGCATTATGTGTCAGCTTTATGCTCAATTCCTCTACGGGGGAAACTCATTTATTAATTGTCTGATTTAGATGAATTGTCTTCAACGGCAGTATCTTCTGTATTTGCAGTATTGGCAGGTTCATCATTTTCTTTATTTGATTCATCATAATAAGCATTAATGATTTTACCAGCATCTTCTGCAAACCATTTAAAACTATCAACAAGAGCATTCAAGAAAAATGTTTCTGAATAGAAATATTCTCTTCCAAGCCCATTAATAACAATTTTAAATTTATTGTTCCAGCCAAATTCAATAAAAATAGAATCAGTATCTTTGGCAATACCAGCATCTTTAAGATATTTAATAATACCAAGATAAGTTCTGCGTTTAATGTCTGCATTGAATTTAACTAAACTAATCATTTTAGTAGCAGTTTCGCTAACACCTTTAATTACAGGAATAACATTCTTTTTAGCAGCAGCTTTAGCATTTCTTTTTTCCATAATACAATTAATTAAATTATTAATAAAATTATTATTTGGCAGCAAATATATCTTCTTTATTTTAATTATCAAAATAATGTCAAGCATAAATTTAATAATAAAATAAATAAAAATGATATTGCTGGTTTTGATTATAACGGTAAAATTAGTCGGCATTAATATTAAGATGAAGATTTATCAGATATGAATGAAGTATTGATGTGGCTAAAATGAATGATAAATATTATCTTAATAATGGACTTAAATAAGTTGAAGATGCTAAATAAGTAATAGATTTAAGTTGTGAGGTATGAATTTGAGAGTTAGTATAGCTTAGATTTAAGATAAAAGGATATATTGAAGTGGAAATAGTGGAAAAAGTGGAAATAAGAATAAAGGAAAGGTTTGAAGTGATGAAGATAGAAATGGAAAAGGTTGAAAAGATTTAAGGAAAGGTTTGAAAAGGAATTAAGGAAGGATTAGAAAGAGAAGTTGAAAGGAATTATAATGGAATTAGAAGAAGAGTTGGAAATAATTAGAAGAAGATGGAAAATTTGGTAAAGTCGGAATAGTCGGCAGAAGTGGAAGAAGTGGAGATGATGAAGGAGATTATAGAGGAGAAAATAGTGGAGATTGGGATTAGACTCTTCATTTTCCTCATACTCTTAATTTTCCTCATACTCTTAATTTTCTTCATTCTTTTCATTTTCCTCATTTTCATTATATTTCTAACACTTTTTATATTCCTTATTTTCCCTATACTTCTATTTATTATTAATCACATATATGATTTTAATAAACATCTTAATAAACTTGTTGCTAATAATGTCAATAAAACACAAGAAATAAATAAAGATATATACATTTATTTATAACGCATTAAAAATCAAATAGTTACAAAATTTGATGTGTAGTTATAACTACATATCTAAGCCATTTTTGTTCGACTTGTGCAGTTATAACTGCATCTTGATTCTTAAAATATGTTAATCAGCAACTTTAGCATTATCATCATCTTCATCTGCATCAACAAGTTCTCTTTTATTCAAATCAATTTTACCACTCTTAGTCACAACAGCTTTTTTATTTCCATAAAGTTTTACATATTGTTCAGTAAACTTACTTATATCACCATAAAAAATTTCATTATGATTAATAACATAAACACCATTTTTATTAGTTTTACAAATAAGTCCCATTCGTTCAACAACACCTAAAGCTAAAATAGTATATCGCTTTGTATTAGCAATTTCTTTACAATTTTCATAATCAATATAAATAATATTACTATTCCATTCAAGATTATGAATAATATAAGAAATAGCTCTAGCAGTCATTTTATCTGATTTAACAAGATAATCAATAATTCTATCATTTATCTGTTTAAAAGGTTTACGACAAACTTTATCTTTAAAACAATTAACTATTTCTCCAAACATTTCAGTTTGGTCAACAACAGTACGTTTTTTATAGGATAAATTAAAAACTGTAGGAACAACTTTAGCAGTAGTATTTTCAGCTAAAGTAATAACTTCATTAGCAACATGCTTAATTGCTTCAGCAGCAGCACCTGTAGCTTTGGTATTAAAAACAATTTTAGGCATAAGTGTAATATCTTTAGATTAAACATAATATGATTGATGCAAATATACATATTTAATCTAAATAATTTAGACAAATGACAATAAAAATAATTTATACCAAAATCATAGACATTTCTAGCATCATAAATTGTATATCTATAATAGAACTACCGACTAAATTATAAGTAGCTGATTTATAACGACTTACAATTTTTTTTAGTCTGTAAAATACAGACCAAAATAGGGTATATATAGGCTAATTTAGTCTGTATTTTACAGTATTTTTTTAAGCATCTAGTGTTTTTTCAGCAGCTTTAGCATCATCATCAGCTTCAAGAGAAGCATTGCGAAACAGCCTTGTAACATAAATAAAAACAGCAAAACCGATAAATAAAGCTATAGCGTCTTCAATATTGCCATTATCATATACAAGTATGGCACTAGCAAATAAAGCAATAGCAGCAATAGCAGCACTAATGCTTATCAGAAAGAAATAAAGTTTCATAAGCGTAATTATTAGAAGTTTATTAATTAATAAAATTATCACGTCTTTTTCTAAAAGGCTTATCAGACGTGTTTGAACTATTGACAGAATATTTGGTCTTTTTCTATGAGAAGGCAGAGTATTTGGTCTTTTTCTGTGAGCAAGATTAGTAAATCATTTATTGAAAACATCAGCATTAGATTTGTTAAAAATATTAAAAATGTCAGCCTTACCATATTTGGCAAGACTGACAAAATTAATACTTTAGAATGGATTTGGCGCGCTGGCTTCTGCTTCTTCCTTGTCTTTAGCATTGTTTACAGCTGTAAAAGTATTCGTTGCTGCGGTCGCAAACAGTTTTTGTTTTGCATTATCAAGCAACATTTGCAGCTGCATTTTACCAATTTCAGCGTAAACGGGCTCAATTTCAGGTGTTTTATCTGCTGCAATAACATGATAAATAAATCTATCATAGTCTTTAGCGTCATAAATATTTTCATTCTTATTGAAAGGATTGGCTCTTTCTTCACCAGCTGCTACGAATTCAGCTATAAAAGACAGCTTTACACCTATCAATAATTGAGAAATAAAACCAGCTGTGAGAGCCTGATTAATCATTTCAATGTATCTGCCAAAATAAACGGAACGGCGAAGAACATTCTCAACCTGATACCAAGACAAAGTAAGACTGGATATAGCTTGCATTTCAAAACTGCCGTCAGCTTGTTTTACAGCCGCCTCGACTTCTTCATTAAAACCGACAATTATATTATAATATAACTTGCCGTCTGTAGTCTGTTGAGGAGAAACAGAAATAGAACGTACAACAACATCAAATACTTTGTTGTGTTCGTCTGCTTTCATAGCTTCAATGATTTCCTTGCGACTACCTTTGTAAGCTTTAAGACTTGTAGCTTCTTCTACTTTCTTTACTTCTTCTGCTTTCTTAGTTTCTTTTGTTGCCATAATTAATTAAGTTTTAAAGGTTAATAATAAATTAGTTTATGCGTTACTTGACAATTTCCGCAACGCAGGAGATTTGGTCTTTTTCTAAGAGTTTGGTAAAAATTTGTTCTTTTTCTATGAGAGATGGCAGCAAAACTTTTAGCAGTACCGGGGGCATCAAGATTAAAATTATGAGCCGGGGGTGAACTGTATATACCTTCACAATCACACCACGTCTTTTATAATTTCAATAACCTCCATTAACAGCTTCATTAATTTCATCAATTCAATCAATTCTATTAATTCTAACAACCCTCAACAATTTTAGCACCTCCAACAGCTTTTATCAAAACCCTATATTAAATATACATTAAAACTCGCATTATTATCTATATCAAACCATATATCAAAACTTTCATTAAAACTTTTATTAATAGCTTCAATAATCTCATTGAGTTCAATAATTTCTATCATTATTTTTATTATATTTATTATTTTTATTATTTCCATTACTTCTAATAACTACAGCAACTTTAATTCTAACAACTTCAACAATTTTATCAACTTCAATACATTAAACAATTTCAATTTCAACAATTTTAACAATTTTAATAGCCTTAATAACCTCAACAGTTTCAACAGTTTCAACAGCTTCTATTAATATCTTCATTAAAATTCCTATTATCATCTCTATCATTATATCTATTATTATCTTTATTATTAATATTATCTTCATGTTTATTATCTTTATTATTTATATCTCTTATATTATTTATAATAATATTATTATATTTATTATTTATATTATAATAATTATATATTATATA